>ENA-UOUZ01000001-UOUZ01000001.1-mixed-culture-metagenome-genome-assembly--contig:-NODE-1-length-325631-cov-29.828562_pt1 | contig 325631 bp, 327 predicted proteins | sample MGYA00238154_ERZ761575 | MGnify/ENA primary metagenome ERZ761575 (study PRJEB28896, sample SAMN07631632) | mixed culture metagenome | isolation source: Freshwater growth medium | place: USA...
CTTGAAGGGACCAATCAGGTTATGCGTATGATTATTGGCCGGGACCTGTTGCGCCAATGACCGATGATATTCTCATCCGGGTCGAAGGACATGCCGGTTTCATAAGCTTGAACCGACCATCGGCGTTGCACGCGCTGACATTGCCCATGGTCCATGCGATGACTGAGGCGTTGCTGGCGTGGCGCAATGACGATGCGGTGAAGTGCGTGGTTATTGACCATGGCAACGGGCGCGGTTTTTGCGCCGGTGGCGATATCGCGTTCCTGCGCAATTCAGCCCTTCATGATGGCGGTGAATCTGGACGTAAATTCTTCCACGACGAATATCAGTTAAACCATTTGTTGTTCACTTATTCCAAGCCTGTCGTCGCTTTCATGGACGGCATTACGATGGGTGGCGGCGTGGGCATTAGCCAACCTGCACGTTTCCGCGTGGCGACCGAGAATTCGAAATTTGCGATGCCTGAAACGGGCATTGGCTTGTTTCCAGATGTCGGCGGCGGCTGGTATCTGTCACGGCTGGAAGGTCGCGTGGGCCAGTTTCTGGCGCTGACCGGCGCGCGTATCGCAGGGCCGGGATGCCTCGCGCTGGGCCTTGCCACCCATTATCTGCCCAGCAGTGCGCTTGCCGAAGCCAAGGCACGGATTGCCAGCGAAGATGTTGAACGCATTGACGGCATATTGGGTACCTTGTCGGAAACGCCGCCAGAATCCAAAATTGTCGAAACATTGCCCCAGATTAATCGTCATTTCGCTTCCAACGCATTTGAGGACATCCTCGCCAGCCTTGAAGGTGACGAGAGCGAATGGGCGATGAGAGAGTTGGCGACCTTGCGGACCAAAAGCCCCCAGACATGCAAAGTTGCCTTGCGCCAATTGTCGGAGAGCCTGAAGCTGAACGACTTTGCCGATAATATGGCAATGGAATATCGTATCGCCGGCCGCGTGATTGTCCGCCCCGATTTTGCCGAAGGCGTGCGCGCCGTGATCGTCGATAAAGACAATGCCCCTAAATGGGATCCTGCGACAGCCGAAGGCGTGACGGACGCGCTTGTCGATGCGATCTTTGCCCCATTACCCGCACAAGAAGAATGGAAGCCCCTATGAGCTATGAAACGATATTGGTCGAACAACGCGGTGCTGTGACTTTAATCACGCTCAATCGTCCACAGGCGTTGAACGCGTTGAATAGCCAAGTGTTGGCTGACCTCATCGCGGCCTTTGCGGCATTTGATGCCGACGAAAGCCAGCGTTGTGCTGTGCTGACCGGCAGCGAGAAGGCCTTTGCCGCGGGCGCGGACATTAAAGAAATGTCGTCGCAGTCCTTTGCCGACATGTATGGTTCGAACTTCTTCGCAGGCTATGATCGTGTGACCGCCACGCGCAAGCCATGGATCGCTGCGGTCAACGGCTTTGCGCTGGGTGGCGGGTGCGAATTGGCGATGATGGCCGATTTCATCATCGCGGGCGACAATGCCAAATTTGGTCAACCGGAAATCAAGCTTGCGGTTACCCCCGGCATGGGCGGGTCGCAGCGGCTGACGCGCGCAATTGGTAAGGCCAAGGCGATGGAAATGTGTCTGACGGGCCGGATGATGGATGCAGCCGAGGCCGAAAGGTCGGGCTTGGTCGCAAAGGTCGTTCCGGCAGCCGAATTGGTTGACGAAGCCATTAAGTCGGCAACGGCAATTGCCGCAATGGCGCCCTTGGCTGCAATCGCCTGCAAGGAAATGGTCAACGCCGCCTTTGAAACGACGTTGCAGCAAGGTGTCGTTTTCGAACGCCGCTTGTTCCATGGCTTGTTTGGTACAGAAGATCAAAAGGAAGGCATGGCGGCCTTCGTTGAGAAGCGGCCCGGGAACTGGACGGGCAAGTAAAGTTGGACAGGCGCGGTGCGGTCAGGTGACTGCCCGCTTATTGCCGCCGCCGTAAATGAACTTTCGTCATCCTGCACGCCTTTGGCTCCAGAATGAAGTTTTGGGCGGCCCAATTTGGGTGGCCCAATAGGTTTATTTCGTAACCTTCTCTATCATCTGAAACTTGCCAAGGCCGCAACCTGCGCCTTCATATAACTGCCCGCCTTGGTCGTGCAATACGCGGACGATGTCGACGCTGCACAATTGGTTGATCGACGTTCGATAGGAAAAACGGTCTTCGAACTTCAATCCGGGGCAGCTTTGGGGCAAAGCGTTGCGATAGGTTTTGCCACCTGCCATGCGGAAATCGATATTACGGCTATCGACAACTTTCGTGGACCGTATTTGCGATATTGCGACGCAATTTTTTGGCTCGCCCACCGCACGAACGGGTGCGGGTGCGTTTTTGCTTGAAATCGCGACGGCACCGCCGCCTGACAGCAATGCAATCGCAGGAATGATCAACAGCATTTTATGCATCGGCGTTCTCCCAACTTACGATTCGGTCTTTACCACTTTTGCCTGAACTTGCGCTGACTTGATTTTCGGCGCTGGCGTTTTAGCTTTGAAGCGGCACAAGTCGGCCACAGGGCAGCGCCAGCATTCGGGTGTGCGCGCCTTGCATATGTAACGGCCCTGTAAGATCAACCAATGGTGCGCGCCAATGCGGAACGGCTTTGGCGTGCTTTTCTCCAGCGCTTTTTCCACCGCGACCACAGTCTTGCCCGGCGCGATGCCCGTGCGATTACCGACCCGGAAAATATGGGTGTCGACCGCGAAGGTTTCTGCGCCAAAGGCGGTGTTCATCACCACATTTGCAGTCTTGCGCCCTACGCCGGGTAAAGCCTCCAACGCATCACGGTCGGCGGGCACCTCGCCATTATGATCGCGCACAAGGATTTCCGACAAAGCGATGACGTTCTTTGCCTTGTTATTGTAAAGGCCAATGGTCTTGATATGCGCTTTCAAACCCTCCAGCCCAAGCGCCACCATTTGCGCGGGCGTCTTTACATCCTCGAACAAAGCCTTCGTCGCCTTGTTCACCCCGACATCGGTCGATTGCGCCGAACAGGTGACGGCAACGAGCAACTGATACGCATTGCCATAAGCCAATTCAGTTTCCGGATCAGGATTGGCCTCCGCCAAGCGCCGGTAAAATTCGAATATATCTGCTTTCTTCAAAGGCCAAGGACCTCTTGCATATTATACCGACCGGCTGTCTGCCGCGCCAGCCACTCGGCGGCTTTCACGGCGCCGCGGGCAAATATCGCGCGATTTTCGGCGCGATGGATAAGCTCGATGCGTTCATTGTCGGACGCAAAAATGACGCTGTGGTCGCCCGCCACGCTGCCGCCGCGTAAAGAGGCAAAGCCGATATGGCCGGCCTCGCGTGTGCCGGTAATCCCGTCGCGGCCCCGTTCGCTGTGATCTTTCAAATTGACCGCGCGGCCCTTTGCCGCAGCTTCGCCCAGCAACAAGGCGGTGCCCGATGGTGCGTCGACCTTGTGCCTGTGGTGCATTTCCAAAATTTCGATGTCCCAATCCGCGCCCAACTGTCGCGCTGCTTGTTCTACCAAGGCGGCGAGCATATTGACGCCCAAAGACGTATTTCCCGTCTGCAAGATAGCAATGTCGCGCGCGGCATCGTCGATGAGGAAATGATGGCGTTCCTCCAAACCCGTCGTGCCGATGACGATGGGCTTGCCCGCAGCCACGCACGCGTCGAGACTGGCCTCAAGGCCATGCGGGCTCGAAAAATCGACGAGAACGTCAGATGCAGCAATTAGCCCCGAAAGATCGCCATCCTTATCGACGCCACCTGCATGTTCGTGGCCGTCGGCGGCAATCGCATCGACCAAAGCCTGCCCCATGCGGCCCGCGCTTCCAATAATTCCAATTTTCATATCTCTTGCCCTGACCTAATATCTGGGTCTTACTATATTAAGGACGAGAGACAAGTTGTGCTGTGCACGCCCTTGGCTCCAGGGTGAAGATGAGGGGAAACAAAGTGCGGCAAGGCATCAACAACATCGTCATCCTAACCGGCGCTGGCGTCAGCGCGGAAAGCGGCATTGATACGTTCCGCAGCGCAGGCGGCTTGTGGGAACAGCATAAGGTTGAAGATGTGGCCACGCCCGAGGCCTTTGCCCGCGACCCCGACCTTGTGCTGCGCTTTTACGATATGCGCCGCGAACGTATTCAACAGGTGGAACCAAATGCCGCGCATTATGCGCTCGCGCGGCTGGATGCGGCATGGTCAGGCAATCTGCTGCTGGTGACGCAAAATGTAGATGATTTGCACGAACGGGCAGGGACACAACGCCTGTTGCACATGCATGGTGAACATTTGAACGCGTGGTGCAGTGCATGCGATGAACGTCACCTTTGGCGCGGAACATTGATTGACCGACCCGCATGCCCAGCATGCGGCATAGCAGGGCAGTTGCGACCTGACATCGTGTGGTTTGGAGAAATGCCTTACCGGATGGACGAGATTTACCACGCGCTGAACCACGCAGACCTATTTGTGAGCATTGGCACATCGGGGGCGGTCTACCCCGCCGCTGGTCTTGTGCGCGAGGCGCGGAAAAAGGGCATCAAAACCTTGGAATTGAACCTTGAACCATCGCATGGCGCATCCTGGTTCGAAGAATCGCGGCATGGCCCCGCAACGGAATTGGTGCCGGCGTGGGTGGAGGAGATGTTAGGCGGTTAAGCCGCCACAGCTGCTGCAGCCTGGGTCTTTTGGCAGGCGGATTGTCCGCATTGCTGGGGCCATGCCGTCGAACAAATGCAACTTGCCTATCTGAGGGTCTCCAAAGCCGGTCAGCACGCGTATGGCCTCCATCGCGGCAAAGGACCCCATCAGGCCGCACATCGCGCCCAGCACGCCTTGCGTGGCGCAGTCGTCGCAATCATCGGGGTCATGGGCATCGCCGACGAAGCAGCGGTAGCAAGGTGCGTCGGCTTGCCATCCGGTAAAGGTGCCAATCTGCCCATGAAACTGCCCAATTGCGGCGCTGACCAACGGCACTTTTGCGGCAAGGCAGAGGTCGTTGACGACAAGCCGCGTGGCGAAATTGTCGCAACCGTCAATGACAATATCGACGCCATTGAGGATGTCTGCTGCGGTGGAGCGGTCAATACGCTGCTGAAGGCCGCGGAATGTCACATCCCGGTTCAAGCGCGCGACGGCGGCGCCAGCGGCATCGACTTTTGCCGTGCCAATGTCGGCTTCGGTGTACAAAATTTGCCGCTGGAGATTGGACAAGGAGACAATATCATCATCAACGACGCTGATTGTCCCGACGCCCGCCGCCGCCAGATATTGAATGGCGGGGCAACCAATGCCGCCCGCACCGATCAGCAGCACATGGCTTGATAGCAATTTGGACTGACCCGCACCGCCAATATCGCGCAGCACAATATGCCGGGCGTACCGGTCAAGCTGTTGGTCGCTGAGCGTCATACGCCAGTGGAACCAAAGCCTCCGGTGCCCCGCTCCGTATCGTCCAAGGCATCGACTTCTACCAATATTCCTTGTGTGACCGGTGCCACAACAATTTGCGCGATCCGGTCGCCTGTGTTGATCACAAAATCTTCGTCACCCAAATTTGCAAGAATGACCTTCACTTCGCCGCGATAATCGCTGTCGATGGTGCCGGGGGTGTTCAGGCAGGTGATGCCATGTTTCAGGGCAAGGCCGGAGCGCGGACGCACTTGCACTTCATAGCCGTCAGGAATGGCAAAGGCGAACCCAGTTGCCACGGCATGACGTTTGCCAGCGTCCAAGGTCAGGCTTTCGGCGGCGCAGATGTCCATGCCTGCCGCGCCGGATGTTGCATAGGCGGGCATCGGTAGGCCAGTTCCATGCTCCAGTCGTTTGACCCGGATATCAACCCTTTGTGAGTGCATCGGCCACCTTCTCCATCAATTTACGGGCAATCACGTCCTTGGCGCTTTCGGGCCAGCTATCAACGCCGTCCTTCGTGACGATATGAAACGCGTTGTTTGCGCCGCCCATCACGTCGCCCGACACGTCATTGGCGACAATCCAGTCGCAACCCTTTTTAGCAAGCTTTGCCTGCGCATGCTCCACAATCTTCTCTGTCTCCGCCGCAAAACCGATCAGCAGCCTTGGGCGATGGGCATGCGTGGCGAGGCTGGCGAGGATATCGGGATTTTCGGTTAAGTTTAGCACGGGGATATTACCGCCGTCTTTCTTGATTTTTTGTTCAGGCGCTTGCGCCGCGCGCCAATCGGCGACGGCGGCCACCATGATGGCGGCATCGACGGGCAAGGCTTTTTCCACCGCCGCCTGCATGTCGATGGCGGTCTCAACATCTATTCGGGCGACGCCGGGCGGGGTCGCCAAATGCACGGGGCCAGCAATGAGCGTCACATCAGCGCCAAGGGCCGCTGCGGCGGCGGCAATGGCAAAGCCCTGACGCCCTGAAGAGCGGTTGGCAATGTAGCGTACGGGGTCAATCGCCTCATGCGTTGGGCCAGCGGTTACCAATATGCGTTGGCCGGACAATGGACGCGCAAGCGGAACGCCACTTGGAACTGTGGTTGGTGAACGTCCTGATGTCAGCATTGCATCGAAATCATGCCCCAGCATCGCGCAAATCTGCTCGGCAATGGCGGGTGGTTCCGGCAGGCGCCCGGGGCCAAATTCGCCGCATGCCATGGCGCCTGCATCAGGGTCCATGATGTGGACGCCATCGGCGCGCAATTGCGCCAAATTCCGCTGCGTCGCAGGATGGTTCCACATGCGGACATTCATCGCGGGAACGGCAAGCACGGGCTTATCGGTTGCCAGCAAAATGGTGGTCGCGAGGTCGTCGGATATACCCGCCGCCATTTTTGCCAATATATTGGCGGTGGCGGGGCAGATGACGACCAAGTCGGCCTGACGGCTTAACTGGATATGTCCAATTTCGCGTTCTTCTTTCAAATCGAACATATGACCATAAACTTGGTCTTCGGTCATTACCGACATGGACAAGGGCGTGACGAATTCGGTCGCGCTTTGCGTCATAACCGCACGCACGGATATGCCTTGGCGCTTGAGCAAGCGGACAAGTTCAAGCGACTTATACGCCGCAATGCCGCCAGTGACGATAAGGAGGATGCGTTTTTCGTTCATGCGCTTCAATATCCGCTGAATAGTTTATCGATTGCGGAGGTGATGACCAAATCCTCCTGCGCCAGAGAGCCAATTTTTGCGCCGAGCCGATTAAGAGGAATGGCGAAAATCAGATGGGTCGACATAATATAATGTTCATCATTAATCACAAATACGGGATGCAATCGCGATACGGACGGCATGTCTTTAGCCGGCAATAAAGGCACGACCACACGACTGCCAAATTCATCAAGCAAATCGGACTGGATATCCAGCAAAAGACCGCGCGCATTTGCGCCTTTATAAAGGTCAAAGCGCGCCATTAAAACTGGCGATACTCATCATATGGCATACCGTTTTCGGCGATCCATTTATTCCAGCTTTCAATAGCCTGGCGGTTTTCGCTTTTCCATTCCTCGCCCAAGGCTTTGCGCACCTGTTCCTGCAGTCCGGTTTCGCAAGCTTGCGATACGTTGATGCCAAGCCGCTTGGCCTCGTCAACCATATCACTGGGCAAGCTTATATTTGTCGGACGCCGGGGCGCGGTAAACTGCGAAGGTTTATTCATGCGCACACTTTATGCGCATAAAAGTAAAGGTCAAGCGGGCGAAAACTTGGTTCAACCCCAAAACCACATGCCAGCAGCGCCCAAGGCGCCAGCCAATGCCGCGACGACCAGATAGCGTCCAGCGTTGTTTTGCCCCTTACGTTCCCAAATCAATGGCACAGCCGGCAAGGGCGGTGGTTCAGGCGCGCCGCCTTTGCGCGGTAGCTGTTCATCCAAGCGGCGGATGATGTCGGGGATCATCTTCAGCGTTTCTGCTTGTTTGCGTAAGCCGTCGGCCAACATCGCCTCCGGCCCTAGTTCGCCGCGTATCCAGTCGCGTACATAAGGCGCGGCGACATCCCACATGTTAATGCTTGGGTTTAATGAGGTCGCAATGCCCTCAACCATCACCATTGTTTTTTGCAACAGCAACAAATGCGGCTGTGTTTGCATATCGAAATCACGGGTAATCGCAAAAAGGCTGTCGAGCATTTGCCCCACCGACAATTCGCTCACCGGCTTGCCGCGCGTTGGCTCGCCCACCGCACGCAATGCCGTCGCGAATTCGTCGACATTGTGATAGCTTGGCACATATTGCGCCTCAAAATGGATTTCGGCGACGCGTTTATAATTGCCGGTGGTCAGGCCGTAGAGAATTTCCGCCAGCCAGAAACGCGCTTGCCGGTTGATCCGGCCCATGATGCCAAAATCAATGGCAATAATCGTGCCGTCGGCGCGGACGAACAAATTGCCCTGATGCATGTCGGCATGGAAAAAACCCTCCGAAATCGCTTGCCGCAAAAATGTGAGGACAAGCTTTTCCGCCAATTTATTGAGGTCATGGCCCGCTGCCTTGAGCGCATCGATATCGGAAATCTTGACGCCGTCGACCCATTCGAGCGTGAGCACGCGGCCTGACGTCCGGTCCCAATCGATGGTTGGAATATTGTAGCCTTCGACTGCGACCATCGCGTCTTTCAATTCCGACGCGCTCGCCGCCTCGCGCCGCAAATCGAGTTCGCGCAAGGTCCAGCGTTTCAGATTGGCGATAACCAGTTGCGGCCGCAGCCGCGCAGCTTCGCCGCCAAGCGCCTCCAAATGCGCGGCAGCCCATTCATAAGTTTCAATGTCGCGGGCGAACTGTTCGCGAATGCCGGGACGCAGCACCTTGATAGCGACATCCTTGCCTTCGTTCGTGCGGCCACGGTGGACTTGCGCGATAGAGGCGGCCCCCACGGGCACAGGGTCGATATATTCAAACAATGCTGCCGCTGGTTTATTCAGGCTGTTGTCGATTTGCGCATAGACCTGGTCAAATGGCGCTGGCGGTAACTGGTCCTGCAGCATAAGCAGGTTATGCACGGCCTCTTCACCAATGATGTCGGGCCGGGTCGCGAGCGTTTGCCCAAGCTTAATCGCGGCGGGACCAATCGCGCGAAATGCGCCTGCATAATCCGGTACCTTTGGCTGAATCGTCCCAAAGCGCGCGATGCGGCACAGCCGCTTGACTTGCGCAGGGGTATTACGATCTGCCTCAATGGCGCGAAGAGCGCCGTGGCGCGCAAGAATGCGGCCCCATTTGAGCAAACGAATGATGTGGGTAATGGGACGTGTCATGAGGCGCGGGGTTAAACCTTCCAGCCGCTGTGGATCGCGACCAGACCGCCCAATATGGGCTCGACCTTGGTTTGTACAAAGCCAGCCTCACCGATCATGCGTTTGAAGTTTTGCATGTCGGGAAAGCGGCGGATGGATTCGACCAGATAGCGGTAGCTGTCTTCGTCGCCTGCAATGGCCTTGCCCAGCTTTGGCACCAATTTGTCCGAATACACATCGTAAATTTGTGCAAGGCCAGGCCATTCGACCGTGGAGAATTCCAAGCAGAAAAAGCGACCACCATAACGCAGCACGCGATGCGCCTCACGCAGGGCTTTAGGAATGTCGGTGACATTTCGGATACCAAAAGCAATTGTGTAGGCATCGAAATGCGCGTTGGGAAAGGTCAAAGTCTCGGCATTTTGCGCAGACCAGATGAGGCTGTCGATACCCCGCTTCATGGCGCGTTCCATGCCGACATCCAACATATCTTCGTTAATGTCAGAGACCGTGACCTGCGCGCCTGATTTTTCCATGCGAAATGCAATGTCGCCCGTGCCGCCGGCCATGTCGAGAATATCCTCGCCTGCGCGCGGTTTTACACGGCGAACAAAGGTATCTTTCCACAAACGGTGCATGCCGCCCGACATCGCGTCGTTCATAATGTCATATTTGCGCGCGACATTGGAAAAGACGTCGCCCACGCGCTGCGTCTTTTCTTCAGGGCTAACTTCCTCATAGCCAAAGGATACGGTATCAATCATTATCTGGCCTCTAGCCGATTGTTGCGCCAGTCGCAAAGGCTGTTAGCTGGTCCTGACCCTAAGGTGCAAAAGCATATGCCCGAATTACCCGAAGTGGAAACCACTGTCTCCGGCCTAAGGTCGGTCTTGGAAGGCGAGATGATCGTGCGCGCTGAACCGCGCCGTGCGGACTTGCGCTGGCCGATTCCGCCCGATTTGCGCCAGCGGCTGACGGGCGCGCGTATCGAAACGCTGGGCCGGCGCGCCAAATATGGATTGATCTACACCGACCGGCAGGACGTGATGATATTTCATTTGGGGATGTCCGGTCGTTGGCGTGTCGATCCTGCGGAAATCGAAAAGCACGACCATTTCATTCTGGAAACGGCAAGTGGACGCGTGGTTGCTTTGAATGATCACCGCCGTTTCGGGTCGCTGGATATCATCGATTCGGACCAGATCGAATATTATCGCTTCTTCGCCAAAATGGGGCCTGAGCCGCTGTCGGATGCGTTTGATGCGTCCGTTCTGCAAAAGGCATTATTGGGCCGCAAAGCGCCGATTAAGGCTATGCTGCTCAATCAGAATATTGTGGCGGGCTTGGGTAATATCTATGTGTGTGAGGCGCTCAACATGGCGGGGATCAACCCTATTGCCCCTGCATCCAGCATAAGCAAAGCGCGGCTGACCGGATTGGTCATCGCGATTAAAGAGGTGCTCACTGCCGCTATTGCCGCAGGGGGATCTACCTTAAGAGATTTTGCAGCGCCTGATGGGGAGCTGGGTTATTTTGCAAAGGACTGGCGTGTCTATGGCCGCGAAGGTGCCGCTTGCGTCTGCGGCAGCCATATATTGCGGCGTGTCGATTCGGGGCGATCAACCTTCTACTGCCCGAAATGCCAGAGATGAGGCGGCATTATGAGGTTGACGAATCTCTTGGGCAGGGTTAAGGGCCGCTCCTTCAACGGGCGTACCGCATGGGCACGCTTCTTCAGATATCGAAATTCGAGGACAAAAATGGCCAATACGCCGCAAGCAAAAAAGCGTATCCGTCGCAACGCGCGTCGCACTGAAGTGAATGGCGCACGCGTCAGCCGCATCCGTACTTTCATTAAGAAAGTCGAATCGGCGATTGAACTTGGCGACAAGTCTGCCGCTGCTGCAGCGCTTGCCGCAGCGCAGCCTGAACTGGCGCGCGGCGTATCCAAGGGCGTCCTCCATAAGAACACAGCTTCGCGCAAATTTGGTCGCCTTACAAAGGCGGTCGGCGGTCTCGCTTAAGCGATCCGTTCAGGCGCCGGACCTTCCGGTTTTAGACATTCAAAACCCGCCGTACACATGGCGGGTTTTTTTGTGCTTTAGCAACAAAATTGAAATGTGAGGATTTCCCGCGATTCGGACGCCATCTCGCCAGTGATTCGATCAAAAAATGTATCAAAACATGCGGTTAGAAAATTTGTAACGCATTTGCTTGGCTCCTGCCGAGTCAATGCCATTTATTTCAATTTTTTTGCAGCGGCGCTCTTGATAGACTCGTTTATTGCTGTCTAAGAAATGCATTCCAGCAACGCATGACGACAGTCGGGCAATGCCTCACATGGAGAATGAATACGGAGCGTAGCTGCATTTGGCAACAAATGCGCGGCCACCGGTTGTTCGTCCCGTGTTTGGTATATAGCGCGCGGTCATGTTGTACTGGTTGGGGTGGAAAATGGGGGCAGGCACGTTGGCCGAAGTCAATTCAGTATCGCAAACAAAAATCGGTCCATCGGGAAGCGGAAATGATGCCTCTGCATCACATGCCCGTTTTGACGCCGATTGGCATAATATATCCTCCGGCTTGCGGCGCGATTTGGGTGCGCAGGTTTACGGCCAATGGATTCGCTCAATCACTCTGGGTGATTTTTGTGACCTGACTGGTACGCTTGAGCTTTTGTTGCCTTCGGACTTTTCGGCAAGCTGGGTTTCGGACCATTATGCCGACCGCTTGCGCTTGGCATGGTCAAGCACCAACAGCAGCGTCAAGCAGTTGAAGATTCGCACCCGCCCCGGTGCGCCGCGCGTCGAATTGCTGCGCGCTTCAACCAATACGGAACGCGCGGTCGCGCAAGAAACCAATGAGGCGCAGGCCAGCCGGTCGGCACTTGACCCGCGCATGACCTTTGCGAATTTCGTCAAGGGCCAAACCAATGTGCTGGCGCTGAGCGCGGCAGAGCGCGTGGCGTCGAAAGACAAGCCATTGTTCAACCCTTTATATCTCCAAGCCGCGACGGGCCAAGGCAAAACCCATTTGATGCATGCCATTGGTCACGCTTATGCTGCGGTAAATCCCGACGCACAGATTTTATATATGTCGGCCGAAAAATTCATGATGGAATTTGTGACCGCAATGCGGCGCAAGGAAGTGATGGAGTTCAAGGCACGTTTGCGTGCTGTTGATGTGCTGCTGATCGACGATATCCAGTTTATCATTGGCAAGGTGTCGACGCAGGAGGAGTTTCTGCACACCATCGATGCCATCATTGGCGCCGGAAAACGCTTGGTCGTTTCCGCTGACCGCGCACCACAAGCGTTGGACGGCGTTGACCAGCGCATATTGTCGCGTCTGTCGATGGGTCTTGTCGCCGACATTCAGCCCGCTGATCTCGAATTGCGCCGTTTGATCTTGGAACATCGCCTCGCCAATATGCCAGAGGCGCAGGTGGGTGAAGATGTGGTCGAGTTTCTGGCCCGCACAATCAGCCGTAATGTCCGCGAATTGGAAGGTGGCTTGAACAAGCTGCTTGCTTATGCCCAATTGACGGGCAAGCCAGTCACGCGAACATTGGCCGAAGAGCAGCTCAAGGATATTTTAAGTGCTTGCCGTCGCCGCATCACCATTGACGAAATCCAGCGTGCCGTGTGCGAATATTATCGCATCGACCGCAGCGAAATGTCCTCAAAGCGTCGCGCGCGTGCGGTTGTGCGCCCGCGTCAAGTCGCCATGTATCTTGCAAAGGTAATGACGCCGCGCAGCTACCCTGAAATCGGACGCAAGTTCGGTGGACGCGACCACAGCACGGTGATCCACGCCGTACGCTTGGTTGAAGGACTGCGCCAGCAGGACAGCGACATGGATAATGATGTCCGCGCGTTGCTCCGCCAGCTCGAGGCCTAGGGTCCCGACCCTAATTTTTCCACCCCTTTTCAACTGGCTTTCCAGCGCTTATCCCCATGGTGTGAGTCGGAGGGTCGAGTATGAGTCAAGTTTGCGCTTCGTGCGGAGCGACTTCGGCCAATGAAGCCGCTTTTTGTGCCAGTTGCGGGCAGGGGCTGAAGCCAAAAACGGTCAAGAAATCCGCCAAGTCGGCGGCGAAACGCCGTTGGCCGATGCCATTGGTCGCGGTCGGCATTATTTTGACGGTGGCCGCATTATATTTCTGGCTGTTCATTGCTGACGATTTGAAGCGCGGTTCAGGCATGTCCGCAACCGAAGCGGGAGAGGTTTCAAACCCTGAAGCGCAGATATTCTTTGCAATGACCGACGCGAACTTGCGCAATAAGCCGACGATAAATGGCAGTGAGATATTAGGCAAATTGCCCCGTGGTTCGCAAGTGACGGGTGTAATTCAGCCAGGTTCAGGTATCGATGGCGGGTGGCTTGAGCTGAGCGATGGCAATGGCTTTGTCGCCTTGATCAACCTGTCGCAATTTCAGCCGCCCGCCTTGGTAAAGCTGCTTAATGATCAAATATGGGTAGCAGATGGATTGATTGATGTCTGGGCGACGACCTTGGCAGATAGCAATTTGCTGGATCGGCTGCGCGAGGGTTCAAAGCTGACGCTGGTGGGAGCCACGGCGGATAACTTTATTGAGGTGAAGCTTGCCGATGGTCGTTATGGCTATCTTGCGGATGCCCCGTCGATATTAAAGCGACTGGGCGGCAAACCAATCGCCATCGGTTTTAATCCCCAATCCTGTGCGTTTTCCGGCGAAATCGGTGCCGAATTTTCAAAGATCGGCGCGCAGTTAAGGGCACAATGGCAGACGCTGGAGGCAAAGGAATTTGCCAGTGAGGCTGCCCGTCAAAAGGCCTATGCGGCGGTAGAAGGCAAAAGCAAATATCTCAGGCTACGCCGATCGTTCGAAGGCTTATCATTGACTGGCCTGGCGCAGCATTATGAATCGCAATCTTTATATTTCGATGACCCACCTGCCAAAGTTATAGAGGTATTTCGTGCGCAAGGCTTCGACATCGGACGCGATGGGCTGTTCACAGGGACGGATCTTTACGCAGGCATCGCCGCCACGCGGGGAGAGGGCGCGGCTTATGGAAAAACCGAACTGGGCTGCGGCGTATAAACCGCAACAACTATGATCGAGCTTAGGGTCAGCCCTAACGCTTTTCCTCTGGCGCTACGGAAATCCGGACGGTCTCACCACTATTGCCGGGAAAACCTGTGAACATGGCTTCGACCAGATTTGGCACCAGATGGGGAAGTTTGTTCGAACGCGACTTGGCTTCGGCTTTGCCTTCGAACAGCCGCTTGCCGTCAATATTGCGATCAATTTTTAGATCCAAATTAGCGGTGTAGACGGTGAAGCTGTCTACATTATAAGGGCGATTGAAGCCGCTGTAGAGGAACGGGTCATAAAAGCCCACGACATAGCGCGCGCCGCTACGTGTGCGCACGACATAAGGGCGGTAAAAGCTGCTAAAGCCCCAATAAGGATCGTAAAACGGGTCTTGGCGAACGATGTTGCGTTCCTTGCCTTGGTCGACGGCATAATCGAGCGATACCGTCATATCGGCGTTGCTGCCCGATGACGGCACATAACCGATTTCCTGAAGCTCATTGGCAACCAATGCGGCATATTGGCCAAATTCGATGCCGCCTGCATTAACGGGATTGGCCGCGCGGATCACAAAGGTCTGCCCCTGTGGCGCGGGCAGTTCCTGAAAGCGCGAAACATCTGCGTTAAAGGGCGTTGCGCATGCACCCAAAGCAAGCATCGCCAACGGAGCGAGAAAAGTTACAACTTTTTTCATCCATTCATATCCCTTTAAAATCGGCCAGACGCCGTCTTGTTATTAACCCATGAAAATTAGGATAGTTTCGCTGAACTGTGGTTGAACAAGGCAATAGCATCATTCAACGCAGTAAACCAAGCGCGGCATAAGCTGCTTTTAACGTCGGTGCGCTCAATTCGCGCGCTTTCGCTGCGCCCTTGGCTAAGGCTGCGTCAATCTGTTCATGATCATCCTTCAGCGCATTAAAGCGTGCCGAAATGGGGCGCAGATGTTCGACCACAATCTCCGCCAATGCAGGCTTGAATGATCCAAAGCCCTGACCGCCAAAACGGGCCAAGGTGGCGTCCACTGTCTCGTTCGCAAAGGCGGCGTATATGCCGACCAGATTTTTGGCCTCGGGCCGGCCCTCAAGACCATCTGCCTCAGATGGCAATGGTTCGGGGTCGGTCTTCGCTTTTTTGATTTTGCTTAAAATCGTGTCTGCATCATCGATCAGGTTGATGCGGCTCATATCGCTTGGGTCAGATTTGGACATTTTGGCGCTGCCGTCACGCAAGCTCATGATGCGCGCCGTGGCTTTGGGAATGATCGGGTCAGGTAAGGTGAAAATTTCCGTGCCTTTGCCAAAATCGGTGTTGAACTTTTGGGCGATGTCGCGGGCAAGCTCCAAATGCTGTTTCTGGTCTTCGCCCACAGGGACATGCGTCGCTTGATACAACAGCACGTCTGCAGCTTGTAAAACGGGGTAAGTGAACAACGCAATGCTCGCGCCTTCACGGTTCTTGCCGGACTTATCTTTGAACTGGGTCATCCGGTTGAGCCAACCCATCCGCGCCGTGCCAGTCAGCAGCCATTGCAGCTCGGCATGGGCAGGAACCCGCGCCTGATTGAACAGGATCGCCTTGTTGGTATCCAGCCCGCAGGCGATGAGCGCAGCCGCCATCTCGCGGGTGTTTGCGGTCAACTCTTCGGGCACATGCGGCATCGAAATGGCGTGTAAATCGGCGAGGAAATACAGGCATTCCATTTCATCCTGCATCTTCACCCAATTGCGGATCGCGCCCAGATAATTGCCGAGATGAAGGTTGCCAGTGGGCTGAATACCCGAAACGACGCGCATAATTGTTACTCGCTTGCAGAAGTCGCGGGCGCGGTTGCACGCCTGCGGAGAAGGGATTCAAGTTCGCTGATCCGGTAGGCCCCAAACAGCAATATGGCCAGCGCATAGACCGCGCCGCCAGCGCTTACCAATATGGACAAAACGGCAATGCGTCGCCACAAGCCCGTGCCAAGCTGGCCTTCGATAAGTTCATTTCCGAAATAGAGCGCGACGCCCATAATGATCGCGGCCAAAATTATGCGCCATGCCTTTTGCTTTAACCGCGCATCAACGGCAATATGCCCACGCTTGCGCAAAGTGATCCACAGCAAAGCAACGTTTACCCAAGCGGATATGGCAGTCGCCACACCAACGCCGATATGCGCCAAAGGCCAGATGAGGATCAGGTTGCCGACAAGGTTGACCAGCATCGACCATAAGGCCAGCCGCAAGGGTGTTTTGGTGTCGCTCCGCGCATAAAATCCAGGCGTTAGCACCTTGATGAGCACATAAGCGGGGACACCTGCCGAAAATGCCATCAGCACCGCGGCGGTCCCGCGCGTGTCGGCAGAGGTGAAGGCGCCATGTTCGAATATACCATGGACAATCGGGATTGCCGACACAATCAACGCGACCGTTGCGGGCATTGCGAAGAATAAGGCCAATTCGACGGCGCGGTTCTGCGTATCGGAAGCCGCTTTGCTATCCGCCCCGGCAATCTGCCGTGATAGCGCAGGTAAAATAGCCGTCCCGATAGCAATGCCGATCAGGCCCAATGGCAATTGGTTCAAGCGGTCGGCATAATAGAGCCATGATACCGAGCCTTCGGGCAGGAACCGTGCCGCAAGTGAGGTAGAGATTAAGAGATTGAACTGGATTGCGCCTTGGCCAATCGCGGCGGGCGCAATCAAGGCCAGCATCAGCTTCACGTCAGGTGTGAGGCGCGGCAAACTTAGCTTCAGCGTAACGCCCGCGCGATGACAGGCCCAGATGAGCCACAGCAATTGCAGCGCGCCCGACACGGTAACTGCGACCGCTTGCGTGACCGCTGTTTCAACCGGATTATCCCCACGGAAGAAAATCAGCGCGACAATCATGCAGATGTTGAGCAAGATCGGCGCTGCGGCATTCACCCAGAATCGGTTGAGCGAATTCAATATTCCACCCAGCAATGATACCAATGATATCAGCGCCAGATACGGAAAGGTGATGATTGTTAAGTGCCGTGCCAGCGCGAATTTCTCCGGCCCGCCATCGGGAAAGCCACCCGTCATAGCCCAGACAATTGGGCCAGCGGCCAGCATCATGAGGGCCGTAAACAGCACGAGAAACGGGAACAAAACCGACAATATTTGGCTGGCAAAATTGCGCGCGGCGATCAGGCCTTGGTCGGCTTTCTCGCGTTCTGCTTCCGTCATTTTCTTGTTGAATAAGGGCACGAATACCGCCGCAAACGCGCCTTCGGCAAAAAGTGCCCGGAACAGGTTCGGCAAACGCCACGCGATCAGGAAAGCGTCCGACGCGAGGCCCGCGCCAACAAAGCGCGCCATCAACATGTCGCGCACTAAACCCAAGACGCGGCTGACCAAAGTCAGCCCCCCGATGGTGATGCTGTTTCGAACCAGGCTCATCTGCTCACCTGGCGCCGTCGGCTTCAGGCTTCGCCGGCAGGCTGCGTCTCTGCCATTTGTTGCGCTTGCGAAAGCTGCTGGATGTACAGCGCGTTGAAGTCGATGGGCTCAAGCACCAGCGGCGGATATCCCGCATCACGCACAGCATCCGCAACGATTCGGCGCGCAAACGGGAACATCAACCGTGGAGCTTCCCCGAATAAAAACGGATGGGCCTGCTCTTCGGATACATTACGCAGGCCGAACAAGGTGCCATAATCCAGTTCAACGGAGAACTGCACACCATTATCCGTCTCTGCCTTGATGGCAAGCCGCAAGGCCACTTCATGCACTTCGTCGGTAACAGAGTTGGCTTGGATGTTGACCTGCACATCAATTTGCGGCGCGCCCTCCCAGTTGAAGCTGTGCGGGGCGTTCGGATTTTCAACCGACAAGTCCTTGATATACTGGTTCAACATACCGACGGCTGGCAAAGTGTCTTCGCCATTGGCTTTTACCTTGTCGGAAACGATGGTGCCTGTTTCATCGGCCATGATGTGTCGTGCTTTCTTGTTGGTTGCCACGGCCGCAATGTTACGACCCTTTATGGCCTGCGCGCCTAGCAGGCGTGCCGCCAAAGGGCAATGATTGTTGCGATTGCACCATTCCCGACCCTAAACTGCATTTTTCTTTGGGCAAGGCCCTTTGAAACCCGTATCTGTAACCCCTATATGCAGTAACGAGTCGGCTTTACGAAAAATTTTATACAAAGGCCGCAGTTAGATTTTTGCCGGATGGAGGCGTTGTGACGTTTACTATTGTATTGCTCGCTCTTGTTGCAGCTTTCCTGGGCCTGCGCCTCTACGCCGTGCTTGGTAAACGGACCGGACATGAACAAGAACCTGTGGCGCGCCGCCCTGTTGATGCCAACGCACCAGCTTTGCTGCGGCAGCCATCGGCTGGCGGCGACGCTGCGCCGGCTTTGCCCGCCACTGAACTGTCAAACGTCGATATGGCAGCGCAAAACGGTGTCAAAGCGATTGGCAATGCGGACCGCAATTTTGACCTTGGTTTGTTTGTAGAAGGTTCAAAATCCGCCTATAAAATGGTACTTGAGGCTTATTGGAAGGGGGACAAGGAAGCACTCCAGTCCCTGTGCGATGATGATGTCTATGCGAGTTTCGCTGAGGCGATTGATGGTCGGGCGGCGCGTGGAGAGACCCTCGAAAATCGCTTGGTCCGCATTGATGAAGTGCGCGTTGTCGACGCCAGTTACGATCACCCCATGGCCCGTATCTCGGTGCGCTTTGACGCCGACATCGCCGCGATGGTGAAGGATGCCGATGGAAATATCATTGGCGGGTCGATGACCGATGCGGTCGAAACGCATGATATTTGGACATTTATGCGCGATGTGAAATCGGGCGGCCGTAATTGGAAGCTTGACGAAACCGACTCGGTCTGATTCATCCGGGCGATGAAACGCGCCCTTTTCACTCTCGGTCTTTCGGCCCTTACGCTCTCCGCTTGTGCAAGCGGGGTTACACCGCATGCCAGCCCCGCAACGTCATCGGGGGCAATGGTCGCATCCCCGCCGGTCGCGGACAAGGCAGCAGCACAGCCCGTGCCGACGCGCGATGTTACAACAGCGGCAGGACTTGGCGTAGTGCGCGGTCCGCAAATTGCCACTTTGCAGGTGGACGCGCGCAAGGCCGCGCTTGCCATGGACAGTTTCAGGACAAGTTGCCCCGGCCTTGTCCGCCGTACCGACAATAGCGGCCTGACCCAAAATAGCGATTGGGTGGCAGCTTGCGACGCCGTTAAAACATGGACCAATGATGCCATTTCCTTTTTTGCAGAACATATGGATACGGTGCAGGTCGGCACCGGCAGGGCTTTTGCGACGGGCTATTTTGAACCAGAAATAGCCGGTTGCCGCACGCCGCAAGTGGGTTGCGATGTGCCCGTCTATAAACGCCCGCCAGACCTGATCGATGTTGACCTTGGCCAGTTTTCCGATGATCTGAAGGGGCGCAACATTCGCGGCAAGGTTAGCGGCGCCAAATTTGTGCAATATGATGACCGGGCCATGATCGAAAACGGGTCTTTGGCGGGACGCGGCTTTGAAATCGCGTATGCGTCCGATGCCGTGGAATTTTTCTTCCTGCAAATTCAGGGCTCGGGTCGGCTGAAACTGCCTGACGGCAATGTGATGCGTATTGGCTATGACAGCCAAAATGGGCGTGGCTATACTGGCATTGGCCGATTGATGCGCGATCGCGGGCTGATTACCGATGCCTCTATGCAGGGTATCGTCGCTTTTTTAGCGGCCAACCCCGAAGAGGGGCGCAAGATCATGCAGGAAAATAAAAGCTATATTTTTTTCCGTGAACTGACAGGCGCGGGTCCCTTGGGTGCGATGGGCTATCCTGTGGTGGGGGAGGCAAGCATTGCGGTGGACGTGAAATTCATTCCGCTTGGCGCGCCTGTGTGGCTGTCAATGGACCGTGCGGAACCCAATGGTATCTGGATTGCGCAAGATACCGGCGGCGCCATTAAAGGCGCAAACCGCATTGATACCTTTTGGGGCGCTGGCGACCGTGCGCGTTTGATTGCAGGCGGCATGGCGGCGCGTGGCACGGCGTTATTGTTTCTACCCAAGGCTGCGGTTGCGCGGTTAGGGCTCTAAAGCTGTTATGGCGCGGCCTCTCGACAGCACGGAAAAGTCCCTTTGGGGCAGAGTCATTGCGACCGTAAAGCCCATGCATGGCGGTAAGCCAAAGCCAGTACCAGTTGCGACCCCGTCGGCGGATAAGGCGGTACTGGCAAAGTTTTTGAGCGCCAAGCCAAAGCCTGTCCCTGCCGATACAAAGCCAAAACAAACGCCCGTACAAAGCAAGATTACCCCTGTGCCGCATAATCTCGACGGGCATTGGGACCGGCGGATAATGCGGGGTAGCATCATTCCGGATGTTAGCATTGATTTGCACGACGCGTCCTTATCGCTGGCCTATAACCGTCTCGATGGCGCGCTGGAGCAGGCGATTGCGCAGCGCATGAAAGTGATATTGCTCGTGACCGGCAAACCCCGCGCGCATGATCGGGCAAGTGGTGAGGGCAGGGGCGCAATTGCCGCCGTTGTCCGCGACTGGCTGGCGGCATCGCGGCATGCGCGGCATATTTCGGCGGTGCGCAATGCCCATCCGCGCCATGGCGGGGCAGGCGCGCTTTACATTATGCTGAAGAGCTAAAGGTCAGGACCCTAAGTCGCCAGCATTTTCAGCGTGACGCGCCGGTAAATTTCGGTCAGCGCCGACAGGTCGGCAATGGCGACCGCTTCATCCAATTTATGCATCGTTGCATTGCACAGGCCGAATTCCACCACCGGGCAAATTTTGGTCAGGAATCGGGCGTCCGAAGTGCCCCCCGTCGTCGATGCTTCTGGGGCGATGCCGACGACTTCTTCCACCGCCGATGATATAGCCGCTGAGAACACGCCAGGAGGCGTCAGGAACGCCTCTCCGGAGATCATGGCGGTCAGTGTGCCCCCATGGCGCTCTACAAGCGCACGGAGCCTTAAAACAAGCGCATCGCCATTTTGCAGATCGTTGAACCGGATCGACAATCGCGCTTCGGCTGTGGCCGGAATGACATTGGTTGCCTTGTTACCGACATGCAGGTCGGTGATCTCGATATTGCTCGCCTGAAACCAGTCAGTGCCTTCGTCGAGCGTGATCGCTTCAATCTCAGCCAGAATCGCAATGAGCCTTGGGATCGGGTTGTCTGCCAGATGTGGGTAAGCGACATGGCCTTGCGTGCCCGCGACCGAAATCCACATGTTCACCGAACCGCGACGGCCGATTTTCATCATGTCGCCCAAGCGGTTGACGCTGGTGGGTTCGCCGACGAGGCAATAATCAGGGATGCTGCCTTGTGCTTGCATATGCGTAATCAACGCCCGGGTGCCGTGGATGGCGGGTCCTTCTTCGTCGCCGGTGATGATCAGGCTGATTGTGCCTGCATCTTTTGGGATGTCATGCAGCGCAGCGACAAAGGCGGCGATGCTGCCCTTCATATCGACAGCGCCGCGTCCGTGCAGCAAATCGCCCTTAATCTCTGGCACAAATGGGTCGCTCGCCCAGCCATTTCCCGGCGGCACCACGTCCACATGACCGGCAAAGGCGAAATGCCTTCCGCTTGCCGCACGAATGGCAAAGAGATTTTCCACCGGCGCGCCATGGGCGGGGTTGTCGTCGTCTTCGCCCGACATAAAGCGTTCGACGGTAAAACCCAGCGGAACAAGCATATCTTCCAGCGCGTCAAACACCGCGCCACGGGCGGGCGTGACGCTTTCGCAAGCGATCAGTCGTTGGGCATAAGCCAGGGCAAGAGCATCATCCATTAATCCAAGTCGTTACGGATTAATGCGTGCCAAAACAAGTCAGACATCGGCGGGACAATAAGGTTAGGACCAACTAGGGTCAGGACCACATAAATGCACCTTCGCCATCAAAGCCATTTTGTCCATAAATGCTTTGTCAAAGTTTGATTTATAACGACTAAGCCCGCGTCTTGCTGACTTTCGCTGAACATAATGGCCTCAAATCGCGAAGGTGATTTTTAGGAGTTCTGGGCCTAATGTGCTGTTTCATTGCTGGGAACACGTGCTAGCACCCACCCCGTGACCGCACCCATCATCATAACCGCCGATTTGGGCAAATCGGATCAAGCATGGGCCAATGGCCTACGCCGCGCGCATTTTCCGCCGGAACGCAATTTTGTCGATGCGCATATTACGTTGTTCCACCATTTGCCGCCAAGCCATCTGCCAGAGATAAAATCGCGGCTGGCTGGGTTGGTTAAGGACTATCCTGCGCCAGTCGCTTATCTCAGTGATGTGATGCTGTTCGATAAAGCCGTGGCGTTCAGTGTCGATAGCTCTGAGTTGCTTGCCATGCGCGATCAACTGGCCAAAGCGTTTTATGGGCTATTGATCCCGCAAGATCAGGCAACGCCCAAATTGCATATAACGATCCAGAACAAGGTCGAGCCGCCAGTCGCCAAGGCGCTCCACGCCCATTTGTGTGCGGCATTTCGACCCCGTCCGCTCGCCATTTCGGGTCTGTCTGCGCATTATTATCGCGGTGGGCCGTGGGAGCATATCGCAAGATGGTCATTTCGCGGCTGACAATGCTTGACCCTTATAACCCCCGCGCTTATAGGGCCGCGTGCTTCCCCGCAAATGCTGGGATTCACGCTTGGATGGCGAAGTAGCTCAGCTGGTTAGAGCGGTGGAATCATAATCCATAGGTCGGGGGTTCAAGTCCCTCCTTCGCTACCATCCTTCTTCTGTGCAATTAGGGGTAACGCTGGCGACGGCGCGATCTAAACATTCTATATCCGAGCAGCGGACCAACGTTATGCCGCCGCGCTTTGTGCGGTTGCCGCGATTTGCTGCATGGGCTATGACAAAATCATGCAAGATTGCTCTCAATGCATTGTCCGCAACCGTGCAATTTGCGCCGGACTCGAAATGGACGAGCTTGAGCTGCTGAGTCGGCAAGGCCGAAAGCAAAAAGTTTCCAAGGGCGAGACCGTATTTTGGGAGGGAGATGACGCTGTCGTTGTCGCCAATGTCATCGAAGGCGTGCTAAAGGTTTCGATGAGCTTGTCGGATGGCCGTGAGCAGATTGTCGGGATTGTTTTTGCATCAGATTTTATTGGCCGGCCCTTTGGCCAGCAAAGCCCCTATAGCGTGACGGCGCTGACCGATGCTGAATTGTGCATATTTTCGCGATCCACCTTTGACAGCTTCGCGCGCCAGCATCCCGAGCTGGAGCATAAGTTGCTGCGCCGGACGTTGGATGAACTTGATCGTGCGCATGCATGGATGCTGCTGCTTGGCAAGAAAAGCGCGAGCGAACGGATCGCGACTTTGTTGCTCGAAATGTCTGTTCGTCTTGGCGAAACGGGCTGTACGATTGAAAAAGGCGCACTGGACGCATTTGAATTGCCGCTTAATCGTCAACAAATTGGCGACGTTTTGGGGCTAACGATTGAAACCGTAAGCCGTCAGTTTTCTAAGTTAAAGGCCGATGGTGTCATCCATCTGCCAGACCGCCGGACCGTTTCTATACGCGATCGTGCGCGGCTTCAGGATCTTTCGGCTGCTGCCTGAACGGCGGTTTAGCAACGCCTTGGGTGGGGTTTAGCTTGGAATATTATCCGCCGAGCCGCCAATGAGCACAAAATGCCGGTCGCAATAGCCGCAGTCGACATAGCCCTTTTCATCAATTTGAAGCCAGACTCGGGGGTGACCCAATGCGGCGGGAATATCTCCACTGCCGTCGCAAGCGACACGCGGTTCGCGGACTCGGATTGTTTCGGGAGCGTTGTTGTTCATGTCCGCCGCTTAGCAAAGCCGCAACGTGGCTGCAACGGCTGAGAAATAGTGACGTAACGATAATTGCGCGGCCACGAAAATCCGGCGGCAGGACTCCATGCGATTGCGCTGACACCATGCGTTCGCTATCGCAACAACATGTCTGAACAAGCTATCTCGATCCAAAACCTCTCCAAAAAATATGCAGGAGGGAAACAAGCGCTAAGCGATGTCAGTTTTGACGTCGCGCAAGGGTCAATTTTTGGCCTTCTTGGGCCCAATGGTGCGGGCAAATCCACGTTGATTAACATCCTGGCTGGGCTGGTGATGAAGACATCGGGCAGTGCGTCCATATGGGGATTCGATATCGACGCCCATCCGCGCAACGCGAAGGCATCCATCGGCATTGTGCCACAGGAAATCATGTTCGATCCCTTCTTTACGCCGAAAGAAGCGCTTGAGTTGCAAGCGGGTCTATATGGCGTGCCCAAGTCCAAACGCCGGACGATGGAATTGTTAAAGGCAGTTCGGCTGGAGGATAAGGCCGACGCTTATGCGCGGACCCTGTCGGGCGGGATGAAGCGTCGCTTGCTGGTGGCCAAAGCCATGGTGCACGCGCCGCCCGTCATCGTGCTCGATGAACCAACGGCTGGTGTCGATATCGAGCTGCGTCAGCAATTGTGGGATTATGTGCAGGAACTGAACCGCCAAGGCGTGACGGTCGTGCTCACCACGCATTATCTCGAAGAAGCCGAGCAGTTGTGCGACCGTATTGCGATCATCAACCATGGGCAGTTGATAGCCAACAAGCCGACGCGCGAACTGGTCGGTATGGCGCGCGAGAAGGCAGTCGTGTTAACGCTGGACCGCGATGTAACCAGTGCGCCAACGCATGAGGCCTTTGAAAAAACGGAGTTGGTTGGTGAGCGCACGGTTGAGATTACGTACAATAAAGACCGTATGAACGCAGGCGAAGTGCTTTTAGTGATCCAAGGGCTTGGGCTGGGCATCGTTGACGTAACCACCAAAGAGGCCGACCTTGAAGACGTCTTCCTCCGCCTGACAAGCGCCACATAAAATGTTCCCCTCCCGCCTGCGGGAGGGGTTAGGGGAGGGCTATAGCGGTTCAGGAGGACAGTTAGTTGGACAATCCAATTTTCAGAACCAGAAACACCGAACGATCGCGAGAACTGCGCCGGGCATCCCCACCAGCTGAACGCACATTATGGTCTCAATTACGGGCTGGTCAGTTAAACGGGCACCGATTTACAAAGCAATTTCAGGTCGGCAGCTATTTCGTTGATTTTGTTTGTCGTGAGAAAAAGCTGGTTGTCGAAGTGGACGGATGGTCACATGACGCGCGGCAAGGATATGATGGCCAACGCGACAAATTTATTCGTTCCAAAGGCTATGAAGTGCTACGCTTTACGAATGAACAAGTAACGCTTAATTTGGATGGGGTCTTAGTAATGATACGCGAGCGCTTGGCGGCGATACCCTCCCCCAACCCCTCCCGCACGCGGGAGGGGAGTTGATGGAAGCGGATGTTCTGATCATTGGGTCGGGCGCTGCGGGGTTGACGGCGGCGTTGCAATTGGCGGCGACGCGCAAGGTTGTGGTGCTGGCCAAGGGTTCCATTTCCGACGGCGCAACAGCATGGGCGCAGGGCGGGATTGCCGCCGTGCTGGAACCCGGCGACAATTTTGCGAACCATATCGAGGATACGATGGTCGCAGGCGCGGGGCTGAATAACCGCGCCACGGTTGAATTCGTCGTGGAGAACGCGCCGCTCGCGATTGAGCGGCTCGCGAAACTTGGCGTGCCGTTCAATCTGGAGGGTAATGACTGGCATTTGACCCGCGAAGGCGGGCATAGCCACCGACGTATAGTCCATGTTGACGACGCCACGGGCTGGGCCGTGCAGCAAGCGTTGGAGGCAGCGGCCAGAGCGCATCCGAATATCAGCTTGGTTCCGGACATGGTCGCGGTCGACCTGATCCTGGGGCGGCATCAGGAACGCTTTTCGACATCAGGCCGCATCCATGGTGTCTACGCGCTCAACCGCAAAACAGGCCGGGTCGAGACCTTCACTGCGCGCGCGACTATTTTGGCCAGCGGCGGTGCTGGCCGGACCTATCTTTATTCAACGGCCCCGCGCGGTGCGACTGGTGATGGTATTGCCATGGCGTGGCGTGCTGGGTGCCGCGTGTCGAATATGGAATTCATGCAATTCCACCCGACCTGTCTTTACAATCTTGAGGTTAAAAATTTCCTGATAACTGAGGCAGTGCGTGGCGAGGGCGGAATCCTCAAAAACCCGAAAACTGGGCATCGTTATATGCCTGATTATGACGATCGTGCAGAGCTTGCGCCGCGTGACATTGTCGCCCGCGCCAATGACGCCGAAATCAAGCGTGATGGCCTAGATTATGTCCATCTCGATATCAGCCACAAGCCCCCGGAGTTTGTGAAAGCGCATTTTCCGAACATTTATGAAAAGCTGCTTGGCCTTGGTATCGACATCACGCGCGAGCCCATTCCTGTGGTGCCAGCGCAGCATTATACCTGCGGCGGTGTGATTGTGGACTTGGACGGCCGAACCGACGCGCCGGGCCTATATGCCGCAGGCGAAGTGACGCAAAGCGGCCTGCATGGTGCCAACCGCCTAGCGTCGAATTCCTTGCTGGAATGCTTTGTTTTTGGCGATGCATGTGCGCGCCATATCGAGGCCAATTGGGATAGCCTGCCTCCACCGCCCAATATTCGACAATGGGATGAAAGCCGCGTCACTGACAGCGACGAGGAGGTTGTGATAGCCCAATGCTGGCGTGAAATCCGGCAGTTCATGTGGAACTTTGTTGGCATTGTGCGCACCACGAAACGCCTGGAGCGCGCGCAGCACCGAATCGATTTGTTACGCAGCGAGGTTGCCGACTATTACAGCCATTTCCGCGTCACCCCTGACCTGATTGAACTGCGGAATTTAGTTGAGGTCGCTGCATTGATTATCCGGTCGGCACTGGCGCGGCATGAAAGTCGGGGGCTGCACTTTACGCTCGATTATCCCAATATGGCAGACGATGCGCGCGACACGATTTTGATGCCCTAATTACAAAACACTTTCTGACCGCTGGCAAACGCAGGCAGGGACCTGACCCTATTTATCTGGAGGCAATTATGGACGTTCGAAATCAACTCGCGGCAGTTCACCTGCGTAAAGTTTTGCACCTGTCTGTCGTGGCGCTGCTTGGGGCGCTGGCTATGCCTGCCGCCGCCGCAACGCCCGAGGAAACCGCGCGCGAAGTGCTGGCCAAAACGCCTATCATCGACGGCCATAATGACACGCCGCATCAAATTGCCGCATTGTTTGGCCGCGACTTTTCTAAGTTCGACCTGGCGGCGTTGCCAGCAGAGGTGCTGGCCAAAACGCATACCGACATAAAAACCGCGCGCGCCGGATTTCTGGGCGGGCAATATTGGTCGGTTTATGTCGATGCCGCTTTGCCCAAGCATGAGGCGGTAACACGAACCATCCAGCAAATCGATGTCGTCCGGCAGATGATGACGCGCTATCCCGAAACATTCAGTTATGCAGAAACGGCGGCAGAGGTTGAGGCGGCGATGGAAAAGGGCCAAATCGCCTCACTTATTGGTATGGAGGGCGGGCATTCCATCGGCAGTTCGCTGGAAATACTGCGGCAGACTTATGCACTGGGCGCGCGTTACATGACCCTCACCCACAGCCTGACCACCGATTGGGCGGACAGCGCAACCGACGCGCCAAAGCATGACGGATTGTCGCCCTTTGGTTTTGAAGTGCTAGCCGAAATGAACCAATTGGGGATGATTGCGGACATCAGCCATGTGTCAGAGGCAACGATGCACGATGTTTTGGATAAGAGCACTGCGCCAGTTTTGTTCACGCACAGCAACGCCCGCACGATCACACCGCACCCGCGCAATGTGCCCGATTCGGTCCTCAAGCGCCTGCCGCAAAATGGCGGCGTGGTGATGGTCACCTTCGTGCCGGGCTTTACCTCAGCCACGCGGCGTCAGTGGGAATATGAACGCTCCGCCGTTGCAGGGAGGGCCAAGATCGAATTTTCCGGCAATCCCGCCGGCGAAAAGGCGGCTGTTGACGCATGGATTGCCGCCAACCCGCAGCCAAAGGCCACGCTGGCGCAAGTTGCCGACCATATCGACCATATCCGCAAGGTTGCAGGGATCGACCATATCGGCATTGGCGGCGACTTTGGCGGCGTGGACGAACTGCCGGTTGGCTTGGAAAATGTCTCAACCTACCCCGCCTTATTCGCCGAACTCGTCCGTCGTGGCTATGCGAAGGCGGACCTCGCCAAAATTGCGCAAGGCAATGTCCTTCGCGTGATGCGCGGCGTGGAGAAGGCGGCGGGTAAGTAAATTTAGCACGCAAAGACGCAAAGGCGCAAAGAAGGGAAATAAGAATGCGTGATCTTGAGGACTTGGCGCGCATTGCAGTGGATTGTGGCTTTCATATCCACAGTAGCTTGGGCCCTGGACTTCTTGAGAGCGTTTATGAAGTGATCTTAGCAGACTCGCTGGCAGAACGTGGTCTTTCGGTGCAACGGCAGAAGCCAATCGCAATTCATTTCAACGGTCGATATTTTGATGAAGGTTTTAAGGCAGATTTGCTTGTCGAGGATAGGCTGCTGATCGAGTTGAAATCTACTGAGCGGTTGCTTGCGGTTCACGGTCGCCAAGTTTTGACTTACCTCAAATTGTTAGACTTGCCTCTTCGACTGCTCATGAACTTCGGCTGTGCAACCTTCAAAGAAGGCGCAAAACGCGTTGTTAACAATTACCGGCCAGCCGATGCTTAGCTCCTTCTTTGTATTTCTGTCCTTGCTATTCCCTTCGTGCGGACAAAAAACCGAAGCGCAGATTCATAATTTTTATCACGCAAAGCCGCAAAGGCGCAAAGGAAGTAAAAAAGAAAAAACGCACCGGCTTCCGTTGTGTTCAAGATTACAGGCCGACCGTAACGACTTCTTCTTTGCGCCTTTGCGGCTTCGCGTGATAAAAAACTATTTAAATGCCCCATCCCATTGTCACGCGACAACGCGGACTTACTGCGCAAAAAACCTAGGCAAACCCCTCGGCCAGATAACGTTCTGCGATGGCGGCATGGAAGGCGGCGCCTTTGGCCATGACGCTGTCGTCTAAGACCATACGGTTGGAGTGCAGGCCGCAGCAAGTACGCCAGTCGTCGCCTTCGTGTGATGCGCCCAAGAAGAACATCGCGCCGGGGACTTTTTCGAGCACATAGGCAAAATCCTCTGCGCCCATGATGGGCGTGTCGAGCGTGATCCAGCTTTCGGGGCCGAACATATCTTCTACAACCGATTTGCCAAATTGAACGGCGCGGTCGTCGCACACGGTAACGGGGAAGCCCTGTTCGATATGTACCTCCGCGCTGCAACCATGGGCAGCGGCGATGCCGGGGGCAAGGCGGTGCAGTTCCTCGGCCACGCGTGCGCGCATTTGCGGAGACAAGGTGCGGATGGTGCCCAGCAAATGCGCAGTTTCGGGAATGATATTGTTGGTGGTGCCTGCGGAGATTTTCGCGATGGTGACAACGGCAGGATTGAACACTGAAATCTTGCGGGTCACCATTGTCTGGATGGCCGAAACGATTTCGCAAGCAACAGGGATGGGGTCTATGGCGTCATGCGGCATGGAGGCGTGGCCACCAGCGCCCTTGACGGCTATGGTCAGCACATCGGACGATGCCAGTAACGGACCACTTCGCCCGCTAAACACCGCGCGCGGCGCGTTGGGCATGATGTGCAAGGCAAAGGCGGCATCGGGTAGGGGGGCAATCAGGCCGTCGTCGAGCATGAAGCGTGCGCCATGATGGCCCTCTTCGCCGGGCTGGAACATGAACTGGACCGTGCCCGCCAATTGCTCGCGCTTGGCGCATAACATCTTGGCCGCGCCAACGAGCATCGCGACATGGGTATCATGCCCGCACGCATGCATCGCACCGTCGGTTCGCGAACTATAGTCAAGGCCTGTATCTTCATGGAGCGGCAAGGCATCCATATCGCCGCGCAGCAACACCGTGCGGCCATTGGCAGGTCCTTTGAGCGTCGCAATGAGGCCGGTGGTCGATGGCCCCTCTCGAAACTCAAGCGGAAGGCCAGCAAGCGCAGCCTTTATTTTCGCCAATGTCTTAGGATTTTGCAGACCTAATTCCGGCTCGGCGTGAATAGCCCGGCGCAGGTCAATAAGGTCGGGAAGGATATGTTCGGCGTCGGCGCGCCAGTCGGTGCTGATTAAGTCCATAGCTTAACTAGCACCAGCCTGACGCGACCGACAACAGTCTTAATCTTCCAAACGCACAGCTACATATTGCGTGGCCGCTCCACGCCGTTTTACGCCCAGCAGGATCGCGCTGCGACCGGCGGCCTTTGCATCCTTGACGGCGGCGGCGAGCCCGGCAGCGCTATTCAAGTCGCGATAATTTGCGGACACGATGACATCACCGCGCCGCAAACCAACTTGGGCACCGGTGCCGGTGCCGGGGACGTCGATGACCACGCCCTTGATATCGGCGGTCATACCCAAGGCCCGCGCAATTTCGGCATCCAACGGAATGACGCTGAGGCCAATCGCGTCACGAATGACCTTAGAATCGGGCGTATCGGTTTGCTTGTCGAAGTCTTTATTTTCTTCCGGGTTGAAGTTGCGTTGGGCCAGCTTCTCTTCGGGCGGACGTGCGCCAACCGTAGCGGTCAGCTTCATAGGCTTGCCTTCGCGCAAAATGTCGAGCGGAATACGCGTGCCTGGTTTGATGTTGGCGACAATGAAGGACAAGGTCACTTCAGGCGTGACTTCGCGGTCATTGACGCGAAGGACGATGTCACCTTCTTTCAGGCCGGCCTTGTCGGCTGCCTCACCGGCAACAATACGCGCAACAAACTCGCCACGGTTCTTTTCAAGACCAAGGGCGTCGGCAACTTCTTCGCTCACCGGTTGGATGCTGATGCCCAAATAGCCACGCTCTGGCCGAACGCCTTTTTTCAGCGATTCAATAACTGGAATGGCTTCTTCGGCTGGGATTGCAAAGCCAACGCCGATATTCGCGCCGACGGGCGAAATCAGGCGGTTGTTGATGCCGACAACTTCACCCTTCAGGTTGAATAATGGGCCACCCGAATTGCCTGGGTTAATTGCAGTGTCGGTTTGAATAAAGCGGTCATATGCTCCGCCTGCGCCGATGTTACGCTGAAGCGCCGAGATGATCCCTGCGGTTACCGTATTACCAAGGCCAAGCGGATTACCAATGGCGATCACCCAATCACCCACTCGGCTTTTCTGCGAATCAGCCATTTTGACAAAGGGCAAATTCGAGGCGCGGATCTTGAGCAAAGCAATGTCCGATGATGGGTCGCGGCCAACTATTTCGGCTTGATATTCTTTGCCATCGAAAAGGGTGACGGTCACGCGGTCAACCGCATCGCCAGCTGGGCCACCTGCAACGACATGGTTGTTGGTGACGATGTACCCGTCGCTTGAGATAAGAAAACCTGAGCCGCCACTCGCTTGTTCCTGTGTGACGGGTCGGCGTTCGCCGGTGAGCGGGTTGAAGCTGGTGGCGACCTGCACCTTTTGACGTGTGGCGATATTGACCACTGCTGGCTGCAATTGTGCGGCGAGATCCGCAAAGCTCGACGGCGCGCCGCCGGGGGCAAGATTGGCCTGTTCGGAGACAGCCAGTCCAGTTTGCGCGGTGACGGGGTTGTCGTTGACTAAAGCAACTGTGCCGCCAGCCATCAAAAGCGCGGTGGTAACTGCATAAGCGTAACGCACGAATTTCATTCCTCTCGTCTATTCAACTGGGCAAAGGGCCCAGAAAATCTGTTCATCTTTGGCGCGGTAAAGCTGAACGCCGATTGAATGGACGCCATTCAATCGGCCAGCATCATATGTTCGTCGATTAAATGCCTTTACGGAATTTTTCCAGATAGGCGTTTTGCGGCGACAGGATGATATTGCTTGCGCCTTCACCATTTTGGAACGTCTGACGATAGCTTTGCATCGCGCGGTAGAAATCATAGAAAGCCGGATCCTTACCATAGCTTATGGCGTAGATACGGGCGGCTTCGGCCTCAGCGTCAGCACGGATAATTTGCGCTTCCTTTTGGCCTTCGGCGTCAATGGCGATGGCTTCCTGATTTCGGGCACTGCGCATGCGGTTATACGCCGATTGCAAGGTTGCGGCTGGCAAGTCTGCACGCTTGATGCGCACGTCAATGACTTCGGCGCCATATTTGCGCGCCTCGCGGTTTAGTGCGGTCTGGATATTCTCCATGACTTCGCCGCGTTCCGCGCTCAACAATGCAGCAAAAGTCCGCTTGCCCAGCTCGTTGCGCAGCGATGAACCCAAAATCGTCCGCAATTGGTCACGCAGACGATCTTCGGTGCGGATCGTTCGGTACATCACAGCGGGCTGAGTAATGCGGAAGCGAGCAAAGGCGTCCACCTGTAACCGCAACTGGTCGGTGGAAAGCACTTCTTGTTGTTCCATCTGCACGCTCAAAACGCGCTTGTCGATCATCTGGATTTGTTCGACAAAGGGTATGCGGAAGGTAAGTCCAGCACGTGTTTCGCCGAATTTTTCGCCGGATTTATAAGGGTTAACGATACGATCAACCTTACCATAGCTGCTGATAATGGCCTGTTGCGTTTCAGGCACGACATTCACCGACATGCTCATCAATATGAGCGCACCGATCGCGCCAATCGCGAGATAAATCGGATTGCGAAGAAGGCTGCTGATCATTTCTTAGTCCCTGTAACGGTCACTGGTTCGGCCTTTGGAGTCGTTCTTTTCTGAAATTCGGGGATGGGAAGATAAGGCGTTACGCCGCCGGTTTCGACAATCGTCTTGTCAACCTTACCCAACACTTGCTCCATGGTTTCATAATAAAGCCGGCGCTTGGTCACCTCTGGCGCGGCACGATATTGCACATAGATTTTGTCAAACTCGGCGGTTTCACCCAATGCAAGCTCGGTCACGCGGCTGGCATAAGCGCGGGCATCGTTCAAATAACTTTCGCGCCGTTGTTGCGCCGCGTTCACTTCACGGAAGGCGTCATTCACCTCGGCCGGCGGGTCCGATTGGCGGATCGAGATGCTCTGGATCAGCACGCCAGCCCGATATTCATCGAGCACCTGCTGCATCCGGCGACGCACCTCAAGCTCGATAGCGCCACGGCCGGGGCCAATGGCTTGTGTCAGATCATAATTAGCGACCGCGGCGCGCATGGCGCTTTCGGCAACTTCTTTGACCGTTTCCTGCGGGCTGTCGAGTTGGAAAAGGTACAATTCTGGCTCTTTGATCGACCAGCGGACATCATAGGCCATGTCGATAATGCTTTGGTCCTTCGTCAGAACCAGGTTCTCGCTGCTTGCCTTTGGCGAGCCTACCGATGTCGTCTGAATCTGTTGGGTGTCGATTTTCGTGATGCTTTGCAGTGGCGCAGGCAAAGTGAACTGTATACCCGGCTGCACTGTGCGCGAATATTTGCCCAATTGCGTAACGACGCCTTCTTGTTCGGGGCCAATTCTGTGGATGCTCGTCCACACCAGCCACAGCGCTACCAAGGCGCCAATGATAAGTGGGAACCAGCTTTTACCATCGGGGCGTTGCGGCAAACCACCAAATCCACCGCCTTTTCTGCGCAGAAGATCCTCAAGCGATGGGCCGCGCGAACGGTTGCGTCCGGCGGGTCCGGGTGTTGGGTCCCACGGATTAACGGGATCGGGCTTCGAACCGCCTCCACGTCCGGTTGCGCTGCTTGGTTCCCCAGAATCGGGCGAATCCCAAGGTCCTTTGCCATCTGCTGCCAAAACTACGGGTCCTTGCTGGTCATTTTTTGTGCTCATAATCCCAGTATAGGGACGGTTTTTCAGAAAAACAGTGTCAATCCCGCAATTCTGAATCTATTCGGCATCTCATGTCCGATTTTTCGATAATTTCCGATGCTATCACCGCTGTCGTAGGAAGCCGCGCGAGCGGTTTAAAAGTCGCCGATGATAACGTCTCGCTGATGCTTGACGTGTCAGGCTTAAATGCAGAGCAGCGCGTGGAGATCGAAGCCGATGTGCGCAATGCAGCCACGCAGGCCGGTGCGCAATCCGTGCGTGTCATGTTGACCGCCGAACGCATCACGCCGCGCTTGATTGCGGTGGCGAGTGGCAAAGGCGGCGTGGGAAAATCTACACTGTCGACAAACCTTGCCATTGCCATGGCACGCGCTGGCCGTTCGGTTGGTCTGGTGGACGCAGATATCTATGGCCCGTCGCAGCCAAGATTGATGGGTGTGGAGGGCGTGAAGCCCGAAGCGGAAGGCAAGATGATGATCCCGGTCATGGGTGCAGGCGGCGTGCCGTTCCTGTCGATGGGGCAATTGGTCAATCCAGGACAAGCCATTGCGTGGCGCGGACCAATGGCGGGTAATGCGCTGTCGCAACTGGTTGATGCCAAATGGGGCAATGTCCGCGATATCGTCGTCGATATGCCGCCTGGCACTGGCGACATTCAATTGTCGATGATCCAGAAGCACAAGCCTATCGGCGCCGTGATCATCTCCACGCCGCAGGACCTTGCTCTGATTGACGCGATGCGCGCCATAAGCTTTTTCGACACGGCAAAAGTGCCGATCATTGGTCTTGTTGAAAACATGGCCGGGTATTTGTGTCCACATTGCGGGGAAATGAGCGATCCGTTCGGCTCGGGTGGGGCAGAGGCGGCGGCGAAGGAATTGGGCATTCCGTTCTTGGGGCGGATACCGCTCGACATCAAAATTCGCGTCGAAAGCGACGCTGGCACGCCGCCTGCATTGGGTGAAGGCCCGATCAGCGACGCTTATGCCGCGATAGCGCGGCAGGTCGCTAGTTGGATCGATTCGCCGAAAGACACCGCCGCATGAATGAAGCGCCAGCGGCAAAGGACGGCATAACCCGACGGAAACTGCTGGTTGGCGGCGGCGCAGGCGTAGGACTTTTGGTGGCATGGGGCCTATGGCCGCGTCGCTATGCGCCAAATATGCGAGCCGCGGATGGTGAGCATCTTTTTGGCCCATGGCTGAAAATTGCGGAGGATGGCAAAGTCATCGTCGCCATCCCGCAGAGCGAGTCTGGCCAAGGCGTATATACCGCTTTGGCCCAGATCGTGGCTGGTGAATTGGGTGCGGATTGGCGTTCGGTTGCTGTGCAGCCGGTTTCCGCCAGCCCAATCTTTGCCAACACTTTGTTGGCGCGCGCATGGGCGACTGCATTCTTGCCAGAAAATATCGCGCTCGACGTGGATTTTGGTCCCGTTGCCAATAGCCTTAATGAAATCGCCCGCCGCGACATGTTTGTGGTGACGGGCGGGTCGTCCTCGATCCGGCAGTTTGAACGGCCCTGCCGCGAAGCTGGGGCTGCCGCGCGGACTTTATTATGTCAGGCAGCAGCAGCGCGATGGGGCATTGCGTGGGAGCAATGCCGGGCCGATCGTGGTTTCGTCATTGCCGGCCAGCGGCGCTTGTCCTTCGCAGAATTGGTAGTGGAAGCATCGGCACTTGATATGCCGTCGCCCATTCCGCTCAACCCGTCGGCGCGCAACCGCCTTTCTGGACGCGACGCACCGCGCCTTGACCTGTCGGCCAAGGTGGACGGCAGCGCAAGTTTTGCAGGCGATGTCCGTTTGCCCGACATGCTGTTTGCGTCGGTTCGCGCCGGGCCAGCAGGTAACACTCGCCTTTTGTCTGTGGATGAGAAGGCTGCGCTGAACATGCGGGGTGTCCTGCAGGTGGTGAAGACCGATAAATGGGTCGCGGCGGTGGCAAGCAATTGGTGGGCGGCAAACAATGCCCTTGATGCTATGGCACCCGTGTTCCGCACTAAGGGCCGGATGGCAGACAGCACTGAAATTGTGCAGTCTTTGTCCAACGCAATTGCCAAAGGCCCCGGCTTTCGCGCCACCAAATTTGGAGATGTTGATGCCGCCATGGCGCAGGAAGCGGGCGCGCGCATATTCAAGGCGGATTATACCGTCGGCGCTGCCGTCCACGCACCGATTGAGACACGCTCGGCAACCGCAGATTTTCGGGATGGGCGACTACAATTATGGCTCGCGACCCAAGCGCCAGCAGCCGCGCGACTGTCGGCTGCAGAGGCCATTGGGATTAGTGTAGATGATGTTGTTCACCATCCCGTAATTGCCGGCGGCAGCTTTGATCGCAATTTCGACAACAGCATCGCCGCGCAAGTGGCGGTCATTGCCAAGGCAGTGGGTAGGCCCGTCCAATTGACTTGGTCCCGTCCAGAAGACTTCATCCGCGATCACGTCCGCAGTCCTGCTTTGGGCAGGCTTTCGGCGGCCATGAATGCGGAAGGGGCGGTGACGGGCCTAACGGTTCGTGTCGCCGCAGCGTCCACCATGCGGGAGCTCGCCTGCCGGATGGATGGACAGCAGGCGGACAAGGCGCGTAAGTCGGCATCCGGCCAATATGACGTGCTGGCGCTGGAAGGCGCCCAAATTTCTTACGCTATTCCAAATATCACCATCGACCATTTCCCTGTGTCCATGCCTATGCCGACGGGGCCATGGCGGGGCCTTGCCAACAGCTATAACTGCTTCTTCGTTGAAGGATTTATCGATGAACTGGCGCATAAGGCAGGGGTTGAACCATTGTCGTTCCGTATGCAGATGCTGATTGGCCAGACACGTTTGGCGCGATGCCTGACAGGTGTGGCGACTATGGCTGGCTGGGATGGCGGCATGTCGGGTAGCGGGCGTGGCATAGCTTGCCACAGTATGCGCGGTAGCCATATTGCCGTCATTGTGACTGCCCGCAATAGCGAGACTGGCGTGCGGGTTGACCGCGTGCACGCCATGGCCGATTGTGGCCGCTTGATTAACCCCGATCTCGCGCGCCAGCAGATTGAAGGCGGCATCGTGTTTGGATTGGCGCAAGCCTTGGGAGCTGCTACCGACTTTGAAAGCGGGCTTCCCACGGCACGGCGGTTGCGCGATATCGACTTGCCCAAATTGGCTGATGTACCCGAAATCACGGTGGAACTTGCGCGCAGTGATGAAGCGCCGGGCGGCGTTTCCGAATTGGGCGTTCCCGCCGTGGCGCCCGCCATTGCCAATGCCCTTTTCTCGGCAGCCGGTATCAGGCTGCGAGAATTACCTTTATTGTCCAGAGGACTATGATGACATTACCGATTGATCACCCCTTTGTAGCAACGCCGAAAATTGGGGTATTGCTTGTAAATTTGGGGACGCCGGACGCGCCAACAACGTCTGCTGTGAAACGCTACCTTAAGCAATTTTTATCCGACCGCCGCGTGGTCGAAATTCCGCCGATCATCTGGCAGCCGATCTTGCGCGGCATCATTTTGAATACGCGTCCCCAGAAATCGGCCAAGGCTTATGCAAAAGTATGGACTGATAAGGGGTCGCCTTTGGCGTTTTTTACCGCTGGCCAGGCCGACGCGCTTCAGACGCGCATGGGGGGGCGTGCCCATGTCCGATATGCTATGCGCTATGGCAACCCGTCGGTCGCGGATCAGCTTGCCGCCATGAAGGCAGCCGGCTGCAACCGCATCTTGATCGCGCCAATGTATCCACAATATTCCGGCGCAACGACGGGAACAGTGTTGGATGAGGCTTATGCCGCATTGACGGCTATGCGCTGGCACCCGGCGATACGGACCTTGCCTGCTTATCATGATGACGCGGCCTATATTATGGCACTGAAAACGTCGATTGAGGCTTCGCTCGCGGGACTTGATTTTGAACCCGACGCTATCGTCATCAGCTTTCACGGCATGCCCGAACGCACATTGCAATTGGGGGATCCCTATCATTGTCATTGTCAGAAAACGGCGCGTTTGCTGTCTGAAGCTATGGGGCGCGCATTGGTCGTCAGCTTCCAGTCACGTTTCGGTCGGGCAAAATGGCTTGAACCGGCAACGGACGACACGCTGATGCGGTTGGCGCGCGAAGGCACCAAAAAGGTCGCAATTTTCGCGCCAGGTTTTTCCGTCGATTGCCTCGAAACGCTCGAAGAATTGGCTATGCAGGGCCATGAACAGTTCGAAGAAGCAGGCGGTACGCATTACGCTTACATGCCATGCCTGAATGACGGTGATGTCGGCATGGACATGGTAGAGCACATCATCCGTCGTGAACTCGCTGGCTGGCTTTAGGCCGTGGACCCACGCCTAACGTTAACGGCAACTTGAGCTTGGGGACGTGCGCGGTAATCATCGTCTAAATTGAACGAGGAGTGCGGCATATGACAAGAGTGGCAGTGGTTACCGGGGGGACCAGAGGCATTGGGGAGGCGATTAGCCTAAAGCTGCAAGAAAAGGGTCGTCTGGTCATCGCCAATTATGGCGGCAATGATGCTGCAGCCATGGCCTTTTCAGAGCGTACCGGCATTGCCGTTCGAAAATGGGATGTAGGCGACCATAAAAGTTGCATTGATGCCTGCGCCGCTATTGAGGCCGAATATGGCCAGATCGACATAATGGTCAACAATGCGGGCATTACGCGGGACGCGACAATGATTAAGATGACGTTTGAACAATGGGATGAGGTTATCCGCGTTGACCTTACGGGCTGCTTCAACATGGCCAAGGCGGTGTTTGCGGGCATGCGTGAACGCAAATGGGGGCGCATTGTCAACATCGGCTCGGTCAATGGCCAGGGCGGGCAAATCGGGCAGGTGAACTATGCCGCGGCCAAATCAGGCATTCATGGCTTTACAAAATCGCTTGCGGCGGAGGGCGCACGACATGGCGTGACTGCCAATGCCATCGCGCCGGGATATATTGGCACCGAAATGCTGTCGACGATTCCTGATAATGTGATGGAGAAGATTGTCGCGCAAATTCCTGTTGGCCGCCTTGGGCAGCCCGAAGAAATTGCACGTGGCGTCGAATTTCTCACCAGTGACAATGCAGGGTTTATCACCGGTTCGACCTTGTCGATCAATGGTGGTCAGCACATGTATTAATGGCCATTCGAGCTTGAGCGAGTTGTATCATCCACCTGTCAAACGCAGCATGACCGTAGCCGGGCATCAGACGTCAATCAGTCTTGAGCCATTGTTTTGGGATCGGCTTCGGGCGGCGGCGGAAGCCGACGGCCTGCCGGTCAATGCGTTGGTGGCGCAGATTGATGTCGCGCGGCTTGAAGCGCGAACGCCTTGTGGTCTTGCCAGCGCGATCCGATTGTGGCTTTTGGCGCGGGTATAACGAACTGCCTCACAAGTGATGTGACGGGATGAAAACACAACGTCTTCAAGGCTGCCCTTTGGGCCTGTGTATATGAAAGGCCGAAAATGGACGGTAGTTTGCGCCCATGAGGCCGTTCAAAGACCTGCTTCGACGGCAATTCTCACCGCATCGGCGGCGTTTGAAGTTGAAAGCTTTTTAAACATCAACATGCGGTGCATTTGAACCGTTTTTTCGCTCAGCGAAAGACGATAGGCTATTTGTTTTGTGCGGAAACCGCGTGCCATTTGCTGCAATATTTCGCGCTGGCGTGGCGACAGGCGATCGACAATCTGTGCCGCTTTTTGTTGCCGCACGAGGCCAATGCTTTCTTCTTCCGGCAGTACCTCAATTTGCGACCCGACGAAAAGCTCCAGCTTTCCTTCGTCATCAAATAATGGCGCAATCATCACCGCGTTGCGAAAGGGTGAGCCGTCTTTGCGATAGTTGATAAGTTCAGCCAAGGCAGGGTGTTGTCCATAAACCGCTGAACGCAATTTCTCTGTCTGACCGTTTTCGGTATCGGGACCACGCAAAAACCGGCAATTTCGTCCAATCACTTCTGCCTCTGTATATCCGGTCATCGCACAGAAGGCGGCGTTCACAGCAATCAGGGGATTGTCCGTTTGAGTAGGGTCGCTGACGACCGTTGCAATCGGGCTAAAGCGGATCGAATCCAAAACTGGATGGCTGCTGGCTTTGCGTGCCTTCGAGAAAAGTTCGGATTTCACTTGGCGTCAGGATGCAATAAAAATCGACAACTGGCAACTATTCCTTCGTTACATGCGTCAAGATGTAAGGACCACTTTCACTCCGCGCCGACGCGTTCGACGTCCGCGCCGACCAACTGAAGCTTTTCTTCAAGCCGTTCATAACCACGGTCAAGATGATAGAGTCGGCTGACATGCGTTTCGCCCTCCGCCACCAATCCAGCGATTACAAGGCTCATCGACGCCCGCAGGTCGGTTGCCATTACCGGGGCCCCTGTGAGTTTCTTTACGCCATGGACAATTGCTGTGCGGCCCTTGGTCTCGATATGCGCGCCCATTCGATTAAGTTCGGGCACATGCATATAGCGGTTCTCAAATATAGTCTCGGTGAGCACGCTAGCGCCGTCTGCCAGGCAGAGCATTGCCATGAACTGCGCCTGCATATCGGTGGCAAAGCCCGGATAGGGCGCGGTGGAAATGGTAAGCGGCTTAAGTTTGCCATCTGAAGATACACGAATACCAGTTCCCGTATCTTCGACCTTCACACCGGCTTGCCGCAAGGCATCCAACGTCGCGTCCATCTCGCTGGCCTTTGCACCAACAAGCTCGACATCCCCGCCAGTCATGGCGGCGGCGCAGGCATAGCTACCTGCCTCGATACGGTCGCTCATCACGCGGTAAGTTGCGCCATGTAGGCGGTCTCTGCCTTGAATGATCAAATCGGAAGTGCCGATGCCTTCAATTTGTGCACCCATGGCAACGAGCAAATTGCACAGGTCGACAATTTCTGGCTCACGCGCAGCGTTGTGAAGCACACATGTGCCCTTGGCGAGACTGGCCGCCATCAGGGCGTTTTCGGTCGCGCCAACCGATACGACTGGAAAGGTGTAGGTTCCGCCGGGAATACCCTTTTTGGCAATGGCTTTGACGTAGCCGGCGGCCACTTCAATCTCGACGCCAAAGGCTTCCAGCGCCTTGAGGTGAAGGTCAATCGGTCGGTTCCCGATAGCGCATCCGCCCGGCAGCGAAACGGTCGCTTCCCCCGCGCGCGCCAGCATTGGACCAAGCACTAGGATAGAGGCGCGCATTTTGCGGACAAGGTCGTAAGGCGCTATGTTGCTGGTAATACGCGTAGCTTCTAACGTCATAACGCGGCCGAAATCTTCGGGGCGTGACCCCGCAACCGTCGTCGAAATGCCAAACTGGTTCATCAAATGCTGAAACCCGTCAATGTCGGCCAAGCGCGGCAAATTGCGCAAAGTCAGCGGTTCATCCGTCAGCAGCGCGCACGGGATCAGCGTCAATGCACTGTTCTTCGCACCTGAAATGGGAATCTTGCCTTTTAGGGCGTTGCCGCCACGTACGATTATTTTATCCATCGCACAGTATTTAGCGGGAATTGGATAAGGCGCAACTTAGGATTTGGTGAGCGCTGCCTCAACCTGCCCAAGCCGCTCCTTTCCCCAGAACATCTCTTCACCCACAAAGAAGGTCGGCACGCCAAATGCGCCGCGTTTTGCGGCGGATTCTGTGTTGGCAATCAGTTCTGCCTTCACCTCTGGGTCATCGGCCAGAGCCAGCAAGGCGGAGCTGTCGAGGCCAGCCTTGTCGAGAATATCGCGCACAACATCCAGATCGCCCAAGTCCGCCCCGTCATGCCACATCGCCGCCATGACCGCGTCCACATAAGGCGCAAAGCATCCAATCCGTTGGGCCGCAACTGCACCGCGCATTGCGTGGAGCGTGTTGAGAGGAAAACGGGGATTCATCTTAAACGGGATTTCATGCGCTTTTACGAAGCGTTGAAATTCTAGCATTTCATATTTTTGTTTAGCGGGCGTTTCGGCATAGCGCATCATCGGCGCCTGATTGTTTGTAAGTTTGAACAAGCCACCGAGCAGGATAGGCACATATTCGACTTCCGCGCCAGTTCGGGCGCACAGCTCTGGCAACATGTTATATGCCAAATAGCTATTTGGTCCGCCAACATCGAAGAGAAATTCCAAACTTTTGGCCATTTAAAAACTCTCCGTCCAGGGGCGCAAATCCATTTCATGCGTCCATGCGCTACGGTGTTGCTTGTGCAAGGCAACATATTGCAGCGCAATCGCGTCGGGCGACAATATGCCATCTGCTGCTTTTGCGGCCTCGAAATCCGGGCGGATACCGCGGATGAAGGCCGTATCAATGCCGCCATCGATGATCACATGCGCGACATGGATGTTTTGCGGCCCCAGTTCGCGCGCCATGGACTGCGCCAGCATGCGCAGCGCGCTTTTTGCGCCGGAGAAGGCTGAGAAGCCTTTGCCGCCGCGGATGCTAGCTGTTGCGCCTGTAAAGATGATGGTGCCCGACTGTCGTTCGACCATCCGCCGTGCAGCCTCACGCCCCATCAGGAAGCCGGCGAATGCCGCCATTTCCCATACCTTGCGGTACACTTGCGCGGTCATATCGAGTATGGAAAAATTGACGTTCGCGCCGATGTTAAAAACTGCGACCTCTATTGGTCCAACGTCGCGTTCAATGGCATCGACCATCGCAACGACTTCGTCTTCGATACGGGCGTCCGCAGGGTAAGCGCGGGCTTTATATCCCTCATCGCGGATCGATTGCGCGAGCGCCTCCAACTGTTCAGCATTGCGTATGCGGCGGTTGACGCAGGCGACATAGCCTTCGCGCGCAAATGCCTTGGCGATTGCCCCGCCTGTGGCGTCACCGGCGCCGACGATCAGGGCTGCCTTAGTCAATCTTTCTCCAGCGTGCATTGCAACGGATGCTGGTTCTTCTGCGCGAAGTCCATCACCTGCGTTACCTTGGTTTCGGCCACTTCATACGTGAAAATGCCGCAGACGCCGACGCCCTTTTGATGAACATGGATCATAACCCGCGTAGCCTGATCCGTATCCATCTGAAAAAACGCCTTGAGGACATGTACGACAAATTCCATCGGCGTGTAATCGTCGTTCAGCAGCAGCACTTTATACAGGCTTGGCTTTTTGGTTTTCGGGCGCGTGCGCGTGGCAAGGCCGACCCCAGGTCTGCCGCCATTTTTATCGTCATCATCTTGCGCCATCAAAATCAGCATCCGTGCAAAATAGAGCAGAGGAGGGGGTCTCTGCAAGCCCCGTTCGCCATCTATTCTCTCACACCAAAAAGAAACCGCCCTTTCCTTAACGGAAAGGACGGTTGCTTTGTGGAATTGCACCGGTTGATCTCGACGTCCTGCCACCAAAAGGAGGAGAGAGGGTGGCAGGTGGATGACCCACCGGCGCAATATCTTGCGAAAGCTTATGCAGCTTTCTTGAAAAGTTCGGTTGTCGCCGCAATGCGGTTCGAAATTGGCTGGAACATTTCGCTGACCAACTTGACCATCGCTTCGGTGTTCTTCGAACCCTGCGCAACAGCAGTATCGAAACCCTTACGCGCTAATTCGCCCTGAAGCTTGACGAAGTCAGTTGGTGACTTGACCGAAGTCAATTCCTTGACGGCAACTTGCGCTTCTTCGAAATTGTTCTTGGCGAATTCCATGTTGGTCTTGCCGATTTCCTGAGCGCCCTTGGCAACGATCTTCCCGGCTTCAACGACGGCTTCGACATTTGCTTTGTTGAATGCAACGGCTTCAGCAGCAAACTTCTTGCCCTTTTCGGCAGCTTCAGTTGCCTTTCCACGGACGTCAGCGAAAAATTCTGTGGCCTTTTCGGCGGTTTTTTCTGCAGCAGCTTTAACAGTGTCAGTCATATTGGATACTCCTTGAGCAAAGGGTGTTGTTTCAACAGACACGGATTTGGGAGGCGAAGAAGCAGCAGGTGTTTCCACCTTAGTCTTCGCAACGGTGCTGGGAGCAGTTTTTACATCCACGTTCTTTGGCGCTGCAACTTTTGCAGTTTTTGTCGGAACGTTGGTTTGTGTTTTGCTGGCCATGTGAAAGCACCATTTCTGTTGTGTTGCACTGCACAATAAAGCAAATGCAAACTATGTCAACAAAAAATGGTGCAGTGCACAAAAAAATGCTTAAGCGCGTTAATCCGCCAAAGTCAGCCGTTCAAAGCGTTCATAATGGTGATCCGCAGACCCAAATTGATTCTCAATCATCGTCGCGCGCTTGAAGAAGTGACCGATGGCCAATTCTTGCGTGATGCCAATGCCGCCATGCGTTTGGATAGCGCTCTGCCCGACAAACTTGGCTGAACGTGACACCTTCGCCTTGCATGCCGATACTGCGGCCATACGTTCCGCCGCCGGTAAATTGAGCTTGAGCGTCGCCATTGTGGTCATGGACTTTGATTGCTCAACTTCCATAAACATGTCGACCATGCGGTGCTGAAGCACTTGGAAGCGCGAGATCGGTTGACCAAATTGGTTACGCTGACGGGCATATTCCAATGTTCCCTGATGCAGCTTGGCAGTCACGCCGCAGGATTCAGCGCAAACCGCAACGGTCGCTTCATCAACGATGCGTTCAATCAGCGGCAGGCCCGCGCCTTCATCACCCAACAAAGCGTCGGCAGGAATGGAGGCGTTTTCGAAATAAATTTCGGATGCTTGAAACCCGTCAACAGTTGGGTAATCGCGGCGAACAATGCCCTTTGCGTTGGCGTCAATGAGGAACAAAGATACGCCGTTTACATCGGTGTTAGCGCCGCCTGTGCGCGCGGTGACGAGCAAATGCGTCGCCCATGGTGCGGCGTATACAACGCCTTTATGGCCGTTCAATACATAACCCGCGCCGTCCTTTTTCGCGGTCGTTCGGATATTGGCGAGGTTATAGCGGCCCTGTGGTTCAGCATATGCAAAGGCGATGATAACATTGCCATTGATGATTTCCGGGATCACCGCATCCGCCACTGCGCCGCCGACCGCCTTCAACGCGCCACCGCCCAGAACGACAGTCTGGAGATACGGTTCAATCGCGATAACTTTGCCCAATTCTTCCATGATCAAGGCGTTTTCGAGATGACCACCGCCAAGACCGCCATGGTCTTCGCTGAACGAGGCACCCAACATGCCGAGATCCTGCGCCAAAGCTTTCCAGATGCCAGAGTCACGTCCCGTGCTGCTGGCAATCATCTTGCCGCGGCTATCGAAGTCATATGTGTCCGTCAAAAAACGGCTCAATGTTTCGCGGATCATGTCCTGCGTTTCGGTGTAGCTGAAATCCATTGTAATTATCCCATCCAGTGGTCCGTCATGCTGAACTTGTTTCAGCATCTTAACTTCAACGTTGCGAATTAAGACCCTGAAACGTGTTCAGGGTGACGGCAAAATGTTAGTTTAAATTCCCAGCACCATCTTGGCGATGATGTTGCGCTGGATCTCGTTTGATCCACCGTAAATCGTCGTCTTGCGCGTGTTGAAATAGGTCGGAGCCGCACGATGCGCATAGTCCGGACCAATCGGGTGTTCATTGTCGCCTTCGCCAAAGCCACGGAAATATGGCGCGCCATAATGGCCGACCGCTTCGAGCGCGAGTTCGGTAATCCGTTGCTGGATTTCCGATCCCTTGATTTTCAACAGGCTCGATTCAGGGCCGGGACCCTTGCCTGCTGCCTCGCCTGCAAGGCTGCGCAATTCCGTGAATTCAAGAGCCGTGAGGTCAATTTCAAGCTCCGAAATCTTGCGCTTAAAGAATGGATTAGCGATCAATGGGCGGTCGCCGTCTTGTTCGGTGCGGGCAATCGCCTTGATTTTTTCCACGCCACGCTTTGAACGGGCAACGGCCGCAATGCCGGTGCGTTCATGCGCCAACAGGAACTTGGCACAGGTCCAACCCTTATTCTCTTCATATACGCGGTTTGCAACGGGTACGCGGACGTCTTCCAACCATACTTCGTTGACTTCATGCTCGCCGCCCAAGGTGATGATTGGACGGACGGTGACGCCCGGCGACTTCATGTCGATCAATAAGAAGCTGATGCCCTCTTGCGCCTTGGCATCGGCATCGGTGCGAACAAGGAAAAAGCCCCAGTCTGCATGTTGAGCCATGGTGGTCCAGGTTTTTTGACCATTTACGATGTAATCGTCGCCGTCACGAACAGCCTTGGTGCGTAGCGATGCAAGGTCCGAACCTGCGCCAGGCTCCGAATAACCCTGACACCACCAATCATCGCCCGACAAGATACCGGGTAGGAATTTGGCTTTCTGCTCAGGCGTGCCGAATGTGTAGATCACTGGACCAACCATCGACAGGCCAAATGGCATCGTCCCCACGCAATCTGCTGCGGCGAGTTCTTCGGACCAGATGAAACGCTCGGTCGCTGTCCAGCCGGTGCCGCCATATTCCACGGGCCATGCAGGTGCGATCCAGCCCTTCTTGGCGAGAATGCGATGCCATGACAGAAAATCTTCCTTCGAAAGATCATGCCCTTCGTCTTGAACAGAGCGGAGATTCTCGGGGTAATTTTCGGCGATGAAATTGCGCACTTCCTTCTGGAAGGCGATTTCTGCGGGGCTGAATTCCAGTTGCATCACGATTCTCCTAAAAAGCTGAGATGGAACTAGTCGACGTTTACGTAAACGTCAATTGAATCTCACCGCGCCTTCACATAACTTCCTGGAGCCGATTCTAGCGTCTTCAGAATGCCTTGCCCCGGTTGCCGCGGCCCAGTTGCTGATACGCGTGCGTCACCTTTGTCTGTTAACCAGACGAGCCAATCGGGCCACCAGCTGCCCTTAGTTTCCGTTGCGCCTTCAATGAATGCCGCGAGCGAAGGTGGCGCGGCGTCATTGGTCCAATATTGATATTTCATCTGCGTAGGCGGATTGACCACACCTGCAATATGGCCGCTGCCCGCCAGCACGAATTTGGTCGGTCCAGCAAAATGCTCCTGCAATTTCCAGACGCTTTCGGCGGGCGCAATATGGTCCTCACGCCCGGCCTGAATATAGGTCGGCGTTTTCACCCGGCGTAGGTCAATTGGGGTGCCGAGTGCCGACATGTCATTTGGCTTTACCAGCCGGTTGTCGCGATAGAGGTCGACGACATAGTTGCGGTGCCATTTAGCGGGCAGGTTGGTGACGTCGCCATTCCAGTGCAGCAAATCAAACGCGGGATAGTCCTCCCCCAGCAAATAGTTTTTGACCACGGTGGACCAGATCAGGTCCTTGCCGCGCAGCATGTTAAAGGTCAGCGCCAGGAAACGCCCATCCATATATCCTTGCGGCGCGCTCAAGGCCTCCATCATCGCGATTTGCTGATCATCTATGAAGTGCAGTAGCTCGCCGCCTGAACTGAAATCGACTTGTGCGGTAAAAAATGTCGCGCTGCGCACCTTGTCGGATGCGTCAGTAGCATCAAGGATTGAGAGCGTTGCCGCCAAGGTTGTGCCGGCGACACAATAACCGATTGCATGGACATCAGGCACATCAAGGCCCGAGCGCACCGTATCAATCGCGTCGATCTGGGCCGCGATATAATCGTCCCAAATAATGTCCTTCATCGAAGCGTCTGCCGATTTCCACGACACAACGAAAACCGTAATGCCTTGGTCGACGCAATATTTGATAAAGCTTTTTTCCGCTGTGAGATCGAGAATATAAAAGCGGTTGATCCATGGCGGAAAAATGATGAGCGGTGTTTCCAGCACATTTTCCGTTGTCGGGTCATATTGGATGAGCTGGTATAAAGGCGTTTGATGCACGACTTTGCCCGGCGTTGCGGCGATGTTTTCGCCAAGGATAAACGCGCTTGAATCGGTATGGGTCAATTGCCCGCGCTGCATATCCTGCATCAAATGCTGCATCCCCGACATCAGGCTCGCGCCCTTCGTGTCCAAGGCGCGTTCCAGTGCAACCGGATTGGTAAAGGGTGAGTTTGCCGGGCTCATCGCCTCGATAATGCTGCGCAGAGCAAAGCCCATTTTGGCTTTATCATTTTCGGACAAGCCATCCAATTGGTCAGCGGCGGCCAACATATGTTCGGACATGACCTGATAGCTTTGCCGGACCAAGTCGAATATGGGATGCTCCCATTGCGGCGCGGCAAAACGCCGGTCTGTCGTATCTACCTTGTCCCGGCCCGCTTTGGCCAGCGGCTCCAACACCGTTCCCCAGGCATCCAACGCAGCGCGATAGGCCTTTGCTGGGTCGGTCGTGGCCACGGCGGTTTGTTCAAAAAACTTCATGAACTGTTTAGGGTCCATAAAAGGCGGGATTTCGGATGAGTCGGCCATATTGACAGGCATATCAAAGCAAATGAAATTGTCGAAGATTGTTTTGTTGTGCGGCGCAGCATGGACATTGTGTAAAAAAGAGCGCAAAGGCGCCGAATAATGACATTTGAAAATATTCCTCCGCTTCTCGATGAAGCGCTCACCGTGCGTGGTTATACTACGCTGACCCCCGTTCAAAACGCTGTTATCGCGCAGGAGGCTGTCGGACGCGACCTCGTCGTGTCGGCACAAACCGGTTCCGGCAAAACCGTGGCCTTTGGTCTCGCTATGGCACCCCAAATCCTCGATGGCGGGTTAGTTAGCCTTGCACGTGAGCCTGCTGCACTCATCATCGCCCCGACCCGCGAGCTTGCCTTGCAGGTGAGCCGCGAATTGATGTGGCTTTATGGTAAAGCAGGCGTGCGCATTGCGACATGTGTTGGTGGGATGGACGCTTCGAAAGAACGCCGCACCTTGAACCAAGGCGCGCAGATTGTTGTCGGCACCCCAGGACGGTTGCGCGACCATTTGGAGCGTGGCGCGCTTGACCTGTCGGCTTTGAAAGTTGCGATCCTAGACGAAGCGGACGAAATGCTCGACATGGGCTTTCGTGAAGAGCTTGAGGAAATATTGAACGCTACGCCGGAAGGTCGGCGGACATTGCTGTTCTCGGCCACCATGCCGAAACCGATTGTTTCGCTGGCAAAACGGTATCAGCGCGATGCTTTGCGAATCTCGACCGTTGGCGAAGACCGGGGCCATGGCGACATCAGCTATCAAGTGGTTACGGTCGCTCCACCGGACATTGAAAACGCAGTGGTCAATTTGCTGCGTTTGCACGAAGCCGAAACCGCAATCTTGTTTTGCGCGACACGTGAAAATGTCCGCCGCTTGCACGCCAGTCTGACCGAGCGCGGCTTTAACGTCGTTGCCTTGTCGGGCGAGCATTCGCAGTCCGAGCGGAACCAAGCGCTTCAAGCTTTGCGTGATCAGCGGGCGCGCGTTTGCGTTGCAACCGATGTTGCCGCACGCGGGATCGATTTGCCGAACCTATCGTTGGTTGTGCATGTCGAACTGCCGCGTGATGCAGAAGGGCTTCAGCATAGGTCTGGACGGACTGGCCGTGCAGGCCGCAAGGGTACCGCTGTGTTGATCGTGCCCTATCAGCGCCGCAAGCGTGTTGAATCCATGCTGCGCGGCGCAAAGATCGAGGCGGATTGGATTAAGGTACCAACCGCTGCAGATATCCGCGCCAAGGACCATGATCGTCTGCTTGAAACGCTTTTGACCCCAGTTGAGGTTGAGGAAGAAGACCGCGCTCTGGGTGCAAAATTACTTGAGACGATGTCTGCTGAAGATATTGCTGCGGCGTTGGTGCGCGTGCATCGTGCCAAGATGCCGCAAGCCGAAGACCTGCTGGATGACGGCAGCCGTGAACGCCCACGCGACGACCATCGTGCAGGATTCGACGATTCCGTTTGGTTCAAACTGAATGTTGGTCGCCGTAACAATGCTGACCCCAAATGGATATTGCCATTATTGTGCCGTCGTGGCGGCGTGACCAAGAATGACATTGGTGCCATCCGCATTGCCGCGAATGAAACGCATGTTGTCATTGCGGCGGCGGCTGTGGCCAAGTTCACTAAAGCCATTGCGCAACCAGGGCATGATGAAGACAATGACGTCGAAATCGTGCAAGCCAATGGCCCACCGCGTGAAGCAGCGCGGGAAAACAAGCGTATGGGCCGCGATGGCGACCGTCCACAGCGTTCGCAACTGGGCGTAAATCCACGCGGCGATGGGCCACCACGCGGCGGTAACTTCCGCGGGGACGGACCTCGTGGTGGTGGTGGAAACCGCGATGGCGCGCGTCCTTTCCGTAAGGATGGACCACCCCCATCAAAGCATGGCGTCAAACACAAGGCCAAAGGCAACCGCCCGCGTTAACGGATGCGAATATAGTTTTTCTGGAAATGCGGTAAAACTTCGCGCATGAGGGCGGTCTTGAATTAACCAAGCCGAAACGGGAACTTATGTCCGAAGAATTCTATCGCATGAAACGCTTGCCGCCTTATGTCATCGCTGAAGTCAATGCGATGCGTGCGGCGGCGCGCGGCGCGGGTGAGGACATTATCGATCTCGGCATGGGCAATCCCGATTTGCCGCCGCCGCCGCATGTGATCGAAAAACTGTGCGAAGTGGCACAGAAGCCAGATGCCCACGGCTATTCGGCTTCCAAGGGTATTCCAGGGCTTCGCAAAGCACAGGCGAATTATTACGGGCGGCGTTTCGGGGTTGATGTTGATCCCGAACATGAAGTTGTCGTGACGATGGGTTCTAAAGAAGGCTTGGCAAGCCTTGCCACCGCCATCACTGCGCCGGGCGACGTTGTTCTGGCACCGAACCCAAGCTACCCCATTCACACCTTTGGGTTCATCATTGCCGGCGCGACAATCCGTTCGGTGCCAACCACGCCCGACGAAAATTACTTCCGCTCGCTTGAGCGTGCCATGGCCTTCACTGTTCCACGTCCGTCGATATTGGTGGTCAATTATCCATCTAACCCGACGGCCGAGACCGTTGATCTGGCGTTTTACGAACGGCTGGTCGCATGGGCGAAGGAGAATAAGGTCTGGATATTGTCCGACCTTGCATATTCCGAACTTTATTTTGACGGCAACCCAACACCGTCGATTTTGCAGGTGAAGGGTGGCAAGGATGTTGCCGTCGAATTCACCTCCTTGTCCAAAACTTATTCCATGGCCGGATGGCGCGTTGGTTTTGCCGTTGGTAACCGCGACCTGATTGCGGCGATGACGCGGGTGAAAAGCTATCTCGATTATGGGGCCTTTACCCCCATTCAGGCAGCAGCCTGCGCCGCGCTCAACGGGCCGCAGGACATTGTTGAACAAAACCGCCAGCTTTACCACAAACGTCGGGACATCCTTGTCGAGGCGTTCGGGCGGGCCGGTTGGGATATTCCGCCGCCAAAGGCATCGATGTTTGCATGGGCCCCCTTGCCACCCGCGCTCGCGCATTTGGGCAGCCTTGAATTTTCCAAGCAGTTGCTGACCGAGGCGAAGGTCGCGGTCGCGCCTGGCGTTGGCTATGGCGAAGATGGCGAAGGCTATGTCCGCATCGCCATGGTCGAGAATGAGCACCGGCTTCGGCAGGCTGCGCGCAATGTGAAACGCTATTTGCAATCCATGGGCGTAAACACCCCTGCGCAGTCCAAGGCGATCTGACATGGCCCGTGGCGACTTTGCTTTTCATCATAGCTTTCGCGTGCGCTGGTCGGAAACTGACGCGCAAGGCGTAGTTTTTAACGCCCGTTATCTCGATTATGCGGATGTCGCGGTTACCGAATATTGGCGCGCGGTGCAGTTTCGCAAATATGCCGATGGCGCACCAATGGAATTTCATGTGAAGAAAGCCACCGTCACGTGGTTTGCTCCCATCAAGCCCGATGAGATGATTGAAGTCATGGCGCGGACCATCGCAACGGGACGCACCAGCATGACTCAGATCGTTGAAATTCATGGTCTCACCGAAGATGGCTCGGACGATTTGCGTGCGACGGTGGATTTGGTGAGCGTGCATGTGGATCTCGACACGCATCGTCCCATGCCATTGCCCGATTGGGTGAAGGACGTTTTTACAGCGTTTGATAGCCAAGCAGCCAATCCGCCGTCTGCGTTGGCCGAAGCCTGAGGCGCGGCGGCGATGCTAGCGCGCGTCATGCCCCCTAAATTAGCAGCCTTAACGCTTGGGCTGTTGCTGTTGGGCGCTTGTACCGAACGCCCCAGTGGCGAGCAAAGCGCAACTGCATTAGATTTCCCCCGCGCCGACAGGACGGTATCGGCGATTGGCGATACCGAGTTTTCGACCGAAGCTGCCCGCGACGAAGCAGGCGAAGCCGAATATGTCATGGATTGGGCGGGCATTCAGTTGGGCACTACGGTTGCCGACATTGGCGCAGGCGAGGGCTATTACACTATCCGCCTTGCCGAGCGCGTTGGCCCCAAAGGCCGCGTTTTGGCGCAGGATATTAACCGCGGCGCGCTAAATCGTTTAGGTGAGCGCGTCACCCGTGAGCAGCTCGACAATGTCGCGATCAAAGAAGGGGCGGTCGACGATCCCCGTCTGCCACAGAACAGCTTTGACCGGATATTCATGGTGCATATGTATCATGAAATTGAGGAGCCTTATGCATTTTTGTGGCGGATGCGCCCGGCGCTGGCAAAAGGCGGGCAAGTGATTGTCGTCGACCGTGATCAGGCCACGCACCGGCACGGTATTCCACCAAAGCTGTTATTTTGTGAATTTGACGCGGTGGGCTACCGCCTGACCGGCTTTACCGAGCAATTGAAACTTGGCGGTTATATCGCCCGGTTTGAAGTCAGCGGCGAGCGGCCCGAACCATCGGCCATAAAGACCTGCGCCAGCCGCTATCCGCAATCTTAACCGCTCGTCAGTCGCCGTCAAAACCGATGAGGGCGTCCACGCGGATATTTTGCGCCCGCAATTTCTCTGCGCCGCCAAGGTCTGGCAAATCGACAATGAACAAGGCCTGTTCGACATGGCCGCCGCCCTGACGGATGAGGTCAAGGCCAGCCAAAGCCGTGCCGCCTGTGGCAATCAGATCATCGACCAACAGCACTTTTTGGTCCGGCTGGACATGGCCGACATGCATTTCGATGCGGTCCGTGCCATATTCCAACGTGTAATCGATGCCAATTTTGTCGCCGGGTAACTTACCCGGCTTGCGCAGCATCAATTGCCCAAGGCCAAGTGCATAAGCCAAGGCCGACGCCACAATGAACCCGCGCGCCTCAATCCCGGCCACCAGCTCTGTATCGGGGTCAACTAAGGCCGCGAGCCGATCAATCGTTCGGCGATAGCCGCTTGCATCAAGCAAAAGGCTCGACACGTCGCGGAACATGATGCCGGGCTTGGGATAATCGGGAATATTGCGGATTAGGGCCGCGAGGTCTGCGTTATCATGCATGTCGCATGACTGCCTGTTGCAGCGCAGGATTTCAAGCCATTCCGGCGCGGCGGTTTCCTTTACCTCAAGCTAAGGAGTCTCGGCCCCCAACTCTTTTTCGTCATCCTGAACTTGTTTCAGGATAACAAGCGCGTTTTCGTCATCCTGAACTTGTTTCAGGATAACAAGCGGCGGTACGGTATCCTGAAACAAGTTCAGGATGACGAGAATAAGGCAGTAAAAAACGCGGCAACAAAAAGGGCGGCCTATCGCTAGGCCGCCCCATTTGCATATCCCCAAAGGGAGACTGAATTACTTCAGTTCGATGGTTCCGCCAGCAGCAAGGATCTTCGCCTTGATGTCTTCGGCTTCTGCCTTGTTTACGCCTTCCTTGATCGCCTTTGGCGCGGACTCAACAAGAGCCTTTGCTTCAGTCAGACCGAGGTTGGTGATCGCGCGGACTTCCTTGATGACGGCAATCTTGTTTCCGCCGTCGCCGGTCAGGATAACGTCAAATTCAGTCTGCTCTTCAGCAGCAGGTGCAGCAGCGGCAGCAGGGCCAGCAACAGCAACAGCAGCAGCGGCGCTAACGCCCCATTTTTCTTCCAAAGCCTTTGCAAGGTCAGCCGCTTCAAGAACGGTCAACGCCGAAAGTTGGTCTACAAGCTTTTCAATATCAGCCATTTAAATAACACTCCGATTTTCTGTCATATCTGTAGGGCTCGCCCAAATGGACGCAGCCGGTTTCATGTAAAAAGTTACGCTGCCTTTTGGTCAGCATAGGCACCAAATACCCGTGCCAATTTCGCAGCCGGTGCGGTCGATAGCTGAGCGATTTTCGTTGCCGGTGCTTGTACAAGCCCGATAAGCGTCGCGCGCAGTTGATCGAGCGATGGCAATGAAGCCAGCGCCTTTACACCATTTACATCGAGGAAAGTGTCACCCATCGCACCGCCGACAATTTCTAATTTGTCATTGGTCTTGGCGAACTCGACCGCAATCTTTGCAGCGGCGACCGGGTCCGACGATGTGGCGAGCGCCGTAGGTCCAGTTAGCAAATCTGCTAACGCACCATAAGACGTTCCCTCAAGGGCGATTTTGGCAAGACGGTTCTTGGCAACCTTATAGCTTGCGCCCGCATCGCGCATCTTCAAACGAAGGTCGGTCGATTGTGCAACTGTCAGCCCGAGATTACGGGTAACAACAACAACCGCCGCTTCATTAAAAGTGGCGTTCAGCGATGCAACTGTTTCGGTCTTTTCAGAACGGTTCATGCATTACTCCTTATTCGGGCTGTCCCGGCGAACCGGGCAAGCCCAACACGAAAAGCGAAGCACCCGGATGGGCACTAACGCTGACTTGGTCCGTGGGGAAGTTTCATGCCGAACGCACACGACAGTTTGTCGGAGCAGTGGCGAAGGATGGCAAAGCCAATCCTGAAATCTCTATCCCCGTCTAGGCTGGACATTAAGAACGGCAAATTCCGTTCACCAACTGTCTCGGACGGTTGCCGGTGAAGCCGTCGCTCCACCGAACAGGGGTGCAACTAGCAGGGTTGGGGGCAGAGTCAAGCACTGGTGCCGAAATCTGCGCGTTACAAGGTCGCTGCCTGCCCGAAAACTTGTGTGGCTTTGGATAATTTATCTTACTGGACAAGCTTTGCCGGGGTGACTTAATCAGGTCGCTTGAATGACCCAAGGCAAGATAGGAGCAAATATGCCGGATGTCCGTGAAGATACTATGGCCCTGATTGCGCGTTATTATGCCGCGTTTAACGCCATGGACATTGAGGCGATCTTGGCCTGTCTGACCGACGATGTGGCGCATGACATCAATCAAGGCGCACGCGAAACCGGCAAGGATGCGTTTCGTGCGTTTCTGGGGCGGATGGACCATGCCTATAGCGAGCAATTACGCGACATCGTCATAATGACCAGCACGGACGGCACGCGCGCTGCCGCCGAATTCATGGTGCATGGCGTGTATAAGGTCGCCGATGATGGTTTCCCGCCGGCGCATGGCCAAAGCTATGTTTTACCGGCTGGCGGCTTTTTTGACATCACCGATGGAAAGATTTCGCGCGTCTCGGTCTATTATAATTTAACCGATTGGATTGCACAGGTTTCATGACAATCCGCGTCCGCAGTTTGACAGACACGCAGGAACGCCACGCGGCGATACCGGCTCTGTCCGATCTGCGGATCCGCATCTTTCGGGGCTGGCCTTATCTATATGATGGGACGGCGGACTATGAAGCGGCATATCTTGCGGAATATATGTCTGAGCCCAATGCGGTGTTGATCGTCGCAACGGACGATGATGCGGTTATCGGTGCGGCAACCGCCTCACCCATGGCGGGGCAAAAGGCCGAATTTCAATTACCCTTGCTAGATTATGGCTTGGATGTTGCGCGGATTTTCTATTTCGGGGAGTCGGTTTTGCTGCCCGATTATCACGGGCAGGGCATCGGCCATCAATTTTTTGACGCGCGTGAGGCGGCGGCGCGGGCGGCGGGTGCAGACCAAGCCGCCTTTTGTGCCGTGGTCCGTCCACCCGACCATCCGATGCGTCCCGATGCGCCCCGCGATTTGGCGCCCTTTTGGCGCGCGCGCGGCTATGCACCACTGGAAGGATTAACAACTATGCTGAAATGGCAGGACCTTGGCGATGCTGTCGAAAGCCCGCATCAGATGCAATTTTGGATGCGTGACCTATGACCGCGCCTGTACGCATTGCCGCTGCCCAATATCCCATCGGGCAGCCGGGCAGCTTTGTCGAATGGCAAGACAAAGTCGCGGCTTGGGCGGCCGATGCGTTAATGCAGCGCGCGCAGCTTTTGGTATTTCCTGAATATGCGGCGATGGAACTGGCGGCGATTGACACAGCCACCGCCAGCGACTTGCACGCATCCTTGCGCGCGGTGGTGGCGCTAGGGCCGCAGATTGATGCCCATTATATCGATATGGCCCGGCTTTTCGGGGTTGCGGTGCTGGGCGGGACGCGCCCTTATGCTTTGGATGACGGACGGGTTGTGAACCGCGCAAGCCTCTATTTTCCCGACGGGCAGAGCGGACATCAGGATAAGATCATGATGACACGTTTTGAACGGGAATCTTGGTACATTAAAAGCGGGACAGATTTGCGCATATTTCGCACGCCTTTGGGTATGATGGGTATTTCGACCTGCTATGATGTCGAATTCCCGATGATCGCGCGGACGCAGGCTGCTGCGGGCGCGCAGGTCATTCTCTGCCCGTCCTGCACCGACAGTTTGCAAGGCTATCATCGGGTTCGGATCGGGGCGCAGGCACGGGCCTTGGAAAATCAGATTTTCGTGGTCCAAGCGCCCACGGTCGGCATGGCGCCTTGGTCCCCTGCGCTTGATGAAAATTACGGCGCAGCTGGTGTTTTTGTGCCACCCGATGGCGATAGTCCGGATGACGGCGTGCTGGCCATAGGGACCGAAGGGCAGGGGGAATGGGTCTTTGCCGATGTCGATCTGGCCCGCGTTGACCGCTGGCGCAGTGCAGGGGCGGTGCGTCCGTTCGCGCATTGGCCCGAACAATATTGCGGGGCAAAGGTCGATGATCTGCCCGTGGAAATCATTCCGTTGGATTAGGTTTTAGGGGCAGATCCTGACCCTAAGTTTCAACCTATTTCGAAAATCGAATAAACTGGCCCGCTGGCCGTGCGTTCGCCGGTCCCGACCGCCACCACATTGTTCAGCCAGCTATAACGCGCATCACCACATTCAAACTTTGCCGAAATGGCCAAAGAATATTCTGCGGCGTCCAGCGCCTCACCTTTGGCAAAGCGCGCCATGGCGTCGGCATTTGCAAGGAAGCGTCCTTGATATGTCAGATAGATAAGCGCGCCGTCATCGGTTTGAAGCGTCAGGCGAACGTCGATGACCATGACGCCGTCAGTCCGGTTGACGACCCAATCATGCCCGCCGGGCAGCACTGTGCCGTTCAACCGTTCGCCGGTGAAATGGCCGCCCGTGACGGGCGCGATGCGGCGCAGGCCGGCTGGAGTTTGGCCAATGCTGACCATTCCGGCAAAATCAACGGTCAAGGTCATCTCTATGAGGTGGCGATGTTGTAAAATCTTCATTGCAGTGTCGCTACCATGTCGGCAGGAAGGCGCAAGACATATTAAGGAGAGTGAGTTGGACAATATAATTGCGCGCCGTCCAGGGCCATCGGTGCAGGAGATATTGAATAGCGATACCAACGCCGCGCCAGACATCATGCGCGTGGAATCCCCAGCCACCGGACAAAGCAGCGCAGATGTGTCGATAGAGCGGTATTTTTCCAAAGACTGGCATGACCGGGAAGTGGAACAGGTTTGGCGCAAGACATGGCAACTTGCGTGCCGGTTGGAGCATATCCCAAATGTCGGCGATCATGTCGTCTATGACATCGTCCATGATTCCTTGATTGTCGTGCGCACCGGCCCTGACGAGATCAAAGCCTATATCAATTCATGCCTGCATCGCGGGACGATGCTGCGCACCGAAGGCGGATGTGTGAAACAATTTCGGTGCCCATTCCACGGTTGGACGTGGAAGTTAGACGGCGCATTATCGGTCATTCCGGGGCAATGGGATTTCCCCCATGTCGAAAAGGACAAGATGAGCCTTCCTGAAGCCCGGGTTGGAACATGGGGTGGTTTTGTATTCATCAACTTTGATGCTGATGCCGAGCCATTGGAAACATATCTCGAAAATCTGCCCGAACATTTTGCGCCCTTCAATCTGGAGGATCGCTATGTCGCGGCACATGTCGCCAAGATTATGCCCTGTAATTGGAAGCTGGCGATGGAGGCATTTGTCGAAGCTTATCATGTGCCCTTCGCGCATCCGCAAGTGCTCGGCTATTATGGCGATAGTAACACCCAATATGATGTTTGGCCCGGCGTGCGTCATGTAAGCCGTATGATCAGCGTACAAGGCGTCGCCAGTCCATCAAAGCCAGCAACCACGCCCGAACAGACCATAGACGAAATGCGCCGCGACGTGCCCTTTTTCGCAGGCAAGCCTATTGAGGTGCATGAAGGCGAAACGGCGCGCGGCAAGCTTGCCGAACGCGCGCGAGAGAAGATTTCGCGCTCAATTGGCCGCGATATGTCCGCACTTTCGGATTCAGAATCGCTCGACCTGATCGAATATATGCTGTTCCCCAATATGGTGCCTTGGGGTGGGCAGGCGTTACCGATTACGTACCGCTTTCGTCCGAATGGCGATGATCCGGAAAGCTCGATCATGGAAATCATGTTCCTGTTTTCCAAAGCGCCCGATGGTTCGCATCCGGAGCCTGCAAAAATGACGATGCTGGGACTGGATCAGAAATGGGCAGATGCCCCTGAACTGGGCTCTGCGGCTATGGTTGCGGATCAGGATACAGATAATCTGATGCGTATTCAGCGCGGCCTACGGGCCTCGAAAAAACCTGGTGTGACCCTTGCGCGCTATCAAGAAAGCCGCATTCGTCATTATCACGAAACGCTGGATGCCTATATGGCGCGGTAGCGCATTTGAACAAACAGCTATGTTCCGCTAATGGCTGCGCCTTGGGGGAGCATTCATGCCATTAGCATTCACCATTTATGACTGGGGCATATTGCTTGCCTATGTCGCATTGCTGGCATTTTCCGGCTATCAGGCGACACGGCGGAACAAAACGACGGATGACTATTTTCTCGCCGGTCATCATGCGCCGGTCTGGCTGGTTGCGGTGTCGGTTCTATCGACAATGCAGTCAGCGGCAACATTTCTCGGCGCGCCCGATAACAGCTATCGCGGCGATTACAGCTATCTCACCAGCAACTTTGCCGCAATCATCGCTGCCTTTCTCGTTGCCCGTTTCCTAATCCCGCGATTCTACGCAATTGGTGCGACGACGGTATATGAATTGCTGGAAACCCGTTTCGACGCAACGGCCAGACGCGCCGCGGCGGGGATGTATCTCGTCGGCCGGATCTTGGCGAGCGGCGCGCGTCTGTATCTTGCCGCTATTGCAGTCTCGATGATCATCTTCCTCGATGTTCAGCCCCAACAAATCATCATCGCATCGGCGGTGCTTGTTGTCTTCGGTGTTGCCTTCACGCTGTTCGGCGGGCTGAATGCTGTTATCTGGAGCGACTTGGTACAGGTCGTGCTCTATCTTGGCGGTGCGGTGCTGGTGCTCGTCTTTCTGCTGGTGAAAATTCCCGCACCCATGCCCGAAATCTGGGACGCGCTTCAATCTGCGCCGGGCGGCGTGGACAAGCTTCGTTTGTTTGACTGGTCGCTCGACTTTACCAAGCCCTTTACCATTTGGGCAATTCTGACTGGGCTGGTGCTGCTCAATATCGGCAATGCGGGACTTGATCAGGATACGACGCAGCGCTTCTTGGCATGCGAAAACGCCCAATCGGGCAAACGCGCTTTATATGCGAGCATGTGGGCGGCAATCCCTGTGGTGGCTTTATTCATGGCCATAGGATCGCTGCTCCACATCTTCTACAACCGCCCCGACCTGATGGGCGTGAGCGTTGGCGCGACCAACGCGTTCGCCGGCGAAAAAATCACGGTTTTCATGTTGTTCATCCTGTCCGAAATCCCGCCCGGCTTGCGTGGGCTGGTAACAGTAGGCGTTATCGCCGCGGCGGCGATCAATTCGGGGCTCATTTCGATGTCGGCGGTGGTGGTGAACGATTTTTACCGGCCGTGGCAGGAACAACGCGGCGCAGCGTCAAGCGAGCAACATTATGTCAACGCCGGACGATTGGCGATGATATTGCTCGCATGTGCGCTGTTCGCCATGTCGATACTATGTTTCTACTGGCAGCATTATAGCGATACGCCTTTGCTCGAATTTGTCCTCGGCGTCATGGTCTTTGCCTATTCGGGCTTGCTGGGCGTTTATGGCACTGTGGTGTTTACAAAGCGTGGGGCGACATGGTCGGTGATTGCTGCTCTGCTGGCTGGCTTTGTCACAATCCTGATGCAACAGCATTATGTCGTGGACAGCCTTGGTCTGCCAACCGCGTGGAAGGCTTTGGCCTTTCCCTGGCAATTATGCATCGGGACGGCGGTCGCATTTGGGGTTTGCTGCCTTGGTCGCAATATCAAGGATATATCAGATAGCGGGCGCGTGATTGCCTAAAAGTGTCAAGCCCTTGTTGCCATTGACGTTCGATATCGCCGATAGATTTTCGGTCCAAAATGCCTTTACGGACGCTGTCGGTTCCTGCCAGCTGGTCGAAAAACTGGGGCGTGCCGGGGCTGAATTCAAATTTGTCCGGATATAATTTATGGACCGTCTGCACCAAAGCGATGCCGGTGCGGAATGGCTGGAATATTTCAGTGTTGGTGGGGATGACCCACACGCCATGACATGGCTGTCCGGCATATTTGGAAAAATTCGGTATAAAGGAAACTGGTTTAAATTCGACACCGGGCAATGCCATCGCATTTAATCGTTCCGCCAGTGCCGCGCCATCGATGAAAGGCGCACCGATATATTCGAAAGGTTTGTCGCTGCCCCGCCCTTCGGAGATGTTGGTACCTTCGAACAACGCCGTGCCGGGATATACTGCTGCGGTTCGGGGTGAGCGCATATTGGGCGAGGGCGGTACCCACGGCAAATCCCAACCGACATAAGGCGCCAAGTTGCGATGCCAGCCGCGCATGGGAATGATATGAAGGCGGGTACGCAGTGGATCTTCGCTGACGAACATCTGCGCTAGCTCGCCAAAGGTCATACCGTGACGTACCGGCATGGCAAAGCTTCCGACGAAAGAGGTAAATGCAGGTTCGAGCATTGGCCCTTCGATCATCACCCCGCCTAGCGGATTGGGGCGATCCAGCACGATGACCTCAGCCCCCGATGTCTCTGCAGCGCGCAGCATGTACAGCAGCGTCGAGGAATAGGTGTAAAAACGCGTGCCGACATCCTGCAGATCGACCAGCACGATATCAATGCCCTGCATCATCTTTGCAGTCGGCATTTTGGTTTCACCGTAGAGGCTGTGGACAGGCAAGCCGGATTTGGGATCGATCTCCGAAGCCACTTTTTCCCCCGCTTGCGCCGCGCCGCGTACACCATGTTCCGGGCTAAAAAGCGCGACAAGATTGATAGCGGGGTGCGCGCGCAGCAGATCGACGTTGCGGACGCCTTTGCGATCAACGCCGGTCTGGTTGGTCAACAATGCGACCCGTTTTCCCTTCAGCCATTCCAGTTGGCCAGAAAGCAAGACTTCGATCCCGGGGGTGATAGGCCGGATAAGAGCGGCTTGCGATGTGGTGGGTTCGGGGGCTTTTGGCTGGACTGGTTCGGCCGCAACAGCGGTGATGGGAAGCAGCGCAATAAAAAAGGCCAAAATTAATCGCATCATCAAATTCTATTGGATAATGGCACGCGCCGCAAAGAAAAAGGGCCGGAGGTTTCCCTCCAGCCCCTTTTGTGTTTGGTATAGCGCGGCGCGTTATGCGCCAGCGACGTCTGCCAGATCAATCTTAAGGCCTGGGCCCATGGACGAGCTGATCGCCACGCGGCGGACATATTTGCCCTTTGATCCGCTTGGCTTGTTCTTGATGACGGCGTCGACCAATGCATCGAAATTCTTGCGCAGGTCGGAATCGGAGAAGCTTTTCTTACCGATGCCGCTGTGGATGATGCCTTGCTTTTCAACGCGGAATTCAACCTGACCGGCCTTTGCCGCCTTCACGGCTTCGGCAACGTCCATGGTGACGGTTCCAAGCTTCGGGTTTGGCATCAGGCCCTTTGGACCCAAGGTCTTACCCAAGCGGCCAACGATGCCCATCATGTCCGGCGTTGCAATGACGCGGTCATAATCGAGATTGCCAGCCAGCATGTCTTCCATCAGGTCTTCTGCGCCAACCTTGTCCGCACCAGCGGCTGTTGCTGCAGTGGCCTTGTCGCCACGGGCGAACACGGCAACCTTCATGTCCTTACCGGTACCGGCTGGAAGCGAAACCATGCCGCGGACCATTTGGTCGGCATGACGTGGATCAACGCCCAAGTTCATCGCGACTTCAATGGTCTCGTCGAACTTTGCAGTCGCCATTTCCTTGATCGCCTTCAACGCTTCATCAACGCCGTACAATTTGTCAGCATCCAGATGCGCGAGCGACTTTGCTTTTTTGGTTAGCTTGGCCATGTTCTTAACCCTCCACGACTTCGAGGCCCATGGCGATAGCCGAGCCTGCGATGATTTTTACGGCCGCGTCCATGTCGTTCGCGTTGAGGTCAGCCATCTTAAGCGTGGCGACTTCTTCCAGTTGCTTGCGGGTAATCTTACCAGCCGACAGCTTGCCTGGCTCTTTCGAACCGGCCTTCAAACCCAAAACCTTTTTAATCAAATAGGTTGCGGGCGGTGCCTTCATGATGAAGGTAAAGCTCTTGTCGGCAAAAACCGTAATCTTCGTTGGAATCGGCGTGCCTTTTTCCATGTCGGCGGTCGCCGCATTGAACTGCTTGCAGAATTCCATGATGTTTACGCCGCGCTGACCCAAAGCAGGGCCGATTGGCGGGGATGGTGTGGCTGAACCTGCAGGTACTTGCAGGCCGATATAGCCGTCAATTTTCTTTGCCATTATGGCGTCCTTTCATTCTTTCCCCACCACAGCTTGCGCAACGGCGGGTCAAATTAAGCGGTCAAACAGTCGTCCCCAAATTGCATTGGCGACTTCCTCCCGCACGGGTTCTACTGATTCTTATCAGAAGAGGGGGGCGAATAGTCTAATCCGACACTTAAATCAACACACTCGTCATGCTGGGGTGGCGGGAATTTTCATCCACAGACCCCAATGTCCCAAAATTGTCATTCCCGCGAAAGCGGGAACCCATGGTCCGATATTGCCGCACGCGATACGTTTTTAGTTCGCACGAAGACACGAAGACAGGGAGCAACCTCTTTATGCCTTTGTGCCTTTGTGCGAACCTTTTTTCCGATAGTTCGGCCCATGGGTTCCCGCTTTCGCGGGAATGACAAATCAAGGAGTTCACGCAGCGGCGCGGAGGACGCCGAGACAATAAACTGTCCCTCTATGTCCTCTGCGCCGCTGCGTGCACCAAAATCACTTCATCAATTCGACTTCTTCAAAGTCCAGCTCAACTGGCGTTGCACGGCCAAAGATGCTGACCGATACCTTGACGCGGTTCTTGTCGAAGTCGAGTTCTTCGACCAAGCCGTTGAAGCTTGCAAATGGTCCGCCCAGCACCTTGACCTGATCGCCAATTTCATAGTCGACCGAAACGCGCTTCTTAGGCGCGGCTTCGAGTTCCTGCTTGGTGTTGAGGATGCGGGCGGCTTCGGCCTCGGTGATTGGCTGCGGCTTGTTGCCCGCGCCTAGAAATCCAGTGACCTTTGCTGTGTTCTTGACCAAATGGTACACATCATCGTTCATGTTCAGCTTTGCCAGAACATAGCCGGGGAAGAATTTGCGTTCGGCCTTGATCTTCTTACCGCGGCGCACTTCGGTAACCTGTTCGGTCGGAACCTCTATGGCTTCGACCAATTGCGACAGGCCAATGCGCTCTGCCTCGGCCAGAATCTGGTCGCGGACCTTGTTTTCAAAGCCCGAATAAGCGTGAATGATATACCAGCGTGCCATAATATTTTCTTATCCCCAAAACTCTCTATAGGGTCTGCGCTTAGCCTTCGGCCAGCGCGAGCAGTCCCTTTACGATTGCGGCAAACACCGCGTCGACGCCTAAAAAGAAGATGGCGAGGATGATCGTCATGATCAACACCATGATCGCGGTCTGCACGGTTTCTTGACGCGAGGGCCATACCACCTTGCCGATTTCGGTCCGTACCTGACGGATGAATTCACCGGGGCTATTTTTTGCCATATCGTTTCTTCCTGTTCGATCCCGAGGATAGCCGCCAGCGCTCCGACCGGCGGGTCGAGAGCGATATAGGTTCCTATTTCGGAAAGACTAGGCCTTTAACAAGGGATTCGCCGCAACGCAAGATGGCAAACAAAACTGGGCAAGCGGGTTCGGGAAGGCGCATTGGCCGCATAAGCGATATCGAAGTGCCTTGAACTATTAAGCTTTTGGGTTATTTCCTCTTACTCAACCTTGCCAAGGAAACGCCCCAAATGCCATCTGGTCTTGCAGCTTTACTCGACGATATCGCCACCATTACAAAAGTTGCGGCCGCGTCCGTCGATGATGTTGCCGCCGCTGCGGGTAAGGCGGGCAGCAAGGCCGCAGGGGTTGTTATCGACGATACGGCGGTGACACCGCAATATGTCACGGGCTTTACCCCTGACCGCGAATTGCCGATCATCTGGCGCATTGCCAAAGGGTCATTTTTTAACAAGCTGGTGATCATCTTGCCCGTGGCGTTGTTGTTGAGCCTGTTCCTGCCATGGGCGATCACGCCGATCTTGATGCTGGGCGGGGCATATTTATGTTTCGAAGGCGCGGAGAAAGTGTGGGAAAAAATCGCCCCCCATGAAGAAGTCAGCTTAGCTGAGGAGCTTGCAGAACTGACCAGCAGCGAACATGAAACCGCGATGGTCAAAGGCGCGGTGCGCACCGATTTTATCCTGTCCGCCGAAATCATGGCGATTGCCCTTAATGAAGTGAAAGGCCTTGCCGAAACATCCATCTGGCTGGAGGCAGGGACATTGGCCTTTGTCGCTATCGCCGTCACCATCGGGGTCTATGGCGTGGTTGGCCTGATCGTCAAAATGGACGATATCGGATTGAAGTTGGCCGGACGCGAAAATGCCGGTTCGCAAGCCATTGGCCGCACGTTGGTAAAGGGCATGCCCAAATTGCTCGCCGCCTTGTCCACCATCGGCACCGCCGCAATGCTATGGGTGGGCGGGCAGATTATCGTCCACGGCTTTGGCATCCATCCAGCGGAGTTTTTGGGCCTATATGAAGGGGCGCTGGCCTGGGTCGCAGATGCGGCGATGAGCGGCGTTGTCGGTCTTGCCATCGGCGCGGTGATTGTGTTGGTTTACCATCAGGCTGCGAAACGCAAGGCGGGTTGATGGAGTAACCAGATTGCGGTGTGCGTGGGGGCTGGGCCGCGCTCGTTATTGTATCACGCAAAGCCGCAAAGGCGCAAAGGTTGCAGAGGCGCATTCCCCCCCAACGTCATGCTGGAGCCGAAGGCGTGCAGAGCACAACTTGTTTCAGCATCCATCGTGCCAAACAGACCGAAGGGTAGAGAGGCAAAACCAGATCCCCCCAAAAACACCGTCGCTCCAGCGCAGGCTGGAGCCTATCGCGTCTCGCCGGATAGCGCCGCGCTCGACCGATAGACGGGATAGGCCCCAGCCTGCGCTGGGGCGACGAAAAAAAGGGTTCACGCAGAGGCGCGGAGATCGCGGAGCGGTATTCCTCCCAAGCGTCATGCTGAACTTGTTTCAGCATCCATCGTGCCGCACAGACCGAAGTTTTTGGCTGATAAATGGACCCTGAAACAAGTTGTGCTCTGCACGCCGGTGGCTCCAGGGTGACGGCTTCGGGGGAGGTGACGGTGTGGTTCACGCAGAGGCGCAGAGGCGCAAAGGCACGAAGGAAAGGAAAAAGACAATTTCCTTCTCTTCTTCTTTGCGGCTTCGCGGCTTTGTGTGATAAAAATGTGTGACCAAATATGCGCGCGACGGATGCGCGGGGGCGCACCTTTCCGCTGTGTGCTGGTCGCTCGCGCGTAAGTTTCTGGAAAAAGCACGCAGTGGTTTTGTGCAACTTAATCGCACAAATTATGACTTAATGATTATATTTGGTTACGCTTCGTAAGCGGATGTGCCTCGGCATATCTGCCGCGGTAGAATAATAATGGGGCATGATCGCGCTTTTCGAAAGCGACGACTTCTCCTACAAAGATGATGTGATCGCCGCCTTCATATTGGTGCATCGTGCGACATTCAAACTTAGCAGCATATTCACTCAATGTGGGTGAGCCAAGTTGCCCGGGCTGCCAGTTTACATCGCCAAATTTATCGGTGCCAGATTTCGCAAAGCTGTTCGATAAGTCCTCTTGCGCAGACGATAAAATATGGACCGCAAAATGGCCACTCTCTTGAAACGCGCCTAATGAGTTTGACTTTTTGGCTAATGACCACAGCACCAAAGGTGGATCGAGCGAAACCGAGTTAAAACTGCTGGCGGTTACACCCACAGGCATTTGATCCTCAGTCGCGGTAGTGACAACAGTTACGCCCGTGGCGAAGGAACCCAGAGCAGAACGAAATTCTTGCAGGTCAACTGGCTCGGATAATGTCATAAAACTGTTCTTTTGGTCAGTATTGAAGACGCAGTCTAAGCTGCATCTTCCCAAGGATCGCGGGATGTTCCGCGCGCAATATATTGCCCGTTGACCCGCGTTTGAAATTCACTGGCGCGCGCACGTGCATTAAAGAATTGCTTGTACCAAATGCGAACCTTATCAAATGGACCATCGCCCTTCACCATCATGGGGTGAATACAGGGGCGCTTATTTCCCCAAATTTCAAAATCTTGGGCGAATGCTTCTGCGCCCGCTTCTTCATACGCACTGGCAACAGCAAGGTCTTCGGCGGTTGGTATTTCGTTTGGTGCCTTGACGAGCAAACCATACCATACCTTAACCACGCCATCATCGACTGGCGTATGCGTTATGAGCATGTGCGATGGATAGTCACCTTCCATCGTCGATTGTAATATAGCAGGACCAGTATACCATGTGTCGTTGGTCATACCTTCGTCTTTGCTGCTAAGCGTGCGATGACCAGCCTTTAAGATTTGCCAGCATTTATGATTGTCGAAGCGGCTTTCAAAAATTTCTAGATTCTCACTGCCGTGTACCGGAACCAAGTGACCCTTATCTGCGATATTATCCACGATTTCTTGTGGGTGACTGTCGAGTTGCCCCACCATTCGGATATTCCAATTCACCCAGTTGGGCGCGCCGTAGTTTTCAAATGCTGGCAATTCATAATCAGGCTCGCCCCCTTCTGCATCATGCCAGATCCACAGGCAGCCGGCCCGTTCCGTGACTGCCCAGTTTTTCAAGCATGCTTTTTTAGGAATAGGTCCAGGCGAATAAGGAATTTCGTTGCACTGACCATCAGGGCCAAAACGCCATGCATGATAGGGACAACGGATGTTATCACCCTCGACATGATTCTGATCTCGCACGACATAAGAGGTCGTATTTTTGGCAAGATGGGTTCCCATATGCGGACAATAAGCTTCGACAAGGAAAACCCGCCCACTATGGCCGCGATATAACACCATATCCTCGCCAAAATAACGCACGGCCAATGGTGTAGTTGTAACTTCGTTTGATCCTGCAATCATGAACCAACCGCGCGGAAAGGTATGTTCGCCGAGATTATAGTCTGCCGTAGTCGCCATCATTGCTCTCCAGATCAACAGGTGCTGGGAACCTACACCAAGCGCAATATAGTGGCAAGAATTATTCGATTTTAATATGTTTGAAGCGCATAATGTAGAATTATGCGTAGTATATCAGGTTACACGTTACGCATCGTTGTCTGCGGACTCTGCATAATCTGTGTCAGTGATCCGGACGATACGGCTATTATATTTTATGGTTTTTACAGCGATCGAGGTTTCGACGTGGTGAACCCCAGGTAGCGCAAGGATCTGCTCCGATGCGATATGATACAGTTGGTTTAGGTTTTCAAACAAGCAGATAGCCAATATATTGAACCGACCCATCGTTATCAAAGTGCCGGTAATGCCCGGGATTTCTGAAATCTCTGCGCCAAGGCGCTGCATATTCTCAATGTCCGTCTGCACACCAATAAAGGCGAGTGTAACCTCACTTTCCAAATCCGGACTGGTAATCGCTGTAAATGCGATCAGTCGTTCTTGCTGTAGCTTCTTTATCCGTCCGCGCACCGTGCCTTCGGTCACGCCAAGCTCATTGGCAATTTTACGGTTCGAAAGCCGGGCATCTTGCGACAGAATATCTATCAGCTGCATGTCCAGATCGTCTAGTACCGGGGTCGTCATAAATCATCCCTCGCCGTGATTGGCGCAATGTCGAATTTATATTTTATCACGTCCACGGCGATTGCGGGGACCATGGAATGAATGCCGTTAATATTGGACAGTTTCTTCAACAGAAAATCCTGCAAATCACTGAATTCCCGCAAGACGACCAACAAGTCGATATCATAGCGTCCGGTCACAAGATGAACCGCAAAAACTTCTGGCAATTTCGCAAGTTCGTTAGCCACTTGTGATGCGGGACGACCATCGACTTCGATAGCTATTTCAAGCAACACATTATATCCGTGGGCTCTAAAATCTGACACGGCAACAATGCGTAATTTATTGGCCTTCTCTAAACGCTTAATGCGCGTTGAGACGGTCGCCGCGGTTAACTTCAGATCGTCCGCGATTTGCTGGTTGGTTGCCCGCCCATCCTTTCGCAGCGCCCCGATGATCAATTTATCGATGTCATCAATTTCAAATTTGTCAGCCATAGCGGGTCTTTGTTTCATTTTCATTCCAGAATCAACTGTGCCAAATATCTGGATGAGCCGAAAAATCCGATTTGCGTAATATTTACAGAACCGAATATAGGCAATTTTGAATTAGTGACCATCTTGTGTGACGTCCTGTTTTGCCAAACTTACTTTGTCCGCCTCAAGATGACGCACACCGATAAATGTGAGCACTGCCCCGACCATTCCTGTTGGGATGATGATGGAAAGAGCATAGCGCAAAGATAAGCTGCCTTCGCCGAACCATTCACTAAATGCACCCACGGCCCATGGGCCGACCACGAAGCCGAGCAATGTGGTTACCATTATGAATAATGCAGTTCCCGTGGCGCGAAAGCGATCTGGCAGCAGATATTGTAGCGAAGCAAAAATTCCGACTGACCAGCCGCCGCCAAGCAGCCCAGAGGGAATTGCCAGCATTTTTGCTACAAAAAAGCTATCGCTCCATGTCACCAGCAAAATGCAAATCGATGCCGATAACATTGCTGCGGCAGCCAATATCAGGGGTCTGTGCAGGCCTCCCTTGGCAACTTTGTCAGATACATAGCCGAATAAGAGGGTGCCAGACAGCCCGGCTATACCGAAATAAAGCCCAAAAGCGCTGCTCGCTTGGGGCAGGGGGACATCATATAGCCTGTGAAAAAGCGTCGGACCCCAAAATCCAAAGCCAACACCAGAAAGGGTCGCCAGACCCATCCCAAACATCATATAAACAAAGGCGCGCGCGCGCATTAAACGACGCATCAAGGGGAGCAAAGGTGGCTGGTTGCTTGCCGTTGTAACTTGCTTGCGAACAGGCTCCTTTACGAGAAACCAGGCAACAACTGCCAAAATCATGCCCGGAACAGCCATAACATAAAATGCCATCCGCCAATCATACGCATCGGCAATTGCGGGCCCGGCAGCATATCCTGCGATTTGTCCAAAATAAACGGCGAGCCCCATTGTTGCAAAGGCCATTCCCCGCTTCTCAGGCTTGAAGTAATCCGAAAGCACCGAGTAAGCCGGAGCGAACAAGGCCGCTTCGCCTATGCCCACCCCAACGCGGGCGAGCGCAAGCGTCCATTCATTGACGGCGAAACCGGAAAGCCCTGTAAACAAACTCCAGACAAAACAGCCTATACAGATAATGTTCATCCGCGAAGATCGGTCGGCATATCGTGCAATCGGAATTCCCGCAGTGGTATAGAGCACCGCAAAGGCTGGCCCCATCAACAGTCCCATAAACTGATCGCCAACGCCAAATTCGGCCTTTATTGGGTCGACCAGTCCTGAAATCAGATAACGATCCGCATAATTGAAAATGTAGATTAATAGAAATATGCCGAGCACGAGCCAAGGGTTGGACTGCCGTGTTACGGGAGACGGAACGTTTAAGGGTGCAGTCATGATATGGATTCCGTTCTTAAAGCATATGCGCGATCAATCGCGCATTTGCGTGCCGCCGTTGACGTGATACACTTGGCCATTCACCCACGCGCCATCATCTGAGGCCAGAAAGGCGACCATGGCAGCGATGTCTTCGGGTTGACCAAGGCGGACATGGGGCACGGCTTTTTTACCCCTTTCTACTTGTTCCTCGGTCATGTGCTGCTTGACGGCCTCTGTCAGCACCAATCCTGGGCAAATGACATTGGCGCGAATGCCCATCTTGCCCCATTTCGCGGCGACATGGCGGGAAAGCGCATGGATCGCATTTTTCGTCATAGGGTATGCAACCTGCCAAGGCGATCCGCCCGAGGCGGCCCCAGAGCTTGTGTAGATCATCGCTCCACCACCATTTTCTAGCATGGCGGGAAGCGCGGCTTGCGTGGCAATGAAATGGCTTTTGGCATTTATCGCAAATGAATTTTCAAGCACCTCGATCGAGCAATCAAGCGCGTTGACATCGCCTTGGGTTCCACCCGCCAGATTGGAGTGGAAGAAATTCAGCCCGCCAAATTCGCTGACGGCGCGGGCAACAATGGCGCGCTGCGATTCTTCGGATGTGCCGTCAAGATGCATGCCAATGGCAGTGCCACCCGCTTGCGTAATGAGGAGCGCAGTTTCCTTGGCCCAATCCTCGATAATGTCGCCAATGACGACCAAAGCGCCTTCTTCGCACAGCCTGCGGGCCGTCGCTGCACCTATGCCGCGACCACCCCCTGCTACTATTCCCACTTTGCCCATTAGTCCGCGCACGATGCTATCACTCCTTAATCTTCATGTTTTCAAGCCCCGCCTGTGCGACCGATGCGTTACCCGGATTTCTGCGGGGTTCGCCAATATAGATGGTGCACTATTGGGCATGAATTTACATCTGCTTCGATGATGGCTGTGACCGAAGCGGAAGCGACATTTTGTTCCACCACGGCGCTGCCTTCTCCACTTGACCGGCCAGGCGCAGCAGCGTTGCCTCCGCGCCATATCGCCCGCTCATCATAACCCCGATCGGCAGTCCGCTGGCTGACATCCCAAGCGGCAAAGACATGCTAGGTTGCCCCGTCATGTTGAAGACACTGGCAAACGGCGTAAACTGCCCTATCTGCATACTCCATTTCTGGATGTCTTCCGGGGAAAGTCCCAATATGCCCGTTTTTGGAGGTGGAGCTGCCACTGTCGGGGACAGTATGATGTCATAATCCTGCATAAAGACCGCCAGATCATAAGCGGCTTGTTGAAACACAGTGTGCGCGCGCGCCACTGACATCCCGTCGGTTTTCTTACCGATGCCGTAGAACATCAGGGTGACTTTTTCTAGAATTTCAGGGCTGGGCGCAATGCCCGTTATCTTGGCCCTGTCATCAATGTCGGCAGCCAGTGATGTCGATATCACCGCAAAGCTGGCTCTGCCGAGCGCTTCTGCATCAATCTTTGCTCTGGCTTCTTCTACATGATGGCCCAAGCTTTCGAGTAGTCTGGCCGTCGCTTGCGTCGCTGCAATACATTCCGCATCTACAGGGCTGCCAGATGGTGGCGTCAACATCAGCGCGATCCGCAACTTGTCAGGCGATTTCTGGAGCTGCGATAGAAAGCTACCATTGGGTGCTGGCGCGCCGTAACGCGAACCCAGTTCAAGCCCGTGCGTGGCATCGAGCAGAGCCGCTGAATCGCGAACCGAGCGCGTTAAGGCATGATGCACGGACATGCCGCCCCATCCTTCGGTGCGGTTTGGTCCCATAGGCACGCGGCCACGACTGGGTTTTAAACCGAAAAGCCCGCAACATGATGCCGGAATCCGGATCGATCCGCCGCCATCGGTTGCATGCGCTGCTGGCACTACACCCGCCGCAACCGCCGCGCCCGCGCCGCCGCTGGAGCCGCCCGCGATATGCTCACTATCCCATGGGTTGCGCGTGATGCCAGTTGCGATGGATTCCGTCGTTCCGGTCAGGCCAAATTCCGGTGTTGTCGTCTTGCCAAAAATAACAAATCCAGCCGCCTGATGTCTTTTGACTAATTCGGAACTATGGCCTGCAACATACGCATTATATGACCTGCTGCCCTGTCCGGTGCGTTCGCCTTTAATATGTGTGTTCAAATCCTTGAGGAGCCAAGGTACGCCGCGAAATGGCCCATCAGGTAGCCCCGCAGCGATCGCTTTGCGCCCGTAATCATATAGTTTTTGCGCCATGAAATTATAGCGCGGATTGGTTTCTTCGACACGCGCGATCGACATTTCCAGCAGTTCGGAGGGCGAAACTTGGCGCTTGCGAACCAGTTCGGCCAGGCCAAGAGCATCATGGCTATCAAGCACATTTGTCGCCATTTTTGGTAATGCCTTTGCAAGGGTGCTTTTCGTGGCGGTCAATGCGGCAGTGGCAGCACCGGCGGCAAGCAGGGTTCGGCGCGACATGCTCATGCCTTTGCCTTACCAAGCGATCCGATCATTTCGGCAACCGCTGGGTCTGCATAATAACGCGAATAGAATTTTCGGAATTTTGGAATGGGCCCATCGCCCTCGCAAATTAACGGCGTGGGCAGAAACTTCATCCGATCCCAAACCACTTTGTCCTGATCCATTTGCTTATTTACGTCGGCGATAATTGCCCGCGCGAGGCCGGCCATCGGCCCTTCGATCTGGGCCTTAGGCTGCGTGTAAAGATAGCGCACTTGCAATTTGTCCTGATCCACCGGAATGATGCAAGCGAGCAATAAGGTTTCGCAAATCCCCTCAAAACGCACCCAATTTTGGCCGGGACCATTGGATGTCGCGGTGATTATTCCATCGACCATGCCTTTAGGGGTGCCCATTTTTGCCCGGACAATGCCTTTACGGCTCCATTCACCCCATTCCAGCTCGGTCTCGGGTGGACTGGCCACACCGTGGATATAGGTGAAGTGCGCGGAATCAACGCCATTCTCCGCCAGATTTTGAATGCTGGTATATACAGTCCAACCACATTCATAGAATTCCGACCATTCGGGGTCGGTCGCCTCGGGTAGCTCGACAAGGTCATATTTCGGCGCATCACCATCGGGATGATACCATGTCCAGATTAAGCGGTTTGCCTCCTGCATCGGCCAAGTCTGCGTGCATTTGCGTTTCACCTGCGGCGGGATAGAGCGCGAGTAAGGGATTTCCTTAACCACGCCTTCATTGCCATCGTACCGCCATGCATGAAACGGACATTCCAGAAGATTGCCATGCACTTTTCCGCCGTGGCCCAAATGTGCGCCCAAATGCTTACAATAGGCGTCTATCATCCGCACTTCGCCGTCTTCGCCGCGCCAAATGGCAAGCTCTTGGCCAAAATAGCGCACGGGCTTGACCTCGCCTATGACCAGTTCATGGCTCAACATGACGGGGTACCACCCAAATGGATAGCCATTTTCAAGATTACGTTCCGCAGCCGAAGGACGACCCGGCAAATCGGCAACGCGCCAAGCGACGAGTTCTTCCTTGGTCATTTTGCCAAGCACCTGTTGTGTAGCCACAGGCGCGGTGCGGGCATCGGTTTGAACGTCAGTCATAATTTGTCCTTCAATATCAACCATCCCTTTAAAGGGATGCTGTTTGGCCGTCTGGGTTGTCTTGGCGGCGGGTCGATAATCAAACGGAGGAGCAGACTTCCCGGCTCCTATGCATTACAGTTTAAAAAGCTTTTTGGCGTTTTCGCGCAAAAACTTGGGCCAAACTTCATCTTTGAACGGCACATTTTCCATGTCAGAAAATATCCGGTCGAGGCTAAGCCCCATTGGGAAATATCCCGCATAGATTATCTTGTCCGATCCGCGCGTGTTCGCGTAATCGATAATCGCTTTAGGATAATGTTTGGGAGCAAAGGCGCTGGTTGAATAATATAGGTTTGGCCATTTTAGCATCAGCTTGACCGCTAGTGCCTCCCAAGGTTCCGCGCCATGCCGCATGACGATTTTCAAATCGGGGAAGAACCAGCAAATTTCGTCGAGATGTTCGACCCGCTGGGTATCCATGGGGATGCGTGGGCCAGGGATACCGGCGTTCAGCAATATCGGGATGTCGAGCTCCACGGCACAAGCATATAGCGGGAACATATATTTGTGGTTGATCGCTACCTGTGGGTTTGTTCCGGCAGGAAAGACGCTGATGGCACTCAATCCCACTTCGGCATGGATGCGCTTAATCCGGCGCACTTCGTCCATGCCATCATTTGGGTTGCAGGGAAGGTCGAAGAAAAAACGGTCCGGATATTTTTCTTTGGCGCGCCGCGAAGTCGCGTTTTCATTCCACCCAACCAACGCCTTTTCAATATTGAACCGATCCATCTGTTCGACGGTCCATTTGACAAAATCGTCGGCTTTGCCGGTTTCAGGAATATCCTTAAACATATATTGCGCGGGCATTTTGAACATTTCACGGCTCTGTTCGTCTTTCAAGAGCGGCTTAAAATTCTCGTACCAATCCGAATGATCTTCGGTTTCAGGAATGCCGAGCATGCAATCGATAATCTTGATGTCCTTGGGATAACCCATTTTCATGATCCTTTTGAAAGTTCAGCCCACTTACTGCGAAGCTCTGCTTTTTTGATTTTCCCCACATCGTTGCGCGGCAAAGGTGCGCCGTAGAAAGCGACAGCCGCCGGGGCTTTATATCGTGCCAGTTTCGTAGCGACATTTTCGATGACATCATCGGCGCTAACATTTTCGCACGGCCCTAATACGGCAACTAAAAGCTCGCCTAGCCTGTCGTCAGCTATCCCAAATGTGGCGCATTCGCTGACCCCAGCCATTTCACCGATAATGCGCTCGACCTCTGCGCAATAGATATTTTCGCCACCTGAAATGACCATGTCTTTCTTGCGGTCGACAATGAATAGATATCCTTCGGCATCAATATATCCAATGTCACCGGTTTTCAGCCAGCCATCATCTGACAGTGATTTTTTCGTTTCTTCGGGATTATCCCAATAACCAAGCATGGTTACGGGGCCTCGCACGACGATTTCGCCCGGCTCACCAGTGGGCATTACATCCCCGTCAGCGCCCTCGATTCTCATATCGATCAGCGACAATACTCGGCCTGCGGCAGCGCGATTTCGGATGAAATCATCGCCCACGGCCATGGCCACGCTGCCAGATGTTTCGGTCATCCCGTAACCCGTTCCCATGACCGCCGCCGGACATGCCGCACGAATTTCATCAAGCAGATTAACAGGCAAGGCTTGCCCACCCGTCGCGATGTTACGCAAGCTGCTTAAATCCGCGCCTGTTGCTTTGGCCCCGCGCAGCATATCCCACATCATCGTCGGTACGCCGGAAAACATCGTGATCTTTTCTTCTTCAATCAGCCTCGTGGCGTCTTCGCCACTCCAACGGTGCATCATCACGATTTTCGAACCGGCACATAATGGGTTCAAAAACGACGCTCCAAGACCGGAAATGTGGAACAATGGATTGACCAGAAGTGATCCCTGCTGCGGCATATTGGCAATAATATCCTGCACGTTCAGTCCGTACGCATTCGCCATATTGTGCAGCACCATCTGACCTGAAAGCTGCACACTCATAAGACCGTTGATGAGATTGCGGTGCGATAGAACCGCGCCCTTTACGCGGCCTGTAGTGCCCGAGGTGAACAATATAACGCACGGATCGTCTGCATTGGCGTGAACAAGAGCGGGAATGACGGGGCCAGACGTTGGAAAATCACTGGCCTCTAGCATTGCTCCGTTATACCCACCGTCGCGCAGAAGGGAGGCGCGTTCGGCGTCCGCAAGCACTAAGGCCGGTGTCACATCCTCAACCGAAGCGCACAACTCAGCTGGCGCGCCGCGGCTGTTGACCAGAGCGGCGATCCCACCGGCACGCACAACAGCAAGGAACGCTGTCATCCATTCAATGCGATTGCGCATACAGATGGCCACACGGTCACCGCGCTTTATTTCCAGCCTTGCGACCAACGCGTCACGCAGCACAAAAAGCTGTTCAAACGTGACCCGTCGATCCCCTTCGACAGCAAATATTTTACTTCCATGGCGCCGCGCCGCCTCAACCAATATGTTGATATCGGGGGGGGCGTTGATGAATTGACGCATGCCATCCCGCTCGCCAATTTCAAACGAAGTCCCAGGCTTGGTAAGCGCCGCAAAGACGGGATCAATCTGCGTCATCGCGCGCAAACAAATCCCGAAATACGCGTTACCAAATGCGCCATAGAATTCTTCCTCTCAAAAACCGCAATATACGTAGATGTTTATCAATACTCGTTCAATTGCGTAATATATTTATACATATGTTACGCAAAACGGCAAGAGATTAACCGACGTGCAGCGCGTTCAATATACCGCTGCAGGATTGGGCTGATTGGGACTACCTAGCATTTCGCGATAGGAAGGCCGTTCATTTCCGCGATCTGTTATGCCCAAGTCCTTCGCCACTTCTGCGGCAATGAGTGTACGGCCGGACAGCGCCGCTCCCTCCGGTCGGCTTGCCAGTGCATGAATGATATGGCCAGTGAATTCTGGGTTTTCAGCGGTTTCGATAAAATCCTTATATTGCTCCGGATTGGTTTCTGCCGCTATTTTTGACCGCTCCGTAATCAGAGGGCCCATCCAGATGGAGGCTGTGCGCACCCCTGTTTCACGCAGATCAAATTCCATGTCGTGCGCAAATTTATCGAGGCCGGCCTTTTGCGCACCGTAAGCGGGACCATGCATGTAGCAACTCGCGCCAAAAGAAGACCCGAAAGCAATCATGCCTGAACCTTGTGGCACCATGATTTTTGCGGCATGCCAGCTAGCGACATAGGCGGAACGCAGGCCCACATTCAGAATATCAACCGCGGCAATCTCTTTTTCCCAAAACGGCATTTTTTCGATGAGCTGATGGTGGATGAACGCCGCATTGTTGACCAATATATCCAGCCGACCTTGCTCTTCCATAATCTGCCGGAACAATGCTTCGACCTGCAAATCATCGTTATGATCGCACATGACCGGTATCCCGTTGCCGCCAGCGTCGGTGACAGCTTTTGCCGTTTCGCTGACTGTGCCGGGCAGAACGGTTCCGTCCCATCCCTTGGCATCGCCGGGCGTAATCGTCCGACCGGTTACGTACACCGTCATCCCCAGTTCGCCCAAGCCACGCGCGATGCCAGCGCCTGCACCCCTGCTTGCGCCTGTAACCAATGCTATTTTAGGTAGTGTCACTATCGTCTCCTGTCCTGATTTTGCTTGGGCTTATGCCCTGAAATTATACTGGCTGGTGGCACATACGTCGATCTTACCGTGCGCAATTAATTGCGCACAACTTGCCATCATCAAGCCAAGATTATGGTGAAATTTTTCGGTATCATTTTGCGCATCAAAAAACTGTTGATGATCGGTCATTGCTGCCAACGGCAAGCATTTTTCGACTGTAGCGAGATATGCAGGCGCATCCGCAAAAAGCCGCAGCGCATAGATATATTTCTCCAAAACGGGCCTCTCAGTTCAGTCGAAATTCGCTTGGCCGCCATCAAGCGGAATGGTTGCGCCCGTTAAATACCCCATCTCTGGCGAACATAATGCGACGACTGCATCACCAATGTCGCCTTGCAATGTGCCAATTCGGCCAAGCGGAATGGTACGGAAAAAGGCTGCTGCCTCTTCTGGGTTATTTTGCGCCCACCCCTTTAATCCCGGCGATTCAGCATGCGGAGCAATATTGAGGACACGAATATTGTCGGGCCCCCATTCGGCCGCTGCCGCGCGCGTCAATGATTGGGTAGCATGTTTGACCGCTGCATAAGCGCCATAGCCCTTCATATCCCAACGCTTCATCGCGGACGACACCAAGTTGACGATAACGCCGCCGCCGCGTGCAACCATATGTGGTTTGACCAGCTTCATAAGGCGAAAGGTCGCAAGCGGCCCCGACTCAAATCCAGCGAGAAATTTTTCGTCGCTTACCTGATCAAGCGTTCCCATCGGAACTTCCTGTGCATTATTCACCAAGACGTCTATTCCGCCAAAATGCGCGACGGCCTCGGTAACCATGTGCGCGAGTGATTCGGGCGATTTGACATCACAGGCAATGCAAAGTGCTGAGCCGGAATTACCCGCATCAATTAGGGCTTTTGTTGCCTCTAATTTCTCTAATGTTCTGCCTACAAGAATGAGTTTATTGCCACGTGCGGCGAAAGATTGCGCGATTCCTTGGCCAATCCCTTGCCCGGCGCCTGTCACCAAGACTATCTGTCCTTCGAACTGCTTTGTCATACATTCCCTGATTTCGTAACATATAATCAATTTATTTACGCATCATGTTGACATGGAAACTAGTAAGGCGTCAAATGCGTTTTTTGATGCCGAAAGGAGAGCCAGATTGCCACAGATAAAAACCTCTGCTTTTGAGAGTTTTGCAATTGGTCCGCTGACACTCAAAAACCGTTTTATAAAAGCGGCAACCAACGAGGGCATGGCCAAGCACGGTATCGTCACCAAAGGATTATCGCTGTTCCATCAACGGATGGCACAGGGCGGCGTCGCGATGACCACTGTGGCCTATTGCGCGACGAGTTCGGAAGGCCGCACATTTGTGGATCAGGCCGTTATGGAGCGCGCATCAATTGCCGATTGGAAGGCAATGGCCGATGTGGTTCATAAAGAAGGGGCGGCGATCTGCGCGCAATTGACGCATGCAGGATCCTTTACCTTTTTGCCCAGAGACGTGCTTGATGTTGATAAACCGATGAGTTCAAGCGGCGGTTTCAATAAGGTGGGCTTGTTCTCGCGCCGGTTCTTTAAACGCGCCATGACGCGCGCCGAAATGGATGATGTCGCTCAGCAGTTTGTTGATGCGGCCATCGTCGCCAAAGACGCAGGTTTCGACGCGGTCGAGCTGCATATGGGGCATGGCTATCTGCTAAGCCAGTTTGTCTCGCCGATTTATAATAAGCGTCGCGATGCCTATGGCGGGTCGATTGAGAAGCGGATGACATTCCCCAATGAGGTGCTGTCCAAGGTTTTGGATGCCGTGGGCAAACACATTGCTGTTATCGTCAAATATAGCATGACCGATGGAAAAAGAGGGGGAAATACAATCAACGACGGCGCGGCTGTTGCACGGTCCTTGCAGGCGACCGGCGCGCATATGGCGGTTCTGTCCAATGGGTTGAATGTTGAATCGATCACCGCGATGTTTGGATCCTCCTTGCCCCCGAGCCAAAGCAAACCATCCAACCCAATCATCGGGCTTGGCATGAAAATTCAGGCGATGATGGAACCCAAAAATGTGCAGTTCCGGGAAAATTATCTGCGGGACAATGCGCGGCACATCCGCACCGCCGTTGGAATGCCCTTGGGCTATGTCGGCGGCATCCAATCCCTATCTGGCGTCAATATGGCGCTATCCGATGGGTTTGATGCCATAGTCATGGGCCGCGCGCTCATTCATGATCCGCAACTGATCAACCAGTGGCAGCAAGGCACAGCAGAAAAATCAGGATGCATCGCATGCAATCGCTGCGTGACGATGATGTATTTGCCGCAAGGCACGCACTGCATTCTTACTGGCGCGCAAGATGCGGACCTAAATCAAATACGAGCTGGAGCATGAATATGGATAAGCCTTTTGAGGGCCGGGTCGCCATCATAACTGGCGGCAGCGATGGCATCGGGCGGGCGACGGCACGCATGCTTGCGACGCGCGGGGCAACCGTCATCATCTGCGCCCGTCGCAAGGAAAAGCTGGATGTAGCGAAGGCTGAAATCGAGGCTGCGGGCGGCATCGTTGAAACCGTTTCACTGGATGTTTCGGATAGCGATGCATTCGTGGCCATGATTGAGGATGTCGCAACGCGCCATGGCCGCCTCGACATGCTGGTGAATAACGCAATGTCGGTACATTATGCCCCAATATCGAAACTGAAATTGGAACATTGGCGCAAGGATTTCGCCGTTAATGCCGATGCAGTTTTTGTCGGCACCAAAACCGCTATGAAGTTTATGACGGCCGCGGGTAAAGGATCCATCGTCAATATTTCCTCCACCACCGCCATCCGCGCTGCGCCTTTCATGTCGAGCTATTCGGCGTCAAAGGCTGCCCTGATCCAGTTTACCGCTGTCGCCGCAATGGAGGCTGCGTGGAGCGGCGTGCGGATCAATGCAATCGTGCCGGGGCAGGTGCAAACCGAAGGCAATCAAGACTTTGCCGCCAAAGCACCGGAAATTGCCGCCAGAACCCAAGAAGCGATTCCAATGGGTCGGGGCGGCAATCCGGATGAGCTGGCCGAGGCCATCTTATTCCTGCTGTCGGATGCCTCAAGCTATATCACAGGGGTTGCCCTGCCAGTTGACGGCGGCAAAGCGGCGCAACTTTATCTGCCTTCTTGAGGACGGATGGGAATGACGTGCAGAATTTGTTAAATGGTCGCGGCGCAATCACGACAGGCACCAGCAGAGCTATTGGAGCAGCTATCGCCAAGCGCGTCGCTGCCGACAGTTCAGGGCATCTTGTAACACGCATTCCGCTGATAAAATAACTGCGCGAAGACATATGCAATCTGGATGGTTCCATAATGACCAAAAAGCCAGGCGACGGGCAAGGAGGCCTGTGAATGATGTGGGATAAAGAAGTAGATATTTTGGTCGTAGGATCAGGCGCGGGCGGCTTGCTTTCTGCTTTGGTCGCCAGTGAACATCATGCTGATGTATTGGTCATCGAAAAAGAATCCGAGTGGGGCGGGACATCAGCCACATCGGGCGGGGGTATCTGGATTCCGGCAAGCGATCAGGCGCGCGAAGCGGGTTTTGAAGATAGCGTTGACGACGCATTCAAATATGTCCGCGCACTTTCTAAAGACAATGTACCCGATGCCAATATCCGCGCCTTCGTAACGCAAGCCGCACCGATGTTGCGCTGGATGGGGGAAAAGACCGACATCATCTATTGCGCCTTCCCTTATCCCGATTATCACGCCGAAAATCCCGGTGGTAGTCCGACAGGATATCGAACACATATGCCGCTGCCAATGGATGGCAAAATTTTGGGTAAAGATGTTGAAACATTGCGCTTTGCGTCGCCCGCCGCCAGCCTTTTTGGTTATCTCAACTGGCACTTTGATGAAACGTATATCATGCTGTTCCGAGCGCCGGGTTGGTGGTGGCATTTAACCAAAAGCCTTGCCCGCTATTGGCTCGATCTGCCCTTTCGTTTTAAATCGCGCAAGGACCGACGGCTCACCTTGGGCAATGCATTGGTCGGCGGTATCCGCATGGCGCTGAATAAGCGCAAAGTGCCCATTTGGTTGAACAGTCCGATGCAGGAACTGATCGAGGAAAAAGGGGCTGTCACAGGGGCGGTGATAAGCCATGAAGGCAAGACGGTCCGTATCCGCGCGCGCAAGGGTGTGATCCTTGCTGCAGGTGGCTTTGACAAAAGCGCTGCAATGCGGATGGACAATGCGCCACTGTACCAAAATACAGTCTATTCCGGTGGCACCACAGGCAATACCGGCGACAGCATCCGTGCGGGCGTCGATGTTGGCGCAGAAACAATGAACATGCAGTCGGCCTGGGCCGCGCCGGTATTCTATGTTCCCGGCGAAGATCGCGGACGTCTGTGCACAATTGAGCGTGCACTTCCCGGTTGCCTGATGGTCAATCAAAAGGGCGAGCGCTATCTGAACGAGGCGGCATCTTATCACATCGTCGGTCAGCAAATGGCGAAGCGCGAGGCAGAACATAAAGATGCATCGCCAAGCTGGTTTGTGTTCGACCATGAATATCGCCACAAATATCCCGTAGGTCCGTTGATGCCAATCATGCCCGACTGGTTTCAACGCGGCGAGGTGCAGGATATTCTGAAAAAAGGGCGCACGCTTGGCGAACTGGCGCAAGAAATAGGTGTCGAAGCCGATACGCTCTCTGCCACTATTCAACGCTATAATGATGGCGCAGCCAAGGGCGAAGACCCCGATTTCCATCGGGGCGAGGCGGCCTATGACAAAATGTATGGTGACCCGCGCGTAACCCCTAATCCATGCCTGCGCCCACTATCCAAGGGTCCGTTTTATGCAATGCCCATCTATCCCGGTGACATTGGCACGAACGGGGGCCTTTTGACGGATGATAGAGCCCGCGTCGTGGGCACTAATGGCAAGCCTATTGCCGGCTTATATGCCATCGGCAACAACGCCGCGAGCGCGATGGGCGAGAGCTATCCCGGTGCAGGCGTCACGATCGGGCCAGCGCTGACCTTTGGGTATATCGCCGCGCGGGATGCGTTGGGGGTAAATTGACAAGCCGTCCGTTTATTCCCACATTGCGATAGTGTCGGGGGCTAGGATTGCACCTTGTTGCGGACAAATGCAGCCCGTCAATCCGCTCTTACTTTGACCTTGGGCGCACTGGCTCCTCTGCGCATTTGGGCTAGGAATTGCTCTGCCGGAGCAGGGGCTGGCACGGGGCCTTCAGGCGCGCCTTCCCTGGCCCAAAAATCGGCGTAGCTGGGGAATAATTTCTGGAAATTGCCCTCCGTCCAATCCGTACCCGGCCAGCGCATTTTATTGTCGCCAACCGGTGGCTTGTTAAGGTCGGTCGCGTACCAATATAGCGGCAGCCGCCTTGCGAAATACCAACGGGGGCCGTCCGGTCCATCGCTGCGTATATAATCGTCCACATACATCATTTGCATAATGACCCACTCGGTTGGGCCATCTGTAACTGGGGTCTCATGCTCATTCTTTGAATAGACAATGCCGTGTGCCTTGGTGGGGCCTTGCGAGTCTTCTGCATCGTCAAATTCGATGATATGCCCGCCGATGTGATGCGACGTTCCCGTGAAAGGGGAGCGCAATGTGCGGTCCATATAGGAACGCAATGCCGCCCGCCCGCTCTCCGTTTTGCCCACGCGGACATCGGAGGGGAACAGAGACACCATTGCATCCATATCACGCATATCGAGCGCAAGAGCATATTTTGCCGGCAATTGGCGAATGGCATCCAGCGCCTCGAGGCGGGCAATGCGATACTCCAGCGTGTCGTGTGGCATAAACTTTCCTCTCAAGTTATTTACTAAAGTCCATAAAAAATACGCAAATCGTCTTCTATATTGCATTTATATTACATTTTGCGTAAATCTATGCAATAAACCATGCGAAGTAAGTTTTGAAAGTTTTTTGGAGAGGAATGCGGGAATGAATATGCAATTCAAATTATCGGTTGGCTTATGTGCCTTGGCCGCTGGCCTCAGCTTTACACCAGTCTACGCTCAGCAGGATGGCGTGCAAGGCCCTGAAGATGCGGATACAGGCGTCATCATCGTTACCGCTCAAAAACGCGCGCAAAATGTGCAGGAAGTTCCCATCGCTATTTCCGCCATTACTGGTGACTATCTGACCTCGCGTGACATTACCTCCATTGACAGCTTGGGTGCAGTCGCCCCGAATGTGAAGTTTGAACGCGGCCCCGGCAGTACAACGATTGCGCAGATTGCCATTCGCGGTTCTGTTACGATCAACCCTGCGGTGACGTGGGAGCCTGCCGTTGGCCTATATCTGGACGGCGTATACATCGCCAAGAATCAAGGTGCCATTTTTGACGTTGCCGATTTGGAGCGGATTGAGGTCCTTCGCGGTCCACAAGGTACCCTATATGGTCGCAATAGCTTGGCTGGAGCCGTCAATCTGATCACGGCGAAGCCGAATGGCGAATTGGGTGGTAAGTTTGAACTCAGCTATGGCAACTTCAATTATAAGCGTGCCAAAGCGGTTTTGAACCTACCCGCATTAGGGGCTCTATCGGTCAAGCTGTCCGGGCAGGTTACAAAGCGTGACGGGTTCTACAACATTGTCAGCAACCCGTTCCCCGCGGCCTCCCCGTTTGTTCAGCCCGCAACGTCCAAGGACGCGCAATCGCTGAACAGCAAAAGTTTCATGGCGCAGGCCCGGCTCGAGGCGACCAACAACCTAACGTTCGATTACAGCTATGATTACAATAAAAATGATCAGCGCCCGGCACCCGGGCAGTTGCTTAGCGTAACGCCCGGCAGTATTTTTGACCCCGCCAGCGCGGCCTATATAGGTATTCCGCTTGCACTATACGCCAATGCTAATCGGCAGGAAACGCTGAGCCTGAATGCCAATCCGTTTCAGGAGCAATCGCGCACATATGGTCATGCGTTGACCGCAACACTTGATTTGGGTTCGGCGGAATTAAAGTCAATTACGGCCTATCGTGATTTGCATTTCGTCGATTCGTTGGAGCTTGACGGTTCGCCAATCGATATCGCGACGACCACGCGCGACACGGACATGAACAGCTTTAGCCAGGAACTCCAGCTCACTGGGTCGGCCATCGATTCGCGATTGAACTATGTGCTGGGCGGATTTTACTATCGCGAGGAAGCAGGCACCGTAAACCCCCAGCGCTTCTTCGGTGTATTTGGGCCCGGTGCCAGCCAGTTTAAATCGAGCTATGCCTCAAACACAACTGCCTACGCGGCCTATGCGCAGGCCGATTTTGCCGTGACTGAAGCGCTGAAATTAACGCTCGGCGCCCGCTATACCAAGGAAAGCAAGAATATCAGCCGGCAATTGTTGGTGCTTGGCGGACCTATGCCATTTGTAGTTGCGGACGTGAAGTTTGGCGATTTGCCCAAGGCAAAATTCAATAATTTCAGCCCTGCAGCCACGCTGGCTTATCAGCTCAATCCTGACGTCAATGTCTACGCGCGTTTCGCCAAAGGATATAAGTCGGGAGGCTTTAATGGTGAAACCAACAACTTCGTTGCCCCCACGGCTGCTTGCCCCACGGGAACACCAGAGCTTTGCGATCCATATCGTCCAGAAAAAGTTGATAGCTTTGAACTTGGAATCAAAAATGTGCTGGCCGATGGCGCGCTTGTTCTCAACGTCGCGGCATTTTATGATAAGCACAAGGATATCCAACTGTCTGTTTTTGATGCGACAGGTGCGGCCTCTTCAACTGTATTGAATGCGGCTGCGGCGTCCATAAAAGGTATTGAAGTTGAGACAGTTATCCGACCTTTGGTTGGGCTAACCATAAATGCGTCGGCCGCCTATCTCGATGCTAAATATGATAGCTTTTTGGATGGTGGCGTTGATGTGTCAAACAATCGTGCCTTTCCGCATACCCCAAAGTATAGCGCGGCCGTTGGTGTTGATTGGCTTGCGGCAGAAGGCGACTGGGGCCGTTTCAATATCGTTAGCGATTTGAACATTGTGTCAAAATATTATGCCTTTCCTTACGCGCTGCGGCCAGAAGCAGTTCCTGCGCAATTGGCAGGCGACAGCCAAGCGCCCGGTCGCACGAAGGTGAATATGTCGGCAACCTTGTCAGATTTGAATTTAGGCGGGACGAAATTGAGAATTTCAGCCTGGGTCAAGAATTTGACCAATGAGAATGCATTGACCAACTTCATCGATTTTGGCCCGGGCTTTGGCGGGTTGCGGCTGGGATATTTCAACGACCCACGCACATTGGGTTTAACCGCTGGCGTAGAGTTTTGACGGCAGACGATTATTTCGCGATCCAGCGGCTGATCAATATCTATTTCGCTTTTGTGGACGAAGGAGATTTTGAGGCCGCCGGCGCGCTGTTTAATCGCGCAGAAATGCTCTATCCCGTAACCGGGCGGCGGATAGTCAATGATGGCAGCGCCGTTGCGGCATTGATGCGAAGCTATGTTAAGCGGCATGGACCTGATGGGCGCATTCTGACCCGGCACCATAGCGGGAATATAATCATCGAACCCGATGGTGACGATGCGGCAACTGCAAGTTGTAGCGCGATTATTTTTCAAGCAACGTCGAACCTTCCCCTGCAGCCGATTGCTGAGGCGTTTTATAGAGACCGTTTTAGCAAGCTAGATGGCGTTTGGTTTTTTACGCATCGCGAAATGCAAATGAAGTTGACGGGCAATCTTAGCGAGCATCTGTTGCGTCCAGCATGACGGAGCATTTCTCTATGTTCCAAAATCTGTTGCCATCGCGCCCATGACCAACACCCTTGGCTGGCCATTGTCGGCTAGGCTGTGCACTGAGGCGCTGGGCTAATAAGCGCGCCTTTCGGCGATGCGCCAAAGTTGACCGACGGCGTTTGCGCGCCAGAGGATCTTGCCGAAATGATATGTTTTCTGGCCAGCGAAAAGGCACGCAAGATTACAGCTGCGGTCATCAACGTCGTTGGCGGCCAATTGGCAATTTAGCTTAAACTTCCAGTAACGCCCGTGCTGCGGCATCGCCGTTCAAAGGGCGATTATGGCGATGCTGCACGCGCCAGCCATCGTCGGTGCGCACAAGCTCCCAACGATTGGCTGAGACACGCCAAGCCTTATGGCTGTCCCCAGCCTTGCGAAAAACCACGCTGTGGTTGATGGCAAGGGCGCTGTCTCCATCTAGCGTGATATGCGGGGCGGTCAGGATATGGCCGCATCCCGCAGTCAGCAATTGTTGATGCGTGTCAGACAGGATCAGCGCAGCAATTTGCGCCCGTCCCTTTGCTTCGCCAAAATCGCCAACGCTGTAGCTGCCGTTTTCGGTCCAAAGTGCCGCGACGCGTTGGGCATCACCGATGTCAGCTAACGGGCCGTAGCTAGCGATCAGCTTTCGGATGGCCTCCATATCTTCAAGGCAGCGAATGCGATCATCCGTGCTATTCCGCATGTGCGGCCTTGCGCCCCGCTTGCCGACCGAAAAAGGTGCAATCGGCTAAGCTGAGGCCCGAGCTATAGCCATGCCCCCATGCGGGCAGCCCTGACGTGCACCGCCCTGCGGCAAATAGGCCGCTAATGGGTCTTCCGCCGCGGTCGAGCACCTCGCCATCGACCGATGTCTTCAGGCCACCGAGCGTGAAAAAGCTGAAATAACTGCTTTGAAAATTGAGCTCCAGCGCAATGAACGGCCCTTGGTCGAGTGGCGTCAAAATGGGTGTGCGCTTTCCAAAAAGTGGGTCACGTCCTTCGCGAGCGTGCGCATTATACACTTTCATGGTGGCGGAGAGCGTGCCCATGGGCATGTCCAATTCGCGTTCGACTTCCTCCCAATCATCGCCCGTTCCGGCAATCGACATGCGAGCAAATTCGAACGGTTCGCTATAATGCGCACTGTCGAGCAAGAGATACACCCTGTCGCCCGGCTGGTCGATCATGCTGCGAGATACCCGGCCGTGATAGCAATCTTCGTTAATGAAGCGCTGCCCCTGCATATTTACGAAAACGCCGTTCGCATGCGGTTCGGGTATCGTCCATGGGCAGGTCACAAAAAACTGGTCCATATGGATCGCATCGCCGCCCGCCCCAACACCCAAATTAATGCCCGATCCGTCATCTTTGTCGCCGATAGGGTCGTTTATCAGAAATGTTTGCGGACAATATTTGCGGCGCATGGCTTCGTTCATCACAAAGCCGCCAGTGGCGAGCACAACACCCTTATGGGCGCGTACGTAGCGGTTTGCATTGTCCATCCTGACAACAACGCCCACAATCCCGCTATTGTCCTCGATTAGCGCCACTGCACGGGCGTCGACCTCAATCTGCGCGCCCAGAGCACGCGCGCGCGCTTCTAATATATCGACCAGTTTGCGCCCGCCGCCCCAGCCCTTAAACTGAATGACATGCCCGCGCGGTGCCGGAGTTGCGGTATCGCAAAAAGGTGCCGCCGCCTCGCTGCCGGACCAAATAAGCGTGTCGTCGCCGGTTGGTTCGATATGTTTGCCGGGCAGGTAATTACCCTTATACGGCACGCCTTGCGCCTTTAGCCATTCCCAATGGTTCAACGCTTCGCGGCCATATATTTCGCATTTGGCGTCATCCGCGCATGGTCCGCTAGCCATTTTCAGATATGATGTGAACGCCTCAGTGGTATCATCAAAACCGGCGGCGCGTTGCACCTCTGTACCGCCATTGCCGCCAATATAGATTTCACCGCCCGACAATCCCGAAGCGCCGCCGCTGCCTGAGTTGCGTTCGAACAATATAACTTTGGCTCCGGCGTCACGCGCTTCAATTGCTGCACATGCTCCTGTTGCACCAAAACCGATGATGGCCACGTCCGTTTCAAAATCCCAACGCGGCACATCTGAGATCGACATAGGGCGGTGAAGGGATGGATCTGGCATTCTATATTTCCTCTCTTGCTCTGACCATATCCAATGCAACATCGACAATCATGTCTTCTTGACCACCTACCATTTTGCGACGGCCCAACTCGACCAAGATTTCCCGTGTATCAAGCGCATAATCTTTCGCAGCTTTCTCTGCATGCAAAAGGAAACTCGAATATACCCCGGCATAGCCCAAAGCTAATGTCTCGCGGTCAACACGCACTGGCCTTACTTGCAATGGCCGCACCAGATCTTCTGCGGCGTCCATTAACTTCATAACGTCGCAGCCATGGTCCCAACCCTTGCGTTCGGCTGCTGCAATGAACACCTCTAATGGAGCATTGCCTGCGCCCGCCCCCATGCCAGCAAGGCTCGCATCAATCCGCACCGCACCTTCTTGTGCGGCAACTATGCTGTTGGCGGTGCCAAGTGACAAATTATGGTGCGCGTGCATGCCGCGCTGGGTTTCGGGTTTCAAAACCTTGTCATAGGCCCGCAGCCGATCGCGCACGCCGTCCATATCAAGTGCACCGCCGCTATCAGTAACATAGACGCAGTGCGCGCCATAACTTTCCATTAACAACGCCTGCTGCGCTAGGGCCTCTGGCTCAATCATATGGCTCATCATCAGGAAGCCGGCAACATCCATGCCAAGGTCGCGGGCGATACCGATATGCTGTTTTGAGACATCGGCTTCGGTACAGTGCGTAGCGACGCGAACCGACCGCACCCCAAGATCATAGGCGCGGCGCAGTTCTTCCTCTGTGCCAACGCCGGGTAGGATCAGCGTAGTCAGCACCGCGTTTTTAAGAACATCGGCGACCGCTTCCAGCCATTCCCAATCCGTATGTGCGCCAAATCCATAGTTGAAACTTGCGCCATTAAGGCCGTCGCCATGCGCCACCTCAATCGCATCAACACCGGCTTCATCCAAAGCCTTTGCAATGCTGCGCACATGGTCGATGCCATACATATGTTTGATGGCGTGCATCCCGTCGCGCAAAGTGACGTCCTGAATATACAGCTTGTCCGTGTTTACATCAAAAGTCATGCGGCCATCCTCCTTTGGGCAAGCAACTCACCCGTTGCCTTGGCCGCAGCCGTCATAATGTCGAGATTGCCGGAATAAGACGGCAGATAATCCCCTGCGCCTTCAACCTCCAAGAATACACTAGTTTTAAGGCCCGTAAATGTCCCGAGACCAGGGATAGTGAGCGGGTTGTTATCGCCAAATCGTTCAAACTGGACCTGCTGTTTTAACCTATAACCCGGCACATAGCTTTGCACCTTGGCGACCATGGCTTCGACCGATGCACGGATGGCCCCCTCATCTGCGCCCTCGGACAATGTAAAGACGGTATCGCGCATGATCATCGGCGGTTCTGCCGGGTTCAGAATGATGATCGCTTTGCCTTTGGTCGCCCCGCCTACCACTTCGATAGCGCGCGCTGTTGTTCGGGTAAATTCGTCGATGTTGGCGCGCGTGCCGGGACCAGCCGAGCGTGACGATACAGAGGCGACAATTTCTGCATAATGCACTTTGGCGACTTGGCTCACTGCGGCCACTATCGGGATCGTCGCCTGTCCGCCGCATGTGACCATGTTGACGTTCGTGGCATCCAAATGTTCGTCTGTGTTAACAGGCGGGACGATAAAAGGGCCGATGGCAGCAGGGGTTAAATCGACAACATGCTTGCCGTCTGCTTGGAGCGCTGCATCATGGACCTTATGCGCATAAGCAGAGGTGGCATCAAACACGATACCGATATCGGGATAGCAATCTAGTTTCCGCAGTCCTTCCAGACCTTCATATGTGGTCTGCACGCCGTGCTGGCGCGCCATGGCTAAGCCTTCACTATTTTCATCGATCCCAACCACGGCGACCAATTCCATATTTTGTGGATATTTGATCATCTTCATCATCAAATCAGTGCCAATATTGCCGGAACCGATAATTGCAGCCTTTACCCTCGTCATACCCATTCCTTAAATTTAAGCGGCTTAAACAAATTTGGCGACACACGTGCCAATGCCATGCAGCGTCATTTCAAACACGTCCCCCGCAACCGCATTTTCGAGCGGCACCAGCGATCCTGATAAAATGATATCCCCAGCATTCAGCGTTACCCCATAAGCGCCAAGGGTATTGGCAAGCCACGCCACTGCTTCGGCTGGATTGCCCTGAACCGCCGATCCCAAACCTTCCGAAAGCGGCGCGCCATTTTTGGTGACGGACACTTTCAGTTTTGGCAGATCATAAGCGCGTGGATCAGCGCGGGCATCGCCCAATATAAAAACACCGCAACTTGCGTTGTCGGCAATGGTATCAATGATGGATATTTTCCAACCATCTATGCGGCTGTCGACGATTTCGAAACAGGGCGCGATGCTCTCTGTTGCATCAATCACTTGCTGCGCGGTAACATTTGGACCGCGCAAGCTGTCTTTTAAGATGAAGGCAATTTCTGCCTCGGCACGCGGTTGAATCAGCCCGGTTTGGGCGATGCTGATATCGCCGACCACAGACATTTTATCGGTCAGAAAACCAAAGTCGGGTTGAAACACCCCCAACATATCTTGAACTGCTTTCGATGTGACCCCGATTTTCTTACCAACAACGCGTTCCCCGTCTTTCTGCCGTCGGGCCAAAAAATCGAGCGATATGGCGTAGGCGTCATCTATCGTTAGATTCGAATTATCGTCGATAAGGGGGGCGATTGCGCGCCGTTCACGCAAGGCATTATATAGCTTTGTGCCGTATTTTTCAGCGACGTTCATTTAGGAAACCTATTGAATAAAGGTTGAATTCGCTCTGTCTCTCCAACTGCACCCAGTGACCAACTTTGCTAAATGTTATGCAGCGCACGTCAGCACAGGCTTCAAAGAAATAATCGATGCCAGTGAGCGGCATGAACCGCTCATCACGACCCCAAAAAAGTAATATGGGCACATTCAAATCTGCAAGAAGTGGACGCACATTATGCGTCTTCATGCGGGTGATGACATCTTTGGGCTGGGTCCGCGCCACCTCAAAACGTTCGGCAACCAGCGCATCTGTTACATGAACCGGATCATAAACAAGGCTCTCAATCAAGCGGCGCTGGTCAGCGGGACCGAAATCCGGGCTGCCGAACGACGATCGCATATTGGCAATCCCGGGCATCGCAAAATAGATTGGAAGTTCTTCGATGCAACCAGGGGCCATCAAGATGAGATTGTGAACAAATTCAGGATGATCCGCAGCCATTTGAATGGCGATGCCGCCGCCCAAAGAATTGCCGACCAACGTTGCCCGCTCAATGCCGTGTTGACGCAAGGCGTCATAAAGAGTGTCGGTAAAAAGGGTAAGGGTATAGTCGATATCCTCAGGCTTTGAGGAGGCTCCATAGCCAATGAGATCGGGCAGAATGACGCGATAACCGGCGTCTGCAAATGCATCCGCATTTCCGCGAAAATTGGATATGCCCGATGCGCCGGGGCCGCTGCCATGCAAAAACACCACGGCAGGCCCTGATTTTGGACCCATTTCAGCTATATGAATGCGATGCCCACCGGGAACTTGGTAAAATTCTTGAGCACTTATCGGCATATTTTTCTCCCAGTTTTTGTTGGCATCGACTGATCGGCGCGGAACAAACGGAATTTAGCTTAAAATAAGATAATTCGTAAATATAGCTTATATAAAATACGCAAAACGTCAACGAAAAAGCAATTGGCCTTGCATTTCATTTCTCCTTAGGGTCTTATGGCGCCTTGATTCTGAATTTTGATGAATATGGGGGGCTGGCGCTGTTGCGTGCGATAAATCTTGAAGGACAGACAGCCTTAGTAACCGGAGGAACCCGGGGTCTAGGTTTGGCTATCGCTCTTGGCCTAGCGGAGGCCGGTGCGCGGGTGACTGTCTGTGGCCGCACCGAGCCTGAATCACTGCCTTCAACTCTGAGTTACTTTTCGGCCGATGTTCGCGATCCCGACGCCGCGCGCGACATGGTCCGATCTATTGCAGAGGCGAACGGCCGGTTTGATATCTTGGTCAACAACGCAGGTGGCTCGCCACAATGCCCTGCCGCAGAAGCGTCGCCACGCTTCATTGATGCGATCATGAAACTAAATCTGTTGGCCCCGCTATATCTCGCACAAGCCGCTTATACTTATATGGCGCAGCAAAAGAGCGGATCGATTGTCAATATCGCCAGTGTTTCTGGTATCCGTCCGTCACCTGGCACCGCGGCCTATGGCGCGGCAAAAGCGGGCTTGCTGAACCTCACGCAATCGCTGGCGCAGGAATGGGGCAAGGATAATATCCGCGTCAATGCGATCATCGTTGGCCTCGCCAAAACGGAAACGGCAGAAGTAACTTATGGCGACGCAGCCGCGCAGCAGGCGGTTGCGGAGTCACTGCCCCTTGGCCGGATGTGCGAGGGTAGCGACGTCGCGCAAACTGTCGCGTTTCTCTGCTCCCCGATGGCCGCATATATTTCGGGCGCACGCCTCAACGTCGATGGCGGCGGCGAACGGCCCTATTTTCTTGATTTGATACAGGGGAGTTAGCAACATGACCGATAAAACAATAGGCAAACTCGCTGTACAGTCACTGGGTTATGTCGTGATTGAAACGACGGATTTGGCAAAATGGGACACGTTCCTTCAAAATGTTGTCGGTGCAATGCCAGGGGGAACAGGCGCGGATGGCGCGGCGCTTTACCGGCTGGATGATCGGGCTGCGCGTTTCCGGATCCAACTTGGAACGAACGATAGATTTGCCATCGCAGGATGGGAGCTTTCCGACGCATCAGCATTTGACGCGATGGTCGCTGCATTGCGCAACGCAGGACGCGAAGTTATCATCGGCAACGCAGAAAGCCGCGGTGTCACTGCGCTTGCCTGCTCCGAAGACCCTGCGGGCAACAAGTTTGAAATCTTTCATGGCGCACGATTAGCTGACTCGTCGTTCCTTTCGCCAGCTGCAGTAAGCGGCTTTGTGACGGGCAAGCTTGGGATGGGGCATGTTGTCTATGGAACGCTTGCTTATACACAATGCCATGATTTTTACCGGAACGTTATGGGCTTTGGCGATACAGACCTTCCCGAAATTGTTGCTGGCCCGCCCGGTTCCCCAAAAATAGGCGTTGCTTTCATGCATGCAGCGACCGGACGCCACCATAGTGTTGCGTTGATTGAGACACCCGCCAATGACGCCGGCTGTGTACATGTCATGGTTGAAGCTATGGCACGTGCGGACGTTGATGCCGCATATGATCGCATGCATGCAGCAAATGTGCCCGTATCGGCAACATTGGGGCAGCATAGCAACGACGAAGTGATCAGTTTCTACATGCAGTCGCCCGCCGGATTTGACATCGAATTTGGTTGGGACGGATTGATCGTCGATCCCGATACATGGGTGCCCACCGCCCATACGGAGGTTAGCAAATGGGGGCATGAATGGGCTTGGCAAAAAGCGATGGCCGAACAAATGGCGGCAAACGCAGCGGCTCCAATAGAGGCAAATGTATAATGCTCGATAAACGAATGACGCCAGCTGAAATTGTCGGCCAACTGAGCGATGGCATGACCATCGGCATTGGCGGATGGGGCCCAAGGCGCAAGCCCATGGCATTGATCCGTGAGATCATGCGCTCCGATTTGAAAGACCTTACCATTGCCGCATATGGCGGGGCAGATGTCGGCATGTTATGTGCTGCTGGCAAGGTGAAAAAGCTTATTTTTGCTTTTGTCTCGCTCGACGCAATTCCGCTGGAGCCTTGGTTTCGCAAAGCGCGAGAAGCGGGCCAGATAGACGTACTCGAACTTGATGAGGGCATGTTCCAATGGGGTTTGAAGGCGGCTGCCTTCGGTCTGCCATTTTTGCCAACGCGCGTCGGCCTTGGCACTGACCTTGCGGAATTGGGCGGCCTCAAAACGGTAACCTCGCCTTATGATGATCAAGAAACATTGATTGCGATGCCCGCAATCAAACTTGATGCGGCATTGCTGCACGTCAACCGCAGTGACCATCGCGGTAATGTTCAGCTATTTGGGCCTGATTTCTATTATGACGAGTGGTTCGCCAAGGCGGCTACAAAAACCTATGTATCATGTGAGGAAATGGTCGACAAAATTGAAGATCATTTTGCGCATGATGTGCAGGCTAACGCCTTTGAACGCTGCTTTGTCAGTGGCGTGACCCATATCCCGTGCGGGGCGCACCCATCATCCATGCCGCCGCTTTATGGACCGGATATGAAGGCGCTAAAGGCTTATTCCGGCGCCGCTAAGGACCCTGGCGATTGGGGAATGGTTGCGGGGCAATTTGTTGGCGCGAATGAAGCCGAATATCTTAAATCTTTTGGCGGAAAGGAAGCGGTTATGCACATTCCGCTGGCGACATACTGATGAGCGAAGTCACCCTGTCTGAACTGTGTATCTTTGCCTGTTCGGAAGCATTCCGCACGCCGCGCGAAATCATCGCAACCGGCGTTGGTCCTATCCCGAGGCTGGGCGCTAGTCTTGCAAAGTTAACGCACTCGCCCGGCCTGATGATGACCGATGGTGAGGCCTATCTGGTGGAAGATCCAATACCTCTGGGGCCGCGCGGCGATTATAAGCCGAAACTGTCAGGCTATCTGCCATTTTCCCGATTTTTCGATAGTGCGGTATGGACGGGTCGCCGTCACGCGATGGTCACACCAACGCAAATTGACCGCTTTGGCCAAACTAATCTGTCGCAACTTGGCGGGACGCATAAGCAGCCCAAAACGCAGATGCTGGGTGTGCGCGGTTTTCCGGGTAACAGCATCTACCACGCCAATTCGATGTTTATCCCCTTTCATTCGGTGCGCACTTTTGTCGCTGGCGAAGTCGATATGGTTTCGAGCGCTGGCTATAATCCGGCGAAGCGCATCGCGGGCGGTAATTACGAGGCAATCGACCTGCAACGCATCGTCACCAATTTATGCGTGATGGATTTTGGGGGGCCGGATCATGCCGTGCGGGTAATTAGCCTTCATCCCGGCGTCCGGTTTGAAGATGTTGAAAATGCCACCGGATTTGCGCTTATCGATGCGGTCGAAGGCGAAACCGCGATGCCCGATGCCGAAGCCCTTGCAATCATTAACCGCATGGACCCCCACAATATCCGCGCCACTGTCATCACGGATAACCCTCCAGCTCGGTCTGTATAATGCATCCGGCGTTTTCCACCCAACTCAACCAGGCGCTCGGCTGCCGCGTGCCTGTAATCCAGACGGCAATGGGCTGGGTGGCAAAGCCCGCATTGGTTGCTGCGACTAGTAATGCGGGCGCATTTGGTTTCTTGGCGGCGGCGGTTATGACACCAAAAGAAGCGGCTTTGGAAATAACCGCTTTGCGCGAAATGACGCCGCATAATTTTGGTGTAAATTTCCATAGCTTCCAACCCGGCGCACGTGAAATTGTCGACATCATAGTTGAGCATAAAGACCGTATTCGCGCCGTTAGCTTCGGACGCGGCCCTGATGCAAAAATGATCGCTCGGTTCAAAGCCGCGGATATATTATGCATTCCGACCGTTGGCGCGGTAAAGCATGCCCAGAAAATGGAGCAATTGGGCTGCGATATGGTCACTGTTCAGGGCGGTGAAGGCGGCGGGCATACTGGGTCTGTGCCAACCACTGTTTTGCTCCCTCAAATAATGGACGCAGTGAACATACCTGTGATTGCCGCAGGCGGTTTCTCCGATGGCAGAGGCCTTGCTGCAGCATTGGCATATGGCGCAGTCGGTATCGCCATGGGCACGCGATTTTTAATGACCGCTGAATGTCCCGTCCCAGCGCCAACTAAGGCGTTATATGTGCGCGCAGCTACGGCTGACATCGCGATAACAACAAAGGTCGATGGCATGCCGCAACGGATGATCCTGAACGCCGCACTGAAACGGATCGAGGCATCGGGCAAGCTGGCGATGTGGTTGCGTGCATTTGAAGCCGGACTGGCAATGAAGCGTCAGACAGGTGCCAGTTGGATGGACATGATTATATCAGCGCGCGGCATGACCGCGCATGGCCAAATGCCGTTGCCCCAAGCGATGCTTGCGGCCGCCGCCCCCATGTTGATCCAGCGCGCCGTTGAAGATGGTGACACTGAAAACGGGATAATGGCCACTGGCGTCGTAGCAGGCCGCATCGGTGATTTGCCAACCTGCGAAACACTCATCGAAACCATCATGGCCGAAGCCGAAGCCCGGCTGAGCGCACTGGCAGCATAGGAACCGAGCATGCCCATCACTTGCACTGTCACCAACCGGATCGCCGAGATCGTTTTCGATGTGGCCCCGGTCAACGCGTTTGATAGCGAAACGTGGATGTCGCTTCCCGATATCATTTCATCCGCTGGCAAAAATCCAGATGTAAACTGCATCCTTATCCGCGCCGAAGGCCGGGGGTTTTGCGGCGGCGTGGATATTAAGGAAATGCAGGCCTATCCAGAACGGATTACCGTCTTGAACCGTGGTAATTATCTGACTTTCAAAGCCATTCGTGATGCTGAAGTTCCGGTCGTGAGTGCGGTTCACAAATTCGTCATCGGTGGCGGCATTGGCATTTGCGGGGCCAGTGACAGCATTATTGCCGCAGATGATGCCTATTTCTCTTTGCCAGAGGTGGATCGCGGCGCGATGGGGGGTGCGTCCCACCTCTCGCGCATGTTGCCGCTGCATAAAGTTCGCGCGGCATTTTTTACCGGCGGCAAGATTTCGGCTGAGGAGGCATACAGGCTAGGTGCGGTTGAAGCGGTCGTGCCGCGCGCCGAACTGGAGAACGAAGCGCGCGCTTTCTGCGCCGTTATCGCATCGAAATCCCGCAAAGCGCTCGTCATCGCCAAAGAGGCGTTAAACGGTCTTGAGCCGCGTGATGTTGATCGCGGCTATCGCTGGGAACAAGGGTTCACGCTGGAAATGTATATGCACGAAGACAGCCAGAAATCACGCGATGCCTTTGTTGAAAGTGGAAAGGCAGCAACATTCTAATGCAGTTGAACTACACCCCCGAGCAGCAGTCATTTCGCGCCGAAGTCCGCAGTTGGATGGAGGCTAATGTCCCGAAGAAACCATTGATTACGCTGGAATGCCGTGAAGGGTATGAACAGCATGTTGCATGGGAGCAGAAGCTCGCCAGCGGCAACTGGGGAATGGTGACTTGGCCTGAAACATATGGTGGGCGCGGGCTAGACCTGATCCAGTGGCTCATTTTTGAAGAAGAATATTTCCGTGTTGGCGCCCCGAACCGCGCTAACCAGAATGGCATTTTCCTGCTTGGGCCGACAATCATGGAATTTGGCACTGAAGAACAAAAAGCGCGCTTCTTGACGCCAATGGCCAATGGCGAAGTGATATGGGCGCAGGCATGGTCCGAACCTGGTGCAGGCAGTGACATGGCGGCAATCACGTCCAAAGCCGTTCGGGATGGTGACCATTATATCATCACGGGTCAGAAAACATGGAGCAGTCGCGCAGCCTTTGCCGACTGGGGTTTTGGCATTTTCCGTACTGATCCCGAAAGCAAGCGGCACAAAGGCCTGACATTCATCCTGTTTGACATCAACAGCCCCGGCATTACCCGCCGGCCAATCCGCCAGCTTCATGGCGACACCGGCTTTGCCGAATTGTTCTTTGATGAAGTGCGTGTGCCCGTAGAAAATTGTCTGGCTGGCGAAGGCGAAGGTTGGAACGTTGCGATGGCAACTGCAGGTTTTGAGCGCGGCCTCATGCTGCGGTCCCCCGGCCGGTTTCAGGCGACAGCAAAGCGTCTGGTTGAATTCTACCGAGCCCACGAAGCCGACGCATCGCCTGCCGCACGAGAAGCGGTGACACTGGCTTGGATGGCTGCCCAAGCTTATGCTTACAACACCTATAGCGTCGCTGCAAAAATCATGGCCGGTGGCAAAATCGGTGCAGAAGCAAGTTTGAACAAAATTTTCTGGTCAGAGCTTGACCGTTCCATGCACCGCACCGCCATGCAGATCATGGGGGCAGCGGCAGAATTGAAACATCTGGGCGATGGTTCAGTCAATCAATGGCTGGAAGGCTATATATTCTCTCTTTCCGGTCCGATTTATGCCGGTTCAAACGAAGTGCAGCGCAATATTACGGCAGAACGATTGCTGGGTTTGCCGCGAGTGGGAGCGGGCTAATGAATTTCTTGTTCTCCGAAGATCAATTGGCGCTGACCGAAACTGTCCGTGATTATCTATCTGCGACGCACGGTCCCGAAGTGTTGCGAGCATTAGATGGTACAAACGGCCGAAACCCTGCCATTTGGCAAGGGCTGGTCGATATGGGCCTAACTGGATTACTCGTTCCTGAGGCGGACGGCGGGCTTGGCATGGGCCTTGTGGATGCGGCGCTGATTGCTGCGGAATGCGGACGTTTTTGTGTTTCGGAACCTATTGTTGATACGGCATTTGTTGGCGTGCCGTGGTTGTTGAGCCGTGGCGAGACCGCGCAGATGGCGGATATCGTCGCCGGCAAAGTGAAATTGCCTTTGCCGCACGCTGTAAATCCTTGGGTTGTGGATGGCGACGGTGAAGCCATTGCAAGTGTGGATCCTTTGCGGGCGTTGACCAAAGGTAGCGGAAACGACGACGCGCACCTGCTAAACCTGGCCGCGCTTATGGCGTCGGCACAGTTGGTCGGTTTAGCCGAAGCGATGCTGGGCCAAGCGGTGGAATATGCTAAAATCCGGACGCAATTCGGTCAGCCCATTGGCGCATTTCAAGCAATCAAGCATCAGCTAGCATCTTGTGCTGTTGCCATTGAATTTGCCAAGCCCGTGGTCTGGCGCGCCGCTGCGGCCATGCAGGATAATCTGGAGACTGCACCAATCCATGTCAGCCATGCCAAAGTGGCTGCGACCGACGCTGCTATCCAAATGGCCGAAACCGCCATTCAGGTGCACGGCGCCATGGGCTATACGTATGAGGTTGACTTGCATTTCTGGATGAAGCGCAGTTGGGCGCTCGCCGGTGCATGGGGCAGTCGCACTTTCCATTTGAAACGAGTCGACGATGCCGTCCTTGGCGGCACGCTCGAAATCGGCCCACATCAGACATTTGCATAGGGATTTATTATGACACAAGCCTATATCATTGACGCGGTGCGTTCACCCGTTGGACGGAAAAAAGGATCGCTCGCGGCTCTCCATCCCGCCGATCTTGCGGCGCATCCTTTGCGCGAATTGTTTGTGCGCAACGATGTGGATCCAGCGGCGGTTGAGGACGTCGTTTGGGGCTGTACCGAAACAATTGGCGGACAAGCCGGTGACATTGGCCGCACGGCTTGGCTCGTCGCGGGACTGCCGGAGGACGTCCCGGGCGTCACGATTGACCGGCAGTGTGGGTCAAGCCAGCAATCGATTCATTTTGCCGCCCAAGGCGTGATGAGTGGTACACAGGATTTGGTCGTGGCAGGCGGAAGCCAAGCCATGAACCGTATTCCGATCATGGCCGCAATGACCGCTGGCGCGGCCTATGGGTTTGAAAGCCCATTCATAGGCGCTGTGGGTTGGGACGCGCGCTACGGCGATGAAGAAGTTAACCAGATCAAATCCGCCGAAATGATCGCGGAGAAATGGCAGCTAAGCCGGGAAGAACTTGATGCTTATGCGCTTGCCAGCCACCAGCGCGCGCACATAGCAACCGAGGCGGGATGGTTTGCCAATGAAATTGCGCCGCTAGCGGGTCTATCGCAGGACGAGACAATTCGGCCCAACACTACATTGGAAGGACTAGCGGGGCTAAATCCGGTTCGTGAAGGCGGACGCGTAACAGCCGGTAATGCGAGCCAGAATAGTGACTGCGCTGCTGCCTTGCTGATTGCCAGCGAAGCGGCAGTCAAGGCGCATGGCCTGAAACCGCGGGCGCGTATTCACCATTTGTCGGTTCGTGCCGATAACCCGGTGTGGATGCTCACTGGTCCGATATCTGCGACACGCTATGCTCTAGAAAAATCCGGCATGACCCTAGATCAGATTGACCTGTTCGAATGCAATGAAGCCTTTGCCAGCGTGCCAATGGCATGGATGAAAGAACTCGGCATCCCGCATGAAAAAGTCAACGTGCAGGGCGGCGCGATTTCGCTGGGTCACCCGATTGGAGCAACCGGATCAAAGCTGATGTGCACTTTGCTGAATGCGTTGGAGCGCACCGGCGGACGTTATGGTTTGCAAACCATGTGTGAAGGCGGCGGCCAAGCCAATGTTACGATAATCGAGAGGCTATAATGGGAATTTGCGACAACCGAACCGTTATCATTACGGGGGCCGCACGCGGTTTGGGCCGAGCCTACGCACTAGGCTTTGCAGCTGAAGGCGCAAATGTTGTAGTCAATGATATCGGCACTTCACTTGGCGGCGAAGGGCGTGACACCAGCGCTGCGGACGAAGTGGTGGCGCTCATTAAGGCCAATGGCGGAAATGCCGTGGCCAATTATGAAGACGTTACCGACTGGGACGGCGCAAAGCGCATTGTCGATGCGGCGATTGCGGCTTTTGGTGACTTGCATGTTGTCGTCAATAACGCAGGTATCGTGCGTGACCGGATGTTTGTATCGGCAACGCTCGACGAATGGGATGCTACGATGCACGTTCATTTGCGTGGCCATTTCTGCGTTGCGCGCCACGCGGTAGATTACTGGCGCGCCAAGCAAAAAGCAGGCACGAACCCCGATGCACGGATCATCAACACGACATCTGGTGCTGGCTTGCAAGGCAGCATCGCACAGGCGGCATATTCAACTGCTAAAGGTGGCATTGCTTCACTGACACTGGTGCAGGCCGCCGAGCTGGGCCGCTATGGAATTACCGCTAACGCGCTGGCTCCATCGGCACGCACCCGCATGACGGAACAAGCCTTTGCCGACAAAATGGCGACTGAGGGTGATGCGTTTGATGTGATGGATCCGGCCAATATCGCCCCGACTGTCATATGGCTGGGTTCAGCTTATGCCCATGATGTTACCGGCTGCATCTTTGAATTGGAGGGCGGAAAAATAATGCTGGAAGATGGCTGGCGAGAAGGACCTTTTGTGGATTCTGGACAGCAATGGAACCCAGCCGATGTCGGGGATGCAGTCGCTTCGCTGCTGCAACAACGCGTGGCGCCGCGCAAAGTATGGGGAACAGCATAATGGAATTTGCCTTTACCGACGAGCAGGCGATGATTGCCGAAACGGCGCAACAATTCTTCGCCACAAATGCTACGAGCGAGCGTACGCGCAGGGCAATGGCTGGCGACGGAATTGACCGTGCATTATGGACTGCATTTTGTCAGGAGCTTGGGTTAGCTGGTGTAGCAATCGCGGAAGAACATGGCGGCGCCGGACTTGGGCAAGTTGAATTTGCCTTGCTCGCCGAAGCGGCGGGCGCACATGTTGCCGCGCTGCCGATGCTCGGGCTGGCGATGGCATCTAGCGCGATCGCTGCGGGCGGCAGCGCAGCGCAAAAAACACAATGGCTACCAAAACTTGCGTCCGGCGAGGTGATTGCCGCATGTGCGCATACCAGCGCGCTAGAGACAAACAGCAATACACTGAGCGGGCAATTTGAATTTGTTGCCCATGGCGGTGTCGCCGATATGTTTGTGCTGGGCAACGAGCATGGCGCATGGATTGTCAGCGCCAGTGCGCCTGGATTGCAGGTAGACGTGCACACAACAATGGATCAAACGCGTCCTTTTGCCACGCTAACGCTGGACAATGTTGTGGCTGATCCATTGGCAGACGGGCCAGCAGCCATGCAGGCGGCCCGCGATGGCGGTTGGTTGTGTGTTTCTGCAGAGGCGCTGGGTGGTGCACAAGCAGCGCTGGACCGCACAATCGCTTATGCCAAAGAGCGTGTGCAATTTGGCCGAGTTATAGGATCATTTCAGGCCTATAAGCACCGTCTGGCAGACATGATGATCGAAATCGAACAGGCGCGCTCAGCGGTATATTGGGCAGCTTGTGCGGTAGACGAGGGCTCAGATGAAGCGCTCCTCGCGCTGCATGCTGCCAAAAGCTTTTGTGCCGATACCTATTTCATGGTCGCGGGCAATATGATTCAACTGCACGGCGGCATAGGCTTTACCTGGGAACATGACGCGCATCTCTATTTCAAACGCGCCCGCGCCATCCAATCCATGTTGGGGCAGGGCAATTGGCACCGCGAAGCGGTGGCCAGCATGATATTGGGAGAAGCAACATGAAACTCGGATTTTCGAAAGCTGAAGAAGATTTCCGCGCCGAATGCGCCGAATGGTTAACGGCGCAGATGGCTGGCGAATTCGCCGATATAAAAGGCATCACCACGCTGACGGCGAAATCCGAACGGCGCAAGGAATGGGAGCAGCAGCTGGCCGCGCACAAATGGTCATGTATTGGCTGGCCCGAAGAATGGGGTGGTCGCAACGCCAGCCTTGCCCAACAGGTTATTTTTGCCGAAGAATATGCGCGTGCAGGCGTGCCTGGCCGCGTAAACCATATCGGTGTTGAACTTGCTGGCCCCACCATATTGACCTTTGGAACTGACGAACAAAAACATCGTTTTCTGCCCGATATTGCGGCAGGAAAAACCATTTTCTGTCAGGGCTTTTCCGAACCCGGCGCGGGATCTGACTTGGCCAGTGTGCGCACTAAGGGGCGGCTAGAAAACGGATCATGGGTCGTCAATGGCCAGAAAATCTGGACGAGCCTCGCGCATATCTCTGACTGGATTTTTGTCGTAACCCGCACCGAAGAAGGTTCAAAAGGACCGAAGGGATTATCATTCTTGATGATGCCGATTGACCAGCCGGGCATCGACATTCGCGGCATAAAACAGATCAACGGCGATGCTGAATTCAACGAAACATTTTTCACCGATGCAACCTGCCCGGAAGGCAGCATGATTGGCGCGCCGGGCGAAGGATGGAAAATTGCCATGGGCCTGCTTGCGTTTGAACGCGGCGTCTCCACTCTGGGTCAACAAATGGCATTTCGGCAAGAACTGGATGAAATTATCGCAGCGGCTAAAGCCAATGGTTCGGCCAATGATCCACTGATCCGTCAACGTATTGCCAAAGCAGAAATCGGGTTGCGGTTGATGCGTTATGGGGCGCTTCGTATGCTGTCTAATACCGATCATTCAAAGGTCGATGGCGCGGCACTAACCTATAAAATTCAGTGGGCGACGTGGCGGCGCAGTTTGGGCGAATTGGCGATGGATGTGTTGGGTCAGGGCGGCGAAGTCAACGACAAGGATAAATATGAATGGGATTTACTGCCCAATTTGTTCCTGTTTTCGCGGTCAGATACGATTTATGGTGGAACGAACCAGATCCAGCGTAACATGATCGCCGAACGTGCTCTTGGCATGCCGCGCGAACCACGCGGGGACGTAGGATGACGCCGACTTATCCAGAGCCACGCGGCCTTTTAAAGGGCAAAACCGTTGTCATCACGGCAGCAGCGGGAACCGGCATTGGTTTTTCGGCTGCCAAGCGCGCGACAGAAGAAGGCGCGGAGGTTCTGATTAGTGACTTTCACGAACGTCGTTTAGGTGAAGCGGCCGACATGATTGCGCAGGAAACAGGCAAGCGGCCTGACATGTGCGTGTGTGATGTCACCAATCAAGATCATGTCGATGCGCTCCGCGACGCGGCCATTACCAAGCTTGGCCATGTTGATGTACTTATCAATAATGCGGGTCTGGGTGGCGAAGTGAACGTTGTCGACATGACTGACGATCAATGGAGCCGCGTTCTCGATGTGACCCTGAACAGTGTGTTTCGCATGACGCGCGCATTTTTACCGCATATGCAGAACCGCAAAACGGGCAATATCGTCAACAATGCCTCTGTGCTTGGTTGGCGTGCCCAAAAGGGACAGGCACATTATGCTGCCGCTAAGGCCGGCGTGATGGCTTTCACGCGATGTTCAGCCGTTGAAGCCGCAGAATATGGCGTCCGTATCAACGCCGTCGCGCCCAGCATCGCTATGCACGCTTTTCTAGCCAAAGTAACAACTGACGAATTCTTGGCCGAACTATCGCAACGCGAGGCATTTGGCCGCCCTGCCGAAGTGTGGGAAGTTGCCAATGTCATGATGTTCCTTGCATCCGACTTGTCAAGCTACATGACTGGCGAAGTCCTATCGGTTTCGAGTCAGCGGGCATGACTAAAGTTTACCATAGCCCCGTTGAGTTGATGGGACAGGAAGGTGCGTTGCTTGGTCCAACAGATTGGTTGTTGATTGATCAAGAGCGCGTAAATGGCTTTGCCGAAGTAACAGGTGACCATCAGTGGATTCACGTTGATCCTGTCAAAGCCAAGGACGGGCCCTTTGGCAGCACGATTGCACATGGCTACCTAACGATGAGCCTTGCCAATTTCTTCTTGCCTGATCTGATCGAAGTGCGCGGGTTCAGCCATGCCGTCAATGTCGGCGCGGACCGGCTTCGGTTTCTATCCCCTGTAAAAGTCGGCAGCCATATTCGCGCTGTGGGTGAAATCATCACGGTTGAAGAAATCAAGGGTGGCGTCCAATCGGTCGTACGGGTGACGATCGAAATTCAGGGCAGCGAAAAGCCGGCTTGCGTCATTGATACGATAAGCCGTTATTATCCGGAAACTGCGTGATGCAGATCACAGCTGATGCAAAAATGCGCGCCTATTGGGGGCCGGAAAATATGAAGGATGTCTGACATATTATGAGCGAGCTTTCCCCAACGATCCCCCATCTGGCCCAAGCCGCGGCCCAACGATTTGGAGATGCTGCCGCCATATTGGAAGCGGGAGAGACTTGGAGCTATCAGCAGCTTTGGGATAAGGTGCGTCAGGCCGCCTCTGCAATGTTGAAAGCCGGGATAACGCGCGGCGACCGAGTTGCCATATGGGCGCCCAATCGCAAAGAATGGATAGTTGCAGCCATTGCTTCGCAACTGGCTGGCGCGGCGGTTGTCCCCCTGAACACCCGCTTAAAGGGCCGCGAAGCCGGCGAAATATTGCGGCGCACGTCGGCCAAAATGTTGTTCATGGTCGATGCCTTTCTGGGCACCGATTATCCTGCACTCATCAAAAACGAAGATTTGCCTGCCCTAAAACATACGATCCTTTTTGATAAGGATTGGGCCGCATTTTTGGCTGAGGGCGATCTTTCTGACGACGCCGTTGATGCCGCACTGGCGCAATGCACGGCTGATGATGTTAGCGACATCATGTTCACATCGGGAACCACAGGTATTCCCAAAGGCGTGCTAACGACGCATGGCCGTATCTTGCCTATGTTTGACAATTGGACAAAGCTGGTCGATCTGCGGCGGGGTGATACCTATTTGATCATAAATCCGTTCTTCCACAGTTTTGGGTTCAAGGCCGGTTGGGTCGCCGCGATGATTGTCGGCGCAAAGATTATTCCGATGGCGATATTCGATGTTCAAAAGGCGATTGACCATATCGAACATGATCGCGTTGCCTTCATACCCGGCCCCCCCACCATTTTCCAAGCGTTGCTAGCGGAACTTTCGGGCCGCAAATTTGATAGCAGTTCGCTGCGTTCAGCGATGACGGGTGCGGCAACAGTGCCGCCATCCCTGATCAAGAGGATGTATGATGAACTGGGCTTTGAGCGCGTTCTAACCGCATATGGCATGACCGAATGCACCAACATAACATCCTGCTTGCCTGGTGACCCGCCTGAATTGGTAGCCAATAGCTGCGGCAAGGCGGTTCCGGGGCTTGAAGTGTGCATCGCTGATGACCAAGGTGAAGAAGTCGCGCGCGGCGAAACCGGAGAAATATTTGTGCGTGGCTATGGCGTGATGCTGGGGTATTTGGATGATCCTTCCGCGACTGCCGAAGCGATCGACACCGATGGCTGGCTGCACACGGGCGATGTCGGGACGATGGACGATGCTGGCTATGTCCGGATCACCGACCGCAAAAAGGACATGTATATTTCAGGCGGATTCAACTGTTATCCTGCTGAAGTGGAAAAACTACTCGCCGCGCATCCTGCGATTGAAATGGTCGCCGTGGTTGGCGTGCCGGATGAACGAATGGGAGAATTGGGCAAGGCGTTCGTCGTCAAACGGCGCGGAGCTGAACTCAATGAAGCGCAGCTCATCGCATGGGCACGCGAAAACATGGCCAATTATAAAGTTCCGCGCTCGGTCAGCTTTGTCGATTGCCTGCCGCAAAATGCAGCAGGCAAAGTGATGAAAACCGAATTACGTGCTAGAGCGGATTAGGCGATAGTCGCTCCGCCATCAATTACCAGCGGATGGCCCGTTACAAAGCTCGCTTGATCGCTGCACAACCACAATACTGCCGATGCGATTTCTTCGGGCTGCCCCATTCGGCCAAGCGGCGTCATGCTCTCCATCTTGGCGAGATATTGCGGGTTGCTTGATACCATTTCGGTCATCGCGGTTTCAATAACGCCAGGGCAGACGGCGTTGACACGGATATTGTCCTTCGCCCATTTCAGCGCGCCATGGCGGGTCAGTCCAATAACACCATGTTTTGTCGCGACATAGGCAGGCTGCGAGGCATTGCCGGTAAAGCCATTGATTGAAGACGTGTTCACAATCGCCCCGCCACCGCTTAACAACATCGCATCTACCTCGGCACGCATACAATGCATTACACCTGTCAGGTTAATCGACAGCGTGCGGTCCCAAACATCTTCGTCCCATTCGCTAGACCGAATGTTGGTGATGCCGGCATTATTATGTCCGTAATCTAACCTGCCATATACCTGTATCGTTTGTGCCACCAAATTGTTGACCGCATCTGCGTCCGCCACGTCACAGGCTACAAAAATCGCCTTGCCGCCAGCCTGTTCAACCAAGGCAACTGTTTCCTCGCCGCCTTGAACACTCACGTCGCTGACGACAACCGATGCACCCGATTTCCCGAAAGCTATTGCGGTTGCCCGGCCAATCCCGCCGCCCGCGCCGGTAATCAAAGCTACTTTACCGCTGAAATCGTAATTCATGCCAGACTCCCCTTGCAATGCGTAAAAAATAGCATAGTCCATAACGCAAATAATGGTCAATAATACATTTTAGGTCGATAATTCGTATGTACGATATTCTGCATCAACCGGTTCAATTGGGGGCATTATCGCTTTCCAACGCCATTGTCATGGCGCCAATGACGCGTGATCGGGCTGGGCCGGGCGATGTGCCGAGCGACCTTATGGTCGAATATTATCGTCAACGCGCTTCTGCGGGTCTTATTATTACAGAGGGAACGCAGCCCAGTGCGGCTGGTAAAGGTTATTGGCGCACACCGGGCATATGGTCGGCCGCGCAGGTTTCGGGATGGCGTAAAGTTGCCGATGCGGTGCATCATCGCGACGGAAAGATAGTGATGCAGTTGATGCACTGCGGTCGTGTCTGCGTGATCGCCAACAAACAAGATTCGTCGGATGTTGTTGCGCCATCGGCAATCCCTTGTGCTGATTTGGTTCCCGGTCCCGATGGTGTGCCGGTTGCAACCGCCATCCCCCGCGCGCTGACCAGTCAAGAGGTTCGCGGTGTTGTGGAAGAATATGTACAAGCGGCGCGGAACGCGCGTGAGGCAGGTATAGATGGCGTGGAACTGCACTGCGCCAGCGGCTACTTGCCTAACCAGTTTCTCAACCCGCATAGCAATCAGCGCAGCGACGATTATGGTGGTTCAGTTGAAAACCGGATCCGCTTCATCATAGAGATATTGTCCGCCATGTCGGCGGCCATTGGCGCAGACCGCGTCGGTTTCCGTATCTCACCGGGCAATCCTTATAATGACATGATGGACGATGACCCCAAGGCGAGCTTTGGACCATTGCTGCGCGCTGCCGATACGTTGGGGCTGGCATATGTCCATCTGGTCGATGTGGGCGATATGCTTGGATTTGTCCGCGAAAATTGGACAGGCGCGATCATTACCAACAATAACCTGAAAGCGGATAGCGCGGCCAGTATTTTGACCGCAGGTCTTGCCCATGCTGTGTCGTTTGGCCGTCCGTTCATTAGCAATCCGGACTTTGTCGAGCGCATCAAGCACGCGGTCGAACTCGCCCGCGTTGACAGGGAACACATCTATATGGGCGAGGCGGTGGGCTATACCGATTACCCCGAAGCAATCATCTGAGTTAGAAAAGGCAAATATCATGAAAGACGCTGCAATCATCGCCACCGCTCGCACGCCGATTGGCAAAGCCTATCGCGGCGCATTTAACATGACAGAGGCACCCGCAATGTCGGGGCATGTCGCAAATGCAGTTATTGAACGCAGCGGGATTGATCCTGAACGGATTGAAGATGTTTTTCTGGGGTGCGGAAACCAGTGGCTCACTCAGGGCTATAACTTGGGGCGGCTAACGGTACATGCAGCCGGATTGAGCCAGAATATTCCAGGCTTTGTTCTCGACCGAAAGTGCTCATCGGGGCTTAATGCTATTGCGCTCGCGGCACGCTCAATCATCGCGGGTGATCATGATGTCCTGATGGCAGGCGGTGTTGAAAACATCTCGCTTACCATCCACAAAGACACGCCGCGCTACCAAAATCAATCGGTCAAAGCGCATCAGAGCGACGCATATATTCAGATGATTGAGACCGCCGAAATTGTCGCCACGCGTTATGGGGTGAGCCGCGAAGACCAAGATGAATTTTCTGCGCAAAGCCAACAGCGCGCATCTGCTGCCATCGAAAACGGATTGTTCAAGGCCGAAATCGCACCGATGACGGTGGAAAAGCAGCTGTACGAAAAAGATGGCAGCATGTCAGGTACAGAGAAGCTAACGGCTGACACCGACGAAGGTGTGCGTTCGGGGACAACGGCCGAGAAGCTTTCTGCGCTGAACCCCGTTTGGAAAGACGGCGAGTTTGTAAAGCAGGGACAGTTTATTACAGCGGGTAATGCCAGCCAGCTTTCCGATGGTGCGTCGATGCAACTTATCATGGATGCGGACATGGCGCGCAGCGAAGGACGCCCGATTTTAGGGCTGTATCGCGGGTTTCAGGTCGCGGGCTGCGCACCGGATGAAATGGGCATTGGGCCGGTCTTCGCCATCCCCAAATTGCTCGAAAAGGCGGGTCTTAAAATGTCTGATATCGGTCTTTTTGAAATCAATGAAGCCTTTGCAAGCCAAGCTATTTATTGCCAGCGTAAATTGGATATCGATCCAGCCAAATTGAATGTTAATGGCGGCGCGATTGCGCTTGGTCACCCCTTTGGCATGACCGGAAGCCGCCTAACGGGCCACGCGCTGATTGAAGGCAAACGGCGCGGCGTGAAATATGTCGTGGTATCGATGTGCGTCGCGGGTGGAATTGGCGCGGCGGGGTTGTTTGAAATAGTGTGAATGATGCACGGGGCCTAAAGCAATTAGATTTTATTGTTTTTGGGCGTCGCTGACGGCAATCGCGGTAAACACAACGTCAAGCTATTAGCTCGGCAGATGGCCGGGGGAGATAGCAATGCTTGGCTGATTGTGCGCAGTTTTGCAGGTGATAGGCAGGCAGCGCCCTGCGCGCCTTTGGAAACGCTGCTTTGAACCACATCATCGCATCGTACCAACTAACAAAAGCCTCAGGGGGCCTGAACCGCCACATCAGGCAGCGGCGTTAGGCGGTGGATGCCATGAATGCGCCCATCGGGCTCCATCGACAGAAACAAATCGCCTCGCCGGTAAATCGGTGAGCAGGATGTCACGCCTTTTCTTTCAGGCAATCCCGTATCGATCTCGATGCATCGCTTGTCGTTTTCGGCCCACCACTTTCCCGTGACTTCGCCTGATTTTGAATGATTGCGCCAGCGTACGACAAAGGTTCCGTTCTTATGCCAATCATTAACGGCCAGAGTGCCGGCTTGATCTTGCACCTCAGCCGCATCGCGCACGCCAGAGAAGTATTTGAGTATCTCGTCTGTCGTGAGAGCTACGGCTTCATCTGGCCTTGACGCTGCCGCAGAGGTACAAAGTGATAGGCCCAGACTTAGCCCTGCAAGCATTCTCAAGATCAAAATCCTGCACGGCATATCATCTGTCATCTTGGCTCATTCCGGTAGTTGGTTTCGACTAAAAGTGGGAAACGCATATGCCCGTTTGGAAGCTACGTTCCTACGCGAAGCGCAAGTTACGGCACGATCCTGATCGAGCCGAAGCGATATGGACTTGAAACGATTTGGTTCTAGTCACGCGTTTTTCTGAAGGAATTGGAAACGTCCGGGGCAAAAATTATGCCGCCCGTGCCGCAAAGAGAATTAATCGTTTTTTTAAAAAACAGCGTTGCCTCAATTGAAGCAAACGGGGCACCGCAGTGATCAAGCGTATCTTTTCGCCATTATTCGATCGTTGCGGTGCCTCATGATTGTATCAGAACTTCATGCCAACAGTTATCCCATAAGTTCGGGGAGCAGCAAAATAGCCACCGGCATAACCTAGTGCGCCAAAATCAATGGCTCGGATAAAATCGTGCGCGTTAGTGAGGTTCTTTACCCACAACATGACACGCCCTTCACCACCACCAAAGTTGAGTTTTTCTAAGGACAGTTGGGCGTCGACAACATCCCGAGGATCTGTCTTAATCTGTTCATTAAATGGCGACGACAGATTGGTACTAAAATTGTAACGGCTGTCTTCATGCGTATATCCGACGCGGCCAACCAGCTCAGTTTCCCCACTGCCAATGGGGAAACGTCCATTGATAGCAATGTTTGCAGTTAACGGTGCTGTATATGTCGGTTGAGCGATCGATGCGATGTCTACCACGGAGCCACCAAGCGTTGCGGGTTGGCCCGCAAAAAACGATTTGGTCTTAACGTTGACGTAACCGATGGTACCATCAACTGAAAAATTATTGGTCAGTCGTGCCTGCATATCTGCTTCAATGCCAGTGTACGTAACTTTACCGGCGTTAACAATGCGGGTTGAGAATGTACCAGGAGTTGGGTTAGGCACCGGAACAATAATGGCAAGATCATCGTAACTGTTATAATATCCTGCGATGTTGAGGCGAACACGACGATCAAACAATTCTGTTTTTAGGCCAACTTCGTACGAGGTCAGTGTCTCTGGCTTAAAGTTGGGAATTGTTGTCGACCCTGCTATTACGGGGTCACCGGCGTTAAATCCGCCAGAACGATAGCCAGTTGCAGCCCGCGCGTACATACTGATGTCAGGTGTGAACTCATAACGCGCCATCGCGTTCCACGTGAATTTCTTGAAGCTGTCCGAGCCACTCTCAATTAAAGCCAACGGAGCGGCACCATTCTGAAATCGCTCCATTTTCTTGCTATCCCACGTGTAGCGAGCACCCAACGTTAAACTTAGAGCCGCATCTCGCCCACCTGGATAAAGCGTGGTTTGTCCATAAATGGCCTTTGATTCATTGGTTGCGGTATAGCGCAGAACTGCAGGGGTAATAACCGCCCGATAACGCGCGGGGTTAGCAGCAGCGAAAGAGGGGCCAAGTGGTCCAAAATTACCAAGGAAAATCGAGTTCGTATCCAAAATGAAGCCGCTTGCCTGTGGATTGTTCTCTGACCCTTTTTCACTAAAGAAGAAACCACCGACGACCCAGTCAAGAAAATTGTTATCGCCCGAAATTTCTAATTCTGTGCTGAATTGGTTGTGGCGCTTTTCATTATCGGTTTTGAACAAGTCCAGCGTGCCGGTGGGGACGGGAGAACTTGATATGAAAGGTCTTGCAGCTGCAGGGATCGAGGGGACGAACGCGAGCAAGCTGGCAGGCATGCCGTTGAACAAAGTCGCGTTAGAGAAAGTCGCACCTCTGATCGTTCCTAGGCCATCCAAGTCGTTGTTCGTGGTCGAGCTGCGATATTCTCGATACCCGCCTGTCAATTTCAGTTGGAAGTCACCAAAATCGTTTTGGACTTGCAGGTTGTGTCCCCAAATTTTGTCGGTCGTCTGCCCATCGGAATTGAGGCAAAGAGTATCACGATAGCTGCGTGTTGGCGCCGAAAGGGCAGCGCAACCAGGTTCAACAATATTAGAGGCCGCCAAATATTGAGCTACGGGAGCCTGTTGCGTTACCGTGACCAATTGACCGTTTATCGTCCGCGGTGGGTTTACTGCGCCATTTGCCACATTGGTAAGCTGAAATGCAGTCGGGTTTCCGCCAATCTTGCTCCAGTCGAAGATATATTGGATGCTTCCGGTGCCACCCAATTCGGCAAGTGCGGCTAAACGGAAGGAGTCAGATTTACGTGAGCCTGGATCTTTGGAGCTATCGGGCTCCAAAATGTTATCAACAAAGCCGTCGCGCTGGCTCCGTGCGTATCCGATGCTAGTTTTTAGCCCACCAAGAATTTCACCAGAATCAACTGTAACCTTGCCATTAGCGGCATTAAAATTACCGTAACCTACTTCTGCACGGACGCGAAATTCGTCTGATGGCTTACGCGAAACAAAGCTGATGGCTCCGCCGGTGGTGTTGCGGCCAAACAACGTTCCTTGAGGACCGCGTAGAACTTCAACGCGCTCAATTTCCATCACGTCCATGCCTGTTGCACCCGAACGACCAATGTAAACACCATCTACGTAAACAGCGTTCGCCAAATCCAACCCAAAAGTTTCGCTTGCACCAGATGGAATGCCCCGTATCGACACGACCGCTGCTGTATGGTTTGTGGCTGGCTGGGTAACCGTTAAATTCGGGGCAAGGCCGCTGAGGTCGCGTGCATCCTTGATCTGCAATTGCTCCAATTTCTCAGAACCAATGGCGCTAATCGCGATAGGAACATTCTGGAGATTTTGCTCGCGCTTCTGCGCGGTCACGACGATCTCATCAAGACCTCCCGTGTCAGCGGCAGCACTCTGTGAGTCTGCGGTCTGCGCATAGGATGGAGCAGAGAATGATACTATGGATGTACCTGCCAAGAGCATGGCGGACAGACGGGTAAATGAAATCATTAAATCCTCCCTAGAATTATGTTGATCGCGCGATTATTCGCATTTTTGGTAATCTTACTTATATCGTAAATTTTGTCAACAAAGACTACGCAATGTTTAATCATACTGGCTGTTCGGCCATTAATTGCGCAATCAATGCTGATGTAAAAGCGTAAAACATCTATTAAAGAAACATATCGGTGTTTTGGGCGCCCAGCGTAACGGCGCCCAAATTACGGGCAAATCCAGTCGGGTTATTGGCGACATGCGCGCGGCCGATGTGAATATCATGCCACAGTTGTTGGATCGGTGAGCCTTCATAAACGCTGCGGCCACCTGCAACATCGAAGAGCAAATCAATTGCCTTTATCATTTTCTCAATCACCAAACTGGCTTGGTAACGGTAGAGAACCCGATCTTCGATCTTAACTAGTTCGCCCTTTGCAATTGCCTGGGTCATCGCATCGAAATTGGCGAACATTATTGTTTCAACTTCGCTGATCAGATTGCGCACCTCTGCCAACCGGCGCGTGATATCGGGATCGCCCTGCAACTTTGTTGGATCGGTGCTGCTCGCCGCCGAGTTTTCGACGAACACTTTCACCGCCTTTTTCATCGCGCCGATTGCGGCGGACGACACCACGCGGATGAACACCTGCGCCCAAGGCAAATCGAAATAAGAACTTTCTTGCTGGTGAACGCCGTTAAAGCCATCCAACTGCTTGTGTGTGCGGTAATGCGGAACAAAAACAGGCTTTTCGATTACAATGTCATTAGAGCCCGTTCCCTGAAGTCCCATGCTGAACCATGTGTCCTCAATAATGTAATCACTGCGTGGGACCAGGAAAGTGCGATATCCTTCTCCGGGCACGATCGCGCCCAGCAAGCACCATGTGCAATGGTCTGATCCAGAACTCCAGCCCCAGCGGCCCGACAGCATCAAGCCACCCTCGGCTTGGGTAACCTTGCCGCCCACAGGGTTATAAGAACTAGAAACGCAGGTGTCGGGATCGTCGCCAAACACATCAATCTGGGCTTGTTCGTCCATCAGCGCAATTTGGAAAGGGTGTACTGCAATAATGCCACCCGCCCAGGCTGTACTCATGTCTGCTTCGGCAATCCGGATGTGCGCCGCGAAAAATTCCTGGGGAGACAACTCGAGGCCACCAAGCTTTTTAGGAAGCATCGCACGCATGAAACCTGTTTGTTTCAAGGCTTGGATATTTTCGTCCGCCAGTCGCCGGCCTTTGCGCGTCTTCTCCGCATTGGCCGCAATGACCGTTAAAGCCCAGTCGAAGTCTTTCAAGCCACCTACGTGCTCGCCGCCCTTGTTTATGGCCACAACTGCATTTCCCACGGCGATTCTCCTATAGCTGTCAGATGAAATTGACACGAAACCGAGCAGCTGTAAATAGTATTCGTAATTTCTAATTAGCTTTGTTACGCATTATGTGATTATATTGGCTTTTGAAGGATGGTTTCCGCATTCAAGCAGCGGAAGTCAGCTTCTTGGACTGTTGGGAAGGATAGAGAGACCAATGCGTGATCTTGTGCAGCCAGCCGAGGCAAATATCGTTTATGAAACAGAAAATCCTGTGCTGTATGAAGTGCGCGATAACGTGGCATGGGTGACGATCAACCGTCCGGAATTTCACAACGCCCAAAATGGCCAGATGACCTATGCGCTTGATGATGCATTCCAACGGGCAACACAGGACGATGACGTCCGCTGCATTGTACTTGGCGGTAGTGGCAAACATTTTTCAGCTGGGCATGACATCGGAACGCCCGGCCGGGATTTGTTGAAGCAGTTTGATAATCGGCTGATGATAGCGCCGCATATCAACAAGCCTGCAGCCGAGTTATTGTACACGCGCGAACAAGAGCAGTATCTGGGCATGTGTCGCCGATGGCGCGAAATTCCAAAACCGACGATCGCCATGGTGCAAGGCGCATGCATTGCAGGTGGCTTAATGCTGGCTTGGGTATGTGACCTGATTATTGCTAGCGATGATGCATTTTTTCAAGATCCGGTAAACCGCATGGGTATTCCGGGCGTCGAGTATTTTGCGCACGCATTCGAATTGCCGCCACGTGTAGCGAAAGAGTTTCTGTTGCTAGGCGAACGCATGACGGCCCAGCGCGCAGAGCAATTCGGTATGGTCAACCGTATCGTCCCGCGCGATCAATTGCGTGATGAGGCCGCCAAGATGGCCGCCAAACTCGTCGCACAGCCGCGGCTGGGTAACTGGCTTACCAAGCAGGCGGTCAACCATGTTGAGGAATTGCGCGGAAAGCGCACAGCGATGGACGCACAATATCACATGCATCACTTCGCCCATGCGCAAAATGACCTGGTGCAAGGCAATTCTATTGGGGGACTGGACGCCAAAGCAATGGCGGCCGCCAATAAGAAAGAGGCAGGCGAAGCTTAAATGGTCGACGTCGCCATCTTGGGCCGCGCATGATGCCGGTACCGGATGGCGGCAGCCTTTACGCCAGAGCTAAACCAACGCGATTGGCGCTTGATCATATCACTGTTGTTGACGCGACCCCGCTGCAGTTGGCCGATATCGCGTTCGAAGCTGGCTTTCGGGCAATTTCTCCGTTCCTACATTCACTGGACGTGATGTGCCAGATGCCGGCATATGATATGGTCGCCGACTTAGCGATGCGTGCGCAGTTTATTGAGCGGCTGGAAACGCTGAATTTGCAGGTTGATATTGCGTATCCGTTCACCTTGTCCAAACGGACAATCCTGTCTGAGTTCACAGAAACATTGGCTTGTGCAAAAGAGGTAAATGCAAGCTTCGTGAATGTCTTGCATTATGACCGTGACCCCGAAAGCCGCAAAGATAGCTTCGCCCGCTTTTGTGATCTCGCTGATAATTTCGGCCTACGCACTTTGGTGGAGTTTTATCCTGCATCACAAATCCGTACGTTGGAGGACGCATATGAACTGGTGGCGTCAGTTGGCGGTCCCAATGTAGCCGGTATCAATGTCGATATTTTGCACTTAATGCGCTCTGGCGGAGCGGTCGCTGACTTAGCAGCCATTCCGTCAGAATATATTTCCTATGCACAGTTATCAGATGGCCCAGCTCATTGCGTAGCTGATTTGTGTGCGCGCGAAGCGTCCGAGGAAAGGATGTTACCCGGCCAAGGCGAATTTGACCTTCAATCGTTTCTAGGCGTTCTTCCAAGTGAGTGCCAGATTAGCATCGAGGTACCACGTGTTTCAGATATAGGTCGCGGCGCTTCGTTTCAGGCTCGGGCCTCTGCTGCTGCAAGATCAGGTGAGGCCGCAGTAGCCGCAGCCCGCCGGTCGACGACTTCACGCGAAGAACGCGGCTGAGTTCAGTCCATGGCGACGCACCGAACTATAGGCAATGAATTAGAATTCGAAGGCTGGTTCAAATCAGAAAATTTTATAAAAACATCTCCTCGCAATTGCCGCCCATTTTGGGCGCAAACACAGTTTAGGGTTCTTTCGAGACGTCCTAAAGACAAGTTGAGCGTTAGATTGGTGAGACGAATATGCTTAGAAATTTGAAAATATGTATTCTGGTGTCGGTGATTATTTCGGCGGTTCCGGCAGAAGCGAAGCCTGAAAACGACGATCGATCGCCAAAAGAGGCTACGCCATCAACGCGAGCAATCTTAGCTGAAGCAGCCCGAAATTTGCCTCCTGAAGATCTGCAGGATTTCAAATTTGCGCAACACGGGTTTATTGCAACTTGGCCTAGTGGAATCATCAGTCAAGCAAATGGTCAGCCTAGTTTTGATCTTACGGGCAACGATTTCATTAAGGGGCCGGCGCCTGATACTGTCCACCCATCGCTTTGGAGGCAGAACCGCGTATTGGGCCATGAGGGTTTGTATAAAATTGCAGATGGCCTTTATCAGGTGCGTAATTTTGATAACAGCAATGTCTCTTTTGTCGAAACCCCAACCGGCTGGATCGTAATAGATCCCCTGACGGTCAGTGAAGTCGCCAAGGCTGCATGGGATTTGCTTCGTAAACACGTTGCCGATAAACCTATTCTAGCGGTCATCTATACTCATACCCATACTGACCATTTTGCGGGTATTGCCGGTATGGTAGATCCAGGTGATGTGACCTCTGGCAAGGTACAAGTGATAGCGCCGAAGGGGTTTGTAGAGGAAGTTGTGAGCGAGTGGATAATCGCTGGTCCTGCAATGGGCCGCCGGGCATTTTATCAGTTCGGATTGTTTTTGCCACGTGGGCCGCTTGGGCATACTGGGATGGGAATGGGCACCGCCATTGCGACGGGGCACCAGACCTTTGTACCACCAACTTTGGAAATTGAACGAACAGGCCAAACGGTTGTTATTGACGGTATTGAGTTAGTATTTCAAATGACACCTGGTGCGGAGGCGCCTGCAGAATTTAACATTTGGATACCGCACATTCAGGCCCTTTGTAGTGCGGAAACGGCAACCTCCACCCTCCATAACGTTCAAACTCTCCGCGGGGCTAAGGTGCGTGATGCAAAAGCGTGGGCCGGATATCTAACTGAAGCGTTAAGGTTATGGGGTGATAAAGCGAACATTCTTTTTGCGTCCCACCATTGGCCGCGCTTCGGGAATGCGATAATCCAAACGCACCTAAGTAATCAGCGAGATGCCTATAAATTTGTCCATGACCAAACTGTGCGACGGATGAACAAAGGTCAGACGCCCACTGAAATTGCTGAGGATTTGGTATTGCCCAGCGTACTGCAAAACGATTGGTCGGTTCGAGGTTATTACGGAACGGTAAGCCATAATAGCAAAGCAGTCTACGACCGCTACATGGGCTGGTATGACGGCGTGCCCGCCAACTTAAATCCTTACCCTCCCGCCGAACGAGCAAAACGCTTCGTGCAGGCAATTGGAGGCCGTCAAAAACTTAACGAACAAGCTCAGGCTGCGTTCCGTTTGGGGGACTATAGGTGGGCAGCCGAACTAAGCCATAACGGCGTATTCTCTGATCCCAATGACCCTGTATCCCGCACGCTGCTCGCCGACAGCTACGAACAATTGGGTTACCAATCAGAAAGCGCGATTTGGCGTAACATTTACCTTTCTGGCGCCCGAGAGTTGCGCCAAATGCAGCCTGATAGATATCCACAAACAGGTCCGAATTATCTGATGACGGCGACACCGATGTCAGATTTTCTCGATTTATTGGCCACGACATTAGTGCCCGAACGAGCATCAACGCTAACTTTGGCGTTCAATTTGGTAGACACTACGAGTGGCGATCGGTTCGCAGTCACATTGCGTAATGCGGTTCTGGTAAGCGAGCGGAATGTAAATCTCACCAGTGCGCCGACCTTATCGGCATCTAAACCAGTGCTGTTGGGCATTCTTTTTGGACAGGTATCGCTTGATGCAATGATAGCAGCCGGGCAAGTCGCTTTTGATGGTGATCGCGAACCGGTTGAAAAACTCATTCCTATGTTCGAGCGGCCGTCCATAGATTTTAATATCATCGAACCTTAGAAAACACTTAAGTCATAAATTTGACCACTTGACTTAGAGGCGCACGCGCATTGGGAAAGTTGTTGACTGGCGCACTGTGGTCGGGCCACCCCACAGCAAGTCCACAAAACAGAAGGTGATCATCTGGTATCTGTGCTACTCGCTTCACCGTCTCTGGATAGGCCGACCACGCTTCCTGAGCACACGAACCTAAACCAGCCTCTACAAGCAAAAGCATTACTGTTTGCAACCATAGACCCAAATCAGCCCATTGTGGTGGCCCCATCAACTTTGGTATGTGTAGAAACATACCTATGGGTGCATCGAAGAAACTAAAATTGCGGGCAAGCTGATCAAAACGCCTTCCTTTATCTTCCCTGCCAATACCAAGCGCTCCGTAGAGCGCTTCACCATTATCGCTGCGGCGTTGTCTCCATGGATCTGGTAGATCCGTCGGGTAAATAGTGTATTCCGGCTTTTGTCGTACCATCATTTCGCTTTGCATGGCCAAGCGAAGGTTGAGCAATGTCTGACCAGAAACGACGGTCACTTGCCACGGCTGTAAATTACCTCCTGACGGCGCAAAGCGTGCCGCATCCAGAATCCTCGTTAGAAGGTCACAATTTACTGGCTTGTCCAAAAAATGCCGAATAGAACGTCGCTTCAGCACCGCAGTAGTTACATCCATATAATTACCTATTTTCCATTTTAAAGCAGATGGTTACCAGTCATCTTTAGACACAAAAGCTTTTGGGCCTACGTCATGGGAGACTTGCATGAACGAAGAATTTTTGCAGAATAATTTTGGCACTTTTCATTCCCGGCATGTTGCGGCCCTCACACGCCATTTAATTGAATGCCGTAGGGTATTTGACGGCGATATGGACCTGTTTCTGGTACTAACAATAATTGGTGAGCGAACATTTACAACAAGCGAAGTGCGCGGTGGCATGAGCCGCGAAGCTTTCCTGAACGGTAGTGTAAGCGAAACTAAGGCCACCGCCATAAACTTGCAATCGATCGCGGAATACAGCGGCATTCCAAGAGAAACCGTGCGCCGAAAAATCGAAATCCTAATCGAAAAAGATTGGGTTGCCCGAGATGCAAACAAATATCTAACCGCGACCGATAAGGCGAACGCAAATTTAAGAGAATTGACCGAAAGTTTGGATCGGTACATTCGTGTTATCCTTGCTTCATGGGAGTCAGCCTGCACAGCGACCACGTGACCTGATCGCTGCCGCTCTCATAAAGCGGCAGGTGCTATTGCTAGTTGCTCGTGTTTTGAGAAACTCATGATACTAAATCCATAAAAGGCACGTCGCGATCAGTGCGTATTTCGGGTGGCAAACCCAGCACCCGCTCAGCAATAGTATTCTTCTGGATTTCATCCGTACCGCCTGCGATGCGAGCGCCTGGTGCAGATAGCCAGAGCAGTTGAGGTAGGCGCCATTCCAATCCCAAATCTTCTGCTGCTATCAGACCCTCAGGCCCACCAAGTTCGAGTGCCAGCGCGCCGCCAGTTTGAAATGCGCGCGCGCCAATGAGTTTGACTGCGGCCAATTCTGGGCCCGGCGTCTCACCTTTGGAAATTGCGCTCATCCCGCGCCTGACAATCAAATCGACACCAAATTGCGCAATATAATTGTCGGCAATTGCAGCCCGAACACAGGCATTTTCAATTGCTGGTCGTCCGTTCCAAATAGTCTTTTTAGCGAGACCGGCAAGTTGGTCGTAAAGATCTCCGGAAAAGTTAACACCCAATGCAAATCGCTCTTGCATTAACGCGCTGAGCATCACTTTCCATCCCTCACCTATAGGGCCAAGCCGTGCGGTGTCGGGGATGCGTACTTCGGATAGAAACACTTCGTTGAAATGCGCATCGTCGGTTAGCTGCCGAATGGGCCGCACGTCAACTCCGGGCGCTTTCATGTCTAGGATAAACATGGTCAGCCCTTTTGACTTGGGCTGCATCCAATCAGTGCGAGCGAGCAATATGCCAAAGTCAGCAAAATGGGCTCCTGAAGTCCAAACTTTTTGTCCCGTTACAACCCAATCCTCGCCGTCCCGTTCAGCACGCATGCGGATATTGCCGAGGTCAGAACCGGCAGCAGGCTCAGAAAACATCTGCGCCCATATATGATCCCCACTAAGCGCAGGCCCGATATGTTTTGCCTTTTGGGCATCGGTACCCCACATCGCCACCGTGGGCAGCGCAGCGCCAAGCGATACTTCGAACACCAGACCGGGGACAAGAAAATTGGCCTCTTCCTGCGCATAGACGACCTGCATTGCCGGCGTCCCGCCTAGCCCACCGCGCTCTTTCGGCCAGGTAATAGCGGCGTAGCCCGCCGCTGCTTTTTGAGCCTGATATGCTTTTGCCGCTGCGATATAGGCGTCATGGTCAAGGCCTGCACCAAATCTATCCTCACGGCTCATTCGACGGACGGCGTGCGTTTTTAGCCATGCGCGGACTTCAGCGCGGAAGTCCGCTTCTTGTGGTGTATCGTCGAAATTCATGCCGCTTGCTCCTCAATCAAATGGGCCGCAAGGGCCTCGCGCCAGACATGGACGCTACCCAAGACTTGCGCCAACGAGCGCGCACGGCGAAGGTGGAGATGGCAATCCATTTCCCATGTGTAGCCAATGCCGCCATGCAGATGGAGGCTTTCCTCCGACACCATGATATAGGCATCGCTGGCCGCGACCCGGGCCGCCGCCGCCGTGCGCGGCAGTTCCGGCGCATCGGTGGCTAGCGCCCATGCGCCGTAATAGGCATGCGATCGGGCGAGTTCGACCGCCACAAACATATCTGCAAGTTTGTGCTTCACCGCCTGAAACCCACCAATAGGCCGCCCAAATGCCTTTCGCTCCAGCGCATAGTCGCGCGCCGCATACAGCGCTGCCTCGGCCCCGCCGACCTGTTCAAACGCGAGCAACACAGCAGCACCATTAATCACCTGCCGCGTCAAGGCTAAGCCGCCCGTTGCGAGCAGCACTTCGACCGGCGCACCATCACATTGGACGCGGGCCAGCGGGCGGGTGGGGTCAAGCGATTGCTGCGCCAGCCGCGTGACTTGCGGCGCGTTGAGATCAAGCAGCACCAGCGCATCGCCTGCTAAAACCACAGCCAATGTCGCAGAGAGGCCATCGGCCACTGCGTTGAAACTTCCGCTCAGCATTCTGTCCGACAGTACAGCAGGTGCAGCGGGCAGGATCGTTTGCGCGTGCAAGGGCGCGATAATCGTGGCGATTACCTCGCCAGACGCTATCCGGGGTAGCCACGCCGCCCTTTGCGCCACATTGCCGCTGCGGCGAATCAATTCAGCGGCCTGATACAGACACGACGCCAACGGCACAGCAGCTAGCGCGCGGCCCGATTCCTCAGCGAGAAGGCATAATTCCAGCATCCCCATGTCCGCGCCCCCATCAGCTTCGTTAATGGCAAGGCCAAGCGCGCCTAATGCCGCTAATTGCGCCCAAGTATTGGCGCAATACGCTTCATCCCCCTCCAGCACGCGGCGAACATTCGCGCTGCTAGAATGATCAGCCAAAACGCGGCGAATTTCCTCCTGAAGGCGGCGCTGGTCCTCGGAAAAATCGAAGTTCATAGAAGTTCTCCTTGCAAGCGTTCAGGCGGCTGGGCGGCGTTTGGGCCAAAGAAACTTTGTCCGCTTGCCGCCATGTCTCGGACAAAATCCGGGATGGCATAAAGCGGGCCATAGGCTTGGCTAAGCCGGTCGCATTCAGAGACCACGGATGCCAAGCCCAATGTGTCCATCGCCGAAAACGGCCCACCGAGATAGCTGGGGAAACCGACCCCCAGCACCGCGCCTAAATCGCCGTCCATTGGGTCAATGAGAACTCCCTCGGTATAGCACCGCGCACCCTCAGCTAACTGTGCATACAATATACGCGCTTTTACTTCGGCGATGTCGGGCTGTGCAGGCAATCGGGGCTGGAGATCGGTAAGGCCTGACCAGAGCTTCTTGTCGCCCTCTGGCCCGTAATCGAAAAATCCCTTACCGTTTTTCATGCCATAACGGCCTGCTTCGTAAAGCTTACCAATAATGCCCAAAGTCGGTTCCGTGCCGCGGTCCTTGGCCTGCGCCAGCCCGGCGTGATAGCTGACATCCAGCCCGATGGAATCGGAAATGGTGAGGGCCCCCATCGGCATCCCCAACATCCGTGCGCCATTTTCAACTAGTGCGGGGTTCACTCCCGCCTCCAACATATGCAGGCTGGCGGTGATGAATGATCCGATGAAGCGCGACGTGAAAAAGCCGGGCCCGTCATTTACGGTTATCGGGGTCTTGCGCAGTGCCCCCACGAAATCGAGCGCGTGCGCCCAGCTTTCGTTGCTGGTCCGGTGCCCCCGAATAATCTCGATCAGCGGCATCCGGTCTACTGGCGAGAAGAAATGTAGGCCGATGAACCGATCCGCCCTGTCAGAATACCCGGCTAGGCTAGTGATGGGTAAACCCGATGTGTTCGAGGCCAGCATAACATTTTCGGGCAAGGCGTCGCAGATTTTAGCAATTACTTCGCGCTTAACGTCGCGGTCCTCAAACACTGTTTCGATGGCAAGTTGCACATCGGTCAATCCGTTATAGTCCGCCGTCGGGTGGATACGTGCCAGCAAGGCATCCCGCTTTGCCTCGCTTGTACGGCCCTTTTCTATATCGTGATTTAGCCGTTTTTCGGCAAAGGCCTTACCCTTCTCCGCTGACGTCAAATCGCGGTCAATTAGTAAGACCTCTATCTTTGCTTTCGCGGCGGCAAAGGCGATGCCCGCGCCCATTGTCCCCGCGCCGATGACAGCGATTTTGGTAAAGGTCATGCGTGGCACATCGATGGGACGCGCAGAAAGCTTGTCTGCCTTACCCTTGTTGACGAACATAGTACGGATCATATTGCCTGCAACTGGGTCAAGCATGAGCAAGGTAAGATAATTGGTTTCCACTGCCAACGCCTTGTCCATCGGCAATTGCAGACCCTCATAAAGCGCCGCGAGTATTCGTTCCGGCGCAGGGTAATTGCCAAAGCCGTTGGCGCGTGTCATCGCGCTGGCTCCCATGAAAGTATTCCGGAAATTAGGTTCAAGTGTGCTTGCACCGCCGGGGATTGTAAAACCCTTTTTATCCCATGGCTGCACCGGATCGCCATGCGCGCGCAGCCATGCCTTTGCGGTGTCGATCAGCGCGCCCCTCGGTACAACGGCATCAACCAACCCCAACTTTAGTGCCTCTGCCGGGCCGACATTGCTGCCTTGCAATAATATCGGCATTGCTTTGGCCACACCGACTATGCGCGGCAGACGCTGCGTCCCACCGCCCCCCGGCATTAAACCGACGATGGACTCTGGCAGGCCAAGTATCAGGGCGGGATCGTCCGCCACCACGCGGAAATGGCAGGCCATGGCGATCTCTAGTCCGCCACCCAAAGCCAACCCATTGATTGCGCACGCTACCGGCTTGCCTGCGGTCTCCATCCAGCGGAGCAATTTGGAAAGATAGCCGAATAGCTCAACTTTTTCCGCCATTTTTTTGTCGGAGAGGCCGTAACCTGCGCCTATTTGCTTCAAGTCACCGCCCGCAACGAAGCTATCCTTGGCAGAGGTGAGCACTATACCAGTAATTCGCTGGTCTCCCATCGCTGCGCGCAACGCTGCTTCTAGCGGCGTTGTCAGCGCAGGCCCCAGCGTGTTCATTGCAGACGCTTTCAGGTCTAGTGTAATCGTACGGATGCCGTCTTCGTCATCAGACACGCGCAGTGCGTTGTTCATGGTTATTGCCTCCGTCATTCCACACGCTCCAGCACCATTGCGATGCCCATGCCACCCGCCGCGCAGAGGGTCACGACGCCGAATTGCACACCGCGGCGCTCCATTTCGTCCAGTAAAGTACCTGTAATCATGGCGCCACTGGCACCCAGAGGATGCCCCATAGCAATCGCGCCGCCATTAACGTTAATTCTGTCGTGCGGAATATTCATGGTGTCCATCAGCCGCAGAGGAACGGCAGCAAATGCTTCATTTAACTCCCAAAGATCAATGTCGGCGGGTGTTAGCCCTGCAATGACCAGTGCGCGTTCACACGCCGGTGTGGGACCGTCGAGCATGAGCACAGGCTCCGACCCCACGCTAACAAATGATCGAATTCGAGCACGCGGAGTGAGGCCATGCGCTGCTCCCGCTTCTGCTGACCCGACCAGCATCACCCCAGCGCCATCCACGATACCTGAGCTGGTGGCAGCAGTGTGGACATGTTCAACTACCATGATCTCAGGGTATGTTTGGATAGCTAACGCATCCGATCCCCAATCGCGCCCAATTTTCGCAAATGCTGGCGGAAGTGCGGCAAGTGAAGCCATCGATGTATCCGCTCGGATATGCTCGTCATGTGCAAGCATGATTTCCCCGACGACATCGACCACCGGTACGATCGAGTTAGAAAACCGTCCTTCGGTCCACGCTGCCGCTGCTCGTTGTTGGCTGGCCATACCATAAGCGTCCAGATCTGAACGCGAATAGCCGTTCAGCGTGGCAAGCAAATCGGCGCTTACGCCTTGCATGATGAAAGGTGTGTGAAAACTAACGCTTGGATCAATACCATGCGGCCCACCGCCGTCGCTCCCCATTGGTATGCGCGACATGCTTTCCACACCCCCTGCAATGGCAAGATCGATCATGCCGCAGCCAATCTTTGCCGCAACGATGCTAACCGCCTCCAGCGCAGATGCACAAGCACGGTTGATTTGCAGGCCGGGCGCGCGGTTCGTAAACCCTGCAAGGATTGGTGCGATGCGCGGTAAAGTCGGCCCTTGTTCTCCAGCAGCGGTGACCGTACCCAGCACAACCTCATCAAGGCTATCACTGGGAAGTGTGTTTCGCATTTTAACTGCTTTAAGGAGCTGTCTAGCGAGTTCTACTGAGGTTGCCGCATGTAATCCGCCGTCCGGCTTGCCCCGACCGCGCGGGGTGCGGACATGGTCATAAATAAATACATCGCGCACGGTAAACCTCTCTAAAAATATTTATAATCCATTATAAATATTTTTAGAGAGGTCAAGTTAGTTATGCACCCACCCGGCCATCGGCAATAAACTAAGGCTAATTCGTATTATTCCGCGTCGGTTAGCGCTAGGCGCATAGCGGAGTGCGCTGCCTCATCAAATAGGCCTAAAAAAATGAGCGCGAATCCTTGCTGAAGGTGCCGCCGCAGCTCCAAAGCATCCCAGTCCTGCGCCGCCCAAAGCTCAAAATTGCTGTCGAATATCCGGATCAAGGCGGTCTCAATCACGGCTTTCGGAACATCTGATGGCAGATGCCCGCCGCGCGTAAGGCTTTCAACCAAAGGGCGAACAATCTCAATGCTCATCGATTGATTCCAATTTTGGTGCTCCGACATATCGAGCCCATACAAAGCGCGCCAAAGATTGCGGAACAATCGTCCATGCTCCGCGAAAGCAACGGCGAGCCGGTCGATTACGCCCAGTACTTGGTCGGCCGCGGGAATGCCATCCATCCAAGCCGCATCACGTTGAAAACCCAAAACTAATCTTTCAAAGACTTTGGCGAGTACAGCGGCCTTTGATCCGAAGAGATTGTAAGGTGTAGCCAGACTAAGCCCTGCGCGTTCGGCAAGTTCAGACATAGAAAACTGACCATTGTCCCGCTCAGCTATTAAATCGCTAGCCGCTTTCACTAACCGACGCCGACGTTCCTCGAGGCCTTGAGCGCGTTTGCCCAGAAGAACGGGCTTTATGTCTGTTGTCAACGAAATGACCATATCGTAGATGTTTGTAGCATCGTTTCACAACTGACGGATAGTAAAAATAGCTTTGCCCTTCGCGGAAATGAAACAGTTTGTGGGCATAGTTGGACATTGAAGCAGGCGCAAATAACCAATTCTAGAATTGAGTTTGCAATGATTTCACGGAAGAGGAAACCGCACCACTTCAAGCAACGACGAGAGTTGCACTGCGTGTTCACAGGTTATCATACAATCGGATTAGTCTGCAGGTTAATGGAGGGTGTGCATTTGTGCCAGCGCACCAGTAGGGTTCTTTCGACCGCATCGGAATATGCAAGCTTGAGGCGAGCAGATATCAGCAATAATTGGGTAATGGTTACATGGATATTGCGTCACCATTTTCTCACGCAGCTGTTTGCCGCGCATGGGTCCAAATGGCCTAGAAAACTGGGGGCGTTTGCGTTATGGAATAAGCACCAAGTTCAGTCTTTGTCCGCTCGAACGAGTTGCGCGTTGACTAATGATTTGGCCCACGCATAATCCTGCTTTCCAGCAGGTGAACGACGAACTTCCTCGACTACGACCAGGGTCTTCGGGCATTTGTAACCAGCATATTCATCGCGCATAAAGTCACGAATGTCCGCAACCGTCGGCGGGTTTTCGCCAAGTTTCAATGATACAATCGCGGTCACCGCCTCTCCCCATTTCTCGTCAGGTGCACCAACAACTACAGCGTCTCTGATAGCCGGATGCTGGCGTAAGGCAGTTTCAACTTCTTCGGGAAAAACTTTCTCGCCACCAGTGTTGATGCAGGTTGAGCCGCGCCCAAACATCGTGATTGTGCTATCGTCTTCCAATCTACCCATATCGCCGGATATGGTCCATAGCTTGCCATCCACGGACACGAATACTTCTGCGGTTTTGGCAACGTCATTGTAGTAACCAATGGGGGTCAGCCCACTGCGCCCAATTACTCCCGTTTCCCCAGGCTCGGCCAATCGATTGTCAACGATTATCCACTGTTCGGGGCCAGCACGCAGGCGCATGACGCCATCATCGCTAGGCAATGCTTGACCCGACAAGCCTCCTTCAGAAGTACCCATACCGTCCATGATAGTGGCATTGGGCAGAAAGGATTTGATCGCTGCCTTCAAATTCGCTGAGAACACGGCGCCGCCAGAACCAAAGCTTACCACGTGGTCAAGGTTCCATCGGCCAGGATTATCGCGCAGCGCATCGTGCAAAGGCATCGCCATCGCGTCGCCTACAATCTGCACTACATTAACTTGAAATTTCTCGACACGATCCCAAATTGCCTCAGCGTCGAAATGCCGCATTGGGTCTAGCACAATGGTCAGCCCACCCATCAATGCAGCACCCGCTGTCCAAATTGCGGCTCCATGCATCAGCGGAGCAATAGGGAACATGGTCAACAAATGCCCCTCACGCGCGCGGTTTGCAATATCCTCCGGTGCCACAATTGGCCCAGCGGGATGAAAATGTCCCGCACCTCCAAGGCAGGAGAAGAAAAACGCCTTATGCGGCCACATCACGCCTTTTGGCATGCCGGTCGTTCCGCCAGTGTATTGCAACAAAATATCATTCTCTGAGCGTATGAAGCCTTTGCGCGGTTGGCTTTGCAGAAGGGTTTCATAGGTAATTGATGCTGGATTTTCGACGTCTGCTGCTCCGCCCACCACAATAGTTGAACCGATATGGGGCATCCGTGACCGCAGGCTTCGCATAGTCGGAGAAAATTCGGCATTATGCACGATTGCCGACGCCTCCGCGTTCGCGAACAGATAGGCAAGCTCTTCCTCACCATACCGATAATTAACGTTGAACGGCACTGCTCCAATTTTCACTATCGCTAGCATCGCCTCTATATATTCTGGTCCGTTCATGAGGCAGAGGCCAACCGTATCTCCCCTTTTTATTCCTCGCTCAGTCAAGCCTACTGCAACCCGGTCGCTATTGGTATCTAGCTCTTGGTAGGTGAGTGCGCCCACGTCGGATAGCAGCGCCACACGCTCTGGCAACGCCGCAGACACTATTTCAAAAAGGTCAGCTAAGTGGAATTGCTGCGCCATAAATGCCTCCCGCCGCTTAAAACACCAAATCAGGATTATACACAAAGTCAGGATTTATGTGGGGAGAACTCTCCCGCATGGAAGGATAAATCAAAGACCCTCCGCGTCTATTAGCTATGCATAGATGTATTGAAATCTTAGCAGTGGTTGATACCCCGTTCAATAAATGCCCCAGCTGCAGCGTGCTTGCCGCGGTCACGTTGTTAGCAAACGCGCCAAACGCTTGTTCTATAGTGCTTCGTGTATCGCTAATGAGTGCCATGTAGGAGCTCCGTATCGGCTTACTGCTTTGCTATGCGTATAAAAAACGATATTTTTCTACGAAATGTTTTGTTATCTGTAAAGTTAGCAAATTTTTGCGTAATATTTTTGCGAAAAATATTGCCTACTAATACCGCGCGCCCAAAATGGGCGGTGTCGGGGATGCACAAATGCAAATTCGGCGTACCACGATTGCCATGTTGATTAAATTCAAGAGGAGGTAAGTTTGCAGGCAGATTATGTCATCATTGGTGCAGGTTCATCGGGATGCGTTCTTGCAAATAGACTATCTGCAGATCCTAACTGCCGGGTAATCCTTGTGGAGGCAGGAGGCAATGGAACCGGAATGTTGGTCTCAATGCCAACTGGTTTTGGCAAGACGGCCTCAGAATTTGGTCATTCGTGGCATTACCATAGTGCACCGGAGCGCACCATAAACGATCGACGGATGTTGTTACCACGTGGGCGAGGGTTGGGCGGATCATCTAATATAAACGGCCTGCTTTATGTACGTGGTCAACAGGCTGATTATGACCTTTGGAGCCAATTAGGCGCGCGCGGCTGGAGTTGGGCGGATGTCGCGCCGTTCTTTAAACTAAGTGAGAACTACAGGGGTGGTGAAAGTTCATTGCGAGGCAAAGACGGCCCGCTCTCAACCGAAGAATTGGTCCACCGAGATTCAACCAACGATGCTATATTGTGCGCATTTCAGGAATTAGGTGTACCTCGATGTGCTGACTACAATGGTGCAGACCAATACGGCGCGTTTTATTATCAAACTACAATGGCGGCAGGCCGCCGGTGCTCCGCCGCCGACGCGTTTCTTCGTCCAGTGGAGTCCCGGCCCAATTTGAAAGTCCTGACACACTCAAATTGCGAACGGATCTTGTTCGAAGGGCCTCGTGCCAGTGGAGTCGTCATTAGCCGTGGCGGCCTTCAAGAAACGCTGACCGCCTCACGGGAAGTGATTCTATCTGCGGGAGCTTATCATAGTCCTAAGTTGCTGATGCTGTCGGGCATTGGTCCTGCACCACACCTGCAAAAAATGGGTATCGCTGTAAAGGTTGATAGCTCAGAAGTCGGGCAAAATCTCCAAGATCATTATATTCTTACAATGAGTTGGCGGCTGCATGACAACGCTTACAGTTATAATCGTGAGTTCACAGGGATGCGGCTGCTTTGGAACGTTTTGCGATACGTCAGAACGCATACAGGACCAATGACGATACCAGCGGCACAAACTGGTGCGTTCGTGAAATCACATCCAGCACTTGATCTTCCAGATTTGCAGTTTCACTGCCTGCCTATTAGTGGGGATCTAGATGGTATGACGTCGGGGGCCAAGCCATCTCTGTCTCGCCACCCTGGCCTTACACTTGGCCCCAATGTGCTGCGACCTAAGTCACGTGGACAGGTGTGCTTGGCCTCTCCAGATGCTGATAATGCTCCGGACATTACACATAACTATTTAGAAGCAGCGGAAGATCAACACCTTTCCCTGTTCGCTATGCGGATGGCACGCGATTTAGTTGATACGCCTTCACTTAGACGTTTGGTGAGCGCGGAAAGTTGGCCGGGGAACAGGTGTCAAAACGATAAGGAACTATTAGATTATGCTCGTCAATATGGTAACACCGGATACCATCCTGTAGGGACATGCCGCATGGGGAGTGACGATAGCGCCGTATTGGACCCCCATCTGCGCGTTCGTGGCGTACAAGGGCTCCGTGTGGTTGATGCTTCGATCATGCCACGACTGGTATCCGGTAACACAAATGCAGCTGCAATTATGATAGGCGAAAAGGGGGCAAATTTGATACTAAGTTAAGCAACGTAAGAGAGATATTTGATTATTGTGATGACGGATAGGCGCCATCGCCAGCGTTAAACGCCAAGAATTTGCTAGCCCAAATAAAGCGTTCATCGCCTATAGATTTATTTCGCGTTTGCGTATTGGATTGTGCTCATACTGCATATTTGCCTGTGGTATTGGTACCCTCCCATCGCTACCGCTAATTCACGAAGATAGCATCAGGTTGAGTGGGGAAACGATAATGGATAGACTGGCAGGCAAGGTGGCACTAGTCACCGGCGGAGCACGTGGTATTGGCGAAGGCATAGTCCGGCGTTTCATCGCCGAAGGTGCGCAGGTGATGATCAGTGACGTGCTGGCCAGCGAAGGCAATGCACTGGCGAAGGAGCTAGGCAGAAACGCAGCTTTTATTCGGCAGGACGTTGCCGACCGGGCTAGCTGGGACGCAGTAATCACAATGGTGGAAGAAAAATTCGGTAAGCTCGACATTCTCGTAAACAACGCCGGAGTCATCCTCTTTAAGACGCTCGATCATTTGTCGGAAGCCGAAATGCGGCGGATCATTGACATCAACCTGATGGGTACGATGTTCGGCACTCAGGCTGCAATTGCGGCACTCGAGCGCGCCGGTGGAGGCAGCATCATTAACATGAGCAGTGCCGACGGCATTTCGGGCGCCAATTCACTGACCGCCTATTGCGCCAGCAAGTTTGCGGTGCGCGGTTTCACTAAGGCGGCAGCGCTCGAGCTTGGGCCGCGTGGTATCCGGGTTAATTCCATTCATCCCGGCGGTATAGTCACCGCGCTGTCCAACCCGACGAACATTCCTCGCGACCTTTATGATAAGGGTTTTCGCATCTATCCAGCCCAGCGTGCCGGTGACCCGTCCGACATCGGTGCTGCGGCGGCTTATCTGGCGTCGGACGATGCACGCTATTGCATGGGGGCGGAGCTGTCGGTCGATGGCGGTCTCAACGCGGGTCATTATTACATGACAATGCCGGGGGCGCCCAAACAGGGTTAGACGGCGAGATCGAGGCGGTAGTCATCGAGATAGCGTCCCAACCGCTCTAGCGTGATTACCGCGATAACGCTGGCAAGTGTTTGAACGAAAACGAAGTGACTTCGTATCAGTGGTTTAGTTTGACGCTGCACCAAGTTATTGGTTCTGTGACAATGGCCTTTTGCAAAACATCGATGATGTCGCCCGGTACAGATCGTTCTGAACATACCCCCAAAAGAACAGCGTTTGCCAAGCGATTTAACGGATCGTGAGTGGGAGGTGTCGGAGCCGTTCTTTGCACCGCGCTCATTTGTCGGTCGTCCACGAAAATGACCCGCGCGGAATATCGTGTATGCTATGTTAAATATGCTGCGGGGACTTGCCGTGGTAGACGTGCCGCCTTAGCCGTTTGCTATCTCCTGCAGTCCACGCACATCACATAGGTCAATCCGGCCGTAACCTACTCGAATTAAACCCGCCCGCTCAAACGCTGACAAATGATAATTCACTGTTTTGCGCGTGAGGCCAATCATTTCGCCAAGCATTTCTTGGCTGATGGTAATGACCGGAGGTCCATAACCCTGACCGTGCTTGGCGGTTGCGAGTAAGCGCGCAGCAATGCGTTCGCGCGGGCGAAGCGAAATAACCTCCGCTGCCATACGCAGCGCGTTTCGCATGTGGGTATAAGCAAAGCCGGCAATGGCACGCCAGATTTCAGGCGAATGAACCGCAACCCTGTCAAGCGCGGCTTCGGAAACTTCCAGCAAAATAGATGGTTCCACGCAGATTGCGGTCACGAGCCGCGGTCCGCCGCTATAGCGCGTGGCATGGCCAAGAACAGAGCCGGGTTCAGCAAAACCGATCATGACCACGCGATCCCCAGGTGCAGCGCAATAGGAGTGCAGCAGGCCGTCGATTACTACGAAAAGCCCGTTTCGGGTGTCGCCCTCGGCCTGTGCCCACTCGCCGACATTCAGCCGCATCAACGTCCCTTCGGCTAATAGCCTTTCTGCCAGCTCAACTGGATATTGCTTCAACCAATCAGCCTCCCGCAGCACCTGCAGCGCCAAGTTTTGTTCATTTCTTTTCATGCATGAACTGTAACTATCGTGACAGTTGGGAGCCAGCATAATCTATACCCTTGCGCAATAAACGAGAAGGGAGCGGACAGATCATGGCGGCGAACGCAGGCGGTGAAAAAGTCATACGCATCGGCGGCGCTACGGCTTCCTTTTCCGACACCGCACTTTCCGTGCCCCAATTGTTGGCTGGCGGGCGACTGGATTATTTGATTTTCGATTATCTGGCGGAAGGATCGATGGGCATATTCGGCCGGATGCAGGCAGCCGACCCGTCGGCTGGATTCGGCACCGACTTTTTGACCGTACATGTTGGGCCCCATCTTCATGAGATCGCTGCACAAGGTTTGAAAGTCGTCGCCAATGCTGGCGGCGTCAATCCATCTGGTCTGGCCGCCGCACTAGAGCAAATGGTTAAAGATAAAGGCCTCTCGCTGACGATCGCTTATGTAGAGGGCGACGATCTGCGTGACCGCATCCCAGAACTGCGTGCGGCAGGCCATCGCGATATGTTCGTAGGGACGGAATTTCCCGATAAAATTGTCAGTGCTAATGCATATCTTGGGGCGTTTCCCATCGCCGCTGCGCTCGCCAAGGGCGCCGACATTGTCATTACAGGGCGCATCGTAGATAGCGCCGTCGTCTTGGGACCACTCATATATGAGTTTGGGTGGCAGAAGGACCATTTTGATCTCCTGGCCGCAGGAACGCTCGCCGGCCATTTGCTTGAGTGCGGGGCCCAGGTTTCGGGTGGGACATTCACGGATTGGCGCGATGTGCCTGACTGGGCAAATATCGGATATCCGATCGGCGAATGCCATTCCGATGGCACGGTCATCATAAGCAAGCCGGAGGCAACCGGCGGATTGGTGTCCATTGGAACGGTTGCAGAGCAAATATTGTATGAAGTAAGCGACCCTGCGGATTATATTGTCACCGATGTGCGCTGCGATTTCAGCCAAGTTCAACTCGAGCAGATAGCGCCGAACCGCGTTCGCGTTTCCGGTGCCAAAGGCCGAGCTCCAACAGAAACCTACAAGGCCTGCATCACTTTCGACGGGGGGTGGCGCACCATCGCCTATCAACCCATCATTGGTGAGGATGCGGCTGAAAAGGCTGCGCGACAAGCCGACGCTCTTTTTGAGCGTGCCCGCCAATTGCTTCGCGCGCGTAACCTTGCGGATTTCACATTGACTGAAAATGTGCTGATTGGCGGCGAAGCAAGCTTTGGCGCCCATGCCACCAACTTAGCAACACGCGAAATAATCAGTAAGCTCGTCGTGGACCATCCCGATCAAGAGGGCGCTAGTATTTTCGCGCGGGAACAGTGGGCGGGTATTTCGGGGATGTCTGTAGGGACTTCGATCAACCTTGCTACAAACCTATTGCCGATGACAGGCATATTCCTGTTTCTGCTGGAAAAGCACAGCGTCACACCCACAATGACCATCAGGGGTGTGACATATGAATTGCCAAAGGACTTCGGTGTACCAATTTCCGAAAATGCTCACCTTGGCTCGCGCACGGCGCCGGAGCTTTCCGTGCAAAGGGGCGTACCGGTTGACCTAGTCAAGCTAGCTTGGGCGCGGAGCGGCGACAAAGGCCATCTGTTCAATGTAGCGGTGATAGCTCGAAAGCCTGAGTATCTTAAATATTTGAAGGCTGCGCTAACGCCCAAAGCAGTGGCTGAATGGTATCAGCATTTGGGGCCTGACGGACAGCCTCCAGTTGTCGATGATTATGATGTGACAGGCCTCCACGCGCTGAATTTTGTAATTCACGACGCCCTCACGGGTGGAATTAACGCCAGCACTCAGCTTGACCCGGCGGCTAAGGGAATGGCGCAAATGCTGCTGCGCTTTCCGGTCCCGGTTCCACCCGAACTTGCAGACGCACTCAACGAAAGCACCTGAACCAATGGATGACAAAAAGCCCGATTATTCTTATCTAATGCAGGGAATCCAAAAAATCCCCACCCAGAGCAGCGTTCTTGTCAGCTCGTCAAAATATCTCAACGATCCGCGGATACGCGATTGGGTTTCTACACATTTGTTGCGGCGCAATGGGCCAGATGTGCCAACGCCGTCGGATTCCATTCAACTCGTGCAGATTTTGCGTGAAGTGCAGGACATTGATCATATCAATGATCTGATAGCCGCCGAACGCCTGCAGAATCCGGAACTCGATGCGTGGTTTGCGGAACGGTTTGTATCGGACTTCAGCCTTGAAGATTTGAAAGCCTTTGGCCCCGATACTGTAGGGGGAATTTTCTATACGCAGTTGAGCAACAATGCGCTGGACGTGAATATCGTTCCGCCATTTACACCTCGTAATGACTTTGAATATTTCCAGCTTCGCGCCGGACAAACGCACGACCTAGAGCATATTCTGGGCGGTGGCGGGTTCGATTTCATCGGTGAGCTTGTGCCTTATTATATGCGGCTGACCAATTTGTTTGTCCATATGAGCCCCGAACTGGCCGGCGAGCTGTCTGCTTTTTCCATCTTCGGTTCGACCCGCATCATAACGCGAGCGGTTTTGCATTATCCGCAAACTTGGCTGATCACTCAGAATGCAATGGAGCGCGGCGCGAAAGTCGGTCGTGAGTCCAAACCAATCTACATGATGAAGTTCGAGGATGTGTTCGCCATGACATTGGACGATGCGCGCGAGGCTCTTGGCGTATACGGTGTCGAAATGGTCGACACTGGTCCGGCCTCGGCGCAATGGAATTGAGAAAAGGACTATTGCAATGGACGCTCCAAAAAGAAGCAATCCCATGCTCGAAAAGCTGGCTCCGAGGCCCGGCCGCTACCCGTTAATTCCTCAGCTTACATCGCGTCAGGAACTGGCGCTGCTGTGCCGGGCATTGCACCGAGAGGGCTATGACGATCATATTGCTGGGCACATCACATATGCAGAACCGGACGGAACCTATCTTATCAATCCATGGGAACTCGCATGGGATGAAATAACGGCTGACGATATCATACGGGTCGATGGCGATGGTGCAGTGATCGAAGGCGAATGGAACGTTACCCCCGCTATCGGACTACATTTGGCAGTTCACCGGCGTCGGCACGATCTAAAGGTCGTTCTTCATAATCATTCACGTTGGGGGCTGGTTTGGTCTGGCTCTGGCCGCGTGCCGCCTGTCTATGACCAGACATCGGGGCAGGTTGAAGGCGACCCTATTTTCTATGACGAATACGCCGGAACGGTTGATGGCGCTGCCGAAGCCGAGGCCGCAGCCACAGCATTGGGCAATGAAAAATGGGCGATCCTGAAAAATCACGGCGTCTTCGTGGTGGGCAAGGATATCCGTCAGGCCCATTTGCGCGCCGTCACGCTTGAGCATCGCTGCCGTCTGGCCTGGCATGTCGAGGCGATTGGCACAGGGCAACCCATTGTTGACCCTGCAACGCTGCGGGTGGCGCAAATGTCCGACGATCTTGGTTTTCCGTTTCTATGGGAAGCGATGGCGCGAAAAGAAATCCGTCTGGACCCACAAGTGCTTGGCCAGAGCAAGGCAAATTCAGTTGAGGACATAGGCGCATGACCGTCACAGTAATCACCGGCGCAGGGAGCGGCATCGGAGCCGGGTTAGCGCGCCATGCATCATCGCTTGGCATGAAACTCGTTCTCGCCGATTGGGACGAACGTTCGCTGAAAGACGTGGCGGATAGCCTGTCGTGCGACGTCGTTGCAATTCCAACCGACGTCCGCGACGAACTGGCTGTTCAATCTCTGGCCAAGATCGCGTATGATCAATTTGGTCAAGTTGATCTGCTCTTTAACAATGCGGGCGTGCTGTCCAGCGGGATCAGTTGGGAAATTGACAGCGCAACCTGGCAACGTTCGCTGGACATCAACATCGGCGGCGTCATGAACGTCATTCGTGCTTTTGTGCCGCGGATGATTGCTGCGGATCGGCCTTCGCGTGTCATCAACACATCCTCGCTGGGCGGTTTCCTGACATCACCGTTCATGGCCCCCTATTCGGCCACGAAATTTGCTATCGTTGCCATAACAGAGGCACTGGCGGGTGAGTTGGCTGCAATTAACGCCAAGGTGCAGGTGTCACTGCTGGCACCAGGCCCAGTGAAGAGCGCCATCATGGATGCGCCGGCACCTGCACAGACCGCAGAATTCATGGATATGATGCGCGGAATGACTGACAAACATGGCATGACGCCAGATGCATTTGCAGCGCTCGTTTTTGCAGCAGTGGAGCGCGGCGAATATTGGATCGTGCCGCAACCAGAGATGCTCGACACAGGGCTGCGTGACCGCACGGAAATGATTCTAGAACGAAGGCTGCCGACCAGCTCTGGCCTTATCGATGAAGATAGGAACCAACATGGTTGACCGTCCGGAAAATTTTGATGTCGTTATCATTGGAGCCGGTTTTTCAGGGCTTTACGCGGTTCACAAGTTTAGCAAAAAATACAATGTGGTTTGTTTTGAGGCGGGCGACGGCGTTGGCGGCACTTGGTATTGGAATCGCTATCCGGGTGCGCGCGTCGATATCAAGAGCGTCGAATATTCTTATGGCTTTGACGAAGATCTTCAGCAGGAATGGAAATGGCCGGAGTATTTTTCCGCGCAGCCCGACTTAGAGAGATACGCAAACCACGTCGCGGATCGCTTCGACTTACGTAAAAATATTCGTTTGTCGACCAAAGTGGAGTCTCTTCGCTTCGACGAAGAAAGCAACCGCTGGCATATCCGCTCGGCAAGGGGTGATTATGTCACCTGCAAATATGTTATTGCCGCAACGGGAAGCCTTTCCGCGCCGAATATGCCGGATTGGCCGGGCCGCGAAAAATATAAGGGCGAAATTTACCATACTACCCAGTGGCCCAGTGAGCCGTTGGATTTGAAAGACAAGCGCGTCGGTATCATTGGTACTGGCTCAACGGCCATTCAGGCAGCGCCGCTTTTGGCTGAACGGTGCAAGCACCTAACTGTCTTTCAACGCACGCCAGCATTCAGCATGCCATCCGGGAATAGGCCCATGGATGAGGCGCATGAGCGGGACTGGAAAGACAATTATGCAAATCGGCGTTCAGAAATGCTCGATACATATGGCGTATCGATCATAGAATATGGCGAAAAATCGGCGCACGACTTTACGCCCGATGAACAAAAAGCGATCCTTGAACAAGCGTGGAACTCCAGAAGCGCTTTCCAGATGATGGTCGCCTTTAACGACGTAATGACCGATCGCGCCGCGAATGAAGTTGTGTGCGAATTCGTCCGCGGAAAAATCCGGGATACGGTTGATGATCCAGATACGGCGGAAAAGCTATGTCCCAAGGACTATCCGTTAGGTGCGAAGCGACTATGCATCGATAACGGGTATTTCGAAATGTATAATCGCGACAATGTTTCGTTGGTCGACGTGAAGGCTGATCCGATCACTGCATTTACCGAAACCGGACTCAAAACTGCAAATGCGGAATATGCGTTGGATGTGGTTGTAACTGCCACAGGGTTTGACGCCGTTACCGGCGCGCTTTCGCGGATGGATGTCGAAGGCGTTGGCGGACGAAAGCTCACAGATAAATGGCGCGAAGGCCCCACCAGCACTTTTGGCTTCATGGTGGCGGGGTTCCCGAACCTTTTGATGATTCACGGACCTCTTTCGCCTGCCGCGCTGTCGCAGATGATCACAGCAGGCGAGTGGCAAGTCAATTTTGCCGCACGCGTTATCGACGATCTGGAGAAGGATGGGTATTCGCGGATCGATACAACCGAGAATGCGGAGCAGAACTGGGCACAGGAGGTCAATAATGCCGCGTCTTACACCATCTATAACCTTGCTGATTCCTGGTATAACGGAAAAAATATAGAAGGGAAAAAGGGCGGCTTCATGATCTATGTTGGCGGCTTTCCAAGATATTGCGAGCTTAGTGAAAGCGCGGCAAGCAACGGTTATGAAGGTTTTGAGAGAAGCTGATCACCTTAGCGTTTGCGCGTGATTACGATAAGAGGACATGTTCATGATAGACCCCGTAATCGAAGGAATGTTGAACGCGATGGCAGCAGGTGGGTTCCGCCTGCCCGATCCGCTCGAAGCAGCATCGCTCCGTGCGATGTTGGACGTACCAATTCCTGCTCCGCCGGTTGAAATAGCTGAAAAGCGCAACCTATCGATGGGTTCAGACGGATCGTTGCTGTCCGGACGACTTTATCACCCTGAGCCAGGAGAGATACTGCCCGTAATACTGTTCTTTCACGGCGGGGGATGGGTGCATGGCACGCTCGATACGCATGACCGGCTGTGTGCCGCGCTCGCGGTTCAGGCCCGATCTGCCGTGGTTTCGGTAGACTATCGGTTGGCACCCGAGCATCCGTTTCCGGCGGCATGGGAAGACGCCATTATGGCACTTCGCTGGTTAAAGGATCATCATAGCGAGCTTGGTGTAGACGCAGGCTGCATCGCCGTTGCGGGAGACAGCGCGGGTGGCAATCTTGCCGCGGCCTTGGCACAGGCCGCTGCGGGCGATCCAGCAATCGTTCACCAATTGCTTTTCTATCCCGTTCTTGACGGGGCCTGTGAAAAGCCTTCTTTTGTCAAGGATCATCCGGGTTTCTTATCGTCGGAACAGATGCGCTGGTATTGGGATCAATATGCCCCGGGCGATCTTCGCTCCGATCCGCGGGCTTCCCCGGCTGCTGGTTCAATCGCAATCGGAACCGCCTCAGCGACCATCATCGTCGCGGGTAATGATCCGCTTTATGATGAAGGCGTCGCCTATTCCAAGGCGCTGGAACTTGCTGGCGTGCCAGTTGCCCTTCATGATTATCCCGGAGCCATTCACGGGTTTGCAAGCTTGTTCGGCATTGTCCCGCTCGCTGACGAAGCGGTTTTGATCGCCGCGTCGGCGCTAAGAGCTGCTTTTGATGATTGCTCTCCAAAAACGAACCCATGACGTCGAGAAAAATTATGACGGTTGAATATAGGCGCGGTGCCAAACAGACCGAAGGGTAGAGACGAGAAATGGACCCTGAACCAAGTTGTGCTCTGCACGCCGGTGGCTCCAGGGTGACGGCTTCGGGGGAGGTGACAGTGTGGTTCACGCAGAGGCGCGGAGGTAAGGAAATAGACAATTTCCCTCTCTTCTTCTTTGCGGCTTCGCGGCTTTGTGTGATAAAAAATGCGCGCGACGGATGCGCGCAGCGACCATTTCTATACATGTAAGAAAATGGCAGGAGTTGGGGGACTCGAACCCACGACCCTCGGTTTTGGAGACCGATGCTCTACCAACTGAGCTAAACTCCTGCACTCCGCTTTTCAGCGAAGAAGGGTGCCCTTAACGCCGATATGCGCAAGGGGCAAGTCTGCTTTCAACAATAACGCGCTAGAAGCTCATCTCGTCATAGACGCGCGACACATCGCCGCCCCATTCGCCGTGATATTTTTCCAGCAACACTTCTGCGACGGTTTTGCCGCTGGCGACGATTTCGCGCAGCGGGTCAAGATAGCCGGTTTCATTGTCACCGCTGCTGTTCAGGCAATTGCGCGCTGCCAAGCCCGATGAAGATATGTCGAGAATGCGTCCCGCCAAATCCAGCAGCTTGCCACCGCCGGGTATCGCGGCGTTCAGGCCTTGGGCTGGTACCGCACTGCGCAGGGCCTCGCGCTCTTCCATCGTCCAATGCTTCACTTCGTCCCATGCGGCATCCAAAGCGCCTTGATCGTACAGCAAACCGACCCAGAAAGCGGGGAGCGCGCAGATACGGTTCCACGGCCCGCCATCGGCACCGCGCATTTCGAGGAAGCTTTTCAACCGCACTTCGGGGAAAGCGGTTGACATATGGTCTTCCCAGTCGCTGACCGTGGGTTTTTCGCCCGGCAGCACTGACAATTCACCCTTTAGGAAGTCGCGGAAATCAAGACCTGATGCATCGATATATTTGCCGTCGCGATAGACGAAATACATGGGCACTTTGAGCATATAATCGACATATTGTTCATAGCCGAAATTGGCGTCGAACACGAACGGCAACATGCCCGTGCGTTGGGGGTCGGTGTCGGACCAGATATGGCTGCGATAGGATAAAAACCCGTTTGGCTTGCCTTCCAAAAATGGCGAATTGGCGAACAAAGCGGTGGCAAGCGGTTGCAGCGCGAGCGATGTCCGGAATTTATGCGCCATGTCGGCTTCGCTGGCATAATCAAGATTGACCTGAATCGTGCACGTGCGCAGCATCATGTCGAGGCCCATGCTGCCGACGCGCGGCATATGACGCAGCATGATGTCATACCGACCCTTGGGCATGATCGGCAGTTCCGCGCGCGTTTTGTCGGGCCATAGCCCAAGGCCCAAAAAGCTGGTATTCGTCTTGTCGCCAATGGCTTTCACTTGCTTCAAATGCCGCCCGGTTTCGGCGCAGGTTTGATGCAGATTTTCCAGCGGCGCGCCCGACAACTCCAGCTGGCCGGCAGGCTCAAGACTGACGGCGCCGTCGCTGCCGCTCATCGCGATAACTTTGCCGTTTTCGTAGATCGGTTCCCAACCAAATTCGGTCATCGCCATTAACAAATCGCGAATACCGCCCGGTTCATCATAAGATGGGGCGTGATGGTCGCTGCGATTATACACGAATTTTTCATGCTCGGTGCCAATACGCCAGCGATCCTTGGGCTTTTCACCCTTGGCAATGGCGGCGACCAATTGATCGCGTGTTTCGATGACGGGATCGACGCGGTTGGAAACGGTTTTTGTGCTCATGGCGGCGGTTTAGAAATGTCGCGGCGATATTGCCAGTAGATTAATGTTATCGCGTTATGACCCAGTTCTCAGGCGGATTATATACACCGCAGAGAGACTTAAGCCGCCCAGTCGCCATTTTTTGCCATCCAAACCGATATTGCCGCAACCGCAGCCGTGTCCGCCCGCAATATACGCGGGCCAAGCGATACGGGCCGCGCATTGGCATGCGCACGAATTAAGGCATTTTCGCCATCGGTGAAGCCGCCCTCCGGCCCGATCAATAGGGCTGCTGGTCCGGCGCTTATCGCCTCCAACATAGGTGCGCCGCCGCGTTCGTCGCAGAAATATAATATCCGGTCGCTGGGCCAATCCTTCAGCACCGCGTCCAGTTTCGTCAGCGGCGCAATGTGCGGCAAGGCGGTGCGCTCGCATTGCTCGGCCGCCTCAATCATATGCGCGCGCAGGCGGTCATCCTTCACCTTATCGACGACGCAGCGCGCGGTTAGCACAGGCACAAAGCGCGCGACGCCCAATTCGCACGCCTTTTCGGCAATCCAGTCAAAGCGATCCTTTTTGATCAAAGCTTGGAAAATCCACAGATCAGGCGTCGTTTCGCGTCCGCGCAATTTTTCCGTGACGGTCAGGTCAAGGTCGCGTTTGTGTATATGCGTGACGGTGGCGAGATATTCGCCCGAAATATCGTCAAACAATTTGACCGGCGCACCTTCTTTCAGGCGCATCACACCGATCAGATAATGCGCACTATTGCCCGAAATGTTCAAGGTCGTTCCAAGCGTCAGCACTTGTTCCACAAACAAGCGCGGCGTTGATTTTGGGGGCCAGGCGGGTGTTGCGGGCATGGCTTGCCTCTACCTGCAAAAGCGCGTGCCGTCATCTGTGAACTTACGCGCGTTCAACTTCGCAGATGACGCGCCGCGTAAATTTTGGCAGGGCTGACCATATGACGTCTAAACTTGTCCCCGACAGCGAATATACCGGCATCATTGCCCTGTTGCCGGTGAAGCTGCGCGCTTTGGCTCTTTTGGCGCGGTTCGACCGTCCGATTGGCTGGTGGCTGTTATTCTGGCCCTGTATATTCGGGCTAGCGCTTGCAGGTGGGCTTGTCCCGCGCTGGGACCTTGCGTTGTGGATGCTGCTGGGCGCGATGGTGATGCGCGGGGCAGGGTGCGTGTATAATGACATTGTCGACCGCGATCTGGACGCACAAGTCGCGCGCACGGCGTCGCGGCCCTTGCCCAGCGGTGATATCAGCCTGCGCGGTGCTTGGGCGTTTCTGCTTGGCTTATGCGCTTTTGGCCTGCTGGTGCTGGTGCAGCTTCGGTGGGAGGCGCAGATTGTCGCGGTGAGCAGCATCCTTCTGGTCGCGGCCTATCCCTTTATGAAACGCATCACATATTGGCCGCAAGTCTGGCTTGGTCTGGTGTTTAGCTGGGGCGCGTTGGTCGGCTGGGTCGCGATCATGGGGCAAGCCAATGCGGCGATGCTCTGGCTCTATGTGGGCACGATATTCTGGGTCGTGGGCTATGACACCATCTACGCCATGCAAGACCGCGAAGATGACGCCTTGGTCGGGATTAAATCGAGCGCCCTGTGGCTGGGCGGCAGCGTCCGGCTGGGCGTGGCGGCATTCTATGTTTTGACGATTTTTGGCTGGGGCATGGCGATTTGGAGCGTTCGGCCCGAAAAGCAGGCGTTGGTCGCGCTCCTGCCCGTTGCCTTTCATTTGGCCATGCAAGTCGTATCGCTGAAATCCGATGGCAGCAACGCGCTTGGCCATTTCCGTTCAAACCGCGTGGCAGGGTTGCTTGCCGCGCTTGCCTTTTTGGTCGTTGGCGCGGCGGGACAATATTAGGGAGAGAAAAAATATGGAACATCGTCGCATCGGCAAAAGCGCCATTTACGTATCCGACATTTGCATGGGTACCATGACCTTTGGGTCGCAAACCGATGAGGCGGAGGCGCATCGCATTCTCGACAAATGTCTGGACGCGGGCATCAACTTTTTCGACACCGCCGAAGGCTATCCCGTGCCGCCCGACATTAAATGGGTTGGCCGGACCGAGGATATTGTCGGTCGCTGGATGAAGGGGAAGAACCGCGACGCCATCATCATGGCAACCAAGGTTTCCGGCCCCAGCCACACTTGGTTCAAATCGCCCAAGCGCGGCGGCATGACCACGCTGGATCGCCACAATATCATCACCGCAGTCGAAGAAAGCCTGCGCCGTTTGCAGACCGATTATATCGACCTCTATCAAACACATTGGCCCGACCATGGCCTTGCTTATGACGAAACGATGGAGGTGCTTGACGAGCTGGTGCGGTCGGGCAAGGTCCGCGTGCTGGGTTGTTCGAATGAAACAAGCTATGGCCTGATGAAGTCGTTGGCGACGTCCGAGCGGCTGGGCGTGGCCCGTTACGAGAGCATTCAGAATAATTTTTCGATCAACAACCGCCGTTTCGAAGATGAGCTGAAACAAGTCTGCCGTCTGGAGGGCGTATCGTTGCTGCCTTACTCGCCGCTGGGTGGCGGCGTGTTGTCAGGCAAATATCTCGACGGCGCCCGCCCCGAAGGCGCGCGTTTTTCCCGCTATCTCGAAATGGCCGGATCGCGCCAAATCGAAATGGCACAGCGTTTTGCCGGCCCCCGCGCATTGGAAAGCACGATGCGGATTGTTGCGATTGCGCAAGAGGCAGGCATGTCGCCCGTGACGCTGGCAACCGCTTGGTCCAAACAGCATGACTTTGTGGCATCGACAATGGTGGGCGTGAGCAAGGAAGAGCAACTCGACGACATCTTCGCCGCGATTGACCTGAAACTGAGCGATGAGGTGATGACCGCAGTGCACAAGGTGACGAAAGAGATATTGTACCCGATGGGGTGAGGGGGGCATGATCCCATGATCCCATGATCTTCAAACCCGCTACCTCGCACCTCCGCCTCGTCATCCTGAACTTGTTTCAGGATAACAGGCGACGGTTGTTCGTTATCCTGAAACGAGTTCAGGATGACGAGGGGGGTATACTCAGGGTGACGAGGGGGTATGCGCGGGAAGACAAAGCGTCGCATTTACACAGCACTCTAACCCAAAACCTCCGCCTGCGCGTAGCCCAGTGCTTCGCCCAAAGCCTGCAAACGCCGCTGGACGCTGTTTGACTGCAACCGGACGGCCGAGCCGCTTAAGTGCAGCCGCAACGTCGCGCCGTCGCCGTCTATGCGGCTGTCGGGTAATGCGCCGCCGGTGCCGCCGTCGAGGCGGTGGGCCAAGCGGATGGCGAGGCCCCAGATGACCGCTTGGGCCAGCGCGCCGGGCGTGGCCAAGGCGGCCAGCATTTCGGGCAAGGTCCGCTTTCCGGCGTGCACTGTCCATAAGGCGGCGGCGATGACCGCGCGGTCGCTGGCGCTGACGCCGGGCCAACTGCCGTCCAATGCAAGATCAAGCGCATGGTCGGCGCGATATTCGGGGTTCACGTTCCACACGCTGTCGGACAGCAAGCACGCCGCGCGGCACAGGCGGGCGTCATGCGCGCTTTGCCCGGCAAAGACGGGCGCAATCCATTCGGCCAGCGCATCACCGTGAAAGGGAAAACGGCCCAGCCGCCCGCCTTCAAAGCGGGCTGCCGCGATCAACGGGTCTTGGCTGCGCTCGGCGGGTGGCAGTTGTTCATACAACAAGCCCTCACGCAGGCCGTAAATGCTCGTCACAAGCTTGTTGGGCTTTAACAGCCCGATTATACCACTCAACAACGCCGTCGCCCCGGGCAGTTCCGAGATACGGCCCGTAGCGATCACATTTGATCGGGTCAGGGCGTCGCGGTCTTGCGCCAGCGGCGTGAGCAATTCAGGTGCCTCGGGCGGCATTTCATAATTGGCGAGGATAGTCAGCGGATAGCCGGTTGCATGCATGTGCAGCCGGGCAAAGCTGCGCCACGAACCGCCGATCATATAAAAGGGCAGGCCAGCCTCTATCGGAAAGGCGTTTTTGCCCATCGCCTTGGCAATATCATCGCGCAACATTTGCGTGATTTGCTTGGCCGATTTTCCGGTCAATATGTCATGCCGCAATGTGCCCAGCGGCAGCGACACCCGCGCGCCCAATTTGCCATCGGCTATGCGGATAAGTTCAAGGCTGCCGCCGCCCAGATCGCCGACATAACCATTGGCAAGAGGATTATCGCTCAATACGCCATGGCCCGCCGCTGTGGCCTCAGCATCGCCGTCCAGCACATCGACGCGGATGCCCAAAGCGGCGGCCTTATTGACCAATTCTTGACCGTTTTTCGCTTCACGCGTTGCGGCGGTGGCGACCACGCGCATGCTGTCGACCTTCATCGCGCGGGCCAGCGTTTCAAAGCGGGCCAAGGCGGCCAGCGCCTTTTTCATCGTTGCTTTGTCAATTTCGCCATCGCCTGCGAGGCACGCACCCAGTTTTACCCGGCTTTTTTCATTGTAAATGGGCAAGGGCGCGCGCGGCGCGCCTGCATATACCACGAGCCGGACAGTGTTGGAGCCAATATCAATGACGGCCTGACGCACCGCCTTCATCTTTGTCGGACGAGGCTCAAAGTTGGAACCTTCTTGTCATCCGCAAGCGCGCCTCCGCGTCCCGAAAGCGACGCATTGGTCATGAAATAATGATGCAGATTAAATGGCATGCTACCCGCTTTTACCCTTTCATAGCGTCCATCCGAACGCAGCATCCAACTTTGCTGGTTGTCGAGCAGGTTTGCAACCATAACCTGATCAAGAATCTGGTCATGCACCGTAGGGTTCTCAATTGGCAGCATATATTCGACGCGGCGGTCGAAATTGCGCGACATCCAGTCCGCCGAGGAGATGAAGACTTTTGCGTCAGGATTGGGCAGATCAGCGCCATTACCCATCGCCCAGATGCGGCTATGTTCAAGGAAACGGCCAACCACAGACTTGACGCGGATGCGCGATGACATGCCCTTGACCCCCGGGCGCAGGCAACAAATGCCGCGCACCACAAGGTCGATTTCAACCCCGGCTTCGCTGGCCTCATATAATTTGTCGATGACGGCCTTATCGACCAGCGAGTTGAGCTTTGCCCAAACCGCGCCGGGCCGCCCTGCGGCAACATGGGCGATTTCATCGTCGATCAACGACATCACTTTTTCCCGCAAGCCAAGCGGGCTCATGGTCAACAGCTTCAACTCGGTTGGCGGGATATAGCCGGTGATATAGTTGAAAATCTGCCCCGCATCATGGCCGACGCGCGGGTCGGCGGTGAAGAAGCTGATGTCGGTATATACTTTGGCGGTGATCGGGTGATAATTGCCCGTGCCCAAATGGCAATAGGTCCGGAAACCATCCGCCTCTCGCCGGACGACCAAAGAAATTTTGGCATGCGTTTTCATATCGACAAAGCCGTAGACTACTTGAACGCCGGAATTTTCTAACTGCGACGCCCAATGCAGATTTTGCTCTTCGTCAAACCGGGCTTTTAACTCGACAATCGCGGTGACCGATTTTCCGGCCTCGGCGGCTTCGCATAAGGCGCGGATGACGCCCGATTGCTTGCCAGCGCGATACAATGTCTGTTTAATGGCGACAACGTCGGGGTCCAGCGCGGCCTGTTGCAGGAAGGCGAGCACCACGTCGAAGCTTTCATACGGGTGGTGAATGACAATGTCTTTTTGGCTGATCGCCGAAAAACAATCGCCATCATGTTCCAAGATGCGTTCGGGAAAGCGCGGAGAATAAGGCGGGAATTTCAGCGTTGGGCGGTCTTCGTCCACCAATTGGTTCAAATCCCCAATCCCCAAGAAACCGACGGTTTCGACCACGATAGACGCGCCTGCGCCAAGTTCGGTGCGGATCAACGTCGCCAATTCGTTTGGCAGGCCTTTTTCCAGCTTCAGCCGGATAATCCGCCCGCGACGGCGGCGCTTGATGGCGCTACGGAAATAGCGGACGAGGTCTTCGGCCTCTTCCTCCACTTCAATATCGCTGTCGCGGATAATGCGAAAGGCGCCAGCGGCGATCAGCCGATAATCGGGAAACATCTGGCCTACAAAATGCTTGATGAGCGCTTCAATGGTTACAAAACGCGTGCCGGGGCCAGGCAGCCGAACAAAGCGGGCCAGCGAATGCGGGATCAAGACCAATTGCCTTACGACTTCATTATCATCCTTGCGGCGCATATCGAATATCAGGCTAAGGCCCTGATTGGGGATGAAGGGAAATGGGTGGGCGGGGTCCAACGCTTGCGGGGTGAGAACCGGCAAGATTTGTTCGCGAAAATATTTGCCTACTTGCGCCTGCAAGCTTTTGCCCATCGCGGATGGTTGAACGATCTTAATCCCCGCTCTGGCCAATTCCCCCATCAGCTTGCGCCACAGCTTCTGTTGCTGGATCATCAACCGGTCAGCCGCAGCAACGGTGTCGGCAAGCTGCTCGGATGGCGTGCGGCCATCGATCGACAGCTCTACAATCTGCCTTTGCTGCTGCCCGCGCAGACCCGCCACGCGGACCATGAAAAACTCATCAAGATTTGTGCCCGAAATCGATAAAAAGCGCAGGCGCTCCAGCAATGGGTGCGCTGGGTTCGACGCTTCTTCCAACACGCGCTCGTTAAATTTCAACCATGACAACTCGCGGTTAAAATAGCGCGCATCGGTTGGCGTTTTATGGGCTTTCAATCTGCTTGGACCTGGCACGACCTTCACCAAAAATATTCCTTTTTCATCAATTAAGGCGCGATGCCATGGAAACATTGCATATTTACGGCAGCCATAATGTGAACTGTAACAGCTTTGTAGCGAATAGTTTATGCTGTTGTGCGGACAAGTTTCAGTCCCTGTCAACCAACAGCAACTTGCCTTGGGGTAAGGGCCACCTAAATCCACCTTCGCGGCTTGAGACGATTTTGTCGCCGCAAAGGTGAATTTAACTGGTCCACGGCCTAGACAGTGCGCACCGCTTCGCGCATGGAGATACTATGTCTATATGGTTTCACGAAAAGCTTGATCTTGCCGCGCTAACTGCCGGTAGCGCGCATTGCATGCCCGGTTTTGTCGGTATCGAATTCGTCGAATATGGGGACGATTGGATAAAGGCGCGCATGCCCGTCGATGCACGCACGAAGCAGCCTTATGGGCGGCTTCATGGCGGCGCATCGGTGGTCTTGGCCGAAACGGTGGGTTCCACGGCGGCGGCGATGACGGTTGACCCCAGCAAGTTTGCGACCGTGGGCATGGAAATCAACGCCAACCATATTCGCCCGGTCAAGGACGGCTTTGTTTTTGCCACGGCTACGTCGGAATCGATTGGCCGCACGACGCAAATTTGGTCAATCCGGATAGAGGATGAAGCCGGAAAGCTGGTCTGCATCTCACGCATTACGATGGCGGTTATTTCCACCGACCGCGCATAAATTATTGCGTAAAACATAGTAAGCGTGCACGGATAGGCAAGATATGACACCGTTAGACAGAATTTGGGGTTTAGGCGCATGTCGCTTCGTTATGTAAGAGAATTTAAGGGCTTTGCAGGCATCAGGATTGAGGCCGACGATATTGGGTCTGCTGATGATCCGTCCATTGTCCTGCTGCATGGCTTTGGCCAGACCCGCAAATTGTGGGAAGAAGTGGCGATTGGTTTGGAACAGGCCGGACGCCATGTCATCAATGTTGACCTGCGCGGCCATGGCGGCAGCGAATGGCCATCTGACGGTCGTTATGACTTCAACGCATATGTCGAAGATTTGCGCGCCGTTTTGGGCCAAATGCGGACGCGTCCCGTCGTTGTTGCCGCGTCCCATAGTGCGTGGATTGCGACCATGGCCTTGGCCGAAGACGCCGCGACCTTGGCATCAGGCCTGATATTTGTCGATCCGCCGGCGGACCATGACGCAAAGGCGGTGCGCGCGGCGGCAGACCGCATGTCCGCGGCGCTTGGGCAGGGTTTGAATCGTGCAGATTATGACAATGCAATATTTGCGGCATTCGACACCCAAGGCGTGGGCGAAGCACTTTGCGAGGCTGCGTCCCATGTTGGCTTGCCGTCGCTCGTCATTCGTGGTGCCTTGGGCCAAGTCGACCCTGATAGTGCGCAACCTGCTTTTGTGGACAGCCTGCTGAATGTCGAGGCCATTGACGTTGATGGTGGCGGCTTGTTGATTATGGCGGAACGGGCGGAGGCCTTTAACGGGCTACTCATTGACTTTTTGGAGCGTAAGCAACCGCGCTTCATTCCGGAATATCGTTCCGGTTCTGACGCGCGGACATTGCGGGATGCGATGGGGTGTTTTGCGACAGGTGTGACGATCATCACCGCGCATGGCCCGGATGGAAAGCCCGTCGGCTTGACCGCCAACAGCTTCACCAGCGTGTCGCTCGACCCACCTTTGTTGTTGGTGTGCATCGCCAATAATTCCGGCAGCGCAGAGGTTTTGCGCGGCATTGACGATTTCGCCGTTAACGTGCTGCAAATTGGGCAGCAACCCGTTTCCAACCTGTTCGCCGGGAAAAGCGAGGATCGCTTTGCCGGAACGCGGTGGGAAGTCGGCGAATATGGCGCGCCGATCTTGCCAAGCTCGCTGGGTATGTTCGAATGCAAACGCCATGCCTTGCATGAAGCTGGCGACCATTTCATCTTGGTCGGTCGCGTCGAAAAAGCGAGCTTTGAGCCGCGCCGTGACCCATTGTTGTATTTCCGGGGCAAATACCGCCGCTTGCACTTTACCTGAACCGTCACGCGCATTGACGCGCGGCCGCTGATGCCGTAAACTGGTTGCAAATGTTACCAGTTTTTGCAGGAGCGCGTGTATGACCGATTTGTTCGAAAACCCGTTGGGTCTCGATGGGTTTGAATTCATCGAATTTTCCGCGCCGGAAAAAGGGCTGCTGGAACCTGTGTTTGAACGCATGGGCTTTAGCCGCATCGCGCGGCACAGGTCGAAGGATGTCGACCTATGGCGGCAAGGCGAAATCAACCTAATCGCCAATTATGAACCCAAAAGCCCTGCGGCGTATTTTGCGGCGGAGCATGGCCCGTCGGCGTGCGGCATGGCGTTTCGGGTGAAGAATGCGCGTATTGCCTATGATGAAGCGATTGCGCGTGGCGCGGAACCGGTTGAAACGCGCACGGGCCCTATGGAACTGCGCTTACCCGCCATTCGCGGTATTGGCGGCGCGATGATCTATCTTGTGGATCGGTATGGCGACGCCTTGTCGATTTACGACATCGACTTTGATTATCTGCCCGGTGTGGACCGTAATCCGGTGGGCGCTGGTTTTAAGATCATCGATCACCTCACGCACAATGTCTATGGCGGACGCATGGCGCATTGGGGCGGTTTTTACGAACGCGTTTTCAACTTCCGCGAAATCCGCTATTTCGATATTAAAGGCGAATATACTGGCCTCACGAGCCGCGCGATGACCGCGCCGGATGGTAAAATCCGCATCCCGTTGAATGAAGAGGGCAAGGCCGGCGGCGGGCAGATTGAGGAATATTTGCGCGCCTATAATGGCGAAGGCATTCAGCATATCGCCTTTTCCTGTGATGATTTACCGGCGTGCTGGGACCGGTTAAAGGCGCTGGGCACGCCCTTCGCACCGCCGCCGCCCAAGGCTTATTATGACATGCTCGAGGAACGCTTGCCCGGCCATGGCGAGCCAGTCGACGCGCTGCAGTCGCGCGGTATCTTGCTTGATGGTTCCACACAAGATGGCGACCCTCGGCTCTTGTTGCAGATATTCTCGCAAACCATGATTGGGCCTGTGTTCTTCGAATTTATTCAGCGTAAGAAGGATGAGGGCTTTGGCGAAGGCAATTTCACCGCCTTGTTCAAAAGCATTGAGCGCGACCAGATTGAACGCGGCGCGTTGCAAGTCGAGCCTGTCGCATGACCGCGCCCGTAAAGCTGAACCGCATTCACCACGTCGCCTATCGCTGCAAGGACGCAAAGGCGACGGCGGATTGGTATGCGCATGTGCTGGGCATGGAATTCACCACTGCCTTTGCCGAGGATCATGTGCCGTCGACGGGCGAATATGACCCGTATATGCACATCTTCCTGGATTGCGGTGGCGGCAATGTTATCGCTTTCTTTGAACTGCCGAACCAGCCCGAAATGGGTAAAGACCCCAACACCCCAGCCTGGGTGCAGCATATCGCGTTTGAGGTTGCAGATCTGGACGCATTGCTGGCCGCCAAGGCGCATATTGAGGCGCAGGGCATCGATGTGGTCGGCCCGACCTTTCACGGCATATTCCGGTCGATCTATTTCTTTGACCTTAATGGCCACCGATTGGAGCTTGCCTGCAACATCGGCACGGCGGAACAATATGCCGAATTAAAGCGTGTCGCGCCGTTGATGCTGCAGCAATGGAGCGAGACCAAAAAAGCCCCGCGCCATGCCGATTGGCTGCATGTCGATCCGGATAATATGTCCTAAGCCGTCACGCCTGCGCGCAGCGCCGCGATATGTTCAGGGCCAATCCCGCAACAGCCACCCAATATAGAGGCGCCTGCTGCGTACCAAGCGGCCGCGAAGCGGGCATAGCCTTCTGGCGTCAAGTCCGCACGGATCGGGCTGAGCCCTGAATTTGCTTCGGCATCGGCGGCCATGGGTGGGAAGGCATTGGCATAGACGCCGATGCGGATCGCGCTGAGCGCCCCGAGTATCGCGCGCGCGCTACTTATGGCGGCTTCCATCACTTCAGGTTGGCTGCAATTGAACAGCAGGGCTGCTGCCCCAACCTCTTGTGCCAAATAGGCGGCCTCAGCCACGCTTTCACCGGAGCGCAAGGCGGGGGCGGCGGTTGCGCCATCGTCCTCCAATGTGAACGAAAGCCATAATGCTTTGCCCGTCGGGGCCGTGAGCATAGCGCAAAGGCGGGCTTCGGCCAGTGAGGACAGCGTTTCGGCAAGCCAATGGTCCACATTTGGAGCCAGTGCGCCGATCAGGACATTCAGTATCGGACGGGCGCGATCAAGGTCGACAAGATCCGGGCGGTAAGAGCCGCAAACCGGCGGGAGCGAACCAGCGACGCGCACAGAATGTGACGACGCATCCGCCACGTCGCGCGCCAATTGCCCCGCGCGCGCCGCAAGCAACGCGCCTTCGCTGGCAAAACGTTCCACGCCGATATGAAAGGGCACAAGGGCATAAGAATTGGTGGTTATGACATCGGCCCCAGCCTCGACATATGCGCGGTGGACTGCGCTGACGAACTGCGGGCCTTCAATCAGCGCCAGCGCCGACCATTCGGGCTGCCGAAAGGGCGCGCCACGCCGCGCAAGCTCACGGCCAGTGCCGCCATCAAGTATCAAAAGCGTTTCGGTCATCGCAGGCAATTTAGCATGTCGCGTATCGCAGCGACAGAGAGAGATTATCTTCGGGTTTGTGGTCAGCGTGAACTTGAACATGGGCACTTGCAACATGGCATGCCCACCGCCTAACGTAAGACGCATGGATCAGGCCATGCATCATGGATGTGTTCCTTGAAGTTTCTTTGCGCGGTGGGGATAAAATGGCCGATAAAAAATTTGATATCATCATCTATGGGGCCACCAGCTTTGTCGGCCAGATCATCACGCGTTACATGCATGAGCAGTTTGCAGATGGATCCATCCGCTGGGCCATCGCAGGTCGCTCACATAGCAAGCTTCAAAAAATCAGCGACGCGATTGGATTGTCGGGCGTTGAGATCATCGTTGCGGATGCTGCCGATGAAAGTGCCTTGCGGCAAATCTGTGCCCAGACCAAAGTCGTCATGTCAACGGTCGGTCCCTATGCGCTTTATGGCGACTTATTATTAAAGGTCTGCGCCACAACGGGGACCCATTATTGCGACCTGACGGGCGAGCCTCAGTGGATCCGCAAAATGCAATTACGGCATGAAGCCGACGCCATCAAAAGCGGCGCGCGGATCGTCCATTGTTGTGGCTTTGACAGCATCCCGTCCGATCTGGGCGTCCACTTTCTCCAACGCAACGCATTGGAACAATTCGGCCAGACCTGTGCGCGGATCGACATGCGGGTATTACGCATGAAGGGCGGCGCGTCGGGCGGCACCATCGCCAGCATGATTAACATGGTGAAGGAGGCGGTAAGCGACGCTGATCTGCGGCGCGAACTCAAAGACCCGTACAGCCTATGTCCACAAAAGCATCAATTCTCGGTCACGCAGCCGGAGGTGAAGATTGCCTATGACGCGGTCACTGGCGGTTGGATTGCGCCGTTTATCATGGCGGGTATCAACACACGGGTCGTGCATCGGTCCAACGCTTTGAGCAACAACAGCTATGGTGTCGCATTTACCTATGAGGAAGCCGTTGTGACGGGCCAAGGAGGTTCCGGCAAGCGAAAGGCTAAAGCGGCGCATTGGGGCGTGAACGCGCTTATGATCGGTCTGGCTGTGCCGCCAATCCGTTGGCTGCTCGAAACTTTTGTCTTGCCCAAGCCAGGCCAAGGGCCAAGCGAAAAAGCGCAACTTGAGGGCAATTTTGAACTTGTCTTCCACGGTTCAACTGCAAAGGGTGAAACTATCCAATGCCGCGTAACGGGAGACCGAGATCCGGGCTATGGATCAACCGCCAAAATGCTGTCTCAAGCTGCTGCCTGCCTTGCCAAAGATGTGCCTGACTCGGTTCCGGGGGGATTTTGGACACCGGCAACGATTTTGGGCGACAAGCTCATCGAACGGCTTGAGGCGCATGCGGGGCTTCGGTTTGAGAAACTGCCTTAAGCTGACATACATTCTAAGTGGGAAAAAATGGTAGACGCTGAGGGGTTCGAACCCACGACCCGCTGATTAAGAGTGAGATTTTAATCATCCAAAAGCATCCAATAAAATCTAAAATATTTTATATAACATATATATAGTCCTATTTTGTCCGAAATGATCCTATAGTATTTGATGTATTGTGTTACCTAAGGTAACAAGATTAACGATCTACTGATTGAGCGAAAAAGGCTCAAAAATGGCCGACGCTCGACCTTGCCGAGCTGGCAAACACCAGAGCCACGGCTAAGCAATTTGCTATTGAGCAGATCGCGCCATTGGCAGAGGTGACATTGTTCACAGGGCCGGGCAGTTCAGGCAAAAGCTTATTAGGTCAACAGCTTGCGACGGCAGCAGCGGCCGGACTAACTTGTATTGGGCTTGGCGTTCAACCAGGGCCTGCAATTTACCTGACCTGCGAAGATGACGTTGACCAACTGCATTGGCGGCAGCAGCACCTATGCGAAGTGATGGGCGTGCCCATGGCAAGCCTTGCTGGCAAGCTGCACCTGATCAGCCGGCGGGGGGCTCTGGACAATGACCTATGCGCTTTTGCCAGTGACGGCACACTAGAGCGCAAGCCCGCCTACAACCGCATTGAGGATATGATAGAGGCCACTGGCGCAAAGCTGGTGTTCCTCGACAACGTGGCACACTTGTTCAACGGCAATGAAAACGACCGGGGGCAAGTGACACGGTTCATCAATCTGCTGAACAAGCTTGCGGGAAGCACCGGCGCTGCCATTTTGTTGATTGCTCATCCTAATAAGAGTGGTGACAGCTACAGCGGCTCAACTGCATGGCTTAACGCGGTGCGCTCACAAGTGACGCTCGACGTTCAACGCGATGCTGAAGGCACGATAATTGACGCAGATGCTCGCGTGCTAAGCACTGGCAAGGCTAACTATGCACGGCTTGGCGAGGCGTTGAAATTTCGCTGGCACAATTGGGCATTCGTCCGCGACGAGGATTTGCCCGCCTTGTGCGGGAACTGGACCTAGACACCGGCGCGCCGAGTGAAACGCCCCGTCCGCCAGCACTGCAATCGAACCGGAGATAGACAATGCCAGTTAAACGCAGAACTAGCAAAGCCCACCGCCTGACTGCAGAATGCATTTATGAACTGCAGTTCGGCCCGGGCCAATGCTTGCTTGCAGGATTAGGCTACTATCGCTTCGGCGAGGCTTATTGGCAGCTAAGCCCTGAACAGCAAGCGGAGGTTCACGGGGAAATGCGGGGGGACTGGGAGCGGTATCATCCCACAGTTTTAGCAGCTTGGAATGCCATTCCAATCGATGACCGTCCTGAAGAGCCATGGGCGCAGATTGAATTTGGAGAGCCAAGGTAAGTGACGACGGGCACGCGAAGTAAGCGTTCTGTGTCCAAATGCTGTCCGTCTGCTTTGCGCCCAATTGCAGACATTCTCGATGCTGGTTGAAACAACCAAAAGAAGGCACAATTTTATAAAGACAGATGACCGAAAGTGGGTGGATGCTGATAGGCGGCCCTTAGTGATTATTTTCGAAAAGCCGTCCATTGTTCATCATGGTAGCTTGCGTTCGATTGCGCGGCGCAAATCATCTGGAATGGGCATTTTCTGAAACGCACTGACGTTCGACCGTCCAGTGTTGCCGATAGGAATACGTCCAGTCAGCGCGCCTAGTGGCGCAAGAGCAAGTCTGACTAGCTGCCCCATAACTTCACGCCAATCGCGCTGCTCGATTGCATATCTCAGCATTGCCCGATGATTGCCCAGATGAGGCCCAAGAAAGGGCTGCGAGATGATATGTGCGCGTTCGAGTGCTCGCCATGCGGAGTCCCAATCGTCTTCTAAGCGGGCTTTCTCAAAGTCTGACATCTCATGTTTGATCAGACGGCGGGTATGCAACGTAGCCGCAAGTCCGCGCCAGCGTCGCTGCCGATGTCGGTAGAAAAGTTGCGCGAAGATCCAAACAAAAGGGGTCAGCACACCTGCCGAAATCTCGACTTCATCTCTGTAATCGGTGCCACCATCTGGATTTGGCGCAACCGTAATCCAATGATCCCATTTCCTGATCATCGCGCTGTGGCCGTCGTCGCGAAGGCGCTTGGGCCATGTGCCGTTTTCAGGTTCGTGCAGCGAGGTTACGATCCATTGCGTTCCAAACGGCAGGAAACCGAACAGGCGCAGTTTCATAAGATAGCGGCCACCATCTTTGAATGCGTTACGCGGCTCTTTACCTACTGCCACAAACCGCATTAGCGGCCACGCAATGTGCATCAGTAACGGCGCAGTCTGCACTTCCGCCCAGACAGCCTCGGCGGGAAGGTTTATTGTGGTTGAGAGATCTACTTTCACTGCGTCCCTCCAATCATTTTGCGCTTGATAAACATTTTTTCCTTCTCGGCAGATTTAGATCCGGTGATCTATCTACACCCTGTAGTACCTATAGGGTCAAGCCATGAAGATTGCTGAGCTAGCAGAGGACTTAGTTGGCTTTGAGTATCGATACATCGGCCGGGTGAAGGGTTCTTTGGCCTAGCAGTAAATGGCCAGTTACGGTGTCCGGTAAGTGGACCGGTGTCTGACTATAGTTGAAGGCAAACGTATTCTCACCGGCTCGACGCAGCCTGAGGCCTTCGGGCAAAGCGTGTGTGGCAAGGCCGGCGTCTTTGGCTGCGCGCGCTAGTACGGCGTGTGCAACTTCTTGGTTGGGCCAGGCCGACATATAGCGCACTTGCCTATGGCGCCAGCATGCAACCGTGCCGTCCAAAGCAATCATTTCAGGTTCGGCGGCAGTTTCAAGATGTTCCAGCCATCGCTCAATCTCCCAATCCTTGCCGGGATGTGTCAGGCCTGGACGCAGGCTTTCCACCCTTACGACCTTACCGGGGAACAGCGCTCGCAGGGGGCCGGGCGGCAGGCCATCGGAAATGGCAAAGTCGGCATCGCGGCTGCCGCTTCGCGGTCCGATTACAATTTGACCAGAAAACCGCTTTAGTTCCGCGACTAGGCAATCAGGCACAATCGGCAGGCAAGGCAAGGCCACCAGAGCGTAGCCATCGAGAGGCCTGCCCGGAGGCACGATGTCGATATCGAGGCCCAGTTTTCGAAGTGCCGAATAGCAAGAAAAGGCAGCCCACAGCGCAGAGACGCCTTTACCTTGTGGCTGGATTTTGGTGACCCAGTCCGCATCATAAGCAAAAACTAGTGCGACTTGCTTAGGCGGATCGCCGACTGGCCCCAGCATCGCGATATCACGGGCTGACTGTGCGGCTTCGGCAAGACCGAGGGCTGGTTCACTATCAGGTAGCAAAAGTCCTGCGTGATGTTGCTCCTGCGCTTGCGGGAACTGACGCCAGCGGAAATAGCTGACCAATTCAGCTCCATGTGCCATAGCCTCCAACGTCCATAGCCGAACCATACCAGGCAGCGGCGCAGGATTGTGGTTTGCCCAGTTAACGGGGCCAGGCTGCTGTTCGAGCACCGACCAGCGGCCGCTCGGCTTACAACCGCGATAGAGATCATGATGGAAAGCAGCTATATCCGGGTGGCCCTGGCGGGCATATGCCAGTTTGTCGGCTTCGGTGAATGGAAAGCTGTCTAGGAAACCAAGCGGGTAGGAATCCCAGCCGACCACGTCCAAATCGGCCGCGATCGTGTGATGATCGAACTCGGTGAAGAAGCCCATGTAGTTGTGGACAATATCGCGGCCGGGCGAGAGTTCGCGAAGTATCTCAACCTGGCTGCGGTTGAAGGCTGCCACCTCGTCCGAGGCGAAGCGACGGAAGGCCAGCCAGTGCGCTGGATTTGCCTCAGTCACCGTGAGACCGGGCAAATCGATCTCGTCGAAGCTTCTGTACTCCATTGACCAGAAGACATTACCCCACGCGCGATTGAGGTCCATCGCTGTCCCATAGCGGGCTGCCAGCCATTCCCGGAAAGCCAGCCGCGCGGCGTCGGAAAAGCTTAGCACCGTATCGTGGCAACCATATTCGTTGTCAGTCTGCCAAGCTACTACAGCCGGATGCTTGCCATAGCGGTTCGCTACCGCCCGGGTGATCCGAGCTGCTTCAGCGCGATAACCGCGATGGCTGAAGCAATAGTGCCGCCGTGATCCAAATACGCGAGCGTGTCCATGTTCATTGGTCGCTACCATGTCAGGCATCGTATCGACCAGCCACTTTGGCGGCGTTGCGGTCGGCGTGCCCAGAATGACCTCTAGCCCAGCAGAATGGAGTGTTTCAATCGCACGATCGAGCCATCCCCAGTCGAATTGACCCGGATCGGGTTCGATCCTGCTCCATGCAAACTCCCCGATGCGTACTTGCGAAAGACCGGTCTCGACCATACGGAGAGCGTCCTCGGCCCAGAGGTTTTCCGGCCAATGTTCGGGATAATAGCAGCAACCCAACCTCATGTGACGGCTTCCTTTTCGAACGTGATAATCCACGCCGTTTCGGGATGGGTAAGCGGCAGGGACAATCCCTTTTCCAAAAGCGCCGTTCCGCTCAAAACCACACCATTTTCCCACATACCCGGATTGGCAAGATACGCGCTGGCTTTGGGAGGCCAGGGTTTGGGCAACTTAACCCGGTAAAACGCATCGCTGTCCAACGCTTTAAATCGCAAGGGCGTAACATTGAAATTTTCGGCGAAACCGGTTTGCGCTGCAAAGGCAATAGCCTTCCCGTCGGACACGACGATCTGGCCATAAATTTCGCTGTCGTCATGAATAAGGTGATAAAGCTTGCCATAATGCAATATTTCGCGCCAAGTTTTATAAAGAACGATATGCTGGGCCAGAACCGCTTTCTCTTGCGCATCCATGTCTGCCGGATTTGCCTCCACACCCATATGACCGAACAACGCGACCTTAGCGCGAAAATCTATGTCCGTTCTGCGCCCGGTAATCGGGTTGGGTGAAGGTCCGACATGATTTCCCATTATTTCTAGCGGCAGAAAACGGGCCCAGCTCCGGTTGATCCGAAGGCGTTCTATTGGATCATTATTGTCGCTTGGCCAGACACGATGCGCCATTGCAAGGCTTCGCAGATCAATACGCCCACCGCCGCTTGAGCAATGCTCGATTTCGACGTCGGGATGCGCGCTGGTTACTGCATTTAACAGCTCAATATAGCCCTCGGTTTGGCCAGCACCCAAGGGAAACTGCCGCCGGTTATGATCCCATTTCAGATACGCTATGTTATTATTCGCGAGAAGATCAGTTATGGCTGCGAAGAGATATTCCATCACGTCTCGCCGGGATAAATCGAGCACCAGCTGGTTTCGTTCGGTCGGGCGACGTTCTGAGCCATCATGGATGCACCAGTCGGGATGCATGCGATAAAGATCACTGTCGGGAGATACCATTTCCGGTTCGATCCAAAGGCCAAAGTCCATGCCTTTCATTCGAACATGATCGATGAGCGGCCCAAGGCCTGTGGGAAACAGGTTTGGGTCGACTACCCAGTCTCCGATTCCCGACTTGTCGTTTCGTCGTCCTTTGAACCAACCATCATCAAGTACGAACCGTTCCACGCCAAGTGCTGATGCCTCGTTAGCAAGCTCGATCAACGCCGCTTGCGAAAGTTTGAAGCCCAACGCCTCCCAACTGTTCAGATGGACCTTTCTTGGTCCCCATCCCGAACGGAGTGGCAGTATTTCCTTCCGCACATATTGGTGAAAATTATGGCTGAACTCATCTTCGTTCAAGCCAAAGGACAATAGGCTAACTGGCGTTGTCATTGCGCCACCAGGGACAAGATCGGCGGCATTGCGATCAAGAGTCGCTTCCAAATGAACCGTTGCTTGTCCGTCACGATCTCTGGCAGCAAGCGCGATGTGATCGCCGTTCCAAGCGAGATGGCAACCCAATATGCTGCTGTCGATGTTGCTATGGAAAATGAGCCAGTTGCCAGGGTCAAATCCTGGCTTCCCTCCGCTTGATCGCATCTCGATCATGCTTGGTCCCAGTTGGTGCCTCGTCGCCTGCATCTCGCGCGCCCATCGACCCGGAAAACTTGTCAGTTCAGTAAAATGAGCTGGCAAAGGCAGAACGAGCGACGGCACCGCTTCCAAAAATATTACTTCGTTCCCCTTGTTTGACAATCGATAATGACATTTGAAGACATCGCTATCGCAAGCTTGCCATATTGCCGACACCTGCACTTGGCAGACGCAATCTTTCCACGTCGCAACCAGCCTGTCCTCGGTGCACGTTACATCGAGTAATTCAAAACAGGTATCTACGGAGGTGACGCCTTGCCGGATTTTTAACGCAGGTTTGCCCGAAAATCCGTTTCGAACCTCGGGTAGCAGACCGCCAACTGTCACGTTCTCGGGTTGGTTTTCATGGCTACCAAATTGGCTGATGGCTGCCAGTACCGTCAGATCCTCCTTTTCGGGAAGCGCCGGACCAAAATAGATCAGGTCAATCATGTCCCCGTCACTGGCAAAGACAATGCTGGTGCTCGTTCCGTCCAACCGATAGGTTTTAATCGACGCTGTCATACAAAGGTCCTACGTTGGCCAGGGCTATGGGTTCAAATCTAAACAACTTGCATTTCAGGTCATTAAGATACAATTTTATAAAGCGTCAATAAGGTCTATCCATTGGCCGTCAAATGGGGAGTGAGCAGATGCCAGAGGTTTTTCCGACTTCAAACGGAACGCAGATTTTAGTCTGTATTGCCATTACAGCGTTCATTGGCATCGCGACGTGGCTAAAGGTTCGCCAGTCGAAAGCCCATGACGGTTCCAGTAAGGACGTGTTTCTCGCAGGCGGCGGACTCAGCTGGCTTTTTATAGCCGGGTCCATCACGCTCACAAACTTATCAACAGACCAGTTGGTTGGTATGAATGGCAACCAGATGGCGTTGCTTGCCTGGTGGGAAATATGCGGATTTTTCGGGTTGCTTATTCTCGCTTATGTGTTCGTCCCCATCTATTACCGGAACAACTGCACGACGGTGACCGAGCTGCTTGAGAAGCGCTATCACGGCAAGAGTATCAGGACGCTTATTTCGGCGCTCTTTCTGCTCGGCAACGTTTTGATTTATTTGCCCGCTGCTTTGTATTCTGGGGGACTGTTCATGCAATCGCTCTTCAGTACCGAGATCAGTCTCATTTACTTTGCAATCATCCTTGGGGTGATTTCGGCAGCTTACGCAATATTAGGAGGGTTACGCGCCGTTGCGGTGATGGATACATATTCTGGCATCGGCGTTCTCGGTTTAGCCATGCTGATCGTCATTCTTGCGTTAGCGGCGGTTGATTTCGATCTTTCTGGAGTTCCAGCTGAACGGTTGACCATGATCGGAGCATCGGACTCGCCGATACCGTTTCACACATTGTTCACTGGCATGATTTTTATCCAGATATTCTATTGGTCGACCAACCAGAATATAACCCAGCGGGCGATGGCTGCACCCACAGTCAAGGAAGCGCAAAGGGGGGTAATGGCTGCGGCAGCCATTCGCATTCTGATTGTACCCCCAATCGTGGTGATCCCGGGCATTGTCGCGTTCAAACTTTTCGGCGACGTCAATGATGCTGCATATGGGATGCTGGTTGCTCAGGTTCTGCCAGGATGGTTGTCGGGGGCATTTGCAGCGATGGTCGCCGCAGCTGTCATCACCACGTTCAGTGCTGTGCTCAACAGCTCCGTAGCGCTCTACTCAGTCGATTTTCACGAGCAGTTTATAGGCGAGGTCAACGATCACTGGAAGCTCGCCGCTGCGATCTCGATATTGCTGACCGTAGTCGCGATTACTCTCGTGCCGCTTTATCAGAATGCCGAGAGCATCATTAACCTGCTGCAACAGCTCAACGGTCTTGTTTCGATGCCGATCCTTTCTGCTTTTGTGGTGGGGCTGCTGTTCCGCGGCGTGGTCGCATCAGCGGCGATTGGCGGCGTGATCTGGGGTGTGGCGCTTTATGGCCTCTTCACGTTCAAGCTTGAACCAGCCGGCATTATCACCATGCACTATATCGATTTCATGGTTGTCACGCTGGTTACGTCGGTCTTGGCCTCGCTGATGATCAATTTCATGCTCGGCAATCGGTCAAGATTCGTCGGCTTTCGGGCTGCTGTTACCGAGGATTGAACCATGAGCGAAGGGCCGCATCGCCGTTATAATCCGCTGGCAGATAAATGGGTGCTGGTATCACCACACCGAATATTGCGGCCGTGGCAGGGCGAGGAACAGGAGCCCGAACTGGCCCCGCTCGCCCATGACCCGGATTGCTACCTGTGTCCGGGAAATACGCGCGTAACCGGCGAGAAAAACCCGAACTTTGCTGGCGTCCATCTTTTTCCCAATGATTTTCCCGCGCTGCTGAAAGTATCTGACGGCGCACGACGCGAGACCGGGCTTTTCCAGCGAGAAGATGTTCGCGGTGAATGTCAGGTTCTGTGTTTCTCACCGGATCACGGCAAGTCGCTGCCGCAATTCTCGCTCGCCGGTATCTCGCAAGTGATAGACGCCTGGTGCAGTGAAACTGGACGTCTCGGGCAGGTCTATTCAAATGTTCAGATATTCGAGAATAAGGGCTCTATGATGGGCTGCTCTAACCCGCACCCCCATGGCCAGATCTGGGCCAGCGACCATGTGCCCGATGAAGTTCGGGCCGAAGACAATATGCAGAAAAAACACTATTCGGAAACAAAACAGAAACTATTGCTGGAGCTTGCAGAGGCGGAAGCAGAGGCCGGCGAGCGTGTGACCGTAGTGAATGACCACTGGCTGGCCATTGTGCCCTATTGGGCAAGCTGGCCTTTTGAAACATTGCTGCTGCCTCGTTTCCCCGTTGCCAGATTGCCCGAACTAGATGAGCAGCAGAAAACCGGTCTTGCGGCAACTATCCGCGAACTGACCATCCGCTATGACAATCTTTTTCGTTGCAGTTTTCCCTATTCGATGGGCTGGCATGGCGCTCCGTTTGACAATGCGGAAACCAGCCACTGGCAACTCCATGCCCATTTCTACCCGCCCTTGCTGCGATCCGCCTCGGTCCGGAAATTCATGGTCGGCTATGAAATGCTGGCCGAGGCTCAGCGCGATCTAACACCCGAGCACGCCGCCGAAATGTTGCGGGCAGTCAGCGATGTCCACTATCGTGACTAGACGTGAAATCCTGATCGAGCGGGCAAAGACGAGCTTTCGCAAAGCTTTTGGCGGCGAACCCGATCTGCTGGTTGCAGCCCCCGGTCGTGTCAATTTGATTGGCGAGCACACCGATTATAACGACGGTTTCGTGCTGCCATGCGCGATCGATTATGAAACCATTGTGGCCATCGGGGCCAGCGAAGGCACCGGGGTTAGGGTTGTTGCCGGGGACTATGATAACGCCAGCGACAGTTTTGATCCGTCGGTAGGCTTTGTTCACCAGAAAGCCGAGTGGATGAACCATGTCCGCGGAGTAGTGGCTAGCATGATGTCACGCGGGTGGCAGGTTGGCGGGGTCCATTTGGCAATCGTCGGCGATGTACCGCGGGGTGCCGGACTATCATCCTCCGCCTCGATGGGCGTGGCATTGATCAAAGCGTTGGCCGAACATCATGGTTTTCACCGGATTGATGCGACAGATTATGCCTTGATCGCGCAGCAATCGGAAAATGATTTTGTCGGCTGCGCCTGCGGGATCATGGATCAACTGGTTTCTGCCCGCGGCCAATCTGGGACTGTGATGTTGCTCGATTGCCGGTCCCTTGAAACCAGATTTGTAACCATTCCGGACGATTTGGCGGTGATGGTAATCCATTCCGGTATAGAACGGGAGTTGGTAGACAGCGCCTATAACGAGCGCCGAAATCAGTGCAAACTGGCGGCGACCCATTACGGTGTTCCTGCCTTACGCGACATCGATAGCGATCGGTTGGTCCGGGACCGCGGTGATCTCGACGACATTACTTTTCGCAGGGCACGCCATATTGTTACTGAAAATGCCAGAACACTGGCTGCAGCAGGCGCCTTAGCAACCAATGATATTGCTACACTTTCCGTGTTAATGAAGCAATCTCATCGATCTATGCGGGATGATTTCGAAATCACTTTGCCGCCCATTGATAGCCTGGTCAAAATGATCAGTAATTCTCTGGGTCTTGAGGGCGGCGTTCGGATGACAGGTGCCGGGTTCGGCGGCTGCGTTGTTGCGTTGGTTCCCTTGGAGATTCTAGAACAGGTCACGGCCCTGGTCGAAAGTAGCTATCAGACACCGGATGGGGGTAAGGCTCGTATCATAATCTGTAATCCTTCAAGCGGGGCATCGGTGCTCTAGCTATATGCTGCTCTCCAGGAATCGGACAAGTTAAGCCATGATTGAACTGATCAACGGACTCAGTAGGTGCGTTTTAAGGCCTGACATCGGTGGTAGCATTCTGAGCTGGCAATATGATGGCCAATCCATGTTCCGAACCGTTCTTGATGCAGGAAAATCGGGATTGCAGGCTACCGATATGGGATGTTTTCCACTCGTACCCTTTTCCAATCGCATTGCAGACGGGCGCTTCTGCTGGGCCAACCAATCCTATCAATTGCCGTTAAATGCGCCGCCGGAACCCCATGCGCATCACGGTATTGGTTGGCAGAGCCCGTGGGAAGTTACAGAGACTGCCGGTCACAAGACGGTCCTTTTGCTGGAAAGCTATGACCTTGACAAATGGCCCTGGCCATTTCGCGTACAGCAGGAAATAGAACTGGGACCTGATCGATTGGCGATTGATTTGACACTGACAAATCTGGGGTCTGACAATATGCCCGGCGGATTAGGTATTCACCCGTTTTTCGCTTCTAAGTCTGCGGTCGTGCAATTCTCGGCATTAACAATTTGGGAAAATGATGCTCGCAAAATTCCGATTGGTAATAGGCCAGTCGCCGGTAGATATGACTTTACAATTCCTCAAGTCATCGCCGACCAAGATATTGATAATATTTTTAGCGATTGGACTGGAAAGGCTAAAATCGGTTGGCAAGAACTGCGTTACCAAATCCGATTGTCTGCCGATGTCAGAGCATCGGTTCTCTACATTCCCAAAGGAGGAGATTTTATTTGTCTGGAACCGGTCAGCCATATCACCAACGCCATAAATATGCCGGATTGCACTTTGCCGATGCAATCTATCGCGCCAGGTAAAAGCATTTCGGCGTCATTTGTGTTTGAGATAATATAGAAGTCTTTGCCTCGTCAAATTGAAGGAGGCGTGCGTGTCGGTTGCACTCGGGCGGGAAGATATGGCAAGTGAAGCGCGTGCCGTAATTGAGCGCGCCCTGCATCGGAGTTAGGCAATTGAAAGTTTTTGTGACTGGTGGCGCCGGCTATATCGGCACGCACACGGTGCTGGAGCTCCTTCGCGACGCCCACGAGGTTTGCGTGAGCGACAATTATCGTAACAGCTCGCCCGTGGCGTTGGACCGAGTTCGCCGCCTCGCCAATGCCGACTTCAGACAGTGCGAGGTCGACATTCGCGACCAAGACACTCTGACGCAGGCACTCTGTGAATTCCAGCCCGACGCCGTCATACATTTTGCAGGCCTGAAGGCGGTAGGCGAATCAAGCGAGATACCTATCGACTATTACGACAATAACGTGGTGGGTTCCCTGCGCCTGCTCGCCGCCATGGATCAGGCGGGATGCACGAGGATTGTTTTTTCTTCGTCTGCCACGGTCTATGGCGAGCCGCAGTATCTCCCCTACGACGAACAGCATCCACTGGCCCCCACTAATCCCTATGGCCGCACAAAGCTTATGGTCGAGGAAATCATCAGAGACTGGTGTCGTTCAAAGCCTCAAAATTCGGCGGCCTTGCTGCGCTACTTCAACCCTGTCGGCGCTCACGCCTCTGGCGACATCGGCGAGGATCCGCGCGGAACACCCAATAACCTCATGCCTTTTGTGGCCCAAGTGGCAGTCGGACGCAGGTCGCACCTCAGCGTCTTTGGAAATGACTATGCGACGGCCGACGGGACTGGCGAGCGCGACTATATCCACGTTGTCGACCTTGCCCGCGCCCACCTCGCGGCAATTGAATACGCGTCAAAGCATCAGGGCTGTGAGGCATTCAACATCGGCACGGGCTCGGCATATTCCGTTCTGCAAATCGTGGACGCCTTTGAGAGGGCCTCGAGTCGCGCAATCCCCTATCAAGTCTCAGAGCGGCGCGCGGGTGACATCGCCACGAGCGTCGCACGCGTCGATAAGGCGCGAGACACGCTTGGTTGGACGTCGGGCCACACGCTTGATGACATCTGTCAGTCGAGTTGGAATTGGCAGTCCCGCAACCCCGAGGGCTATGGAGTGGACGAGGCGTAAATTCGATGTGCCTTAGCTTGGCATCAACCACCCCGCCTCACTTAGCCTCTAAAAACCACCGCTCCGCGCCCTCTAAGCCAATGGGCGTCAGGCGACCCGAGGCTTGTTTGGCAAAAGAAGTTGTATCACCCGCCACTCAAACTCGGTCATCTCATATCGGCTCATCCAAAGGCCCCCTCCAGAAACCATTGAATTAAACTTACGCCGTTTTGGGAATCCTGATTATGGGTCCACAGCCAAATATGGGTTAGTTTCAAACGTACTTCCGCAAAGCTATCCAGGAGTGGACTGACCACTTATAATGGTGAATCTATTTACAGGTAGGGCCCTGACACAGAAAACATGTTGTACAGAATTTTCTTCGGCGAGAGCGAGCGCGAAAGCGTACACCCCCATTGCCGCCAATTTGTTGGTTAGCGAGGAAACGCGGGGTTCAGTATCGCCAAATCTTCTCCAGAGGCGGACCTATGCCTCAATCCGTCAGCGAAGATATTGCATAATTCGTCAATAAGACTAGATGGCCTCGCATTATGGCCGGTGAAACTGCCGGCAATTTGATCATGATTAGGGTGTAAACTAATGGATTTTTCAGATCTGGTGCATCGCCGCCAAAACCCCCTGACAGGCCGTTGGGTCCTGGTATCACCCCACCGAACACAGCGTCCCTGGCTTGGCCAGATAGAACCACAGGCCGCGCCAGACCTACAGGTGCATGATGCGAATTGCTATCTCTGCCCTGGCAACAAACGGGCGAATGGTGCAACCAATCCGAATTATGAAGGCCCATGGGCATTCCAAAATGATTTTCCGGCGTTACTCCTCGGAAGCAATGCAGACATCGAGGCGCAAGACCTGTTTCGTGCCGAAGTCGTCAGCGGAGAATGCCGCGTAATTTGCTTCTCTCCCAATCATTCGCTGACTTTGCCGCAGCTTTCAAAGGAGCAGGTCCGCTCCGTGATTGATTGCTGGGCAGCGCAATCAAGCGAGCTGGGCACTCAATACACCTGGGTCCAGCTATTCGAGAACAAAGGCGCCGCGATGGGCTGTTCCAATCCGCACCCTCATGGCCAGCTATGGGCTAGCAGCCATGTTCCTGATGAGCCTGCAATTGAGGACGTGCGACAGCGCGCCTACTTTGCCGAAACCGGACATAGCTTGCTGACGGAAGTGGCCGCTCAGGAAGCGGGCGGGCCGCGTGTGGTGATCGAAACGCCAGACTGGCTTGTGATCGTACCGTGGTGGGCGGTGTGGCCATTCGAAACCCTATTGATGCCGCGGTTCTCGGTGCAGCGCATAGAGCATCTGAACGCTGGCCAGCGCGACGGACTAGCCGATGTCCTGCGCGAGCTAACGGCCCGGTATGACAATCTGTTTGGTTGCCCATTTCCCTATTCGATGGGCTGGCATGGCGCCCCTTATCTCCCAGGAGATCACAGTCACTGGATTCTGCATGCCCATTTCTATCCGCCCTTGCTGCGATCGGCGACAGTCCGAAAATTCATGGTTGGCTATGAAATGCTCGCCGAAGCGCAACGCGATCTGACCCCTGAACAGGCAGCAGAACGACTTCGCCTTGTATCGCCAACACATTACAGCCTGAGGGCTGCCCAATGACCCCCCTCGAAGCACTAACTCAACATACTATACAGACATTTCGACAAGCTTATGACCGCGAGCCAACAGTCGTTGCATTCGCGCCGGGTCGGGTTAATCTGATCGGAGATCATACGGATTATAACGATGGCTTCGCGCTGCCCTGTGCACTGGAGTACGGCACTGTAGTCGCCTTAGCGCCGCGGGCTGATAACCTGATTGCTGCTCACGCAGTCGACCTTCAGGAAGAGAAGTGTGTGTTCGCGATTGATGCCCCAATTGTTCCAATGTCGGCTGGACACTGGCAAAACCATTTGCGTGGCGCAACCGCAGGATTGCTGAAGTTCGGACTACCAGTTGGAGGCGCGTACCTCGCTATTTCCGGAAATGTTCCTCAAGGAACAGGCCTTTCTTCTTCCGCCTCACTTGGTGTCGCATTGGGCTTGGGGCTCACTGCATTAGCTGGCGAGCAAACACCAGACCGCCGCGCTTTGGCCAAGGTAGCACAATGGGCCGAGCATCATTTCGTTGGATGCGCTTGTGGCTTGATGGACCAAATCGCTTCCGCATTTGGGCAGCAGGACAGCGCTTTGCTCCTCGATTGCCGTTCGCTTGCGGTTGAGCCAGTGTACTTCCCCGCAGATGCACGCATCCTGATTGTGCAATCAGGCGTCGTGCGAGAACTGGCTGAGAGTGCGTACAACGAGCGACGGGCCCAATGCGCCAGCGCGGCAGCGCATTTTGGCGTTTCAGCGCTGCGCGATCTCGATCCGCAGCGACTGGAAGCAAAACGCTCTGAACTCGACGACAAAGTCTACCGTCGCGCGCGCCATGTTGTGACGGAAAATGTGCGAACCGTCGGTGCAGCGCGCGCAATCGCGCAAGGTGACTTGGTTGCTCTTGGTAATGCAATGCGCGCCTCGCATCACTCTCTCAAGAACGACTTCGAAGTCAGTGTGCCAGCGGTTGATGCGCTTGTCGATTATCTCAACTTAGCCATAGGTAACGAAGGCGGTGCGAGGATGACGGGTGGCGGCTTCGGCGGATGCGTCGTTGCGGTTATTCCATTCAACAAGATGGACGCGGTTAAGCGAGCACTAGGCGCATTCTGGCATGCAAAGGGCATGCGTCCTCAGCTGGGCATCGTAGCTAGGCCGTCTGCCGGCGCCTGTCTGCTGCCTATCTAATGCGTCCGCCCAAACTCCTAATGAGCAAAGTGTTTGAATCCTATCGGATCGACAAGGGTCGATTCGCCGCTTCATTAGCTGCGCAAGTGCCATCGCGGACAGCTAAATTACATCTTTGAGGCAATCGTCAGACTGGCATTGTTATTGATAATATAATTAATAATGTCGTGTTTTAGCATGATTAAGTGACAATTTTCCGCGGAAAAATGCTGTTATATCTTCACTATTGACTAATCATCCATTTGTATTGCACATATAGTCAACAGCAAAGGGAGGAAAACATGTCAAAAATCAAGTTTCAGTTAATGGGCGCATCTGCTGTGGCTATCGCGTCGGTTGCCTTCGCAGCGCCGGCTTTCGCGCAGGCCGAAAACAATGATTCCGCCAACGATCGCGATACAATTGTTGTCACGGCGCAAAAGAAAGCGGAAAATGTCCAGGATGTCCCGATCGCAATAACTGCACTAAATGCGGCAGCACTCGAAGCGGCGCGCGTAGAGGACAGCAAAGATCTTCAGTTCAACGCACCCAATGTGACGCTGTCAGCTAACCGCAACATCACTATCCGCGGCGTCGGCTCCGCGTCATACGGCGGAACGGGAGACACCAACATCGGCGTTCTGGTAAACGGCGTGTTCCTGCAGTCGGGTAGCAGTTTCGGCGAATTCTTTGACATGGAGCGTATCGAGGTTTTGCGCGGACCGCAGGGCACCTTGTTCGGTCGGAACACAACTGGCGGCGCCATCAACTTTGTAACGCGTCGACCGACTGACCGCTTTGAAGGGTATCTTGAGGTCCAGGGTGAAAACCCGCGTGGCATAAGAACTAATGCGGCAATTAACATTCCCTTGGCTAATGGCCTATCTCAGCGCTTCGCAGCTAATTACATCAACCGGGATGGCTATACAAAAAACCTACTCGATGGTTCGATGGTTGATGGCCGCAACCAGTTCACCTTGCGTTCTAGTACGCGCTTTGAGCCTTCGAGCTCCACAACGGTCGACCTTACGCTAACATATTTTAAGGAAGATTCAGATCGCCAGAACGCTGCTAAGTCGCTCTGCACACCTGATTCAGCTTTTGGCTGCTCTCCCAATTCAGTTTCAGCGTCGTTCCCGACGACCAACTTCACAATCGACAGTATCTTTCTCGGAGGGCGAGTTCGACCTAACACTTTTTCGGCAAATCCGACCAGCCTTCGCGAAGTTGTGATCGACGTTAAGCCGTTCCAGAAGGCAGAGGACTTCCTAGCGACCCTGGAGATTAATCAAGAGTTAGGGGGCCTTACGCTCACGGCGGTGACGGGTCTGCGTGACGGCAACAACTCAAGCGAGCGTGATTTCGATCAGGGGTATCGGCCGAATGCCTTTAACCCCGGCACGTTCGGGACCCACGTGATACCTGATGCCGGTAATGGCAACGGCGTGATGACCTACTTGTTGTCAGGCCGTCCGGTAACCACGACTGAATATCGCACGTCGCAGACTGGCGGCGGCACGCAAAAGCAGTTTAGCCAAGAGCTGCGCCTTGCTTCGCGTTTAGATGGGAGCTTTAATTTCATCTTGGGTGGCTTTTATCTGAACTCGCGAGGTTCCGGTTACGTCGACACCTGGACCCCAGCAAACCGATTGTCCGGCGCTGTATCAAAGTTCAGCACGCGTTTAGGGCAGGTTGAATCTTATGCCGTTTTCGGTGAAGCCTATGTCGATCTTGCAGAGAACCTCAAGCTTACCGGTGGACTGCGCTACACTCACGATAAAAAGCATATCGAAACCGCTTCTGGCCTTTTTGCATTAAGCCCCTATTTCATTGGCGATGCGGACTTTGACAAGTTAACAGGGCGCGCGGTTCTAAACTGGAAGCCAACGGTTTCATTTACGGAAGATACCAACATTTATCTGTCTTTCTCACGTGGGTTTAAATCCGGTGGGTTCAACCCGGGCAATAACACTATTCCGGTTTTTGAATCAGAAGCGATCGATGCCTATGAACTTGGCGCAAAGAATACGTTCATGGATGGCAAGGGCCGATTGAACCTGGCCTTGTTCAATTACGAATACTCCAACCTGATCGTAGGCAACCTTGTAGGAACAGCTGTGGCGAACACCAACATTCCCAAGTCGCGAGTGAGAGGTTTAGAAGCGGAGTTGGTCTATACTCCGATCGAGCCGCTGCGCCTTGAGGCCAATCTTGGTCTACTGAACGCAACGGTTCGCAGCGATTTCCGTTCGTCTGACCCGTCTCGTGGCAAGGCACTGTTCCAGCTCCAAGGTAATCAGCTTCCGAATGCGCCGCGCCGTACGCTGAAGTTGGCTGCGGAATACACGGTTGATGCAGGGGAGGACTGGGCCGTTCGCCCGCGCATCGATTTCTATTCGCAGTCCGGCTTTCACTCGCGTGAATTCAACGTACCGGCAGACCGTGTTGGCAGTTGGAGCCAACTCGATGCTTCGGTCCAGATTGCTAACAGCAAGAAGGATTGGAGCGTAACTGCTTTTGTCAAGAATCTGGCAAATAAGGACAGCATCACTTGGCTGGAAGTGAACTCCGAATTGGTAGGCAGTTTCCGTAGTGCTTTCCTATTGGATCCGCGGACCTTCGGCCTAAGCCTTCGCGTCGGCTTCCAGTAAGTAGGCCGATCGATCGACTGGCACCCCTCCCGCCAGGGCAGGCGAAGGTAACCCCTTCGCCTGCCGCTCCGACTAAGCAGTAACGGGACCACCTCAATCATGCCGCGACTGATCATAGCCCTTGCAACCTTAATAGCAGCGACTTCTTCCGGTACGGCGCAAGGGCAAGTTCAACAGATAGAGCAAGCATCAGGCCACTCGGCCGAAATGCCTGAACTGGCAATGTTTGGTGCTTTTGGCATCGGCACGCGGATGGATCATCTTGCGTCGGGTGATCGCACAATAGGTGTCCGCTTCTGGTATCCTGCGGTTCCTAGTAGCTCTTCTGGCCGAGCGGTTTATAATCACCGTCGTGCATTGCCTGGCCAAAAGCCACTCCAAATTGCAGAAACCGGCCTAGCCGTAGCTGACGCCAAGCCTATCGCTGGGCAGACCTTCCCATTGGTTATAATGTCTCACGGCTATGGCGGCTGGTCGGAACATATGAGCCGCCTCGGAGAAACGCTCGCATCAAGGGGCTATGTGGTTGCCTCAATCGATCACCGGGATCAGCCTTTTACTGATATTGCTTCATTTGCAGCTTCGTTCGCTGGGGTTCTAATTAACAGGACACTGGACCAACGGGCGGTGCTGAATGCGGTCCTCGGTGCAAAACTGGCGCCACAGATCGCCGAAAATATTAATCCGAATGCAATCGGTCTCCTCGGTTTCTCCATGGGCGGTTATGGCAGCTTGACCACAGCCGGCGCGGCACTTGATCCGGCGGCTCCGGCCTTTGCCCAGTTATCGCCAGCTATGCGTGCGCAACTCCCTATTCCGGACCCCGCCCTGGCATCGAAAATCAAGGCTGTGGTAGCACTTGCCCCTTGGGGTGGACAGCCCGGCGCAGCGGTCTGGCAAGATTCTGCGCTTGCCAGCCTGCGAATGCCGCTGCTCGTTGTGGCGGGCGATCAAGACGATGTTGTTGATTACGAGCGCGGGGTGAAACGGCTTTTCAATGCGGCGCAAGGCACTGACCGTTACCTTCTCGTCTATCGCGAGGCCGCGCATAACATTGCAGGAAATCCTGTGACAATCCCATCAGATGCTGACTTTCCAACGATTGAGTTCCTTACCGACCCTGTGTGGCGCAAGGAACGGATTGAAATGATAAACGCGCATTTCATCGGAGCATTCCTTGACCTTGAATTGAAGGCCGAAGAAAGTAAAAGTATATATCTCGAAGTACCCACACCATTCGCAAACCAAGGTAAGTGGCCCAGCAGTTTTGGTCAGACATGGGGCGGCGTCACAGCGGGCAAGGACCAGCCAGGTTACTGGCGTGGATTTCAGCGTCGTTGGGCGCGTGGGTTGGAACTTCATCACAAATCGGCAGGTAAATGAACAATATGCACAATCTTTTCGATCTTAACGGCCACGTCGCATTGGTAACGGGCGGCAATGGAGGACTTGGCCTTGCTATGGCAAAAGGCCTAGCCAAGGCAGGTGCGCAAATCGCAGTGTGGGGACGAAATGAAGCCAAGAATGCTGAGGCGGTTGCTGAACTGGTTGCGATGGGTGGCCACGCCCAAAGCTTCGAAGCTGACGTGACTGACCCGGCGTCTACCGCTGCGGCATTTGATCGCACCATTAATGCTTTCGGAAAAATCGACAGCTGTTTTGCCAACGCAGGTGGCGCGGGCGCTAGAGGCTCGTTCGTCGATATGGATCGGCAAGCCTGGCTCGACACGAACGAGCTCAATATCCTTAGCGTGATCGACACGTTTCAGCTTGCAACGCGTCACTGGCAAAACCGCAAAGCGGGGGGCAAGTTGATTGTCACGTCTTCGGTGGCGGCACTCCTTGGACTACCCAATTCCGCTGGCTACTGCCTGACCAAATCGGCCGTGACTGGGCTGGTCCGTTCACTTGCAATCGAACTGGGACGCAGCGGTATCCAAGTTAACGCAATCCTGCCCGGGTTCATCGAGACCGAAATGTCGCTGAATACGCCCAAAGCCTTTCAAGACGGGTGTCGCCGCCGGGCAGCGTCCGGTAAGATTGGGCAATTGTCAGACATGGAAGGTATCGCGGTTTACCTTGCATCCAAGCAAAGCAATTTCATGACCGGTCAAGCGCTGGTGCTTGACGGCGGCCATTCGATTTTTCCTCTATGATGGGGCCCGATACATCATCGGATTTCAAGGGGAGCGATCGCACAAATCGTTCAAGAAACGGTTTACAAAGTCGAATTTGGAAGGGGGCATAAGTGGCATCAGCATCCGGTCGTGAAGAGCAACAGATAGGCTTGTGGCGAATTCTTGCCTTTGGGTCCGTGCAATTGCCCCTTGGAATGATCGGGCTACCGATCGCAATCTATCTGGCTCCGCTCTATTCTGGACAGATGCAATTGGCCCTGCAGCTTATCGGGATTTCGTTAATCCTAGCTCGCCTATCCGATTTCATTACCGATCCGATTATAGGAATTATTTCCGATCGCTGGCGTCCCAAAATCGGTCGCAGACGGGTGTGGCTGATTTTTGGATCATTGACAATGATGGCAGGGGTCTACCTGCTATTCCGGCCCTCGCCGGGTATTGATATCGTCTATTTCCTTGCAGCTGTCGCGCTTGTTTATCTGGGCTACACGATGCTATTGCTACCCTATCATGCCTGGGCAGCCGAGCTTTCCGAAGACTATCACGTCCGAACCCGAATAAGTTCGGTTTCACAGGCCTTCAGCATCGCCGGCCTGATCACATCGACACTTATCCCTGCTTATGTACAAATGCAGCCTGGAACGACCAGCGCAGATGTGATGTCGGCGTTAAGCGTCGTTATCATAGCTTTGCTGCCGCTATGTGCGGCGCTTGCCTTCTTTTTCGTTCCAGAGCCCGAAGCTCCAATCCGCAAAGCCCCGTTCAACATAGCCAATGCGATGAAAATGCTTGGTTCCAACCGCGCTTTCTTGCAGGTAACTTTGTTGGTGCTTGTTGCAACGGTGGGCGAAGTTTTCCGTCAGACGATCACCGTTTTTTTTGCGCGCGATGTTGTGGGCGTCCCAAATATCGGCGTCATTTACTTCCTCTATTTCGTCGCAGCGCTGCTTGTTGTGCCCGGTTGGGTTTGGCTCGCAAAGCGTATCGAAAAACACCGCGCCCTTGCCTTGGCGCTCGTCATCGTCGCGGCAACCAATGCGTTGATGTTTTTTGTACCAAAGGGCGGGGTATATTTCTTTACCGCCCTCTTTATCCTAAAAGGTGCGTGCTATGGTGCAGTGCTCATGCTGCCGCACGCGATGATCGCTGATACTGCAGATATCGACACCGCAGACACGTTGGATCGCCAACAGGGACTGTTTTATGCAGTGACGGCCATGGTTCAGAAGATGGGATATGCTGCCGGCTCTGGTCTGCCTTTGCTCATTCTTGGTGGGGTTGGTTATGTTTCTGCCGGTGAGAGCAGAGCCGAACCGCTGCTAGCCTTGACGATCAGCTATAGTGTTATTCCAGCCGTTCTGGTGCTGATTGCCGCTTATATGGCGTGGCATTATACTTTGACAGAGGCGCGCCATCGCGACATCCGCGCCGAAATCGACGCTCGAATGGCCGTCGCTTCTTCCGAAGTGAAAGAATAATGATCACAGGGCTGCATCATGTCGGACTTTCTGTGCTCAATCTCGACGCGGCGATCGACTTCTATACCAAACAGCATGCCTATAATCTCTCCCACCGATTTGACGTAGAAGATAACGCAAACAATCGTGCCATGCTGCAGCTTGATAATGCCTCTGCTCGGGGCGCGTTTTTGCAGGGCAGTCTCGGATGTTTGGAACTGTTCGAATATGCCTGTAAACCTGAAATGGATCAGGAAGATAAGGCAGTCTATTCAGCAGGGATACGCCATATCTGCCTACAGAGCGAGATTTCCGACCGGTTGTACGATGGACTGGTTGCCGCTGGCGCAACTTCACATGCACGACCCTCGGGGTTGGGAACAGGCAACAGTTATGTCTATATCCGTGATCCCGAAGGAAATCTTCTGGAGCTTGAGGGAACACCTTGGGCGCCGGAGGAGGCTCGTCGCCCTTGGTTTGCGCACGTTGCGCTGGTCACTCCAGATATCAGCAGGCTGACTGATTTTTATGCGCTGCTCACCGGAATCGATATCCATCGCCAAGGCAGTTTCGGCCCCAGTCCTAAATTCGATCATGTGGCTGGACTTTCAGACATATGTTTCACGGGCGCTTGGTCGCGGCTCGCCAACGCCGAACTAGAATTTTGGTGCTATGCACATCCACCTACTCTGCCAGGAAACAGGCGCATTCTCGCGACTCCGGGGTGGAACCATATTTGCTTTGAAAGCGATGACATCGACGCTGACTATGCACGGTTAGTGGCCCATGGCATCGAATTGCATGGGCCGCCCCATATGTTCGGAAATGCGCGGCTATTTTTCGGACGCGACCCCGATGGCAATGTTTTCGAATTGCTGCAACCCAGCTTAGACAAACAGCTAACAGTCGCTGCAATGTTGCAAGAAGCCAATGGCCATAGCGTCGATGCTGCGCGAACCGCATATCGCAATCGATTGGCCGCGACGGCTACAGGGGCATAACCTCGATGTCCTTCACCTCGGGTCCTGCTATTGCCAACGCTTCCCCTATGAACCGAAATGTTCGGGCCAATGGACTGGATTTTCATTGCTTGGAACAGGGGCACGGCGAACCAATTCTTTTTTTGCACGGCTTTCCCGACCACGCTGCCACATGGCGCCCCCTTTCAGAACGTCTCGCGCCCGAATTCAGGTTGATTGCGCCGGATCTGCGTGGCTATGGCTTGACCTCGCGCCCGCTGGATGTTGAAAGCTACCGGCTGGGGCATTTGATCGACGACGTCGCGGCATTGATTGATGCGTTTGATTTGTCGATGGTGCATCTATGTGGACATGATTGGGGTGGCGTTTTGGCGTTCGCATTTGCGGAAAAGCATCCGCATAAAGCAGCCAGCCTTACCGTCCTCAACGCGCCGCCGCCTGCAGTATTGCAAAAAATGATCTGGAATGACCCCAACCAGCGCCTTGCATCGCAATATATCACCATGCTGCGTTCCGCCGAGGCAGATGCACTGTTCAATGAAACCAATGTCGATGCTTTGATAGAGCGTTTCTTGGCGCAACCTTATCATCATGGATTGCTGAATGATGCTGACATCGAGGCCTATCGACATGCCTGGACCCAAAAGGGTGTGTGGCAGGCGATGTTGGCTTGGTATCGTGCATCTCCTTTTGATGTGCCGGGTATCGATGCAGAATTTGGCAACGACTTTCTGGATGAATGCCACATCGAGTGCCCCGTCCAGATCATCTGGGGTGATCTGGATGCCGTTTTTGTGCCAGCCATGGCGGACGCCATCGTCCATGCCTGCCCGGAGGCTATCCTCACGCGACTGCCCGCTGCTGGACATGTCCCGCACCGCGATACCCCTGAATGCTGCGCAGCGTTGATTACTAAATTTATCGCTCAACACCCAATCCGGCCGATTTCGAAGGAAGTTACAGCATGACAGAACAAACCCTTACAGGCCGCGTTGCCATCATCACCGGGGCTGCCCGTGGAATTGGCCTTGCGGCCGTGCATCGCCTTTGCGCGAGCGGTGCCAGCGTAGTCGCGTTCGATCGGCCGGAGGCCGATTTCAGTACCGCCTTGTCCGCTGGTCGCGTTGCGAGTCTAGCCGGCGATGTAGTGAATGCAGCCGATTGGCAGAGGGCGATCGATCTTGCTCTTACGCTGGGTGAGCGGGTTGATATCTTGTTCAACAACGCAGGGATATCGGGTGCGATAGCCAATGCGCTAGACTATCCGGAAGAAGAATTTGACCGTGTTATGGCGGTCAATGTTAAAGGTGTCTTTCTGGGGCTAAAGTATGTCGGCCATCACATGCTGACCAATCGCAGCGGTGTGATCGTCAACACATCCTCGGTTTCGAGCTTTGGCGGTAGCGGTAACATCTTTGGGTACACTGCCAGCAAGCATGCGGTGAATGGAATGACCAAGTCCGCGGCCATCGCGCTGGCGCCGCACGGGGTGCGTGTGCTGGCAATCTGCCCTAGTCCGACGGCAACCGAAATGATGTTCCAACTCGAGCGCCGCCTTTCGCCCGATAACCCAGAGGCTGCTCGGCCACAATTGGCACAGGGGATCCCCATGGCACGCTATGGCACACCAGAGGAAGTGGCCGAAGCCTTGGCGTTTCTGGTCAGCGATGCAGCCGCTTTCATGACCGGTGCCCTTGTGCCGGTCGATGGCGGAACCTTGGCCAAGTAACCCGAAGAGGAGGCTGACATGGTGACGCAGATCGAACGTAGCTTCGGGGAAAAGTTCCTCAAAAGCATCGACAATTTCTACACCTACGGGATCGACTGGTTGTTCAACGAATGGTGGGAAACAGCTCCGGCTGATGTGATTGCGAAGTACGAGGCGGCGATCCTCGATCACCCGGACCATGGACCGCTGGCTCGGGAAGGATGGCTTGCGCCGGATTTTCGAATTGGTTCGCTCGACAGTTATGGTCCAGGTACGTTGGGCCATGCTTACCGCGCCTTCATGGTCGATAACAATCTGGTTGAACATTTGGCAGCTGGTTACCACGCTAGGCATGATGAATTGCTGCAAAGCGGTAAAATTGATCGTATGCCTCCGGCATTAGCTTACAAAGTGTTACGTGGCTTTCAGACACATGATCTTCATCATGTCCTGACCGGCTATCCGGCTACACCACTCGGTGAGCTTGCAATTCAGGCATTCCAACTTGCCCAGATGGACTATCCTTATGCTGCCATGTGGATTGCCGTTGTGACCAGTCATATGACTTTGGTCGATCCCTACCTAATCAAGCCGGGGATGGATGCTATCACTGATGGTTGGGCCCTTGGCCGGCACGCCCGCAGCGTCCAGTTCGTGAAGTTTGAGCATCGTCTCGGTGAACCCTTGGATGACATTCGCGCCGAATTTGGGTTGCAGCGCGATCTAGTTGCGATAGCGGATACGCCGCCCAAGCGCATGCCTGAACTTCTAAAGCCGTCAGTTGAGCGCTCAGATTGATGCCGGTTGTTGACGCCGGATCGGCTGGTGCCGATTTGTATGCTCACGCTTGATCTCAGTCAGCGTCCCTAGGATCATGGTGACAGTTAAATCTTCAAGCGCTTCTCGACTGAGCTTGCGTTGCAACAAATAGGCACCCGCAGCGGCCGGCAAACCAAAGCTGATGTCTGTTGCTGCTCTGGCGATATCGGGAGGTAAATTGAAATGTTCGGTAACAATTTCGGCCAGATAGCTGACGGCGGTGTCTCGACCGAACTCTGTGGGGTCGTGAATAGCAGAGACTGAGGGTTCGGCTTGCAACCGTTCGATCAACATACCCCGCTCATCAATATATTTGAGGTAAACATGTGTAACCGAACGAACCAAATCCTCGAAAGTATTAGCTTTTTGAGCTGCTTCGACCTGTTGTCGTCGCAAGCGCCTCCATTCGCGTTGCAGAAGAAGCCTCAGCAAATCAGTTATATTGGGGAAATAATTGTAGACAAGAGACTTACTTATACCCGCTTCACGCCCGATGCGATCCATCGACAAGGCCGAAACACCGTCGCGCGCTACAATCTCTGCAACATGATCGAGGATGAGCGTCTGTCGTTCACTTGGGGCGAGACGGACCCGTTTCTGAGACTTCGATAGAGCACTTCGTTTGGCATCGGGCATCGCGTTGCAACCTTTAACAATTTTCACACCCGGCAAACCCGATCGCGAGAACCTTTATCGTTATTTGCCTGTTCCCGCTGGTTTGCCCGTCATAAGCAGAAAGGGCAAGGCTAGATCGATGTCAATTTCCTTGCATTTGCCCCTCCTGGGCGCAAAGCGGACCTCTAAATCGTTTCTTACTGCATCCTCCAAGGTGCACCGTTCGGAATACACCTAGCATATTCTACTGGACTTCATTTCCAGTTCGAGCAGTAGCGTAGTGTGTAGCAGCACTGGCACGCGCTGCTTGCCCCGCTGGGCCTGACCCACGGGGCTCTGGGTGGTGGAGGCAGGCATGAGGCCTACTCACCAAGAGGGCCACTCATGCAACCCATCACCGATGACGTCTGGCAAAAAGACATCACCGTCATTCCTGCCCTTTCTAAAACGGAGCTGCATGCCCGCTGGGAACGGCTCGAAGGTTCTAAGCCGCCGAACATTCCAATCGATCTGCTGCGTCTGCTCTATGTCCAGCGTGTCCGCGAACATGCCTACGGCGGCATTCCTGGCTGGGTTCTGGCTGAGTTCGATCGCGTGTTGGTCGAGAGCCGCCAGCCAAGAGAGAAGAAACGCGTCGATTCTGTGCGCCGCTCTCTATCTGTTGGCACCCGCCTGGTCCGAGAATGGAATGGCAAGACTATCAGCGTTGAGGTGAGAGAAGAGGGCTATCTTTATGCGGATAGACTCTATGGCTCTCTGAGTGAGATTGCGCGAGCCGTAACAGGCGCACATTGGTCAGGGCCACGGTTCTTTGGGATTAAGCGCCGTGGTTGAGAAGATATTCCGCTGCGCGGTTTACACACGCAAGTCCACCGAGGACGGGCTGGAAAAAGAGTTTAACAGCCTCGATGCGCAATATGAGGCCTGTGCTGCTTATGCGCTGAGCCAGAAGCATGAAGGCTGGCATCTTTTGCCTGAGCGCTATGATGATGGCGGATATTCAGGGGGGAATATGGAACGCCCTGGTCTTAAGCGTCTGCTGAGTGATGTGGCAGATGGCAGGGTCGATAATATCCTCGTCTATAAGATCGACAGGCTTACCCGAAGCTTGTCTGACTTTGCCAAGATCGTCGATGTCTTGGACACGGCCAAGGCGAGCTTTGTGTCCATTACCCAGTCGTTCAACACTACAACCAGCATGGGCAGATTAACCCTCAATATGCTTCTCTCGTTTGCCCAGTTTGAACGTGAGGTCACAGGCGAACGGATCAGAGATAAGATCGCTGCCTCAAAGCGCAAAGGCATGTGGATGGGAGGCCCTGTTCCTCTGGGCTACGATCTTGAGAACAGGCGGCTGATCCCGAACCCCAAAGAAGCGACGCTCGTCCGATACATCCTCGAACAATATCTCAAGCATCCATCCGTTCAGGACCTTGGCAATCATCTGAACGCCCAAGGCTATACGACCAAGGTCCAGCACCGGGCCAGTGGCCCGCACAGGGGTGGATGTCGTTTTAGACGAGGCACGCTTTACCACCTGCTTTCTAATCAGATCTACCTCGGCAAGATCGTCCACAAAGGACAGGTTTATGATGGTGAGCATGAAGCTATCGTCTCTCAAGACCTGTTTGAGGCCGTCCAGGTCAAGCTTAAGGAGAATGCTTCGGGCAGCTCCAGGCGCCTTAAAGCACAACATCCAAGCCTGCTAACAGGCCTCCTGTTCGATAGCGAGCAGCGACCTATGACGCCGGCCCATACCACTAAGGGCAAGACTACCCGCTATCGCTACTACATCACCCGGGCCGACAAGGCAGACACTGCGCCCATCTGGCGGGTCAACGCACATGACATAGAGCAGCTGACAACTGACTGTATCGCAGCCTATTTTAACAGCCCAGCAGAGATAGCAAAACTTGCGGGATCAGACGTCGAAGCAACCACGCTCCAAAATGTACTGGCCCAAGCTGACCTTGCAGCCTCAATGCTGCGAAGTGGCGCAGCCAACAGCAAGTATGAACTTATCCAGAGGCTCGCTGAGCGGATTACACTCTATGCTGACCATATCGTTGTTCAGCTGAGACCAGAGAGGCTGGCATCTCTTCTGGGCCTCCCGGTATCTGATGAACAAGCACCGGTCACGTTGACTGTGCCTGCCAAGCGCGCCCGAAAAGGACACCAGATAAGGCTGGTTATACAAGGGGAAGAAGCCGAGCTACCAAAGTCGCCCCAGCGCGATGAGAAGGCGATCTTTAAGCTTGCAGAGGCGTTCGAAGCCCGCAAGCTAGTGACGGAGAACCCGACTTTGTCGCTTGCAGCAATCGCAAAGGCGCATGGGCGGTGTCACAAACACCTGGCCAAACTCATTGAACGATCTTTCGTGGCTCCTGAAGATCTCGTCGCCATTTTCGCCGTCAAATAGGCTGCGCAGGCGGCGTATCTCCATTAAGCACTGACGAGCAAGATTTTCTGGGATTGACGAAAAGCTGATGTCGGAGACGCCAGCTCCAAATGCGGGTCGCAGGCCCTCTAAACCAGATGCTCACGACATCGTCTTGCCCATAGCGAAAATCATAAAACCCAGCCTAAACTGGCTCTTTTAGGGCTACCTGGGGTCAGGTTTTTGAGTGTCTGGGTGAGGAGTACAGACTGCCTGGTGCGGCCAAGAAGACTCGAACTTCCACGGGCTTTCGCCCACAACGACCTCAACGTTGCGCGTCTACCAATTCCGCCATGGCCGCACGCGCCTAGACAGGTAGGAGGCGGCCCCTAGCAAAGCGTGTAGGCAGGCGCAACAGGCATTATCGTATGGCCGATGCCAAAGGGGCCGAGTCACGCCCGCTTAATTCTATAGCGAGCCGACATGACGCGGACGAACGGATGTCAAAATTCCGACGCGCCCTAATCGCGCCGCAGCAGGAACACCGCATGTTCCGCGAGGAGATTGGCCAGGCGTTCCTTGCGCGGTTTGTCACCTGACAAAAACCATTGGCCCTCAATGCGAATATCGCGCTCGGCAAGAAAACTGCGAAAATCGTCAATGGTCACATGGTGGATGTTGGGCGTGTCATACCAGCGGTGGGGAAGCTGCTCTGTTACGGGCATGCGTCCGCCAAACATATGGGCCAAACGAATGCGCCATTGCGCGAAATTGGGGAAGGAGACAAACGCCTGCCGCCCGATCCGTACCAGATGGTCCAACACCAGATCAGGCCTTTTGGTGGTCTGCAACGTCTGGCTTAAAATCGCATAGTCAAAGCTGCCATCGGGATAATCGGCCAAGTCCGTATCTGCATCGCCCTGAACCACCGATAGCCCGCGTGCAACCGCCGTGGCAACGTCGCGTGCATCAAGCTCCATCCCGCGTGCGTCGGCATCTTTGGTGTCGCGCAAGGCCGCCAGCAACAGACCATCGCCGCAGCCAACATCCAGGATACGGGCATGGGCGCGCACTTCGCGGGCGATAATCGCAAGGTCGGGGCGCAGCGCTGTCACCGGTTTTCCCCTGCGCGCAAAAAGCCATCGACGATGCGGTTCATTTCGGGTGCCTCCAACAAGAAAGCGTCATGACCAAAGGGGCTCGATAGTTCCACAAAACTCGCCGCCGCACCGGCTGCGTTCAGGGCATGCACAATGCGCCGCGATTCCGCCGTTGGATACAACCAGTCGCTGTCAAAGCTGATCAAGCAGAAACGCGTTTTGGTGCCGGAAAACACCTTGGCAAGTGCGCCGTTATGCGATTCGGCCAAGTCAAAATAGTCCATCGCGCGGGTGATGTAGAGATAGCTGTTGGCATCAAAGCGGTCGACAAAGCTAAGGCCTTGGTGGCGCAAATAGCTCTCAACCTGAAAATCGGCGTCAAAGCCAAAGCTTTTGGCATCGCGATTTTGCAAACGACGACCGAATTTCTCGGTAAGGCCCGCTTCTGACAAATAAGTGATATGTGCCGCCATGCGGGCAACGGCAAGGCCAGCGGCGGGCGCCTCCTGCCCATAATAAGCGCCATTATTCCAGCGTGGGTCCGCCATAATAGCCTGACGCCCAACCTCGTGAAACGCAATGTTCTGCGCGGAATGTCGGGCGGTCGATGCAATGATAACGGCTGAACGCACGCGGTCGGGATATAAAGCGGCCCAGCTTAATGCCTGCATCCCCCCCATGGATCCGCCGACCACCGCCTCCAATGTTTCAATGCCCAGATAGTTCAGCAAAAGCGCCTGCGCACGGACCATGTCGGCGATGGTGATGACTGGAAAAGCCATGGCATAAGGCGCGCCCGTTAACGGATCGATGCTGGCAGGGCCAGATGATCCCATGCAGCTGCCCAGAACATTTATGCTGATGATGCAATGGCGCGCAGGGTCGATTGGCTTGCCGGGGCCAACCATCCGCGTCCACCAGCCTGCCTTGCCGGTAACGGGGTGGTTCGACGCCACATATTGGTCGCCGGTGAGCGCGTGGCAAATCAGGATGGCGTTAGATTTATCTGCGTTCAATGCACCATAAGTTTCATAAGCGCATTCGACAGGCGCAAACTCTGCGCCGCTGTCGAGCTGCACTGGCCCAATCAATTGTGCCTTTTTATCCAATCCGAAACGCGTATCGTGATGCATGATGACCGCCATATCAGCGGTTTCGTGCGAAACAACCCAAACTCGTAAAAGAACTATCGGCGGTTTGGCGACATGTTGCGCTCCGCCGATGCCACCGCTATGGCCACGGGCATGAACACACCCATCGCCAAACCATGGATTGAAGCTATCAGCGCCTACACACCCGGCAAAGCAAAGTCGGACGATGGCCGCGTGCTGATTAAACTATCGGCGAACGAAAACCCTTTGGGATGTAGTGCCGACGCTGCGGCGGCGCTGGTGGACAAAAGCGATTCTTTGGCCCGATATCCTGACCCTGCCTGCACCGCTTTGCGTGAAGCCCTTGGCGCGGCATATGAGGTCAATAGAGACCAGATCGTCTGCGGCACAGGTTCGGATGAACTGCTGAACCTTATCGCCATGGGCTATGCGGGTGCAGGCGATGATATCATTTATGTCCGTTATGGTTTCTCGGTCTATGACATTGCGGCCCGCAAAGCGGCGGCCAATGTGATTGTCGCGCCGGACAAGGATTATGGCACCGATGTCGATGCCCTGCTGGCGCTGGTGACCGACAAGACGCGCGTGGTTTTTGTGGCGAACCCAAATAATCCGACGGGCACCTATTGCGACGACAGCGAAATTGCGCGGCTGCATGCTGGCTTGCCCGGAAATTGTGTGCTTGTGCTGGACCAAGCTTATGGCGAATATCTTGAGGATGACGGTCCCGCCGCCTTGGAACTGGCGCGCCGCCATGACAATGTTTTGATCACGCGGACTTTCTCTAAAATTTACGGCCTCGCGGCAGAACGCATTGGCTGGTGCTATGGTCATGCGGGCCTGATCGCGACGCTCAACCGCGTGCGTGCGCCGTTCAACGTGACGGCTGCGGGACAGGCGGCGGCCATTGCTGCGCTTGCGGATACAGATTTCGTGACACGAAGCCGTCAGCATAATGCCGTATGGCGCGACTGGATGGCGGCGGAGTTTGCGTCATTGTCCAACCACGGATTGAAGGTCATTCCATCTTGGGGCAATTTCCTGATGGTCTTATTTGAAGGCACATGCAGCGCGGAGACCGCTTATCATGCGTTGATGGCCAAAGGCTATATCGTCCGCTGGTTGCCGGGTCAGGGGCTTGGCAATGGCTTGCGGATCACCATCGGCACCGAAGACGAAACGCGGGGCATTATGTCTGCCTTACGCCAGATTTTGGACGCGAATGCCTAATGTTGCCTTTTGCGCGCCTGACGATCATTGGCCTGGGTCTCATCGGCTCATCGGTCGCGCGCGCGGTTCGGGCCCAGATGCCCTTAGTGCGCATCACTGGACATGATGCCGACCCGGCTGTGCGCGAACGCGCGGTTGCGCTTGGTATTTGCGATGATGTGACGGACACCGCTGGCGCGGCAGTGATCGATGCGGATCTTGTCATCCTGTGCGTGCCCGTGGGCGCAATGGGTGCGGTGGCGGCGGAATTCGCGGCTGACCTGTCTGCCGATGCAATTGTCAGCGATGTCGGGTCATGCAAACAAAGCGTGGCCGAGGCGCTTTCTGCGGTGCTTCCTGATGCCATCATCATTCCGGCCCATCCGGTAGCGGGCACCGAAAAAAGCGGGCCAGACGCTGGTTTTGCGACCTTGTTCAAGGGCCGCTGGTGCATATTGACGCCACCTGAAAACGCACCCGAGGCTGCTATTGAGCGCCTGCGCATTTTTTGGCAGCTGCTTGGCGCCGATGTCGAGATTATGGACGCACGTCATCATGACATGGTTCTTGCCGTCACCAGCCATTTGCCGCACTTAATTGCCTATACTATCGTCGGCACAGCCGATGATTTGGAAGGCGTGACACAAAGCGAAGTGATCAAATATTCCGCGGGTGGTTTTCGTGATTTCACCCGTATCGCCGCATCCGACCCAGTGATGTGGCGTGATGTGTTTTTGTCCAACAAGGACGCGGTGCTTGAAATGCTGCAGCGTTTTTCCGAAGACTTAAGCGCGCTGCAACGCGCGATCCGGTACGACAAAGGCGACGAGCTAGAGGCATTATTTGCGCGTACCCGCAATATCCGACGGTCGATTGTGGAACAGGGTCAGGATGATGACGCGCCCGACTTCGGACGCAAGCATTAAGCCGTCAAGCGTTCAGCGCATTGATGGCGGCATGCACCCGCGCCTCAATTTCCGCACGTGGCAAGCCTGTGGGAAGCTCTTCCCCGACTTTATAAGTAATCGTCCCTGATTTCCAGATACCCGCTCTGCGCGGGCTTAAAGTGCCGCTGTCCACCGCAATCGGTACGACGGGGAGGTTGATGAGCTTATACAGACCCGCAAAGCCCGACTGTAATGGCGGCCGATGGCCGGGGGCGACACGGGTTCCTTCGGGGAAGATCACAATTGGTCGTCCGTCGGCGATCATTTTTTTGGCCAAAAGCAGCATGGCCCGCAGCGCCGCCGCGCCACCATTGCGGTCCACAGGGATCATGCCATAGGCCCGCGCGGCGGGACCCCATAAGGGGATATCAAACAGCTCTTTTTTCGTGACCACTGCGGGTTTGCGAAACATGCGGGGCATGTCGATGGTTTCAAACATGCTTTCATGTTTGATGGCGTACAGCACCGGCTTTTGCGGTAATTCGCCCTCAATCTTGATGTGAATGCCCAATATCCGGCGGTAGCAGAAATATTGCCAGCGCGACCAACCGCGCACGGCCCATTGCATCAGCGGGATGGAGAACCATTGCGCCAAAAATGCGGTCACCACGAAAAACACCGAACCTGTGTAAAATATCACAATATATATAGCAGACCGGATGACTGCGATCATGGCTTACAGGCCAAGAAGCGACGCGACCGCGCGCAACCAATATTTATTATATTCCTTGAATAAACCGCCAAAGGACGGATGGGTCGACACCGCGTCATTGGTGACGGTGATGCCGTTGGGCAAGGCCCGGTCAAGTTCGAAGCGCGCGCGGCGCATGTGCCAATCATGGGTAACAAGTCGAATACTGCGCATATTGTTCCGCTTTACCCATGCTGCTGTTTCCAACGCATTGGAACGCGTGTCCACCGATTGGAAACCCAACGCGATACAGCATTGAAAATATTGGGCAGATTTTGGATATTGCGCCTCAAGCTCGGGCGGCTTCACATCGCGGTCCACACCGGAAATCAGCAATTTTTTGGACTTGCCCGATTCCAATATTTCCAGACCGCGATCAATTCTGTTGGCGCCACCCGTCAGCACGACCACACCATCGGTGGGCGATATGGCCGCCGGTTGCGGCAACAACAACGCAAACCAAGCAAAGCCCAGCATCCAGACCAACAATATGCAAGCGATGAAGCGACTGATCATAACATCTTCTTTAACGCAGAAATCACCGTGACGCATGCCATAAGCATAGCAAGCGGTACCACGGCAAGCGGAATGCGCGCGCGCATGGCCCATCTCGAAACCGATAGGGCAAAGTCGGCGCGCAAACCCAGCAGAACAGTCGCAAATCCGTTATGAGCCAAGCCGTTATGGAACATAGCGCCTGTTATGGCTGCCGCGCCGCGACTTGGCCGAAGCCTCCATTTGTTGATTTCTAATAGGCTCTGCATCGCTGCGACAAATGGCACAAAGGGCATGACGGGGTAAAGGCTATTCCGCATCGCGCTGCGGCCCGAAAAACTGTCGTCCACAGCATTTTACAATACTAGGGTTGCAAGTGACAAGATGCTGCTGTCTATGTTTTGACATGCTGCTTGTTTGCCCTTCCTGCCGCACACGTTATGCTGTTCCTGACAATGCCGTTGGTGTTGATGGCCGCCAAGTGCGGTGCGCCAATTGCAAGCATGCATGGTTTCAAGAGGGGGTAGTTCCCCCGATAGCGCCAGAACCCGTCATTGCAGAACAGGGCATCGCCGAACAGGCCGAACCGAGCGAGCCCGCGCCCGTTATTGTGCCGCCAGAGGCTGCAATATCGGATCCGCCTTCATCAGGCGCGCCAGCTTTTGGGGCCAGCCCCTTGGTTTCACCGGACCCCGCTCCCCGATTCAGGGTTGCAGAAACGGATGCGGATGACGCGCAGCCGGCCGCCCCAGTATTTGCACCGGAACGCGCGGTCGCGCCTGATCCGACGCCTGTATATGTCGATCCGTCCTTAGCGACGCGCAAATGGGCAGGCACAGAAGCAACACAAAGCCGATTTGCGCATGAACCACCGTTCAACCAACGCCGTAGCCCTGCGAAAATGTGGACTTTTGCGGCCATCATCTTTGCACTGACGGTCACCATCATTGGCACCGCTATCTCTTATTTCGGCATGCCAAATATCGGCCTTTCCAGCACAACAGAAGAACCTGACCTGACAATCGTGCTCAATGAAAATCTGGCGCTGAATCAACGCGAAGACGGCACGCCTTATTTTATCGCCAGCGGTAGCATTGTGAACCCGACCGGGGTGCAGCAAAATGTGCCCGACATGCTGGTAACATTAAAAGATGCGAGCGGCAGACCGGTCTACAGTTGGAAAATGAAAGCAAAGGCAAGCACGCTTGCGCCGGGCGCAAAGCTCGATTTTAGCGAAGCGCGGTTGGACGTTCCCTTGGCCGCTAAGCAGATCAGCGTTGGCTGGGTGCTTTCGGGCGATTAACCCTCGCTTTATTAGAGGGTTCAATATCATATATCCGCGCGGCCTTGCGCTGGCATCGCAACATAGGCCGTCGGGATATTCTGCATAAAGGCCACTTGAACTGACCGGCGCTCTTGGCTATGCGCAGCCAAGGCCCAAGCGCCACAAGCCGCCTTAGCTCAGTTGGTAGAGCATCGCATTCGTAATGCGGGGGTCGTAGGTTCGAATCCTATAGGCGGCACCATTTTTTCGATAATTTCTGTCATCACATAATCTGCCCTGCGTCGATGAACGCTGCTTGGGCTTGACCGATTGCCGTTAGATATGCAGGGAAAACGGCATGAACCAATTAACCGTTAGCCAAGCCGTACTTTCGCGTCGTTCTATCCGCGCGTTTACACCTGAACCTGTCTCCCTGGAAATACTCCATCGGGTTATGGACAAGGCGCGATGGGCGCCATCGGGTTGTAATTTTCAACCATGGGAAGCAACGATCCTGACCGGCGCGCCGCTTGCTGAACTGCAGCAGAAAATGCTGGCGTCGCCAATGCAGGACCCGCCGGAATATTCCTGGTCGGACCCAGAGGTTATCCCCGAATGCAAAGCGCGCCTTCAACATGTCGGCGCATCCATGTATCAAGCGATGGGCATCGGCCGTTCTGACAGCGATGCGCGCAACGACTTTGTGCATAATAATGTGATGTCGTTCAATGCCCCTGCGGTATTGCTGTGCTATTTCGACCGCCGCATGGGGTCGCCGCAATGGTCGGATGTCGGGATGTGGCTGCAAACGATCATGCTATTGCTGCGTGAAGAAGGGCTGGACACTTGCCCGCAGGAATTTCTCTCCATGCATGCAAAGCTCATCAAGGAATTTATTGGCGTTTCCGATGAAAGCCACATTTTCTTTTGCGGTATCGCCATTGGCTATAGAAATGACGAGGCGCCCGTTAACGGTTTTGAGCGGCAGCGCGAACCTGTTGAAGGCAATGTCCGCTTCGTCGGTTTTTGATAACTACGTCATATTTTTAATTTAATGCGGTAATGCTTGTCGCAGCACCGCGGCCAGCTATTTCTTGCCTTTGCGGCCTTTTCTCGCGGCATATCTGGCATCGCGCTCCCGCTTGCGCTCCTCGTCGGTTTTTGTCGGCACGGCGGGCTCTGCCGACATTTGCGCACGTTCCAGCCGCGCGGCTTTTTCCAGTTCACGGGCCGCCAGCTTTTCTGCGCGGGCTTTTGCTTGCGCTTGCTCGCGCGCTTCGGCGGCGGCGCGCCGTGCGGCCAGCGTTGCTTCGTCGAGCTTTGGCTGTGCGCGCAGTCGATTAACGGCATCCAGCTTCGCCTTATTGGCCAGTGCTGCACGCTCTTGAAACGACGGCTCTTTATATGAAGGCATATTCTTATATTATCCATTTGATGTGATGGTAACGCGGCGGACGCCAGCGATGACCTTGGACAACGCCTTAAAGGCAAAGACGCCCGACAGCAAATTGCAATCCGCTTAAAGTCAGGATCACTTAAATTACATCCACGGCTGGCGAGCCACGCGCCATGATTGGGTGAACCGGCTCAGGCCAAGGTGACAAGGCCAATGACTGCGCCTGTCATGGCAGACGCCATATTACCGGCGACCCAGCTTTTCATACCCAGCGCCGAGACTTCTGCGCGCCGTGTGGGGGCGAGCGTGGCGATGGTCGATACCAACAGGCCGACGCTGGCAAGATTTGCAACGCCGCATAAGGCATAAGTGATGATCAGCTTGCTGCGCGCGTCAAAGGCATCGGCGGGCAGGGCGGCGAGATCAAGATACGCGACATATTCGTTGAGGATGGTCTTTGTGCCCATCAAGGCGCCGGCCGCAGGGGCCTGGTCCCATGGGATGCCAATGCTCCACATTAACGGCGCGAACAGCCAGCCAAAAATGCGTTTGAGGGTGAGGGGCTGTGCATCCATTTGGGGTAGCAGGGCCAGCAACTGGTCGGTCAAATTGACTAAGGCAAACACGACGATGATGATGGCGATAACGGCCAGCACCAATTGGATGCCCTCCATCGTGCCTTTGATGACCGCGTCCATGCTGCTTTCATATTTCAGGTCAGCCTTGGCATCCTCGGCGCTCATGCTGCCGTCGCCAGGGACCATCAGGCGCGCGATGAGCACGGCGGCGGGTAAGGAAATCAGCGAGGCGACAATCATATGGCCAACGGCGTTCGGCACGGTCTTGGACAAGGTGGTGGCATATAAGACAAGGATAGCGCCGGAGATGGTGGCCATGATCAACACCATGATCATGAACAATTCGGCCCGGCTCATCCGTTCAAACCACGCCCGCAGGACAAGCGGGGATTCGACAACGCCCAAAAACATGGTCGCGCCGCCGCCCAGCCCAACGACGCCGCTGACGCCTAAGGTCTTGCGCAATGCCCAAGACAGGCCACGGACCGCCGCGCGCAATATGCCCCAATGCCACAAAAGCGCCGAGAGCGCCGAAAACACGATGATGAGCGGTAAGATTTGAAACGCGACGATGACGGGTTGTTCCACCCCGGGCTTGAGCACAAAGGGGATCGGCGCGCCGCCGGTATAGCCGAACATATAGCTGGACCCGACCAATGTCGCCTTTTCCACCGCCGCGACAGCATTGTTGGCATAGCCGACCAGCGTCCAGATAAACGGCACGCGCGTGACCGCCAGCGCGAGGGCGATTTGCACAAAAAGCGCGCCGACAATCCAGCGCCAGGAAGGCCGAGCGGCGCGGTCTTCGGACAAGGCCCAAGCGAGCGTCAGGATCAACGCGATGCCAATCAAACCCTGTCCCTGCTGCAAAATCACCATGTCCGCCCTTATGCTGCCAAGCCGTAGCTGCGCTATACGCCAACTGCCCTTAAGCTTTTGCTTACCGAATTCTAACAGCAGTTGTTAACTAAATTACGCGATAAAGAGCGGCGTAAATGCAGGGATTTTCCGGCATCATGGGATATAAACATGCGTAAGTTAACCGACTTCATACGCAATCTATGCACCAATGAACGGGGTAATGTGTTGATCCTTATGGGTCTTTCCATGCCGTTGCTGGTCGGTCTCGCGGGCCTTGGGACCGACACTATTCAATGGACTTTAATGAAGCAGCAATTGCAGCGCAGTGCCGATTCGGCTGCGTTGAACGGCGCTTATGCCAAGGCCCAAGCCAAGAGCGTCAGCGATAATGCCCATAATGATCTGGTCAAAACGCTTGATGGATTTTTAGGGGTTGGGGTCACCATTGAGAATGCGCCGACAGCCGGAAAATTTGCCGGTGACGCACGCGCGGTCAAGGTTGTTTTGACCTATAGTAAAGCGCTTCCCTTTTCGAGTATGTTTTTGGCAGATCCGCCATTGATTGCAGTGGAGGCAATTGCCGCAGTGTTGAATAATGGCGACTTTTGCGTCATTTCACTTGAGGATACGACCGCCAATGGCGTGACATTTTCGGGCAATTCGACCGTCAATTTGGGTTGCGGCGTTGCCAGTAATTCCACAGGCGGTAGCGCGGTGATAGCAGCTGGTTCAACGGTTGTACGGGCGTCGCCGGTTGCTGCGGTGGGGAATGTGCCCGCCAGTGCGAACTATGCCAATGGGACACAACTTGTCCCTTATTCCATTCCGCAACGAAATCCGTTTGCGGCGCTTGGAGATCCAACGGCAGAGGCACCGGTGGTGTGCAGCGGCAATGCGCTGACCGTCGGCAATAAGCAAAATGTGACGATCAACCCCGGCTGTTTCAATGGTATCAACGTCCACGGCAAGCTGACCATGAATCCGGGTACTTATTATATCAAAGCCGGTGATTTTGAAACCAATGCCCAATCCGAAATTACCGCCCTTGGCGTTACAATCATTTTGACCGGAACCGGGACATCCATTGGACAGGTTAAAATGAACGGCGGCGCAGATATTGAAATGGCGGCTCCGGCAAGCGGCAAATATAAGGGCGTCCTCTTTTTCAAAGATCCCAGCGCGCCCGCCTCCACGAATGACGTGTTCAACGGTGGGGCATCGGGGTCGTTTCTGGGCGCAATTTATATGCCCTCACAAACCGTCACATTGAACGGAAACTCGACATTTGCGACCGATTGCCTGCAGATCGTATCACGCAAAGTGGTCATGACAGGCAACACCACGATTACCAACGACTGTCCCGTCGGGACGGCGGCGGATACCTTTGAGGGCACGCAAGTCAGGCTGGTCGGGTGATTTGATGGCGCATATCATCAAAGTTTTGAACGCCGCCCGGCAGGATAGAAGCGGGACAAGCACCATTGAGCTGGCGCTTATTTTTCCAGTGGGCTTGCTGCTTTTATTGGGTGCGATCGATTCTGCGATGGGCTTTGCTGAAAAGCTGCGGGTTGAAGCTGCGGCCGCCAGAGCCGTGGAGCAGATCACCGCTTTTTCACGGGTGAAGACGGACTATAGCTTAGCCCGGGCCGAGGCGGCGCAGGCCGCAAATGTTGACGTTTCCGACGTGACCGTGACCTATTGGCTTGAGTGCAACAATGTCGTCCAAACTACGTTTACCGCCACTTGCACAGTGGCTGGCTCTCAGATCGCCCGATTTGTCAAAGTAGGCATTCGCGGCAAATTTTCGCCTGTGGTAAATTACGGGAATTTTCTCACCACCGATGCCAATGGCTTTGTTCGGGTTGAGGGCGATGCTTCGGTGCGGATTCAATGATGCTATTGTCCAAATATCGCAAGAATGACTCCGGCGCATCTGCCACCGAATTTGCGTTGGCGGTGCCGCTTATTGTGTTGTTATTTTATGGAATGGCGCAATTCGGGCTTATCTTGCTGGCCAATGCGGGGCTGCGGCATGCCATTGATGCAGGCGCGCGCGCGACAACGGTCTATATCGGCGCAACGCCCATGACGGATGCCCAAATTCGGACGATTGTCTCCAGCAGCCTATACGGCATGACCAATGGCACGGTTTCAACGCCAGCGGTGATCAGGGGGACCAGCAACGGCGTCAGCTATGTCGACATAAGCATTTCGTACGCCGTACCGATTGATCTTATTTTTTACCAATATGGCCCAATTTTGCTGCAAGAGACGCGCCGGGCCTATCTGCCATAAACGAAAGCATTGTTGCGTGAGGTTTGCGCTGTGCCGCTCAAACCGGGAGAACGCGTTGCAGCAACCACATGAAGGCGATGCTGCCAATGGCATAAGCGCTGATTATCTGCGCGCGGGCGGCGTAGAGTGCATGCATGCGGCGCAGCGCCCATAAGGCCAACAACGCCACGCCAACGATGACAAGTTGACCCGCCTCAACGCCCAGATTGAATGTCAGCAATGCCATGGGCACTTCGCCCTGCGGCAATCCGATTTCGGCAAGCGCCCCTGCAAAGCCGAAGCCATGGAGCAAGCCAAACAGAAAGGCGACGACCCATGGAAAACGCTCTGACAAGCGCATCTCGCCGGGTTTGCGCTTCAGTATTTCGACGGCAAGGAAGACAATCGACAACGCAATGGCAGCCTCAACCGGCGGGCCGGGCACGCTGATAAGTTCAAGCGTCGTTGCCACCAAGGTCAGCGAATGCGCTATTGTGAAGGCTGTCACTGTTGCCGCCACGCGCCACGCGCCGTTGAGCAAAAGCACAAGGCACAGCACGAACAATAAATGGTCATATCCCATCAATATATGTTCGACCCCAGTGACGAAATAGGTCCGCGCGACCTGCCACCGGTCTGGTTTTTGCATGATCACCGCAATGGGGTTGGCAGCCGTGAGCCGTGCGGCCTGCGTGATGTCATTGGCGGATTGATAACGCAGCAACGCGTCGGCTGGCGTGCTTTCCATGCCGCTTAAGCTTACAGAACGGCCCGCTAAAGTCGCCTCGCAGTCAATGTCCCAGCGCGCCAGTAAAGCGGCGGCATCCACGCTGCGTACAGGTTCGGTCGCGGTGCAATCGCGCGGGAATATAGGGACAACACGCGCGGCAAGGCCGGGCCGGATCGGCGCTTTCCATGTAATGGCATACCGATGGGTAAGATCTTCATGCTCGCGGATTTCCAGATAGCCGGGTTGCAAGTCATCTGCGCGGGCAACCGACGCGCAGCCAGTTGCGAGCAAGAGCAAAAGGAAAAAGCGGATGATCACGGCTTGGCGATACGAATGTCATATCCGTCGAGCAGTGCCTGATAGGCAGCCGCTTCGCGCGCGACCTGCGTTTCGGCACGCCAGTCGTTGGACACGCGCTGGCGGATGTCGGACAGAGGCGGCGTCCCTGACGCGATCACGTCGCGCACGCGCACGGCATGCCAGCCGAAACCGGACTGGACTGGTCCGCTCCAACGCCCTTTGGGCAAATTGCGCAGGCTGTCTGCAAAAGCATCGCCAAATTCACGGGCGATGCTGTCCGATGCGGCCTCGTCCATGCTGGCCGATACGCTCAGCGGCTGCGCTTGCACGGGCTTTGCGGCGTTGATGGCAAGGATTGATGCTTTCGCGATCTCTTCATCTTCGCCTAAAAACTGCTGGTCAAAACTGAAGGCCGGTTTTTCGGCATAGCGGATTTTGTTGGCGGCATAAAAGCTTTGCAGCGCCGCTTCGGTTGGCTCCATATTCTGGATTTCTGCATTGGCCAGAAATTCCATTTTGGCGCGCAAGCGACGGCGGATGACGGTATCATCGACGTCGAGGCCAAGGCGCATGCTTTCCCGAAAATAAATTTCTTCCTTGATATAATCGCGGATCAGGCTGTCGAGCTGCTGCTGGGTCGGCGCGCGCCGCCATGTTTGTTCCCATTGCGACGCGAGCCGCGCGACGTCCGCTTCATTGATCGTGATGCTGCGGTCGAGGCTGTCTTCGCCGCCAAGCTGCGCCATGAGCAGAAACAGGGCCGACCCTGCGCCAATAAAATGCACCAAGGGCTCGCGCAGAGCCTGCTTCATCCAATCATATATCATAAAATGGCGACACCGGGGCCGGGGCGCTCCATCATAATCAGCGGCGCATCGCCATTTGGCGTTTTATAGGCCGCTTTTATGCTGGCTTGCACATCCGCCACGCGCGCACGCGGCATGATCGCCACCGCCGCGCCACCAAATCCTCCACCCGTCATCCGTGCGCCTCCTTGATCGCCAATAGCAATTTGCAAGAGCGCTACCAAATCATCAATCGCCGGAATAGTGATTTCGAAATCGTCGCGCATCGATGCATGGCTTTGGGCCATCAACATACCCAGCGTGACAAGGTCATTTTTGGCAAGCGCGTCGGCTGCGTCCAAGGTCCGCTGATTCTCTGTAATGACATGCCGCGCGCGTGCCGTCGTGACCGCGTCGAGATTTGCTGCGGCCAGATTGTCCAAATCCGCGTCACGCAAGGCGCTTACCCCCATCGCTGCGGCGGCGGCCTCACACTGCCGCCGGCGATCGTTATAATGCCCGTCCACCAAACCGCGGGTGACGCCGGAATGGATGATCATAATCGCCACATCATCGGGAATAAGGATGTCGGTCACTTCCAAGCTGCGGCAATCGATCAACAGCGCATGGTCGGCCTTGCCCTGCGCCGAAATCAATTGATCCATGATGCCGCATTGCGTGCCGACAAAATCGCACTCCGCTTTTTGCGCGATTTGCGCGAGGCGGCGGTTGTCGATGTCGATACCGTTAAGCGCCAAATTGGCTTTGCCCACCGCCACCGCGAGCGCGGCGGAGGAGGACAGGCCTGCCCCTTTGGGCAGATTGCCCGCAATGGCGATTTTAGCGCCGCTGAGGGCGTGGCCGTCATTTTGAAGGGCCAACAACGTCCCGCGCACATAATCGGCCCAGGGCTGGCTTAAATTGCGTTCTGGGGGCGGTATCAGGGCGAAGCTGTCCCGCGCATCGTCGAAATCAGCGGCAACCACATCGACCCTGTCATCATCACGCTTGCTGATCGCCACCATATTGGCAGGCCCAATCGCGCAGGGCAGGACAAAGCCGTCATTATAATCGGTATGTTCACCGATCAGGTTCACCCGCCCAGGCGCGCGCACGACAAGGTCAGGGGCGTGACCAAACTGTTCCGTAAAGACGGCGGTCACGCGATCCAGCAGCGCTTGGTCTTGCGCGTTCATGGCTGGTTCCGGTAATGGATTTTGTCCGTCGCGCGTAAATGTTCGGCGGCGGCCTCCGGCGTCAGGTCGCGTTGCGCTTCGGCCAGCATTTCATAACCGACCATGAACTTGCGCACACTGGCAGAGCGCAGCAAGGGCGGATAAAAATGCGCATGCAATTGCCAATGCGGGGCATCGGGCGTCGCACTTGGCGCGCCGTGCCAGCCCATGGAATAAGGAAAGCTGGTCTGGAACAAATTGTCATAGGCTGTGGTGACGGCCTTTAAGATGTGCGCCAGCCCGTCGCGCTGTTCTGGCGCAAGCGCCTCTAGGCGCTGAACGGCAAAGCGCGGCAGCAGCAGGATTTCATAGGGCCAGCTTGCCCAATAGGGCACGACGGCAATCCAGTGGTCGTTGCACGCTACTGTGCGCGCGCCGTCTTCGGCCTCTTGTTCGGCATAGGTCAGCAGCATCGCCGTCGCATGTTGTTCAAACCACGCCGCTTGCGTTGCATCCTCTCGCGCGGGCTCGGCAGGGACATAAGTCGTGGCCCAAATCTGCCCATGCGGATGCGGGCTGGAGCAACCCATCATCGCGCCCTTATTTTCGAAAATCTGGACATAGGCATAAGCGGCGGAAAGCTCTGCTTGTTGCGCGGCCCACGTGTCGACCAATATGCGGATATCGCCCAATGGCATTTCAGGCAGGGTTTTGCCATGGTCGGGCGAAAAGCAAATGACTCTACAGGTGCCATTGGCAAGAGCCGCACGAAACAGGGGTTTGTCTTTTTCTACTCTACAGGCTGCGCCGGGCATCAATGCGGCAAAGTCATTGTCGAAAATGAAGACATTTTTGTAATCAGGATTGCGTAATCCGCCAGCGCGTTCATTGCCTGCACACAAATAACAATCGGGATCATGCGCTGGCCGGACGGCGTTGTCGGGCATATCTTGCTGCCCCTGCCATGGCCTTTTGGTCCGATGCGGGGATACCAAAATCCATTCATCTTTCAATGGGTTGAAGCGACGGTGGGGCTGCTCATGCAACGACATCGGGCAGTGTCCAATCAATCGGCGGGAACCCGTTTTTAACCAGAAAGGCGTTGCATTGCGAGAAATGCTTGCAACCCAAAAAACCGTTATGCGCCGACAAAGGCGATGGATGCGCGGCCTTGAGCACGAGATGGCGGCGGCTATCGACATTCGCCGCCTTTTTATGGGCATAAGCGCCCCAAAGCATGAAGACGACTGGCTCTGCCTTGTCGTTCACTTGCGCAATAATCGCATCTGTAAACGGCTCCCAGCCCTTTTTGCTGTGCGACGCCGCTTTGGCGATTTCGACCGTGAGGACGCTGTTCAGCAATAGCACGCCTTGCCGCGCCCAATGCTCCAAAAAGCCATGCTGCGGGCGGGGCAGGCCCAAGTCGCTCCCTAACTCTTTGTAAATATTAGAAAGACTTGGCGGAGGGCGCACAGCCGGCGGCACGCTAAAACACAGGCCATGTGCTTGCCCTGGGCCATGATATGGGTCTTGCCCCAAAATGACTACGCGCACCTTGTCCAGCGGCGTTAACGCTAGCGCCCGGAACCATGCGCCCTGCGGCGGGAAAATCGTCCTGCCTGCGGCAAGTTCGGCGTCGAGAAAGCCTTGGAGCGCCAGCGTCTCTTTTGTGGCAAGCGCCGCCTTCAGTGGCGTCTGCCAATCCTGCGGTAGCGCGAACGCGGTCATTCGGCCTTGGGCGGCGCGGTCAGCAAATCGGTCCAGGCCTTCATTTCTTTAGACGTAGCAGGGCCAAGCAATTCCATCGCATGGCGTAACCGCTCTCTGATGATGTCGCGGCCCAAATGCGTGATTGCGTCGAACAAAGGCACGCCCTGCGCGCTGCCGGTGATGGCGATGTAGAAGGGACGAATGACGTCCTTTAACTTCGCGTCCAAAACCTCGGCGGTCCGGCGCAACGTCGCTTCGACGCCGTCCCGGTTCCAGTCGATCATGCCGTCGAACTGCTGCAAGCCAAGGGTGTAGGCTGCGCGTTGTGCATCCTGCTCCAGCTTCACACCATCGCGCAACCGCTCTGCGGTCATGCCGTCAATCCGGTTCATGAAGAACATAGCGGTCAGGCCGCCCAAGTCCGACATTTTGGTAATCCGCGCCTGCGCCATTTCAGCGATAGGGGTAAGGTAGCTGTCATTCAGCGCCCACGCCTTAACCGCTTCCAAGAATTCCGAAACGCTAAGTTCTTCCCGCAAATAACGACCATTGAGCCAATCCAGCTTCGACGTGTCGAACACTGGCCCGCCAAGCGAAATATTGTGAACGTCGAATTCGTCGATCAGTGTTTGCAGTGAGGTTTTTTCATCTTCTTCGCTCGCCGATTTGATGAACAAGCCCAAGAAGTTCTGCATCGCCTGCGGGAGATAGCCTGCGCGTTGATAATATAAGATACTGGTCGGGTTTTTACGCTTCGATAGCTTTGATTTGTCGGCATTGCGGAGCAATGGCAAATGCGTGAGCACCGGCGGCTCCCAGCCGAAATATTGGTAGAGCAATAGATGTTTTGGCGCGGACGAAATCCATTCTTCACCGCGCATGACATGCGTAATTCCCATGAGGTGATCGTCGACAACATTGGCGAGATGGTAAGTCGGCAGGCCGTCCGATTTCATCAGCACCTGCATGTCAACGACCGCATATTCGAACGCGATTTCGCCGCGCAGCGTATCTTGAACGATGCATGTGCCCGTCGATGGAATTTTCATCCGGACAACGTGCGAAACGCCCTCGCTATCGAGCTTTGCGATATCGTCAGAGGACAATGTTAAACAGGTGCCATCATATTTGGGGGGTTGCTTCGCTGCCATTTGCGCGGCGCGTGCGGCCGCGAGCTTTTCTGGCGTACAATAGCATTTGAATGCATGGCCGTCGGCCAACAACTGGTCGCAATGGGCAGCGTAAATCGCGCTGCGTTCAGACTGGCGGTAGGGACCATGTGGGCCGCCAACATCCGGGCCTTCGTCCCAGCTAAGACCCAGCCAGCGCAACGATTCCAGGATCATTTTTTCCGATTGCGGTGTCGACCGTGCCTGATCCGTATCCTCAATCCGCAACAAAAATTCACCGCCATGCTTCTTGGCAAAGCAATAATTGATGAGCGCAATATAGGCGGTGCCGACATGTGGGTCGCCGGTAGGGGATGGTGCGACGCGGGTACGTACTTTCATGAGAAACAAATGCCTTTGGTTTGGTTTGTCCGCGCTCTATCAAGCTGCAACGGCATTGTCATCTTTCCGGTGCAGTTAAAGGCCAAACTAATAGGATCGGATCATGCAAAGCAGCCATTTTTCGGTAAGCAGGCGGCAGTTCGGATTTGGTCTTGGCAGCATCGCGTTTGCAGGGCTTGCCGCGCGTGCCATTTCGCAGGCGCCCACCGCTGGAGCCAATGAAGTATATGGCTATGGCCCCTTGGTGCGCGACCCAAATAACCTGATCGATCTGCCCAAAGGCTTTGATTATCGGGTCATTTCTCGGCTCGGTAACATCATGGATGACGGCTATTTGGTGCCAAACTCCGCCGACGGCATGGGCGCTATCGATTTGGGGAAGGGTAAGGTTGCCCTGATCCGCAACCATGAGCTGGCCATTAAGGAGCAGGATTTCGGGCCCTTCACCCGGAGTGTAGCGAAAGATTTTCCAGCTTATGACCGCATGGCGGATGACAAATCGATGCCCTTGCCCGGTGGCACGACGACTTTGATCTATGATATGAAGACCGGCCAATGCGAGAGCGAGTTTTTGAGCCTTTCTGGAACGATCCGCAATTGCTCTGGCGGGATTACGCCATGGGGAAGCTGGCTGAGCTGCGAGGAAAATGTCACACGCGCTGGCAGCGGTGTCGGCAAAGACCATGGCTATGTTTTTGAAGTTCCCGCTACGCAGAAAGGCCTTGTCACGCCCGTACCCTTAAAGGACATGGGGCGTTTCAACCATGAGGCCGCGTGCGTTGATCCGCGCACCTCTATTGTTTACCTGACCGAAGACCGTGGCGACAGTCTACTCTATCGTTTCATCCCCAATGAAAAGGGACAACTTGCCAAAGGTGGACGTCTGGAGGCCTTGGCCTTTGTGCAAACCGAAATTAGCGATACGCGTAACTGGAATGAGGTTCAGGTCAGCAAAGGTCGCCAATATCAGGTGAAATGGGTCCCGCTATCAGACCCCGAAAGCCCCGAGGATGACTTGCGTAAACAAGGTGCCGCGAAAGGCGCCGCGCTGTTTGCGCGTGGCGAAGGGATTTTTTGGGGAAATGGGGAATTGTTCTTTGCCTGCACCAATGGCGGCACGGCGAAATATGGTCAGATTTTTCGCTATGTTCCATCGGCAGACGAAGGGTCGCTGCGGGAGACTGAAGCGCCCGGGATCATCGACTTGTTCATGGAATCGGCCAATCCTGCCTTTTACAATTATGGCGACAATATCGCTGTGATGCCAACGGGCCATTTGTTAGTGTGTGAGGACCAATATACCGACATTTCAAACAATCATTTGCGCGGCGTCACAACGAAGGGGCAGACTTACATGATTGGCCGAAGCCGCGTGCAGACAGAATTTGCGGGGGGCTGTTTTTCGCCTGATGGCTCGACAATGTTTGTCAACATGATGGAGCCGACGATGACGCTGGCGATCACCGGGCCATGGGCTGGGGTAAAGTCTTCCTAGCGGAAACTTTTGAACGGGCCTATCGGTTAACGTTCATGCCGCAGATTCTCCCCAGACTGATTTCGCTTGGTACCGCCGTGCCGCCGCACCGCATCACGCAAGATGATGTCCTGTCGATTTTGGCTGCGGCCAAAGGGCAGGCGCTACCTCCGCGCATGGCTGAAATATTAGGCAACACCGGTATCTCGCAGCGCCATATAGCCATGCCGCCTGAATATTATTTTGACGCCAGAAGCTGGGCAAAGCGCGCAAGCGTTTATGAAGCTGTCGCCGCACAGATTTTTGAAGTGGCGGCCATGCAGGCGTTGGCGCGCGCACAGCTGCAGCCCGCTGACATAGGGCAGATTGTTTTTGTATCGACCACAGGAACGATGACGCCCAGCCTGCCAAGTCGGATGATATCGAAAATGGGTTTCGTGCCCAATACACGCTGCGTACCCTTATTTGGTTATGGTTGTGCTGGCGGTGTTATTGGCCTTGGCGTTGCGGCTGACCTGTATCGTGCGTGCCCCGACAAGCCCGTCCTGCTGGTCAGCCTGGAACTGTGCAGTCTCGCTTACGACCATGCGCGCATGGATAAAAAAGATATGGTCGCGCTCGCACTTTTTGCCGATGGCTGTGCCGCTGCGGTCATTGGCGCTGGGTCAGGACCGCAATTGGATGCATTTGCGAGCCATGTCTGGCCCGACACGCTCGATATGATGGGCTGGGAGATTGGCGATACAGGTTTTGATCTGGTGCTCGCGCGCGATATACCTGTTTTCGTGAATAGCCATTTTGCACCCGTCTGCGACGATTTTATCGCAAAACAGGGCCTAGCCAAAGCGGACATGGCTGAACCCGCCTGCCACCCGGGCGGTGGACGCGTGGTCGATGCGTTGGCCGATTATCTGGGCCATGACTTGGCCGCGACGCGCAGAGTCCTGCGCAATCATGGCAATATGAGTTCGCCGACAGTGTTGTTTGTGTTGGAAGCGTTGCTTGCGGCCGGGCCGATGAAGAAACCCACCTTGTTGACCGCGCTTGGGCCTGGCTTTGTTGGTGCGATGGGACTTCTTAAACCATGACAATGTTCGACTGGCCCGTTTGGGCGCTCATCGTCTTTGCCTATGTCATCCTGCAGCGGCTGGTTGAATTGGCTTATGCCAGCGCCAACACCCGCCGTTTGCTGGCTGAAGGTGGCCGAGAGCATGGGGCGAAGCATTATCCTTTGTTTATTGTGCTCCACAGCGGTTGGCTCAGCGCCATCCTATTGTTCGCAAAGCCCGATACGGCGCCTAACCTGCTTTTGCTCAACATATTTATCGCCAGCCAAACCTTCCGCTTCTGGACGCTGGCGAGCATTGGCCGATGGTGGACCACGCGGATCATTAGCGCGCCACATTTCCCGCGCGTGCGGCGCGGCCCCTACCGCTTCATCAAGCACCCCAATTATGCCTTGGTCGTTGTGGAGATTGCGGTCCTGCCCCTTCTTCTTGGCGCACCTGCCATGGCGATTACCTTCTCGATATTGAATGCCGCTTTGTTGTGGTGGCGGATCAGGATCGAAAATGACGTTCTGACGGAACGTATTGGCACTACTTGACCCGATAGCCAGCGGGCGCTAATGGCCCGCATCTCCGAAGCCGGACAGATGATTCTCTTTGGCCCATGGGAAATACACAGAATAGCAGCACATTATGTGTCAGGTCGGGTGGATCAAAGGCTGAGCCTCCACCGCAAAAAACGCCTTGCCACCTAAAGTAACCGCTTAACAAAGGTGAAGATATGCCAACGATTAACCAACTGGTCCGCAAGGGCCGGACCCCGCAGAAGGTCAAGTCCAAGGTCCCTGCGATGGACCAAAATCCACAGAAGCGCGGCGTTTGCACCCGCGTTTACACAACGACCCCGAAAAAGCCGAACTCGGCTTTGCGTAAGGTTGCTAAGATTCGTCTGACAAACCAGCGCGAAGTTATTTCCTATATCCCAGGTGAAGGCCACAACCTTCAAGAGCATAGCGTTGTGCTAATCCGTGGTGGCCGCGTACGCGACCTTCCAGGTGTGCGTTACCACGTGCTTCGCGGCGTACTCGATACGCAGGGCGTCAAGGACCGTAAGCAATCGCGTTCCAAATATGGTGCAAAGCGTCCGAAGTAATTCGAACGTACCATTGGCTGGCCCGATTGGCGCGCATCTGCGCTGCCACTGGTCCCATGAGATAAAGGAAATAAAATATGTCACGTCGTCGTCGTCCCGAAAAGCGCATCATTCTTCCCGATCCCAAATTCGGTGATATCGTGCTTTCAAAGTTCATGAACAACCTGATGCTTGACGGTAAGAAGTCAGCAGCAGAGCGTATCGTTTATGGTGCTTTGGAAACGGTTGAAGCCCGCGCCAAGAAAGATCCTATCCAGACCTTCCATGAGGCACTGGATAACGTAAAGCCAGGCATCGAAGTCCGCAGCCGCCGTGTGGGTGGTGCGACCTATCAGGTTCCTTGCGAAGTGCGTCCAGAGCGCGCGCAGGCACTTGCGATCCGTTGGTTGATTGGCGCTGCCCGTAACCGCAGTGAAACCACCATGGCCGCCCGTTTGTCGGGTGAGTTGATGGATGCCGCATCAAACCGCGGCAACGCTGTCAAAAAACGTGAAGATACGCACCGTATGGCAGAAGCTAACCGGGCGTTCGCACACTATCGCTGGTAACAGCATGAATTTTTCGTCATCCTGGCTTTCGCTGGGGTGGCCCGTTTGAAAAAGCGTAAATCGGGGGCTGGCATAAACCAGCCCCTTTCCCTATAGGGCAGCGCGAACCGCAGCCCCGCACTGGAGTAACGAATATGGCACGCAGCCATCCACTCAATATGTATCGCAATATCGGTATTATGGCGCATATCGACGCCGGTAAGACCACCACCACCGAGCGTATCCTTTTCTACACTGGCAAGTCGTATAAGATCGGGGAAGTGCATGATGGCGCCGCCACGATGGATTGGATGGAGCAAGAGCAAGAGCGTGGCATCACGATCACTTCGGCTGCTACCACCTGCTTCTGGAACGATCACCGCATCAACATCATTGATACGCCTGGCCACGTTGACTTCACGATTGAAGTTGAGCGTTCGCTCCGCGTTCTCGATGGTGCAGTTGCATGTTTCGATGGCGTTGCAGGCGTTGAGCCTCAGTCTGAAACCGTGTGGCGTCAGGCCGATAAGTATGGCGTTCCGCGCATGTGCTTCATCAACAAACTCGACCGTACCGGCGCAAACTTCAAATATTGCGTGCAATCGATCATTGATCGTCTGGGCGCACGTCCAGCGGTGCTGTACATTCCAATCGGCCTTGAAGCGGATTTGAAGGGTCTTGTTGACCTCGTTCATAACCGCGCGATCATCTGGAAAGACGAATCTCTTGGTGCCGATTTCTTCTACGAAGATATTCCTGCTGACTTGGCTGCTGAAGCAGCCAAATACCGCAGCGACCTGATCGAACTTGCCGTTGAGCAAGACGATGCTGCGATGGAAGCTTATCTCGAAGGTAATGAGCCTGACGTTGCGACGCTGAAGGCGCTGATCCGCAAGGGTACGCTGAACCAGTCGTTCGTTCCTGTCTGCTGCGGTTCCGCATTTAAGAACAAGGGTGTCCAGCCTTTGCTCGACGCTGTGGTCGATTATTTGCCTTCGCCGCTCGACATTGACGACGTGCAGGGCGTCCACATGGATACGCTGGAGCCAGACAGCCGTCCAGCTGCTGACGATGCGCCATTCTCGGCACTCGCGTTTAAGGTCATGAACGATCCATTCGTCGGCTCGCTTACCTTCATCCGCATCTATTCGGGTAGCCTTGTTAAGGGCACATACCTGAACTCGGTCAAGGACAAGAAGGAGAAGGTCGGCCGTATGCTCGAAATGCACGCCAACGAACGTAAGGACGTTGACGAGGCATTTGCAGGCGACATCATCGCGCTTGCTGGCATGAAGGAAACGACCACTGGCGACACATTGTGCGCCGAACGTTTCCCGATCATATTGGAGCGCATGGAATTCCCTGAACCAGTCATCGAATTGTCGGTGGAACCAAAGACCAAGGCTGACCAAGAAAAGATGGGCATTGCGCTCAATCGTCTGTCCGCCGAAGATCCTTCGTTCCGCGTGTCGACTGACCATGAATCAGGTCAAACGATCATTAAGGGCATGGGCGAGCTTCACCTCGACATCATCGTTGATCGTATGCGCCGTGAATTCAAGGTCGAGGCAAATGTCGGCGCGCCACAGGTTGCGTATCGCGAATATCTCGCCCGTGAAGTTGACGTTGATTACACCCACAAAAAGCAGTCGGGTGGTTCTGGTCAGTTTGGTCGTATCAAGTTCACGGTAAAGCCGGGCGAGCGTGGTACAGGCATAATCTTCAAGGATGAAGTCAAGGGTGGGAACATTCCGAAGGAATATATCCCCTCAGTTGAAAAGGGTATGCGCGAAACGGCCGAATCCGGTTCGCTTATCGGCTTCCCGATCATCGACTTCGAAATCACGCTGTATGACGGCGCGTACCATGATGTCGATTCGTCGGCGCTGGCATTCGAAATCGCTGGTCGTGCTGGGATGCGTGAAGCTGCCCAAAAAGCAGGCATCAAGCTGCTTGAACCAATCATGAAGGTCGAAGTTGTATCTCCTGAAGAGTATCTGGGTGATGTGATCGGCGACATGAACTCACGTCGTGGTCAAATTCAGGGCACTGACAGCCGCGGTAACGCTCAGGTTGTCGAGTCCATGGTGCCTTTGGCCAACATGTTCGGCTATGTGAATCAGCTCCGCTCGTTCACGCAAGGACGTGCAAACTACTCGATGTTCTTCAACCATTATGATGAAGTGCCGTCGAACGTTGCAGCCGAAATCAAGGAGAAGCTTGCCTGATAGGCAAAAGCCGACTAATGGCGGCGCCTGATTCAGACGGCGTCGTCCCACCTGATCAAAATATTACCTAATCGAAAGAAGGTTTGAGAAAATGGCAAAAGCTAAATTTGAGCGGACGAAACCGCATTGCAACATTGGTACCATCGGTCACGTTGACCACGGTAAGACCACGCTGACCGCAGCGATCACGAAGATCATGGCCGAAACTTATGGCGGTACCGCTGTTGATTTCGCTAACATCGATAAGGCGCCAGAAGAGCGCGAGCGTGGCATCACCATTTCGACCGCACACGTCGAATATGAAACTGCAAACCGTCACTACGCACACGTCGACTGCCCAGGCCACGCTGACTATGTTAAGAACATGATCACCGGTGCGGCTCAGATGGACGGCGCTATCCTTGTTGTGAACGCTGCTGACGGCCCGATGCCACAGACTCGTGAGCACATCCTGCTTGCACGTCAGGTTGGCGTTCCTGCCCTCGTTGTTTACATGAACAAAGTTGACCAGGTTGACGATGAAGAAATTCTCGAACTGGTTGAAATGGAAATCCGTGAGCTTCTTTCGAAGTATGATTTCCCAGGCGACGATATTCCAATCGTTCGTGGTTCGGCACTTGCAGCCCTTGAAGGCCGTGACGACAACATCGGTAAGGAATCGGTTCTTGCACTGATGGCTGCTGTTGACGAAGCCATTCCTCAGCCAGAGCGTCCAATCGACAAGCCATTCCTGATGCCAGTTGAAGACGTTTTCTCGATCTCGGGTCGTGGTACCGTTGTTACTGGCCGCGTTGAAACCGGAATCGTCAAGGTCGGCGAGGAAGTTGAAATCGTCGGTATCAAGGATACCAAGAAGACGACTGTTACCGGCGTTGAAATGTTCCGCAAGCTGCTCGACGAAGGTCGTGCAGGCGACAACATCGGTGCGCTTGTTCGTGGCGTAGGCCGTGAAGAAGTTGAGCGTGGTCAGGTTCTCTGCAAGCCAGGTTCGGTTACGCCGCACACTGAGTTTTCGGCAGAAATCTACGTTCTTTCAAAGGACGAAGGCGGCCGTCATACGCCATTCTTCGCAAACTATCGTCCGCAGTTCTACTTCCGTACGACTGACGTCACCGGCGAAGTGATCCTGCCAGAAGGCACGGAAATGGTTATGCCAGGCGACAACGTAACGATCGCTGTTAAGTTGATCGCTCCAATCGCTATGGACCCAGGTCTTCGTTTCGCAATTCGCGAAGGTGGACGTACTGTCGGTTCTGGGGTTGTCAGCACCATCACGAAGTAATATAGGCCGCGCATCCCGCCTGAATCCTTGATTCGGGCGGGGCGGTTTTAAGAAATTTCAAACAGCTGTTCCGGCTTCGAAAGCGTAAGTCGGAATGGCTGTTTTTCGGCTCTTTGATATTGATAGAATTTGGAAATTGGTGAACCCATGGAAACGCAGAATATTCGCATCCGCCTGAAAGCATTTGACCATCGCGTCCTCGATCAGGCGACGGGCGATATTGCCGACACAGCTCGCCGTACCGGCGCGCTTATTCGTGGACCAATTCCACTTCCTACCCGTATCGAAAAGTTCACAGTGAACCGCGGACCGCACGTTGACAAAAAGTCACGCGAGCAGTTCGAAGTTCGGACATATAAAAGGTTGCTCGACATTGTGCAGCCCACGCCGCAGACCGTAGACGCGCTTATGAAGCTCGATCTTGCTGCTGGTGTGAATGTTGAAATCAAATTGGCGTAAGCCGATACCTCTACGTAAGTAGAGTGAGACACTAGGAATACCGCCGGGTTTACTCGGGCTGCGTTCCCCGTCTTACCAGATTGCGCATTAAGATGCGTTGCTGGTGCCTAGCCCGGACGGGGCAATGCTTAAAAATTCAGGGCTGGATTTAGGCGTCACGCCCTCCTGGCAATCGTGCCAGCCGGGCCTCTGACATAAGTTGGAGTATGGATCATGCGCACTGGCGTGATCGCGAAAAAGATGGGTATGATGCGCCTCTTCAATGAAGATGGTCGTCACGTTCCTGTCACCGTATTGGCGCTGGAAGGCTGCCAAGTGGTCGGAGCTCGTAACGAGGAACGTGATGGTTATTTTGCCGTCCGTCTCGGTGCAGGAGCCCGTAAAGCGAAAAATGTAAACAAACCACAGCGCGGCGAATTCGCCAAGGCACAGGTCGAGCCAAAAGCTCGCGTTGCTGAATTCCGCGTTGATAATGCCGACGGCTTGCTGCCAGTCGGTGCAACCGTTTCTGCAGACCATTTCATTGACGGCCAATTGGTCGACATCACTGGCCACACGCAGGGCAAGGGCTTTGCCGGCGCCATGAAGCGTTGGGGCTTCGGCGGTATGCGCGCATCACATGGTGTGTCGATTACCCACCGTGCCCACGGTTCGACTGGTCAGCGCCAGGATCCAGGCAAGGTTTTCAAGAACAAGAAGATGGCTGGCCACATGGGCGACCGTCAACGCACACAACAGAATCTTGAAATCGTCCGCACCGATGTTGCGCGCGGCCTGATCTTTGTAAAGGGCTCCGTCCCTGGCGCAAAGAACGGCTGGCTGCTCGTCCGTGACGCTGTAAAGGTTCCAACACCTGAAGCTGCTCCGTTCCCCGGCGCGTTGAAGAACGACAATGAAGCCCCAGTGGTTGAAGACGTCGTAATCGCAACCGAAGTTGAAGTTGCAGACACCCCCGCTGTCGAAGCTGACGCGCCTGCCGCTGAAGCTGCGCCTGCTGTCGAAGCCGCTGCTGTTGAAGCACCTGCTGCAGACGCCGGCGAAGAAAAGAAGGAGGGCTAAGCCATGAAGCTCAAGGTTCAAACCCTCGACGCCAAAGCAAAGGGCGACATCGATCTGAATGACGACGTATTTGGCGTTGAGCCACGCGCCGACATTCTGCACCGTGTTGTTACCTGGCAGCGTGAGAAGGCCCGTGGTACGGCTCGTCCTACCCGCGAGCGTTCGGACGTTGCACGCACCGGCAAGAAATTCGGTAACCAAAAGGGTGGCGGTACTGCCCGTCACGGTGACCGCGCTGCGCCGATCTTCATCGGTGGTGGTAAGGCCCATGGTGCCCGTCTGCGTGACTTTAACCCATCGCTGAACAAGAAGATTCGTTCTTTGGGTCTGAAGATGGCGCTTTCGAGCAAAGCAAAGTCGGGTTCGTTGATCGTTCTTGAAAATCTTGATTTGGCTGCTGCGAAGACTGCGGCGCTGAAGGGTCAAGTTGGCAAGCTCGGTTTCGGCAAGTCGACATTGGTTATCGATGGCGACGCCGTCAGCGACAATTTTCGTCTGGCTTCCGCCAACTTGGTCGGCATCAACGTGATGCCAGCCGTTGGTGCGAATGTTTATGACATCCTGAAGCATGACACTCTGGTTTTGACCCGCGCTGCGGTTGAGAAGCTTGAAGCACGCTTCGCCCTCACGGGAGGTGCCAACTAATGGCTAAGGATAAAGCAATCGACGTGCGTCATTATGACGTTATCGTTGCCCCGCACATCACCGAAAAAGCAACCCTGCTGTCGGAACATAACGCTGTTGTGTTCAAGGTCACGGGAAGCTCGACCAAGCCACAGATCAAGGCAGCTGTAGAAGCCCTGTTCGACGTGAAGGTCACGAACGTGAACACCCTCGTGCAAAAGGGCAAAACCAAGCGTTGGAAGGGCAAACCCTACACGCGCTCGGATGTCAAAAAAGCGATCGTAACTTTGGCCGAAGGTCAGAGCATCGACGTGACCACCGGTATTTAAGGGCAGGATAATGGCACTCAAAAGCTACAAACCAACTAGCCCCGCCCGTCGCGGCCTTGTGCTGGTTGACCGGTCAAGCTTGTACAAAGGCGGTCCTGTTAAGGGACTGACCGAAGGCAAGAGCAAGACTGGCGGCCGTAACAACAAGGGTCACGTGACTTCGCGCGGTATCGGCGGCGGTCACAAGCAAAAATATCGTCTAATCGACTTCAAGCGTCGTAAATGGGATATGCCTGCAACCGTTGAGCGTCTGGAATATGACCCCAACCGTTCTGCCTTCATCGCACTGGTAAAGTACGAAGATGGCGAATTGGCCTATATCATTGCACCACAGCGTCTCGCCGTTGGCGATACGATTGTCGCGGGTGAAAAAACCGACGTTAAGCCTGGTAATGCAATGTTACTGAGCCAGATGCCCGTTGGTACCATTTGCCACAACATCGAAATGAAGCCCGGTAAGGGTGGCCAGATCGCACGTTCAGCAGGCACTTATGTGCAGCTCGTAGGTCGTGATGGTGGCCGCGTTATCGTTCGCCTGAACTCAGGTGAGCAGCGTTACATTCTCGGTACGTGCATGGGGACAGTTGGCGCGGTTTCGAACCCTGACAATTCGAACACCACACTTGCCAAGGCAGGTCGTAACCGCTGGCGCGGCATTCGCCCGCTGACGCGTGGTGTTGCTAAGAACCCAGTCGATCACCCGCATGGTGGTGGTGAAGGTCGTACATCGGGTGGCCGTCATCCGGTTACGCCTTGGGGTAAGCCAACAAAGGGTGCTCGTACCCGCAGCAACAAGTCGACCGACCGGATGATTATCCGTTCGCGGCATGCTAAGAAGAAGAGGTAACTCATGTCTCGTTCCGTCTGGAAAGGTCCGTTTGTTGACCTCTATCTGCTGAAAAAAGCAGAAACCGCTCAGGAAGCATCGAAGGCTGCACCAATCAAGACTTGGTCGCGTCGCTCGACAATCCTGCCTCAGTTTGTTGGCCTGACGTTCAGCGTTTATAATGGCCACAAGTTCATTCCCGTTTCGGTGAATGAGGACATGGTCGGTCATAAGCTTGGTGAGTTCGCTCCAACGCGCACTTATCATGGCCATGGCGCAGATAAGAAGGGCAAACGCTAATGGGTAAGGCATCCGCACCCCGTCGTGTCGCCGACAATGAAGCACTGGCAGTGGGCACAACCATTCGTGGTTCGGCTCAAAAGCTTGGCCTCGTTGCCGCGCTGATCCGTGGCAAGAAAGCCGAAGACGCGCTGAACATTCTGAAATTCTCGACAAAGGGAATGGCAGATGACGTGCGTAAGGTTCTGGCATCCGCCATCGCTAACGCCGAAAACAACCACAACCTTGACGTCGACAGCCTTGTCGTTGCCGAGGCAAGCGTTGGCAAGGCGCTGACCATGAAGCGTTTCATGGCCCGCGGCCGCGGCAAGTCGAGCCGGATCGTTAAACCATTCAGCCGTCTGCGTATCGTTGTGCGCGAACAGCAAGAAGAGGCATAAGTCATGGGTCAGAAATCAAATCCAATCGGGCTTCGCCTGCAAATCAACCGGACTTGGGATAGCCGTTGGTACGCCGAAGGTGCGGAATATGGCCGCATGCTTCTGGAAGATATCAAGATCCGCAAGTTTATCTTCGAAACACTGCCACAAGCAGCCATTTCAAAGGTCGTTATCGAGCGTCCTGCCAAGAACTGCCGCGTTTCAATCTACGCAGCACGTCCTGGTGTGATCATCGGCAAAAAGGGTGCGGACATTGAAAAGCTGAAAAAGCTGATCAATAAGTTCACTACCGCTGAAGTGTCTTTGAACATCGTTGAAATCCGCAAGCCGGAAGTCGACGCAAAACTCGTAGCGCAAGGCATTGCTGACCAGTTGATCCGCCGTATCGCTTTCCGTCGTGCTATGAAGCGCGCGATGCAGTCAGCCATGCGTTTGGGTGCAGAGGGTATCAAGATCACGTGCGGTGGTCGCTTGGGCGGCGCTGAAATTGCGCGCGTGGAATCATACCGCGAAGGTCGTGTGCCTGCACATACCCTGCGTGCCAATATTGATTATGCCGAAGCCGAAGCACTGACTGCTTATGGCATCATCGGCATCAAATGCTGGATCTTCAAAGGCGAAATCTTGGGTCATGACCCAATGGCAACTGACCGGCTGATGTTGGAAGCGCAGACTTCCGGCGTCCGTCCCCAGTCTGACCGTCGCTAAAGGTTAGGAACTAGATATGTTGCAACCAAAGAAAACAAAGTTCCGCAAGCAGTTCAAGGGACGCATCAAGGGCGAAGCCAAGGGCGGGTCTGACCTGAACTTCGGTTCATATGGCCTGAAGGCGCTTGAGCCAGAGCGGATTACCGCACGTCAGATCGAAGCGGCCCGCCGTGCGATCACGCGTCATATAAAGCGTCAGGGGCGTTTGTGGATCCGCATCTTCCCAGACGTGCCAGTCACGAAAAAGCCTGCCGAAGTTCGTCAGGGTAAGGGTAAGGGTTCGGTCGAATATTGGGCAGCCAAGGTTAAGCCAGGCCGCATCATGTTTGAACTCGACGGTGTTCCTGGTCCTATCGCCGCTGTCGCATTTCAGCGTGCAGCCATGAAACTGCCAATCAAGACCAAGGTCGTGGCGCGTCTCGGCGACACCTCGCATTTGGGAGCATCATAAGATGAGCAAAACCGAAGATCTCCGCGTTAAGAGCGACGATCAGCTTGCTGTTCAGCTCGGCGAATTGAAGCGCGAAGCGTTCAACCTGCGTTTCCAATCGGCCACTGGCCAGATGGAAAAGCCGGCACGTGTGCGTGAAGTGCGTCGTGACATCGCCCGCATCAAAACCCTGCAGGGTGAGCGCCAGCGCGCCGCCGCAAAGACGGCATAAGGAGCTACCCATGCCAAAACGTATTCTCACCGGGACTGTGGTCTCCGACAAGAATGACAAGACAATTGTCGTTCTGGTCGAGCGCAAAGTGAAGCACCCGCTTTACGGCAAGATCATCCGTCGCACGAAGAAGTATCACGCCCATGACGAAAACAACGTCGTAAAAGAGGGCCAAGTCGTCCGCATAGAAGAGTGCGCGCCGATTTCGAAGAACAAGACCTGGCGCTTGGTGGCTGATGCCGCTGCAGCCCCGGTCGCAGCAACAACGGAGGATTGATCCCATGATTCAGATGCAATCCAACCTCGATGTTGCGGACAACAGCGGCGCAAAGCGCGTTCAGTGCATTAAGGTGCTGGGCGGTTCTAAGCGTCGCGTGGCTGGCGTTGGCGACATCATCGTGGTGTCGATCAAGGAAGCCGCACCGCGTGGTAAGGTTAAGAAGGGTGACGTGCATAAGGCGGTCATCGTTCGTACCCGCAAAGACATCCGCCGTGCCGATGGCTCGGTCATTCGCTTCGACTCCAATGCTGCTGTGCTTATCGGTAACAACAAGGAGCCGATTGGCACACGTATTTTCGGACCAGTTGTTCGTGAACTGCGCGCCAAGAACCACATGAAAATCATCAGCTTGGCACCGGAGGTGCTATAACAATGGCTCTGGCAAAAATCAAAAAGGGTGACACGGTCGTCGTGCTTGCCGGTAAAGACAAGGGCAAATCTGGCGAAGTAACCGCTGTGATGCCGAAGGACAGCAAAGTCGTCGTTTCTGGCGTCAACATCGCTGTGCGTCACCGGAAAGCTTCGCAGGCAAACCCACAGGGCGGTCTAGACCGCTTCGAAGCTCCGCTGCACATTTCGAATGTGGCATTGGCGGATCCCAAGACCGGCAAGGCAACACGCGTCCGCGTGGAAACCAAGGACGGCAAGAAGGTCCGTGTGGCCGTGAAGTCCGGGGAGACGATCAGTGGCTGATACTAAATACACGCCTCGCATGAAGAAGCTTTACGACGAAACGGTCGTAAAGGGTCTGACTGAAAAGTTCGGTTACGCAAACCGCTTTGCAGTTCCAAAGATCGAGAAGATCACACTCAACATGGGTGTGGGCGAAGGATCACAGGACAAGAAGAAGGTAACGACCGCTCTGGCCGAAATGGAACTGATTGCAGGCCAAAAGCCCGTCATCACCAAGGCAAAGAAATCGATCGCTGGCTTCAAACTTCGTGAAGGGATGCCAATCGGCGTCAAAGTCACGCTGCGCGGCGCGCAGATGTACGAATTCCTCGACCGTTTGGTTACGATCGCGATGCCACGAATTCGTGATTTCCGCGGATTGAACCCAAAGAGCTTCGATGGTCGTGGCAACTTTGCCATGGGTCTTAAGGAACAGATCATCTTCCCAGAAATCAGCTATGACGCCATCGATGTGGTGCGCGGAATGGATGTGATCGTAACGACTTCGGCAAACTCGGATGACGAGGCGCGCGAACTGCTTAAGCTGTTCGGCTTCCCGTTCCCAGTAGAAGAAGCTGATGAAAAGGCGGCTGCATAATGGCTAAACTGAGCTCCATAAACAAGAACGAGCGTCGCAAGAAGCTGGCTAAAAAATATGCCGGTCGCTACGCGAAGCTCAAGGCGATGGCGAAAGACCAGTCGCTTGATGATAGCGAGCGTTTGATTGCTCGTCTCAAAATGGCTGAAATTCCTCGCAATGGTAACCCGCACCGCGTGCGCAACCGTTGTGAAACCACCGGGCGTCCTCGCGGCGTGTACCGTAAATTCAAGCTGAACCGTATCGAACTGCGTAATCTTGCCAATAAGGGCATGATCCCGGGCGTTACGAAGTCGAGCTGGTAAGGATAAGATAGATGGCAATGACCGATCCTTTGGGTGATATGCTCACCCGTATCCGCAACGGCCAGCGGGCGAAGAAAGACTCTGTAGTCTCGCCAGCGTCCAGCCTGCGTACCCGCGTTCTCGATGTGTTGCAGCGTGAAGGCTATATTCGTGGTTACAGCGAAGAAGCCTTGGGTGCACATAAGGGCATTCGCATCGAACTGAAATATTTCGAAGGCGCGCCTGCTATCCAGCATGTCGCCCGTGTTTCAAAGCCAGGTCGCCGCGTATATTCAGGAAGCCAAGAGCTTCCCGTTATCCGCAACGGCCTTGGTATCACCATCGTTTCGACGCCCAAGGGCGTTCTGTCGGACGCCGAAGCGCGTGCACAGAATGTCGGCGGCGAAATCCTGGCGGAGGTATTCTAATGAGCCGCATTGGTAAGAAACCTGTTCCCATCCCAGCCGGTGTTACCGCCAGCATGGAAGCGGGCACGCTTTCGGTCAAAGGACCGAAGGGCGAATTGAAAATGCCAATGAGCGACCTGATCTCGTACGAGATGCAGGCCGATGGCCTCTTGGTGAAGCCTGCTAATGGCAGCAAGGCAGCCCGCGCGTTTTGGGGTATGCAGCGTACGTTGGTACAGAACCTCGTAACGGGTGTGACCGAAGGCTTTACGAAAGTCCTCGAAATCACCGGCGTTGGTTATCGTGCCAACAGCCAAGGTAAGATGCTGAAGCTGCAACTTGGCTACAGCCATGATGTTGACTTTGCGATCCCTGAGGGCATTGAAATCAAGACACCTGATAACACTACGGTGGAAATTTCAGGTATCGACAAGCAGAAGGTTGGGCAGGTTGCTGCTGAAATCCGCCGTTGGAGGAAGCCAGAGCCTTATAAGGGCAAGGGCATCAAGTACCGCGGCGAGTATATCTTCCGCAAGGAAGGGAAAAAGAAATAATGGCAAAATTGTCTCTCTTTGCACGTCGCCGTCAGCGCGTTCGCTCCAAGTTGCGGGCGCAAGTAGCTGGACGTCCGCGTCTTTCCGTACACCGCACTGGTCGTCATATTTACGCGCAAGTCATTGACGATTCGAAGGGCGCGACGCTTGCGTCTGCCTCAACGCTCGACAAGGACGTGAAGGCGAAGAACGGTTCGACAACTCAAGCTGCTGCCGATGTTGGTAAGCGGGTTGCCGAAGCTGCCAAGAAGGCTGGCATTTCCAGCGTGGTATTTGATCGTGGCGGGTTCCTGTTTCACGGTCGCGTCAAAGCGCTTGCTGATGCAGCGCGCGAAGGCGGATTGGAGTTTTAATGATGGCTGAAAACACTGAAAGCACCGCAGCTGTGACTGACGGCGCAGCCCCTGAAGCAGCCGAAGGCCAGCGTCGTGGACGCGGCGGTCGCGGTGGCGGTGACAATCGTGGCGGCAATAGCGGCGGTGGCCGTGGTCGTAACAATGATCGTCGTCCTGCACAGGAAGAAGATGATGGCACGATTGAAAAGCTCGTGCACATCAATCGTGTTTCGAAAACTGTTAAAGGCGGTAAGCGCTTTGGTTTTGCAGCACTCGTCGTCGTTGGCGATGGTCAAGGCCGCGTAGGTTTTGGACATGGCAAGGCGCGCGAAGTGCCAGAGGCCATTAACAAGGCGACTGCTGCTGCCAAGAAATCGATGATCCGTGTTGCATTGAAAGATGGCCGGACATTGCACCATGACGGCAAGGGTCATTTCGGCGCTGGCAAGGTAACATTGCGTTCGGCACCTGCAGGTACCGGCATTATCGCCGGCGGCCCAATGCGTGCTGTCTTCGAAAGCCTTGGCGTTGCGGACGTTGTGACCAAGTCGGTCGGTACGTCGAACCCATATAACATGATCCGTGCTACTTTTGCGGCCTTGTCTGAACAGACCAGCCCCAAGTCGGTAGCGCAACGTCGCGGCAAAAAAATCGCCGACCTTCTTGGTCGCGGTGGCAGCAAAACTGCTGAAGCCGACGCAGAAGCTATTGCGGAGTAATCAATATGGCGAAGATTAAGATTAAACAGACCGGTTCGCCGATCCGCCGTCCCGCTTCGCAGCGCGCAACTTTGAAAGGCCTTGGCCTTGACAAGATGAACCGCGTTGTCGAAATCGAAGATACTGCCGAAGTGCGCGGAATGATCCGCACAGTTCGTCACATGGTCCAAATACAGGACTAACAACATTAGCGCGAATTAAAGCGAAAGCGAGTGCACGACATGAAATTGAATGATATTAAAGATAACGAAGGCGCACGCCATCGTCGTATGCGCGTTGGCCGGGGTATCGGTTCAGGCAAGGGCAAAACCTCAGGCCGCGGCCAAAAGGGTCAGACCAGCCGTTCAGGTGTTTCGATCAACGGATTTGAAGGCGGCCAGATGCCACTTCACATGCGTATTCCAAAGCGCGGCTTTAACAATATCTTCGCCAAGGACCATGCAGAAGTAAATCTTGGCATGATTCAGAAGTTCATCGACGCCAAGAAAATCGACATTAAGGCTGTCGTTGACCATGCCGCATTGAAAGCAGCTGGCCTCGCACGCGGTGGCAAGGATGGCGTTCGTCTGCTCGCAAAGGGTCAATTGACCGCTAAGGTAAACTTCTCGGTTGCCGGCGCTTCAAAGGCAGCGATTGAAGCTGTTGAAAAGGCGGGCGGCAAGGTTGATGTTTTGACTAAGGTTTCGGCTTCGGAAAAGGCAGCTGCAAAGAAATCTTCGGTTAAGAACGCCGCTAAAGAAGCTGCGGCTAAGAAATAAGACTAAGGCGACGACTTCGCTCTTGTCATGCCAGCCCCGCTTCCCGATATGGGTTGGCGGGGTTTGACATTTCTGGGGACCGTCCGCACAAAGTCAGGCGTAATTTTTGGGATTAAACCGATGCGCACGCAAATTGCGTTCGGCGTCAATCCGGAACCAAGGAACGAATATCATGGCATCTAGGGCCGACCAAATGGCCTCGAACCTCAATCTATCGAAGTTCGGGCAGGCAACAGAGCTGAAGAACCGCATTTGGTTCACCATAGGCGCGCTTATCATATTCCGTTTATTAAGTTTTGTGCCATTGCCTGGCGTCGACCCGGTCGCCCAAGCGGCGCTTTACGCCAATAACGCAGCAGGCGGCGTTCTCGATATTTTTAACACCTTCTCGGGTGGTAGCCTTGAGCGGATGAGCCTCATTGCGCTTGGCGTTATGCCTTATATCACCGCGTCGATTGTGGTGCAGCTTGCTGCATCCCTGTCGCCTACGCTTGCCGCGATCAAGAAAGAAGGCGAGAGTGGGCGTAAGAAGCTGAACCAATATACGCGTTATGGCACAGTGTTCCTGACCGCAGTGCAGGGCTATTTCCTAGCCGCGGGTCTCGAAAGCCTAGCGGCCGCGAATGGCATTGGCGCTGTGGTCGAACCGGGCCTGATGTTCCGCATTGTCGCCACCATCAGCCTTATCGGCGGTACCATGTTCCTCATGTGGCTGGGTGAACAAATCACGTCGCGGGGTATCGGGAACGGTATTTCGCTTATCATCATGGCGGGTATCGTCGCGCAAATGCCGCGTTTATTCGCGCAATTGCTGGAGGGCGGCCGTACAGGTTCGATCAGCGGATTTGTCATCATAGGCTTTATCGCGATGTTCATCGCCCTCACGCTGCTGATCTGCTTTATGGAGCGTGGCCAGCGCCGAGTGCTTATTCAATATCCCAAGCGCGCAACACAGCGTGGGATGATGCAGGCGGACCGCAGTCACCTGCCTCTGAAAATCAATACAGCCGGCGTTATCCCGCCTATCTTCGCGTCGTCGCTGCTGCTTTTGCCGATCACGATCACGCAATTGGGCGGGAACAATGTGGCGGGCGAAAGCGCCATGGGTGACTTCGTGATTTCGCTGAACCAATATCTTGCCCATGGGCAGCCAGTATATTTGGCGCTCTACGGTCTTGGCATTGTCTTTTTCTGCTTTTTCTACACAGCGGTGGTGTTTAACCCGGAAGAAACGTCAGAGAATCTGAAAAAGGCCGGTGGCTTCATCCCAGGGATTCGCCCTGGTAAAAACACCGAATCCTATCTGGATTATGTGCTCACGCGGATAACGGTGCTTGGCGCAGCCTATCTAACATTGGTTTGTTTGCTGCCGGATTATGTGATGGCACAGACAGGGCAGCAGCAATTCTTTGCGATTGGTGGAACCAGCCTGCTTATCTTGGTGAATGTCACCATCGACACGATCTCGCAGATCCAGAGCCATTTGCTCGCACACCAATATGGTGACCTGCTGAAAAAGGCGAAGCTGAAAGGTGGACGCGCCCGCTAAACGGTGCGACATCGAGACGAATCGGGGAAACGTTTCATGAATATCATCCTTTTGGGGCCTCCAGGCGCAGGCAAGGGTACACAGGCGGCCTTTCTTGTCGAGAAATACGGCATGGTCCAATTGTCTACCGGCGACATCCTTCGCGCAGCGGTCAAGGCCGGCTCTGATGTCGGCAAAATGGCGGATGAAATCATGAAAGCCGGGAAATTGTTTCCCGACGAGTTGATGGCGGAAATCCTTGGCGAACATATGGATGCCATACCCGCCGATAAGGGTCTCATCTTTGACGGATACCCGCGCACTGCGCCGCAAGTAGCGTTATTGGATGGTTTGCTTTCGGCGCGTAATCGCACACTTGACCATGTTGTTGAACTCGTCGTTGACGAAGACGCCTTGGTGGAGCGCGTGGTTGGCCGCTACACCTGCGCGAATTGTGGCGATGGCTATCATGACATATTCAAGCAACCTGTCGTTGCCGGCACCTGCGACAAATGTGGTGCGCATGAATTCAAGCGCCGGCCCGATGACAATGAAGAAACAGTGCGGACCCGCATGGCGGAATATCGCGCAAAGACCGAGCCGATTTTACCTCTGTACGAGGCTCGTGGCCTAGTCAGCCGTGTTGATGGCATGGCAGCGATTGAGCATGTGACCGACGCCATTGACGCAATCATCGGCTGACGCCATCCTCTCTACATAAGCAGAGGCCCAGTCGCTCACGCAGTACAGCCGGAATTGGCAATTCTGCATAGAATGAACGACGCTTTTATTTCCGTAGAATCGAGGCTAGACCTTTGTCATGAAAAGCGCCTTCTTTCCTGCCGCCCTTCTCGCCGCCATATCCTCTCCAGCCTTTGCTGAAGTTAAAGCGGCATCAGATACAGGCTTCAACTCGGTTCATATTGCGACCGTGAACGCGACACCTGAGGAAATCTGGACACGTCTGCTGACGCCGAAGGATTATTGGAACAAGGCGCATAGTTGGTCGGGTTCGACCGCCGGATTTTACATCGATGCGCAGGCCAATGGATGCTTTTGTGAGCTGTTTCAGGAGGCTGATGTAAATGGTAAGCTGAATACCGTCGGTAGCGTTGAGCATATGCGTGTTTTATTCGCGCACCCGGGCAAAGTCTTACGCATGCAAGGGGCGCTCGGCCCGCTTCAGTCCGAGGCCGTGATCGGCACGCTTACCGTTGCCATGGAGCCTACCAAGGACAAGGCCGGAACGCGCGTTAGCTTTTCCTATGTAGTGGGCGGTTACATGCGTTACACAGTAGCGGAAATTGCACCTGCCGTTGACAAGGTGCTTGGCGAGCAATTTAAAAACATGCTCTTGCCTTTCGCGCCCGCAGAGACGGTCTTACCGAAAATCGATGGTTTCAAACTCGATATTGAAACGATTGAGGAAGCAGCTGCTGACGCACCGACTGAAGCCAGCACTGCAAAGCCAGCTGCAGATGCTTCCGCAGGCGCGCCACCTCAAACGGAACCAAATTAGTTGTCGACGAAGGCACGCGGCGCGAATTCCAGCAACAAAATCGAAATAGGCTGGTGCGAGATGGTTGATGTGCCAAGTCTTGGCCTGTTACAAGTGCATGCCAAAATGGACACCGGCGCTGCGACATCTTCCATTCATGCAACGCGGATCAAGCCCATTTCGCGCGACGGCAAACCCTATGTCGAATTCTGGTTCCGGCTGAATGCAGGTGAAAAACCTAAGCGTTATGAAGCCCCCATCATTGACCGCCGCATCGTGCGATCATCCAACGGTGAACGGCAAGACCGTTATGTCATCTCGGCGCAATTTTGCTTTGGTAAGCGATGTTGGAACGGTCAGCTCACCTTGGCGAACCGGCGGACAATGGCATTTCCTTTGCTAATTGGTCGGCGGGCGTTACGGCGCGGCTTTCTCGTGAACAGCGGGCGACGGTGGGTGTTGGGTAAACCCGCCAATCAAGAAAGCACAGGCATATGAAAATCGCGATGCTGGCAAGGAACGCCAACCTGTATTCTCACCAACGTCTTGTTGAGGCTGCGCAAGCGCGCGGCCACGAGATAGACATCTTAAACACCTTACGGGTGACCATGAATATCACCTCACATCGTCCCGAAGCTTATTATCAGGGGGCGAAGCTTGGCAAATATGACGCGGTTATTCCGCGTATCGGAGCGTCCATTACCTTTTACGGCCTCGCCGTTTTGCGCCAGTTTGAAATGATGAATGTGTGGTCGCTGAATGAAAGTGTTGCCATTGGCCGTTCGCGGGACAAGCTCCGGTCGTTGCAGATTTTGGCGCGCAAGGGACTTGGCCTGCCTGTGACTGCCTTTGCCCATGACCCGCGCCAGACCGACGAAGTGATCCAGATGGTGGGCGGGGCACCCGTCGTCATCAAATTGCTTGAAGGCACGCAAGGCATTGGTGTTGTGTTAGGCGAGACTGAAAAATCGGCGCGTTCGGTTATCGAGGCGTTTCGCGGTGCTAACGTCAACATCCTGGTTCAGGAATTCATCAAAGAGGCAAATGCGACCGATATTCGGTGCTTTGTCATCGGCAACAAGGTTGTCGCCTCCATGCAGCGTCAGGGCGCAGAGGGCGATTTCCGGTCAAATCTGCATCGCGGCGGTACGGCTTCATCCATCAAAATTACGCCTGAGGAGCGGTCAACCGCCGTGCGTGCCGCGCGCGCCATGGGATTAAATGTCGCTGGCGTTGATATGCTGCGGTCCAATCATGGCCCAGTGATCATGGAAGTGAATAGCTCGCCGGGGCTCGAGGGCATTGAAAAAGCCAGTGGTAAGGATATTGCGGGTAAGATCATCGAGTTCATCGAAGAAAATGCCAGCGATGGCAAAACCAAGACCAAAGGCAAGGGATAGCGCGCCTCTAGCCTTGACAGTCGGCGCGACTCACCGTAAGGCGCGGGTAATTCCGAACATCTGGTGCAGCCAGCAGCGCGTTTATGCGTCCGCTGGTTTTGTGCGTTTCGGGATATCATCAGCGTTGAGATAGGGTTTGTCCTTTCGGGGGCACCTGTGGAGCAGGAGTAAATAAATTGGCACGTATTGCCGGAGTTAACATTCCAACCAACAAGCGCGTGATCATTGCGCTTACCTACATTCACGGTATCGGCCGCACTAAAGCCGTCGAAATCGCGACTAAGCTGGGAATTGATCATAGCCGTCGTGTGCAGGATCTTTCGGACGCCGAAGTTCTGCAAATCCGCGAAACCATCGATGCGGGCTACACCGTAGAAGGCGATCTTCGCCGCAACACATCGATGAACATCAAGCGTTTGATGGATCTCGCCTGCTACCGTGGCCTTCGTCACCGTAAGGGTCTTCCAGTCCGTGGCCAGCGTACGCATACCAATGCGCGCACCCGTAAGGGCAAGTCCAAGGCAATCGCGGGCAAGAAGAAGTAATCATTGGCTTTCGCCTGATTATTTTTTCTTCGCATTTTCGAATAGGATACACATTATATGGCACGCGAACCACAACGCATTAAAAAGCGGGAGCGTAAAAATATTTCGGCAGGCGTCGCGCACGTCAATGCCAGTTTCAACAACACCATGATCACGATCACTGATGCCCAAGGCAACGCGATCAGCTGGTCTTCGGCTGGAACCATGGGTTTCAAGGGTAGCCGCAAGTCGACGCCTTATGCAGCACAGGTTGCCGCAGAAGATGCTGGCAAGAAAGCTGCTGAACATGGCGTTCGTACTTTGGAAGTCGAAGTTAAGGGCCCTGGTTCGGGTCGTGAATCCGCGCTGCGCGCTTTGCAGGCGGTCGGTTTCACCATCACCTCGATCCGCGACGTGACCTCGATCCCGCATAATGGCGTGCGTCCTTCGAAGCGTCGGCGCGTCTAAGCATTTGTTTCAGGGGCGGCTGTTCAGTCGTTCCTTCTTTTACCCGCAACCCGGCACGGTGCACCAAACTGCCGGTTTTGCAAAACCCAAGGGGAAATCCATGTCCGTCAATATCAAGAACTGGCAGGAACTGAAAAAGCCCAACGCACTTGAACTCAAGTCAGGTAGCGATGCGAAGCGTAAGGCTGTATTTGTTGCCGAGCCGCTTGAGCGTGGCTTTGGCTTGACGCTCGGTAATGCGCTGCGTCGCGTATTGCTCTCATCGTTGCAGGGCGCAGCGATTACGTCGATCAAGATCGAGAATGTGTTGCATGAATTCTCGTCGCTCGCTGGCGTGCGCGAAGATGTTACTGACATCGTACTAAACATTAAGCAGGTCGCGTTGAAGATGGAGGGCGAAGGTCCAAAGCGTCTTCAACTTTCGGCCACTGGCCCAGGCGCTGTAACCGCTGGCGACATTGCCGTGTCGGGCGACATCCAAGTGATGAACCCTGACCTCGTCATCTGCCATTTGGACGATGGTGCGACGTTGAACATGGAAATCACTGCCGACAGCGGCAAGGGCTATGTTCCTGCGGTTGCCAATCGCCCTGCGGATGCGCCAATCGGCCTTATCCCGGTCGACAGCCTGTATTCACCCGTACGTCAGGTTGCGTACAAGGTTGATAATGCCCGCATCGGTCAAGAATTGGATTATGACAAGCTTTCGCTGACGATCGAAACCGACGGTACTGTAACTCCAGAAGACGCCGTGGCTTATGCTGCACGTATCCTTCAGGATCAGTTGCAGGTATTCGTACATTTCGAAGATTCAATGGCTGCATCTTCGCCGATGATCGGCATGGCTGCACCTTCGGCTTCTTCCGAAGAGTCGGATGCGAACCAGCTCAACCGTTATCTTCTCAAGAAGGTCGACGAGTTGGAATTGTCGCTACGCAGCGCAAACTGCCTCAAGAACGACAACATCATCTACATTGGCGACCTCGTTCAAAAGAGCGAAGCCGAAATGTTGCGTACGCCTAATTTCGGTCGCAAGTCGCTGAACGAAATCAAGGAAGTATTGTCGTCGATGGGCTTGCGCCTGGGCATGGACATTCCTGGATGGCCGCCAGAAAACATCGAAGAAATGGCCAAGAAGCTCGAACAAGAGCTGCTCGGTTAAGAATATCCGGGCCGAAGCAGTGCTTTGGCCCAACCTACAGGGAAATGGCCGCCCTTAAACGGCCAGGATCGGGGTACCTGATACGGCCCCCCTACGAACGACCGATCCCTTCAGGGAAAGTGGGAACCGGTTTCCCGCCCGGAAGGGTCGGCAAGAAAGGAATATAATATGCGCCATAAAGTTGGCCACCGTAAGCTGCAGCGTACCACGTCGCACCGCACCGCGATGCTTCGCAACATGGCGGCGTCGCTGATTAAGCATGAACAAATCAAGACGACTTTGCCAAAGGCGAAGGAACTGCGTCCTTATATCGAAAAGCTGATTACGCTTGCGAAAAAGGGTGGCCTGTCCAACCGTCGCCTTGCGATGAGCCGTTTGATGGACGACACGCAGTTGGTGAAATTGTTCGACGAACTGGCGACGCGCTATGCCGACCGTAGCGGTGGTTATAGCCGCGTGATCAAGGCTGGCTTCCGTGGTTCGGACGCCGCGCCAATGGGCGTCATTGAGCTTGTTGACCGCAATGTTGATGCCAAGGGCCAGGACAGCGGTCCAGTCGAAGTGTTGGACGACAGCGAGTAAACGCGTCGCACCTGAGAAATTCAAAAGGGCGGTATCCGGAAAGGATGCCGCCCTTTTTGTTGGCCTTAAGCGTTGGCGTTCCGGCTTTGACGCGCGCACCAGAATAACAAGCTTGCGATAAACCATGTCACCGAGAGCATGATCGTAAACCTCCCGCCGTGCATATCAGTCCCCAATATCCCGGCAAAGGTGCCAATGCCGATTTGTAATGTGCCGGCCAGGAACATGGCTGGGGCCAAGATGCTGACGCGAAAACGTGCGGCGAGGCTGCCCGCAATGGCAATAAACAGAACCGCGCCGAACCACAGATTCACGGGGTTGTCTTCATTACCAATCATACCAACGGCTAAATTGGCCCAAACGATCATGAACCCGGCGAGGACTGCGCACATCGCCCCGATACGGAAATACCAATTGGATGATAAGCGTACGGCAAGTTCGATGAGGCCGCCGACGATTCCAAAGATGATCGTTGCGACAATGAAGTCTGTTTCGTCCCAATCGACTTCGTTGGTGAACTGCATCGCGACCAACGGCGCGAGGATCAGCGCAATGGCGCTGCTCCAGCCAATGACGCGCCAGGGATTCAGACGTCGGCGCTGAGCTTGTTCGCTGGTGATATTCATAACATTGCCCTTTTCGATAAATGGAGGCTATGCATTTAGGGCTAAGCGACATTGCAAGCATGAGCAGGATATGAGCATTTGGTGAAAAATGAATTCAGATAGCTTTCGCTTTGGGCCTTTCACGCTTGATGTAGAAAGCAGGCTGCTGACCCGAAATGGCTTGGTTTTGGAAGTCTCCAGCCGCTATTTTGACGCGCTGGTATTGCTTGTGCGGAACGCTGGTGGTCTCGTGCCCAAGGATCAATTCATGGATGATGTCTGGCGCGGCGTGGCAGTTACAGATGAGGCGCTGACGCAATGTATCAGAAGCTTGCGCCGCGTCTTGCAAGATGACGCCACGCGGCCCAGCTTTATCGAAACAGTGCCAAAGCATGGCTATCGGTTCATAGCGGCGGTCAATGTCGGTGATGCGGTGCCAGTGGCAGGGGTACCTTTGGCAAAAGCATCAAAGCTGGATTGGCGGACATTTTGGGCCTTGGGCGGAGCTGGCATCGTGGGCGGTGGCATCGCTGGGCTGCTTGGAGGCATCGTCTACGGATTTGCTGGCGGGGCACAGGGCATGGGCGGCGCGTCCATAGTCTTGGTACTCACCGCGCTGGCTGTGCTCATCGCGTTAATTGGTGCTGCTGGCGTCAGCTTTGGGATGGCGGCGGCCGGTCTGTGCTACCCCCGCAATAGCACGTCAATCATAATGGGCGGCGCGGCGGGTGGATTCCTCGTAGGCGGGGTTGTGAAGCTACTTGGGCTCGATGCGTTTAATCTGCTGCTTGGGCAGTCGCCAACCCACATTACTGGCGCGCTTGAGGGAGCCGTTTTAGGGACTGCTGTGGGGCTTGGATTATATGCGGCCCGTCAAATATCATCCACCCACAGCTTGTCACGTAGAATGCTTCCAGCGGCGGCTGTGGGGGCGGTCGCTGGCGCAGCGATTCCTGCTGCTGGTGGACAATTGCTTGGTGGCAGTTTGCATGCGTTGGCCGAGATGCTTCCGCAATCACAACTGCGGCTCGATGAGATCGGAGCATTGTTTGGCGAGGATGGCTTTGGTCGGATTAGCCAGATGGCAACTGGCGGTCTTGAGGGGATGTTATTCGCCGCCTGCATGACCGGCGGGATTTTGTTGGCGCAGCGTCAACTCGCCGAATGATTTCGACAAAAATGCGAAATAAACCTGCGGACGTCGCAGAAGATGGTTGGTGTTCATTCACGCAAGTTATAGTCGTGAAATATAGTATCCGAGAGTTGGGGAAATGAATTTATGCGAAGTGTATTTTTGCTTGGGGCTGCGGTCATGATGACGCCAATTTCTTCAGTGGCTATAGCCAAGGGCGCGGCAACCGCCGACGTCACGGCCGAGCTGACTTATCCCAAGACTAAGACCGTTAATGTCGTCGATGAACAATTCGGCGTGAAGGTGGCTGACCCCTATCGCTGGCTTGAGGATGATGTCCGCGTGAATGCCGAAGTCGCCAATTGGGTAAAATCACAAAATGCCGTCACGGACGCTTATCTGGAAACTTTGCCGGGCAAAAAAATCCTTGCCGACCGGATGAAGAAGCTGTTCGATTATGAACGCTTTGGCTTGCCTGAAAAGGCCGGTGGCTATTATTTCTTTAACAAAAATGACGGGCTCCAAAACCAGTCGGTTTTATATGTGCGTAAAGGCCTAACAGGCGCTGACCGCGTGTTGCTCGACCCGAATGGCTGGGCAAAGGATGGCGCGACGGCGCTGGATAGCTGGGTGCCTTCGCAAGATGGCAAGCTGCTCGCTTATGCGATTCAGGATGGTGGTTCCGACTGGCGCACGATTAAGGTGCTCGATACCAGGACTGGCAAAGTTTTGGCCGACGAAATCAAATGGGCCAAATTTACCAACATAAGCTGGGTCGGCAATGAAGGTTTTCTCTATTCCCGTTTCGCCGAACCACAAGAAGGCGCCGCCTTTCAACAGCTGAATTATAACCAAACGGTTTACTATCACAAAATCGGCACGCCACAGTCGGAAGACAAAGCGATTTATGCCACGCCTGATAATCCCGAATATGGGCATAGCGCGCAGGTGACGCATGATGGCAAATGGGCGGTGATTACCACCTCGTCCGGCACAGATGAGAAATATGAGCTGCACATCATGCCGCTGGGCAAAAACCCGACTTGGAAGGCGCAGCCTTTGGTAAAGGGTCTCGAGCATGACTGGGGCCTAATCGAAGGCATGGGCAATAAATTGTGGTTCACCACCAACAAGGATGCGCCAAAGCTGAAGGTGGTGAGCGTAGATCTTGGGGCGAAGACGCCCGCGTTTACCGACGTTATTCCGGAGCGTGCAGAAACGCTGTCGCGGGCGCAAATCGTCGGCAATCGTATGATTCTGTCGTACATCAAGGACGCCAAATCGATGGCATTGATGACGGACCTTGCAGGGCAGCCTGTTCAGGAAATCCAGCTCAACGCGATTGGCACTGCCAGCGGTTTTTCGGGCACACCGGGCGACGCAGAGACATTTTATGGTTTCTCCAGCTTTAATCAGCCGGGCGCCGTCTACCGATTTGACAGCAACAGCGGGGCATCGACGCCATTTGCGGAGCCGAAGTTGAGCTTCAACCCGCAAGACTTCAACGTCAGCCAAGTGTTTTACCCGTCAAAGGACGGCACGAAGATTCCGATGTTCATCGTCCATAAGAAGGACCTTGATCTGTCCCACGGCGCGCCGACATTGTTATACTCTTATGGCGGGTTCAACATTTCGCAGACGCCCACTTACTCGGCAACGCGAATGGCATGGCTTCAGTCCGGCGGCGTGTTTGCGCTTGCGAATATCCGCGGTGGCGGCGAATATGGCAAGCCATGGCATGATGCAGGCCGCCTGATGAACAAGCAGAATGTCTTTGACGATTTTGCAGCGGCTGCGGAATATCTGATTGCCAGTGGCATTTCGGCCAAGGGCAAAATTGCCATCGAAGGCCGCTCGAACGGCGGCTTGTTGATCGGCGCATCGCTGAACCAGCGGCCTGATCTATTTGCAGCGGGACATGCGGCCGTGGGCGTGATGGACATGGTTCGCTTTGACCGGTTTACCGCAGGTCGTTACTGGGTCGACGATTATGGCTATCCGAATAAGGAGGCCGATTTCAAAATGCAGATGACATACTCGCCCTATCACAATATCAAATCTGGATTGGAATATCCTGCTGTCATTGTGTCGACCGCTGACACGGATGACCGCGTGGTCCCAGGCCATAGCTTTAAATATATCGCCGCCCTTCAAGCCGCGGAAACCGGAAGCAAACCGAAAATCATCCGTATTGAAAGCCGTGCGGGTCACGGATCGGGCAAACCAACCGACAAGGTGATCGACGAATATTCGGATATTTACGCATTCCTGGCAAAGTGGACGGGTCTTACATTGACCCAGTGATTGTTCATAAAAATGTCGGTTTAGATGAACGGATGCTGGTGGGTCAATCCAGCATCCGGTCAAGCCGAATTGGCTAGGCCTTAGCCCCAAGGCGCTTGTCATTTTTTGCCACATCGCTTTACTTGCCACCCCGCCTAAAACCCGCCACAGTCTGTATATGGCAAATGTGATCGCATTCCTTCTGGGCCTCATTGCCCTTATTCTGGCTTTCATCGGGTTCATTCCGTTTCTGGGATGGCTGAACTGGTTCATCATTTTGATCGCCGGCGCTGGTGCGTTGTTCGGGTTTATCTCCGAGAAAAATGGCGGCCGTAATTTCTGTCTGGTGGTTATGGCTATTTGCGCCCTTCGCCTCTGGATTGGCGGCGGGATTATCTGACCCTCAATTGAGGGCGGGGGCTTTAAAATATGGCAGATGATAAACAAACCGAGCAGGCCAGCGGCCTGCCTTATGCCATATCGGCCTATCTGATCTGGGGCTTCGTGCCTGTATATTTTAAGCTTTTGAGCCATGTGCCGCCAATAGCCATCGTGGCGCAGCGGATCTTATGGTCAATCCCCTTGCTGCTGGTCATCATGGCGTTTCGTAAGCAGTTGCACGAATATGGCGCGATTTTCCGGCATAAGGCGCACTTACGAAACCTGCTCGCTTCCGCGACGTTGATTGCGATCAATTGGCTCATTTATATTTGGGCGGTGTCTACCGATCACATATTGGCCGCTAGCCTTGGCTATTATCTTAATCCCTTGGTGAATGTACTTCTCGGGCGGCTTTTTCTAGGTGAGCGGCTTCGTCCGCTGCAAATGGTCGCTGTCGCGGTTGCTGCCATTGGCGTGGCGATTCTTATCGGCGATGCGCTCGACACATTATGGGTCTCGGTATCCTTGGCCCTCAGCTTTGGCTTATACGGTCTCATCCGCAAGATAACGCCGGTTGGCTCTGTACCGGGCCTTGCCATTGAAACGACGTTGCTTGCACCCTTATCGCTCGGCGCGGTGCTGTGGTATGCGCAGGCGGGCACGGGCGGGTTCGGGGATGATCTCACCACCTCTGGGCTGCTGATCCTTGCAGGTGCGGTGACCGCTATCCCGCTGCTCATGTTCGCAACGGCGGCGCGGCGGATGAGTTATGCCAGCCTCGGCTTCGTGCAATATATCGCGCCGTCAATTGCATTTTTATTGGGCGTCTATGCCTATGGCGAACCGTTAAGCACGACTAAGTTGGCGTGTTTCATCCTGATCTGGGTCAGTATCGCGATATTCTGCGCAGATGCGATCAAAACCTATAGGGCCGCCAAGGCCTAAGCCTTGACCCTAAGCCCGATACCGCCAGCGTAAAGTTTCACCTGCGTGAAAGGGCACGACCGAAACGCCATCCAACGCAAGCAACTGGGGAACCGGTGTGTCCATACGCTCCAGCGTCACGCGGTCTTCATTTAGCGGCAGCCGGTAAAAATGCGGGCCGTTTTCTGAGGCGAAGGCCTCAAGCTTGTCCAAAGCGCCCTCTTCTTCAAAAACCGCAGCATAGCTTTCCATTGCAAATGGCGCGTTAAATATCCCGGCGCAGCCGCAGGCGCTTTCCTTGGCGGATTTGTCATGCGGCGCGCTGTCGGTGCCAAGGAAATATTTGGCGCTGCCCGATGTCGCGGCCTTGCGCAGCGCAAGCCGGTGCACTTCACGTTTGGCCACGGGCAGGCAATAAGCATGCGGGCGGATGCCACCTTCGAACATGGCGTTGCGATTAATGTGCAAATGCTGCGGAGTGATTGTGGCGGCGATGTTGTCGCTGGCATCGTCAACAAAGGCGACTGCATCTGCCGTGGTGATATGTTCAAAAACGACGCGCAGGTCTGGCAAATCGTGCACCAGCTTTGACAGAGTGCGTTCGATGAACACTGCTTCCCGGTCGAATATGTCGACATGTGAATCGGTAACTTCGCCATGAATGAGCAACGGCATGCCGATGCGCGCCATATGTTCAAGCGCGGGCATGATGTTGGCGATGTTGGTCACGCCATGGGCGCTTCCGGTCGTTGCATGGGCGGGGTATAATTTCGCTGCGGTAAATACGCCCTCGGTAAAGCCTCGCGCCAGTTCTTCGCCGCTCGACGTGTCGGTCAGATAGGCCGTTATCAAAGGCGTAAAGCTTATCCCTTGCGGCACAGCTGCCAATATACGATCGCGATAGGCTGCGCCTGCTTCCACCGTTGTTATCGGCGGCGACAGATTGGGCATGACAATAGCACGCGCGAATTGCGCTGCCGTATAGGGCACAACGCTGCGCATCACTGCATTATCGCGCAAATGGACGTGCCAGTCGTCGGGACGGCGGATGGAAAGAATCATCTGGTCGGTCATGACTTTCTTTTAAGCATCTGAACCCCTATCTGTCACCTATGCGAAACACCCGTCTATTTGACCGTCATGTCGTCCGTTTGTCTTCCACCGAAACCGGTGAGGATGTGCGGCAATTCCTGCAAGGGCTGGTAACGCAGGATACTGCAGCTGTGATGCCCTCATGGGCTGGCCTGCTGAGCCCGCAGGGCAAGGCGTTGTTCGATTTTCTGTTATGGTCAGATGGCGATGATGTGCTCATCGATTGTGAGAGCATGCAGGCAGAGGCTCTCGTTCGGCGGTTGTCAATCTACCGGTTGCGGCGCAAGATTTCGATTGCGATTGATCCGACCCGCGCGGTTTTTTGGAATGCAGACGGTAGCGGTGATCCGCGTCATCCGGATATGGGTGAAAGGTGGCTTGGAACGCCTGCGGATGATGATGCGGACGTCAGCGCAGAATATCGCGCGCATCGGCTGGCCTTGGGTATCACCGAAGGTGTGGCGGAGCTTGGAAGCGAGCAAACCTTATGGTTGGAGACGAATGCCGTGGAGTTAAACGGTGTGTCTTTTTCAAAGGGATGTTATGTCGGTCAGGAAAATACGGCGCGCATGAACTGGCGGCAAAAGGTCAACCGGCGACTGGTGGTCGTCCCGTTGGAACAGGCCGACCTTAGCCGACAGCGGTGCGCATATCCTGAACTTGGCCTATCGGTGGAGTTACGCCGTGTCGAGGATATGAACGCGCTCAATCTGCCCGAATGGCAGCGCGCTGCGATTATTTAGGGTCAGGACTATTTAAATCCAGCAGCTCAAGCTTCACTTTGGCAGTGCCAGTGCGGTGCATGCCAAGTTGCTTGGCTGCGGCGTAGGACACATCCACAATGCGTGATTTGCCCCAAGGGCCACGGTCGTTGATACGGACAACGACTTCCTGACCATTGGCCAAGTTTGTAACGGCAACGCGGCTGCCGAATGCCAAGGTACGGTGGGCGGCTGTCATGGCACTAGGGTCAAAGCGTTCGCCGCTCGCCGTGCGGCGTCCACCCAGTTCGACGCCATAATAGCTGGCTATGCCAGTGCCGATTTCGACACGATTGTCGCTGGCCTGCGCCAAGACCGGCAATGCCAGCAATGCCAGCAATGCCATCATGAAAATACGGTGTCTGTGCATCATGCCTCCCCCATAAGGGAAGGCACATATACAAGCCATTTCAATATTCGAACGGGCAAGCGCTATGCTGCCCCAAGTTTGCGGTCATCCGAAAACTTAAAATCCTGACCCTAAACGTCCAGATTGGCGACATTGAGGGCGTTTTCTACGATGAAATCGCGCCGTGGTTCAACGACTTCACCCATCAGCTTGGTGAAAATGTCGTCTGCGAGGTCGGCCTGATCAATCTCCACGCGCAGCAGCGAACGGTGATTAGGGTCAAGCGTGGTTTCCCACAATTGTTCGGCATTCATTTCGCCAAGACCCTTGTACCGCGAAATCGACAGTCCCTTGCGGCCGGCAATCAATATCGCCTCCAGCAATTCGGACGGGCGCGTAATTGCGCCCTTGTTACCGACGCTCACCGCTGTGGTTGCCCGTTTGGCTTGATCGCCAACCGCGTCGGGTGCATCCTCATCGCTCTCCACCTCGTCAATCGCCTCGGCAGCAGCAGCGGAAACTTTAACGAGCCGCGCCGGGGTTTCATAGCTTGCGGTCTCTTCGCTCGCCAACTTGTGCAGTTTACGGGCTTCTGCGGACATCAGGAATGCGGCCTCAATGATGTGATGATCGGTCACCCCGCGCCAGAGGCGTTCGAAATGATAGCCGCCATCTTCGGACACGCGGCCGGACCATTTGCCCTCCACATCTTGCGCGGCCATCCAAGCAGCCGCCTTGGCAACGGCGGCGGTGCGATCGGTAGCCTCGGGGTCCAGCGCGCTCGTGAGCGCCATAGCCTCGACAATCGTTGGGTCATAACGGCGCGGGACAAAGGCCATCAGGCTGCGCATACGGCGTGCATGGTCAACCAAAGCGCCTAAGTCGGCACCAGCGCGTTGCCCGCCTGCACCCTCCAAGACAACGCCATTAAGGCCAAGCTCGGCCAAATGATCGTCCAATGCCTTGTCGTCTTTCACATAGATTTCGCTGCGGCCCTTCGCGACCTTGTACAAAGGTGGCTGCGCAATGAAGAGATGCCCATTTTCGATGATTTCGGGCATCTGGCGGTAGAAGAATGTGAGCAACAATGTCCGAATGTGCGAACCGTCAACGTCAGCGTCCGTCATGATTACGATCTTGTGATAACGCAATTTTTCAATGTTGAAATCTTCGCGACCAATGCCAGTGCCCATCGCCTGAATCAGCGTGCCGACTTCTTTGGACGACAGCATCCGGTCAAAGCGTGCGCGTTCCACGTTCAGGATTTTACCCTTTAGCGGCAAAATCGCTTGATAATGGCGATCGCGGCCTTGCTTGGCCGATCCGCCTGCCGAGTCACCCTCGACCAGGAAAAGTTCGGATTTGGCGGGGTCTTTTTCTTGGCAGTCGGCAAGTTTGCCGGGCAGGGACGCCACGCTCATCACCGATTTGCGGCTGGCCTCACGGGCTTTTCGCGCGGCCTCGCGGGCCGCGGCGGCGTCGATGACCTTTTGAATGACGGTACGCGCATGGCCGGGATTTTCTTCTAACCACTCGCTCATCCGGTCTGCCATCAGGCTTTCCAGCGGCTGACGCACTTCGGAAGAGACCAGCTTGTCCTTCGTTTGTGACGAGAATTTTGGATCAGGCAGCTTAACCGACACAATAGCAGTCAGCCCTTCACGCATGTCATCGCCGGTAAGCGTGACTTTCTCTTTCTTTAACACGCCCGATTTTTCGGCATAGTTGTTCAACGTGCGCGTGAGCGCCGAGCGGAACGCTGCCAAATGGGTACCGCCGTCACGTTGCGGAATGTTATTGGTGAAGCACAATACGTTTTCGTAGTAGCTGTCGTTCCACTCCAACGCGACGTCAATACCAATGCCGTCGCGGTTGGATGTGATCGTGATGGGGTCGGCTAGCAATGCCGCTTTGTTGCGATCCAGATACTTTACGAATGCGCCAATACCGCCTTCATAATAAAGATCATGTTCTTTGACATCCGAATGCCGCTTGTCGCGCAGCAATATGCGAACACCCGAGTTCAAGAACGCCAGTTCGCGGTAGCGATGTTCAAGCTTATCAAAGTCAAATTCCAGCACGTTTTTGAACGTGTTTGTGGACGCCATGAAGGTTACGCGGGTGCCCTTTTTGGGCTTGCCATCGACCACTGGCGCGTCACCGCGGACAATCAAGGGGCCTACGGCATCGCCATGCTCAAAACGCATCCAATGCTCTTTACCCTCACGCCAGATGGTGAGTTCCAGAAACTCGGACAGCGCGTTCACCACCGACACACCAACGCCGTGTAATCCGCCGGAAACTTTATAAGCATTATCGTCGGACGTATTCTCGAACTTGCCGCCAGCGTGCAGCTGAGTCATGATGACCTCAGCTGCCGAAACGCCCTCTTCCTTGTGCATGCCGGTTGGAATGCCGCGGCCATTATCTTCAACAGAAACCGAACCATCGGGGTTCAGTTCGATCAGTACAAGGTCGCAATGCCCCGCCAACGCCTCGTCGATGGCATTGTCGGAAACTTCAAACACCATGTGATGCAGGCCGCTACCGTCATCCGTGTCGCCGATATACATACCAGGGCGCTTGCGCACCGCATCGAGGCCCTTCAGAACCTTGATGCTGTCGGCACCATATTCATTCTGATTGGGGTTGGCTGCGCTGTCCGCAGAAGGATTAAATTGCGGGGTTTCCGTTGTTTCTTCAGTCATCCGCGCACTGTAGGCCCAAAGCCTAAGAAGCCCAAGGAAAAGCGGCCTAAAGTCGCCGTTTTTCCACAGTCTTTTGTGGTTGGCGATAACGGAAATTTTAACCCCAGCATCGGTGTCAAAAATTAGGCAATGAAACTTTTGTATATGGCGCTAAGTCTGCAGAGCAACCGGCGAACGGGAGAGTGGATTTTACATGCTTATCGATACCGAATTAGAAAAATCATTTGGTGATTTCGGCGCGCTCATTGGCTTTTGGGGCGAAGAAAAGCCTGATGCGCGCGCGCTTGCCGATAGCAGCTCTGAACTGACGTGGCGCGAAGTTGCGCACGCAACAGCGCGCATAGCCGCAGTGCTACAGCGCGACGGGCTAACGCGGGGTCAGGCGGTTGCCATATTGGGGACCAGCAATATTAACTATGCGTTGGCGTATCTTGCCGTTGTACGCGCAGGGGGCTGCGCTGCACCATTGACCACATCGGCAACGCCCGCGCAGTTGGCCGCGATGTTCAAAGATTCCGGCGCAATGCATTTGTTCGTCGATGCCGCGAAACTGGCTGATCTTGAAGGGGTCGTACTGGGCGATGTCAAAATCATCATGCTCGACAACGCCGTTGACGACCATCCGGCGCTGACCGACTGGATGGCAGAGGAAGGTGCAAGTTTTGACGCGCCGCCGCCCGCCGCGACTGATCCGTTCAACATCATTTATTCGAGTGGCACCACGGGAACACCCAAGGGCATTATCCATTCGCACGGAATGCGTTGGCACCAGATGGCAGGTGGATTCAAGTCAATTTACAACCGCGACACGCGGTCGTTGGTCTCGACGCCATTATATTCGAACACGACATTGGCGGTATTTCTGCCAACTATTTGTCATGGTGGTTTTGTCCGGATCATGGAGAAATTTGATGCGCTGGCCTATCTTGACCATGCGCAGATTGATCAGACCACGCACACCATGCTCGTGCCAGTGCAATATCAACGGCTCATGGCACATGCCGAATTTGATCGGTACGATCTCAGCAGCTTCATTGTCAAATTCTGTACCAGCGCGCCTTTTGCTGCGGAGTTGAAGGCTGATGTGCTTCAGCGTTGGCCGGGCGGCCTTGTCGAGATTTACGGTATGACCGAAGGGGGTGTTGTGTGCATGCTTCAAGCGCATCACCATCCCAACAAACTGCATACCGTGGGGCAGCCCGTCACGGGCCATGAACTGATCGTATTGGACGAGGACGACAATCGCCTCCCCGTCGGTTCCAAAGGCGTGCTTACTGGCCGTTCGCCTACCATGATGTCCGGTTACAAAAACCAACCAGAAAAAACACGCGAGATGGAGTGGCGTGACGAGGATGCCAATGTCTGGCTGAAAACCGGCGACATTGGCATTGTCGATGAAGATGGCTTTGTATCCATCGTGGGCCGCGCAAAGGATATGATCATATCCGGCGGCTTCAACATTTACCCAAAAGACCTTGAAGAATTGTTGGAAGCGCAGCCCGAAGTGGCCGAAGCTGCCGTGGTTGGCATGCCTTCAGACGCGTGGGGTGAAACGCCCGTTGGCTTTGTGCGGTTGACGGACGCGGCAGCATCGACTGAATCCATTCTTGCGCGTGTGAACGGGCAGCTTGGCAAGACACAGCGGATTTCGGTGCTCTACACCATCGACGAAATGCCGCGCAGCCATATTGGCAAATTGCTGAAAACCGACTTGCGCGCCTTGGCGGCAGAGAAGCAAAATGGACGGTAAATTCGGCCCTGATCTTGCCGCCGTCATTTCTGTTCTGCAGACGGGAATTCCGGTGACAGGTGCGTCATCCCCGAAATAGGGGTTTATCCAACTCCCTCACCCGTCACCCTGAACTTGTTTAAGGGTCTTACTTTTTCAACCTCCGAGAATTAAGATCCTGAAACAAGTTCAGGATGACGAAAGAGTGGCCAATTACCGTGACAATTGCGATAACCCCTAAATAGGTTTCGCTTGCAATGTAGGATTTGGTTTGAGATTCCGTGCGTTGCGCCCGCAATTGTTGCGCGACCGGCTCTTTGAACCTGTTTAACCCCACCCCTGCTTTCGGACCCGGAAAGCCAACGCCGCAAAGTTGCGGTAAGTTTACAGAAATACCGCCTTTTGGGTATATGTTTGTAAACTTAGAACCCCGATGACATCTGCGTCATCCCCGAAATTATCGCTTCTCTGGTTTTCGTAAGGCAGGTTATACGGCACGTCTTCCGCTTATGGTGCTGACCCTAAGGAACGCAAGCGACGCAAGCCATTTTAAAACTTAGCCGCCTTTTTTGCCTAACTTTTGCACGCGCGCAACGACTTCGTCGCGAATATTGGGGGTCACAAACTTCCCGATTTCGCCGCCGTAAATCGCAATTTCCTTCACCAGCCGCGAGGCAATGGGTTGTAGCGACACGTCGGCCATTAAAAACAGCGTTTCGACGCGATCGTTCAACTGGCGGTTCATGCCCGTAAGTTGATATTCATATTCGAAGTCCGTGACGCCGCGAATGCCCCGAATGACGGTGCTTGCGCCTTGCGCTTCGGCAAAATCCATCAGCAATGAGTTGAACCCGACAACGCGAATATGCGCCGAACCGATGCTGGCAACTTCGCGCTCGACCATGGCAATCCGCTCATCATCCGAAAACATCGGGGATTTGGCCGCGTTCGTGGTTACGCCGATGATCAATTCATCCACCAATTTTGCGCCGCGCCGGATGATGTCCATATGGCCCAAGGTGATTGGGTCAAATGTGCCGGGATATACGCCAATCCGGTGTGTCATTTAGCGATCCCTTTCGGTGATGTAATTTGCAATGGCGCGCAAAAGATCAGCTTCGGCACCATAAGTCGACAGATGGTCATTGGCCTGCTGCACAAGCATGTCCGCCTGCTGCTTGGCGCGTTCGAGGCCCATGAGAGATACAAAGGTGCCTTTATTGGCCGCCGCGTCTTTTTGAAGCGCCTTGCCTGCCAGTTCAGGATCACCTTCAACATCCATGATGTCATCGGCAATCTGAAAGGCGAGGCCAATGTCCCGGGCATATCCCCGCAAATGCGTTCGGCCTTCCGCTGGGATATGCCCTAATATCGCGCCCATTTCGACGCTGGCGGCAATCAGAGCACCCGTCTTCAGCGCTTGCAGGCGCATGACGGTTTGCAAATCAACAACGGATTTCTCGGCCTCTATATCCATCATCTGCCCGCCAGCCATGCCTTCCGGGCCGCTTGCTAAAGCCAGTGTTGATACCAGTTCGCCGCGTACGAAAGGATCGCCATGCGTTTGTGGGCTCGCCAGTATCTCGAATGCCAAAGCATGGAGAGAATCGCCCGCCAGAACCGCCGTCGCGTCATCGAACGCGCGGTGCACGGTCGGCTTGCCACGGCGCATGTCGTCGTCATCCATGCAGGGCAAGTCGTCATGCACCAAGGAGTACACATGAATAGCTTCGACAGCCGTGCCAACGCGCAAAGCCACTGCGCGGTCCACATGGAACAAAGCCGCGGTCGCAGTCACAAGCAACGGCCGGAGGCGCTTGCCGCCGCCAATCGCGGCATGGCGCATAGCGGCATATAGCCGGTCCCGCGCGTCGCCGGGTAGCGTCAGAAGCGCATCAAATTCGCGATCAATGTCCGCCGCAATTTGCGCGAGTGAGTCGTGTAACAATGATGGTTCGGCAGCCATAATGTTTATCCGGCGTCGAATGTTGTTGTACCTGTTGGCGCTCCGTCCGGCCCTTGCACAATAGCCTCAATGCGCGCTTTCGCCGTATCAAGCCGTTGTTGGCACAAGGCCCGCAACGCATTACCGCGTTCGTACAAGGCGATGGATTCATCGAGCGGAGCTTCACCGTTTTCCAACTTATGGACGATGTCTTCAAGCGCCCGCAGCGCGGTTTCAAAATTCATATCGGCTACGTCTTGATTCATTCACCTGCAATGACGCCCGACGCCGACTGGGTCAAGTGCTTCGCTTTGTCGCCATCGGTTGATGAAGAGGGTTGCTAGTCCGGAAGTGCAAATCAGAATGGCGAGAAACGGGACGGCAGAAGCAAACCGCGCCGAAGGCTAGGAATAGGCGTTAAGGGGTTGCGCGCATTTACACGCCAGCCTTCAACAACCAGTCGTGAAAGATTTTCACAGCTCTCTGCTTCAGCGCGCGGGGGCGGCACACGAAGTAATAGCTGTAGGGGCTCTCAACTTCTGTATTGAAAAGCCGCGTCAGGCGCGGGTCGCGCGCGTCGGAGAAGTGGCTTCCGTGCATGATTGCAACGCCAAGACCATTTGCGGCAGCCTCCAGCATCAATGCGCCACTATCAAGACTATCGATCGCCGCCGGCTTCAGGCGGGGTGCCCCCATAGCCTGCCGCCAGGCGTCAAAAATCATAGGCATGTCACTATGGACCATGACCGTATGCTTTGCGAGGTCCTCAGGCTTTTCGACCTTATGCTCCTTTGCCCATTTTTCAGAGGCGATGGCGTAAACAAGATTGCGGTCTAAGCGGACACTGTACAGCTTGGGGTCGACGTCTGCTGAAATGATGATAGCTGCGTCGACGACATCACCCAGCAGATTTTCGGCATGACCAGATGTGTCCACGTCGATATGAAGCTTCGGAAACGCCTTTCGCAGTTCAGGCAAACGCGGAATGAGCCTTTGCGAACCAAAAAGCGGCAAGAGCCCCAAGCGCAGGCGATACTCCCCGCCACGGCCGGCCAGCTCGTCAACCGCCTCTGCCATTGCGTCCATCGCTGGTTCAACGGCCGCCAGAAGTGCCTCACCATCCGCATTAATGACCATTGCTTGCGCGCGGCGGTCAAACAGGGATTTGCCAATGAAGTCTTCCAGCGCCTTGATGCGGCGGCTGAGCGCGGGTGGAGATAATGCGAGTTCGCTCGCGGCAGCTTTTGCCGAACCGAGCTTAGCGACGCGCAAAAATGCTTCCAAGGAGCGTAGGGGGGGCAATCTGCGCATATCATCTCCTAATTTGCCGCACTGCAGCAAAAATTGCCAGCTCTCACGATCGTTCAAATGTCGCGAAATTCAGCTTAAACGTATAAATAATAGTTGCATCATTTGCAACAGCTATTGCACTGTTCGCACTTGCACAAAAAATGAAACTTAGCCATACGGAACGAGCCTTTTAGGCATCCTCTCCTAAAGACTTTTTCAGGGTCGGCCTCGGTCGGCCCTTTTTTTGTGCAAATTCAGCGCATCGATCATTCTTTTGTCGCCACAGCTTTCTAACAATTTTGCTCCGACCAAGGGGGTTTTGGGGCAGAGGCGTCGATGCCAATGATAGCCGCGCCCCCTCATTCGCAACAATGCCGTCAAATATCTGGTGTGACCAACGCCTTTCGTCCCCAAATAATCAGGAACAATAACGATGCCGCGATGAGGATGAACGTCGCTGGTTCCCAATAATTGAATAACGCAACGCCAACGGCCGGAGCGACGATATATGCAGCACCGCTGATCGAAGCAATCTTTCCTGCAACGTCCCCTTGCTCGTGCCGTCCGACCGCCAAGGATGCGCCGGCAGTAAAGCCTGGCCGAAAAAGCCCAAAGCCAAGTGAGGCAATCGCAAAGCCTGTGCTAATGCCGTAAAAATCGTGACTAAAACCGGTCAGGATGGTCCCGATTAAAGCAAGGATAGCGCCAATCAACACGGAGCTGCGCGCGGCAAGCGAGAGTATGGGGATAAGGCCCCATTGCGCCAGCAAGGTCGCCATAGCGCCGATGAGCATGACGGATCCGCTCGCCTGCACCGCCTCCCATGGGCGGTCATGTAGCCCAAGCCGGTCACGCACGAGAAAACCTACAACGCCCAGCATGATGGCCTGTGCATGGCCGCCGATAAGCCCCGCAATGAGCCAAGACGCCATCCTTCCGTCGCGCCATGGCAGGCGGACCTCAGTTTTAGGCAATACTGACCCTAAAGCATCGCCAGCGACCTCTTCATCGTCGGGCGCATTAATCGACGCTGAATTGGGATAAGCCGCAACGGCGCCGCGCGCCTCAAAACGTGGGGTGTCATTGGGCAGTTGAACATGCAACGCGATCAATACGGCCACACCAAAGGCTGCAAACATGATGAGCGGTCCAGCCAGACCGAAAGGTGGAAACAGAAAATAATGCGCGGTGGCGGGGCCGATCACGGTGCCAACGCCAAAAGACGAGGCAAGCATCGATAGCGCCTTGGTACGTTCTGCGCGTTCAGTTCGGGCGGCGACATATGCCTGAACGGCGGGTGGAGCAGCCGAACCAAAACCGCCGTACAGGCTGCGGAATAACGCAAACAGGATAAAGGTCACCACTGGACCGATCAGGCCAGCCAGCCCAAGCCACAGCACCAGCCCGCACATGCCCATTGAGGCAACAAAGCCGATAACGCCGATACTCATCAATTGTTTGCGGCCCCGGCGGTCCGACAGGCGGGCCCATTTGGGTGCAGTGATAACCCATAACAACGCAGACCAGCTAAAGGCTAGGCTGACCCACACGTCGGGCATATCCAATTCGCTGGCGATTGCGGGAAGGGCGGACTGCATCGCGGTGTTACCCGCCGCGGCAACGAGCATCACGAGGAACAGCACGACAACGCGGCTATTGGGAATAGTTTGAACAGCGCTCATGGCTTTTTCCAATCATAACTGCGCGTCACTTGTGCGACATGCAGGCTGTAATGCGCATACCATTGGTTCCGGCCAGCATCGCGCATTGCGGTGTGCTCGGCATGATCGCGCCATGCATTTGCGCTGGCTTCGTCGGTCCAATAGCTGACCGTTATACCAAGGCCATCTGCGCCACGCACTGAATCTATGCCGATATAGCCAGCTTGTTGCGCGGCCAGTTCATCCATCAACGCGGCAGCGTGAGCGTAACCGTCGGCGTCCAGATCCGTGCGCTGTGCTACAAAGATTACTGAAATTGTGCCGTTGCTTAGCTTTGCCATGATCGAGGCATAAGACTGATTTGATGTGCAATGCAAGCTAGGTGGAACAGTTAGTTGGTAAACGCGGTTGCACGAATGGCATCAATTTGCGATTGTGACTGTTTCGTGACAACTTCCCCTGGAACCATCCTATGATCTCTTCAAGCGTGGCTAAAACGACGGTGCTCAACCGCATCAAAAGCCGCGCAAGCCGCTTTTTTGGCCAATGGGGTGTTTTCTTTAAGGGCTTTATCAAACATCCAGTGATGGTCGGATCAATTATCCCGTCATCGTCCTTCACCGTGAAAAAAATGCTGGCGCCGGTGGACTGGGACAATACCAAATTGTTTGTGGAATATGGTCCGGGCATTGGCACTTTCTGCCAACCCATTCTGGATCGCATGCGCCCCGATGCCACATTGCTGGTCATCGATCTGAACGAAGATTTCATTAAATATCTGCAGTATAATTTTCGGGATAGTCGTTTTGTCGCGGTGCATGGTTCGGCGGCGGATGTGAATGCAATCATAAACAATCTCGGGTTTGCACATGCCGACTATATTCTCTCCGGCCTGCCCTTTTCGACGCTCCCCAATAATCTCGGCCCTGTGATCGCTGAGGAAACAGCGAAGGCGATCCGGCCCGGCGGGGCATTTCTGGTCTATCAGTTCCGTGCCCGTGCGCGTGATTTCATGATCCCGTATTTCCGTAAGATCGACAATGGCTATGCCTTATGGAATGTATTGCCGTGCCATTTGTTCTGGGGCTGGAAAGAATGATTATTTGTTACGGATCAAACTGAATTTGATCCGCCGGCCAATGGTGTAATCGACCGAATTGACCAAGAAATAGGCAAGGCCTGACTTAAACCGGCTCCAAATAGTGTCCCGCCTCTTTAACAACACCCGTGTCTGCTCTTCCGATTGGGAAACAAGTCCTTCAACCAATGTGCGCATATGCAAAGCAAGGCCTGCGTCCTTGATGCGCACCATAATCTCCAGATTGATGAACATGCTTCGGATATCCAGATTGGCTGAACCAATATAGACCGTGTCATCAATGACCATCAGCTTCATGTGCAGTGGGCGCGGTTGATATTCGAAAATCCGAGCCTTGCGGCGCATCAGATAGCGGTAAAGCACACGCGCAGCGGCAATCGTTGCGCCATTGTCGGTTTTTCCGGCCATGACGAGGCGCGACCCTTTGTTGCGCCTCGCTGTCTTGGCAAGGCGTCGCAATATGGTTTGGGACGGCGAAAAATAGGCGGAAACAATGTCAAATCTTTTGCCCGCGTCCAATGATCGCTTGAACGTGAGTGCCCATGGCGAAATGTGGTTTGTTGGCCCGCCCAACAGCCATTGTACTTGACCAATGCCCGGCCGCCATTGTCGAATGATATTGCGGATCTGTCGAAAGCTGACGTTGCCGCCGTTCGACGCTTGCGCCATATCCTCAAAATAATCGCTCAGCCGCCGCGCCTCGGGACCAGACACGATTATGCCGAGATCTTCCCAGCTATCGTCACCTGCACGCCCGAAATAGGAATCGGCGATATTGAAACCGCCCACAAGCGCATGGGCGCCGTCGATAATCAGCATCTTTTGGTGATTACGGATCAGGTAGCCAAGTCCCTTGCGGGTGCTGAAACTGTGATAGTTGCCGCCAGCGTCAAGCAAAGTATCAAAAAATCGATTGCTCACCTGGGTTGATCCAAAGCTGTCTATAATCAACTGCACGTGTACACCGCGTGTCGCCGCAGCAACGAGCGCATCGCGCACTTCCCGACCGGTTTTATCGGCACAAAACATATAGAAAAACATGTGAATCGATTTTTGCGCCATCGCGATAAGCTGCAAAACGGCTTTGAGTCGATCTTGCGGTTTATGAACCACGTGCAAGTCATGGCCCGCAACTTGAAAGTGCGTTCCGGGGAACCCGGGCTTGCCTGATTGCACTGTCATGTTGCTAGCGATACCGCTTTGCGCAGCGCACGGCAAGCGACCAGCCCTTTGCATTGACATTTTGGCCCATTATCTCTAGGCGCGGGCAACTTCCCGTATATCCGAAGAATCAGGAGCCAAGATGGCACGCGTTACTGTTGAAGATTGCATCGACAAGATCACCAACCGGTTTGACCTTGTATTACTCGCCGCCGAACGTGCGCGCGAAATCTCTGGTGGCGCTGAACTGACCATTGATCGTGATCGTGATAAAAATCCGGTCGTTGCTTTGCGCGAAATCGCTGAGGAAACTGTTCGCCCTGACCAGTTGAAAGAAGGCCTCGTGCAGTCGCTGCAGAAGGTTCAGGTTGATGAGGATGAAGAAGCAGACGAAGTCGGCTCAATCAGCCTGTCCGCCGAAGCCCTGCGTTTGACCGCCGCTGCGCCAGCGCGCGGCGCAGGCGTGCAGCGCGATTACGACCGGTAATTTCACCCATCTGGATCTGTGAAACAGGCCCGGCTCGTCCGGGCCTTTTCTTTTGGCTTTCGCGCACCGTGCTGATAAACTCATGTTATGAGCGGGGATTTGGAGGGAGCAGCAGATATCGTCACCGGGGTAGCCGTTGCCCGGGCTGTAGAACCGTCAATAGGCGGGGGGGCTGGCCAATCCGGAACATGCCTGAATTGCGGCGCTGATCTGCTTGGAGCATATTGCCATGCCTGCGGACAAAAGGCGGCCTTTCATCGGACTATTGGCGCGTTTGGACATGATATCTTACACAGTGTGCTGCACTTCGATGGCAAAATTTGGCGGACCTTGCCATTGTTGTTTTGGCATCCCGGCAAGCTGACGCGGCGTTATGTCCATGGTGAGCGGGCGAAATTTGTCTCTCCATTGGCGCTGTTTCTGTTCACTGTTTTCCTTACCTTTGCAGTGGTGAACCAACTGGTACCTGATGATACGAGCGTTAGTGGCGCCGATCATGCCCCCATCCAAGCGACAATTGATGGTCCCGATTTCGCGCTTGAACGACAAAAACTGCAAGCAAAAATCGCGCGGTTGGAAAACGAAATTATGGATGTGCGTAAAGCGGGCAAGCCAACGGCCGTGCTTGAGGAAGAGCTGAACTCCGATAGGCTCGGTTTGCGGCTTATGGGCACTGCGGCCAGCACATTTGGCAAGAATAACGGCGATGTCGACAGCCCCAGCCTTACCGACAGCGATTTTCGAGGTGCAGCAGCGCTTAAAAAAGCTGCTGAAACCGCGACCAAAAACCCGCAATTGCTGCTCTACAAAATACAGTCCAATGCATATAAATACAGCTGGGCCCTAATTCCGATTTCGGTACCCTTTGTTTGGCTGCTGTTTTTCTGGCGACGGCAATATAAGATGTTCGACCATGCCGTATTTGTGACCTATTCGCTGACGTTCATTATGCAATTGGGGGTGATATGCGCTTTGTTGATTAGCCTCCCTCAGACCGAGGTCATGGGCGTATTGCTGCTTAGTCTTTATCCACCCATCCACATGTATCGGCAATTGCGAGGGGCTTATCTGACATCACGATTAGGCGCATTCTGGCGTATGTGCTTGCTGTCTATTTTTGCGATTACGGCGCTGACCCTATTTTTCGTTCTCGTCGTCACCCTTGGCGTTACTTGAGAGCATATAGGGCGGGTGCCCATATTTGGATGAAAATATGATCTGCGCGATTGCTTGCGCGTAGTTTGGATAGATTAACTTAGCAGGGAAAGCGGCGGATGACTATTTCGCGCCACGCATCGCGGACTGATTGGGCCTGTCGGCGCTCTTTGGGGATCCGGCTGAACTCGTCGATGAACTGCTCTGCATTCAGCCGGTATTTCTTGGGTGCGCAGAATAAAGGGGATCCGGCGGTGCGCGCGGCCTCATTCTCGGCCTTTACTGACTTCGCTGCGTCTTCAAAAACGCGGATCATCGGCTTCAAATCTTTTGCAAAGACGGCGCCTATGCCCTTTTTCTGCAAAGCAACCGCTTTTACAAAAAAGGTTTCAGCGTCCATCGCGTTTGCAGGAGCGGCCCACAACAGCGCGCCCATGACCACAAGCACCGCATATTTCATTTTGTGACCTCAACTCTCTCTTTATCAGGGATAGTAGGTTGAGGTCGCCAATAAAAGCTGAAAACTAGGCGCCTTGTGGCGTTGCGCCTCCGACCGGCGTAGATTTGCCGCGTCCCGCCTTTGGTATGGCTGTACCCACCGTTGGAATGGACGACGGTTTAACGACCTTACCATCGTCACGTTCGAATTTACCCGTTTCTAATAGCTGGTTGATTTCGTCGCCCGAGAGCGTCTCAAATTCTAGAAGCGCGTTGGCCAGCAGGTGCAATTGCTCGTTATGCGTGGTCAGCAATTCGGTCGCGCGCTTATGTCCACCTTCAACCAACTTGCGGATTTCGGCATCGATCTTGCGCGCTGTTTCGTCCGACATAGCCGACCGTTGCGACATACCATAGCCAAGATAGCCTTCTTGACGCTCTTCATATTGGAGCGGGCCCATCGCATCGGACATACCCCATTGCGTGACCATGTCGCGCGCAAGGCTGGTGGCGTATTGGATGTCGCTGGATGCGCCTGAACTGACCTTATCATAGCCGAAGATTAATTCTTCCGCCACGCGTCCGCCCATGGATACGGACAGGTTGGCGTGCATTTTGTCCCGATGATAGCTATAATTATCCCGCTCGGGCAGGCGCATAACCATACCCAAGGCACGCCCACGGGGAATGATGGTTGCCTTGTGGATCGGGTCAGATGCGGTTTCATGGATCGACACGATTGCGTGGCCGGCCTCATGATAGGCCGTCATTTTCTTTTCATCTTCGGTCATGACCATCGACTTGCGCTCGGTGCCCATCATCACCTTGTCTTTGGCATCTTCGAATTCTTGCATAGCGACCAACCGCTTGCCACGACGTGCGGCCAGCAAAGCAGCTTCGTTCACAAGGTTCGCAAGGTCCGCGCCGGAGAAGCCAGGCGTTCCGCGCGCAATCACGCGGCCATCAACGTCTGGTGCCAACGGCACTTTCTTCATGTGTACGGCAAGGATTTTGACGCGGCCGTCAATATCGGGGCGCGGCACAACTACTTGACGGTCGAAACGACCGGGACGCAACAGGGCTGGGTCAAGGACGTCAGGACGGTTGGTCGCGGCAACGATGATGATGCCCTCATTGGCTTCAAAACCGTCCATTTCGACCAACAACTGGTTCAAAGTCTGTTCGCGCTCGTCATTCTGATTACCAAGGCCGGCACCACGGCTGCGGCCCACCGCATCAATTTCGTCGATAAAGACGATGCAGGGTGCGTTTTTCTTCGCCTGTTCAAACATGTCGCGTACGCGGCTTGCACCAACGCCCACAAACATTTCGACAAAGTCAGAACCGGAGATGGAGAAGAACGGTACGCCAGCTTCACCAGCAATCGCGCGGGCGAGCAATGTCTTACCTGTGCCTGGCGAACCAACTAGCAACGCGCCCTTGGGAATTTTGCCACCAAGGCGGCTGAACTTAAGCGGGTCTTTCAAAAATTCGACGATTTCCTGAAGCTCTTCACGGGCCTCATCAATGCCGGCCACATCATCAAACGTTACCTTGCCATGCTTTTCAGTCAGCAATTTAGCCTTTGATTTGCCAAAACCCATAGCTCCACCAGCGCCGCCGCCCTTTTGCATTTGCCGCAAAACGAAGAATGCGATGCCAAGGATGAGCAGGAACGGCAGGGCTTGATATAACAGGATCAGAATGAGGCTCGGCTGTTCTTCGGCCTTGCCTTGAACATCGACGCCCTTTTCATCAAGCAAAGGATATAGGCTATTGTCGCCCGGAATTGGGACGGTAACGAAAGTTTCGTCATTTTGCAGCTTGCCGCTGATACGCTCTGGCGCAATCGCGACGGATTTGACTTCGCCTGCCTCAACCTTGTCGCGGAACGATGAATAGCTGATGCCCTTCGCCGTTTCTGACGAACCGCTAAATATCGAAGCGACAAGCAAAAGAGCCACAATGATCGCTGACCAAATGGCCAAGTTGCGGAGCATCGGGTTGCCTTTGGGTTCTTGGTCGTCGTTCATGATCACTGCCTTGTTCTGTGCCCGCGCTTAATACGTGGATATATACAGCTAATGTAGGGGCGAATGCGTGAATGACAATATAGCGATTGGCAAAATTACAGCCTGATTTTTCTTATCCGCGTCGGGGCGGCGCTTTGGAAAACTGCCAATCTGCTCCGCCTACGCATTTGATATTTCCAATCATGGCCGTCCGCCCATTTTCGAGATCGGCTAACAAGCGGTCGATTGCGTCGCCGCGCGGAGCCAGATTGACGTCCATCGTCCTGAGGCAGTGGATTAATAGCCGCCGCTTCAATTCGCTAGGAAGGCCGCTGGCAGAACAGATGATCACATCATTTTGGTGGCTTACCCTCTGCGCGGCCAACATGTCCGTCATCCAGACCAGCGCATCGGACGCGTCGGCCAATGCGCTTGCCGTGCGCAGCGCGCGGCTTGCAGTCAATGGATGCTGCGTGTCGGCTAGCCAGTTTCGTATCGCAACTCGGTCAAAATCGACGTTTGCGTTGCTGGGATCGTTGACCGATTGAATGCCAGTGCTGGAACAGATGTCGATTAGTTCCGCTTTTGTGAACTCCAGCAGTGGTCGGACCACGCGTCCATTGCGGGCGCGAATGCCGGACAACCCGTCGACGCCACTGCCACGGCCCAGCCGCATAAGCAGCGTTTCCAATTGGTCGTCGGCATGATGCGCTGTGGCAATATGTTGGCAATCTTGCGCATCTGCCGCACGTTCCAGCAAAGCGTAACGGGCAGCGCGCGCCGAAGACTGGATATTACCTGATATTTTTTCGTCGGGTGTCAAAATGATATGCGGCACGCCAAGATTACGGCAGATTTGCCCCACAAACTCTGCTTCGTCCGCAGATTCTTGCCGCAATTGATGATCTACTGTTGCGGCAACCAATCTGCCTGGCAAAATTTGCTGCGCCAACAACAATAATGCAAGGCTATCGGGGCCACCCGATACCCCGCATAATAACCGATCATCATCAGCACAATCCAGCCTGCGAAGTGCAGCTCTAAATCGGTCGAGAATGACCGGCGTTAGCGTTACTTGCACTTTGCCCTTTTTTTGCCGGAACTGATCCGTTCGGCCAAGCGGCCAGTCGCCGCGTTTGGATATGCCCTTTCCAATTCACCAAAAGATTCGCATGCCTCAGCCGTCTTACCAAGGTCAGTCAAAGCCGATCCTAAGAAAAACAAGCTGTCGGGCGCGCGGTCACCTCGTGGATCAGTAACATAATTTTCGAATAAAATTTTCGCCGCAGTTGCTGGCTTTTTGTCATCCAACCATGCTCGGCCAAGCAAATTGCGTGCATAGCCAGCGCGTCTGTGTTTGGGAAATTTTGCTAAGATTTCTTCAAGCGTTGCTTGCGACTCCGGATAGAATTTGGCTTCCCACAAGCGATAGCCATAATTGTAGCCATCTTCGAAGACATTGCCAGTGGCGGGACGTTCGATCGCGGCAACTGCGGCGACGCGGGCCGGATTTGGCTTAGTGGCGGTCCCAGGCTTTGTCGGAACTAGGCTGGCTTTGGGTTTCGGTGCTGTCGCTGTGGGTGTTGCCGGTGCCACCAACGCTTCAAAGGGCGATTCTGGCTGGGTTGCCGGTCGTTCTTCGAGCGACTTCAGCCTGACTTCAAGTCGGCGCATATCATTGCCTTGCAATTCGACCTGCCCGGTTAGGGTCGCAAGCTGCGCCTCTAACGCATCCACACGTGCGGTCAGATCGACCGTTGTCGTAGTTGAACTGGTCGTCGTGCTTGCCGCTGTGGGTGGCTGGATATCAGGTTCGATAAATTTGCCGGCACCATTGGGGAATACCTGCCGCTGAACCGCCCGCATTTCCTTCTCGAGTTTGACCACACGCCCGTCAATGTTCGCGTCCTGCGCCATTGCGGGTGCGCTGAGCGCGAAAGCTGCGCCGCCAAGGATAACGCGCCGAAAATACATTGGGTTATTTCCCTTTACTAAAATCGAGTGTCCAGCATAGCTTACTGCAAGTGCACGATAAAGGACAACGCTGCAATTCGGTACAAAAAAATTGAAAATTACCGGAATTTCGGACCGTAATGACTGGGCTTACTGATTTGGGATGGCTACCACTGATGTGCCGGACGGAGGAGCTTGCTCGCCCATGCCGACATTCGCAGTGTTTGTATCATCATTCAGAGTAGCGGCCGGCTGGAGCGCCGGCGCCTCTAGTGCGGGTGTGGGAACTGATGTCGGCGTTGGGGGCTCTGTACTTGACACTAATGCGTAGCTTCTGAAAATCAGATAAGCGGCCAAAACCAGCACCGCAACTGCCGCAGCGGTCCATGCCAATGTCTTGGAAGGAACGCGCGCAGGATCCGCTGGCTCGTAATTCTGCAGGGGGGCCTCATATCTTTTATGCCCGCCGCTCGATAATTCGGCGCGTAGCGCATTCACTATCGCAATATCGTCTAATGCGACCGCACGGGCGTAAGACCGAACAAAACCAACCGTATATGTATGTCCCGGCAATGCGCTGAATTCGGATTGCTCAATGGATTCCAAATGTCGCACGGGTACGCGTGTCTCGGCGGCGAGGTCGCTCAAGCTCATGTCCATCCGCGCGCGCGCGGCCTTGAGTTCTTCACCTACAGTCATAGGCTCTGCTTCCACATGAGGAATTTCGTCCACTGCAATCTCCACGACCCGCTCCCCCACATCTGCGTGCAGTTAGCCGGATAATGGCCACCAATTGAATAATGTCAATGTTAATCGGGGATAATCAAATAATTAACGCACGTTTTATTTATCCGATTTCAATGCCTTGATCAATTGCCCAGCTTGTCAATTCTTCACGCAGATGCTCTGTAGGATTGTTGAGCAACTCTTCCATTTTTGCGCAGATATCAGAATGGCTGGTTGAGCGGACCATGGCCTTGATAGGCCCAACGGCGGCTGGTGTGATCGACAATCGACGAATGCCAATGCCCATGAGGGCAAGCGCCTCAAGCGTCCGTCCACCCATTTCGCCGCACACCGCTACGTCAACGTCGTGGCCCTCGGTAGCTTTGACGACCCGCCGAATGAACCGCAGGATAGCGGGGCTCAGCCAGTCATAGCGCTCGGCCAAGCGGGGGTCAGCCCGGTCCGCGGCAAAAAGAAATTGGGTCAGATCGTTCGTGCCAATAGACAGAAAGTTAATCTTGGGCAGCAGGATGTCGAGTGTCTCAGCCAGAGCAGGGACCTCAAGCATCGCGCCATAACGGATTTTGTTGGGTAATATCTTTTTCTGCCGCCCTAGAAATTCAATCTGGCCGTCGAAAATGGCCTTGGCCGCATCAAATTCCCATGGCTCAGAGACCATCGGGAACATGACGTTCAGCGTGCGACCGGCGGCCGCCTCAATCAACGCGCGCGCCTGCGCCTTCATCAAGCCGGCGTGATCAAGCGACAGCCTTAGCGCACGCCAACCCAGCGCGGGATTTTCCTCTTCGTTCCTTTCATCCTTGAGGTAAGGAAGCGCCTTGTCTCCGCCGATATCCAGTGTGCGGAAAATGACTGGCTTGTCGCCAGCCGCGTCCAAAACGTCGCGGTAGAAGCGTTGCTGCCGCTCGCGTTGGGGTAAGGTCGCCGAAATCAGAAACTGGAACTCGGTCCGGAAAAGGCCAACGCCTTCCGCGCCGGTTGTCGCCAAAGCCGACATGTCATCGCGCAAGCCAGCGTTAATCATCAGCGTAATCGGCACTCCGTCTTGAGTAACAGATGCTTCATCACGCATCGCGGCATAGCGCGCCTTTTTCTTCTGCCGATCAACAAGATCATGTTGAAATATTTCTTCTGCCGCAGACGAAGGACGCACGATGACGCTTTTGTCATCAGTGTTGAGCAACAGCATGTCGCCGTCGCGTACCTTGTGGCGAATGCCGCGCACCCGGCCAAGAACTGGAATACCCATAGCACGTGCCACGATCACCACATGGGCCGTAAGCGAGCCTTCTTCTAAGACCACACCGCGCAGGCGCCTTTTGTCATATTCCAGCAATTCTGCGGGACCCAAATTGCGCGCGATCAGGATGGAATCTTTTTTCAAACCCAGCTGCGCGGCGGTGCTCATTTGCCCAGAAACGATGCGCAGCAATCGGTTCGACAGGTCCTCCAGATCGTGCATGCGATCGGCAAGCAGCGCGTCGTCAATCTGTCGCATGCGCATGCGTGTGCGTTGTTGAACCCGTTCAATTGCGGCTTCGGCGGTTAGGCCGCTGTCAATGGCTTCGTTGATCCGGCGGCTCCAGCCTTCATCATAAGCGAACATTTTGTAAGTCGCGATGACCTCTTCATGTTCTCCGCCTGTGCCAAAATCGATCTGACTCGTCATGCGGTCGATTTGCTCACGCATTTTATCGAAAGCGGAATAGACACGCTGGCGCTCGGCTTCGATATCCTCTGCAACTGTGTGCTCGATGCGCACATTGGGTTGGTGAAAAATAGCGACACCAGCCGCCGCACCTTTAACCAGCGTTAATCCTGTGAGGCTAATCGTGCCGGTCTCATTGCTGCCACGGCCAGTGGGTTCGTCAATAAGATCGGCGTTGGCAATGAGTTCCGACAACACCATGGCAACGGTTTGCAGGGCCTCAATCTCAACCTCTTCATATTTGCGCGGCTCGACATGCTGGACCGCGAGCACGCCGACGGCCCGCTCGGAACGGACAATTGGCACGCCGGCAAAACTGTGAAAGCGTTCTTCACCCGTTTCCGGTACGTACCGGAAATTTGGATGTGCTGCCGCTTGATCTAGGTTCAGCGTTTCGACATTTTCAGCAATCGTCCCAACGAGACCTTCGCCTAGACCCAAGCGGGTAATGTGCACTGCGGCTTGGTTCAGCCCGCGCGTAGCAAACAATTCAAGTGCGCCTTCGCGTAACAAGTAAATCGAACACACTTCGCTCGAAAGTGCTTCGCCGATGATGTTGACCACATGATTCAGCTTAGCCTGCGCATGGTTTTTCGAGGCCATCACCTCGTGGAGACCAGTCAGGATATTGCGGGCAGAACGGGTGGCGCTTTCCATAGTCCGCACCTAGCAGAGACCGAGAGGGCAAGCGATACCCCGTATCAAATTATTCGTAGTCAACCAGTTGACGCCGATTCATGCAGTATAACGTCTTTAAGATGTAACTTTTGTTTTTTTAGATCGAGTATCGTGCGGCTGTCGGGGAACGGCCTGTTTTCTTCCCGCTCCAGTTTTTGTTCCAGTTCGGCATGCTTGTTACGAAGCGCGGACAGATGATTATTGTGCACATCATTCTCCTTCAGTCTGAGACTCGGCGATCTGAACCACGGAGTAAATCATGAATTGTGATTGGAGTCTTGCCGATAATTATTGCCGGGGCGCGGGCCCGTTCTTTTAACGATGACTTGTTCGCCTTAGTCTGTTTAGAAAGGGGCATGAACGATGATGGCTATCAGCAGCAGCTTGCACAACTCAAGATTGAGCATCGCGATCTCGACGACGCTATTCGGGCGCTCACTGCTCAAACGTTGATTGACCAGCTTCAAATCGCCCGACTGAAGAAGAAAAAGCTGATTTTGAAGGATCAGATCATGCGTCTGGAAGATCAATTGGTACCTGATATCATTGCTTAAATTAGCGCAATGAGAGTTTCCATCCTGTTAAGCATCAAATTGCAGGCTGGCGAGGCGGGCATATAATCCGCCCGCGGCGCTCAGCGTCGTATGATCGCCTTCTTCCACAATTTTGCCTTGGTCCATGACGATGATTCGGTCGGCAGACCGCACGGTTGCCAGCCGGTGTGCAATCACGATTGTGGTGCGCCCAACCATCAGGCGCTCCAGCGCGTCTTGCACCAATTTCTCGCTTTCGGCGTCCAATGCGCTCGTGGCCTCATCGAGTAACAAGATTGGCGAATCGCGCAACAAGGCGCGGGCGATAGCGAGCCGTTGTCGTTGGCCGCCGGAAAGCCGCGCGCCGCCCTCGCCCAAATAGGTTTCCAGACCATCGGGTAGTTCACTGAGGAAACCCGCCGCGTTTGCTTTTTCCGCTGCCGCCCAGATCGCGTCGTCGCTCGCGTCCCATTGGCCGTAACGCAGATTGTCGCGCGCGGAGGCCGCGAACAACACGGTGTCCTGCGGCACTAACGATATCCTGCGGCGGAATTCTGCGGGGTCTGCGCTAGTCAGGGAAACACCGTCAATGCGCACGGTACCGCTTTCGGGGTCGTAAAAACGTTCCGCCAGTTGGAATAAAGTTGATTTGCCTGCGCCTGACGGCCCGACAACAGCAACCGTTTCCCCCGGCGATACTTTTAGGCTGAAATCGTCGAGCGCCGCGACTTCAGGCCGTGTGGGGTAACGGAAGCGGACATTTTGGAATTCCAACTGCCCGCGCGCTGGCGGCATGATTACTGGGTTGGCAGGGGGTGCAATTTCAGGCACTTCGTTCAGCAATTCGGCCAAGCGCGACGCCGCGCCCGATGCGCGCACAAGATCGCCATATACTTCCGTCAGCGCGCCAAATGATCCTGCGACCAATGCCCCGTACAAGACGACCGCGAACAAGGTTCCGGAGGATATGACGCCTTCCTTAACTTGGTCCGTGCCTTCCCAAACGAGCAAGGTGATGCCGCCAAATATAAGCGCCATCACCAATGCGGTAAGAAACGCCCGCAACCGGATACGTTTTTTCGCGGCATTGAACGTGCCTTCAACAGCATCGGCAAATCTTACGCCTTCGCGGCTTTCCTGCCCGAAAGCTTGAACGATTTTGATCGCGCCAAGCGCTTCTGAAATGATCGTGCCGACGCTGGCGACATTATCTTGGCTATTGCGCGATGCCTTTTCCAATCGCCGTCCCAGAAATACAATTGGCAAAACAACCACCGGAATGCCCGCGAGTAACCATATGGTCAGGCTTGGCGCGAGACCGAAGAGCAAGGTAACGCCGCCCACGCCAATAAAGATATTACGCAATGCAACGGACACGGTGGTGCCAACAATCTGTTCGATAATCGCGGTATCAGCGGTCATGCGGCTGGCGATTTCCCCGGGGCGGTTTTCTTCGAAAAAGCGCGGAGCCAAGCGCAATAGATTTTGCTGCACCGCAACACGAATATCGCCCACGACGCGCTCGCCTAGCCAGCTGACGAAGTAAAAGCGAAACGCCGTCGAAACGCCGATGATAACCACGATGCCGAGCAGCAAATAGAAATAAGGTGCCGGATCCCCGCCATTTTTGACAAAGCCTTCATCGATGATCAGGCGCAAGCCATAAGGGATGGCGAGTGTAGACGCGGCTGCTGCAATCAGCGCGAGCAGGGCATAGGTTATCTGGCGGGGATAGCAGATCGTGAAATGCCCAATCATCCGCAAGCTGCCAAAATTAAGCTTAGGCTTGGCGGGAGCCGCTTGTTCGGATGTCGTTATGGCCTGCGTTTCGGAAATATCGTTTGTCATCGCGCTCGCCTAGCAGTGCGTCGAACCGGTAACAATCCGCCACGAAGAATGTAAACGCTTTTCCTATGGTGCAATGCACAATAAATGCGTAAAGCCCCAGTTCATTGCGGCAGAATATTGCCGATGGAAATATTAAAGGCCTCAATATGCTGTACACCGGATATGACCTTCAACGCGGCTGGCTTGCCGGTGCAGGCTGGGTAGCGCAAAAACAGGCGGAATGGCTCAATGCGCTGCCTTCGCCGTTTAACTATGGCGGAATGGCTCCCATCGCGGCTTCTGCATTGGAAGTCTTTGCCCATTCGGTTCTGCCGCGTGGAAAGCCAGCGTTCGGATTGAATGAAGTGGTCATCGACGGCAAAGCCTTGGTGGTTCAGGAAGAAAATCTTGCGTGTAAGCCATTCGGCCAGTTGAAGCGTTTCGTCTATGAAGGCAGCAGCGAAAAGCCACGGCTTCTTATCTGCGCGCCCATGTCCGGGCATTTTGCGACGCTCTTGCGCGGCACAGTCGAGCGCATGATGGTCACGCATGATGTCTACATCACCGATTGGAAAGACGCGCGCGATGTGCCGTTGACGGGTGGCGGGTTCGATCTGGAAACCTATATTGATTATCTGATCGAGTGGCTTGAGTTTCTTGGCCCCGACGCAGGCGGGCGCGGCGCGCATATGCTGGCCGTCTGCCAGCCGTCGGTTCCGGCTTATGCCGCCGCTGCGGTGATGAGCGCAAAGGATCATCCACTGCGTCCGCGCACATTGACGATGATGGGCGGCCCCATTGATACGCGCGAGGCGCCGACCGTTGTGAACAACCACGCGACCCAGCGTCCGCATGAATGGTTTGTGCAAAATGTGATCGCGACTGTGCCGCCTTATTACAAGGGTGCAGGCCGCCGCGTATATCCCGGTTTTCTGCAGCTTTCAGGCTTCATGTCGATGAACTTGGGCAACCATATGATGAGCCATTGGTCTATGTTCTCCGACTTGGTCAAAGGCGATGGCGAGAGTGCCGACCGGCATAAGGAATTTTACGACGAATATCGGGCGGTCTGCGACATGACCGCGGAATTCTATCTGCAAACCGTCGATACGGTGTTCCAGCGTCATTTGCTGCCAAAGGGCGAATTCAACTATCGCGGTAAGCTGGTTGATCCTGCCGCTATCACCGACATTGGCTTGCTCGCCATTGAAGGTGAGCGCGATGATATCAGCGGATTGGGCCAGACACAGGCCGCGTTGAACATTGCGACAAGCCTGCCTGCTGCGTTCAAGAAATATCATATGGCCCCAGAAGTTGGCCATTACGGCATTTTTAACGGCAGCAAATGGCGCGAAAAAATTGCGCCTATTGTCGAAAACTGGATATCTAGCCACAATTGAGCGGCGATATGTCCCCTGCTGTCTGGACCTGCTTAATAGCATTTTGCGCAGTACGGATTCCTGCGGGTTTTCAGCGATGACCTTGCATATTAACGCCACAGTCGAACGCTGGCCAGTGGATGGCCATTTTACCATCGCGCGCGGGGCAAAGACATTTGTCGACCTGCTCGTGGTTGCGGTCAGCGATGGCACTTATATCGGGCAGGGTGAGGGCACGGCGATTTATTATCGCGGCGAGGCCGCCGAAGAATGCCTGCGCCAGATTGCGCGGGTCACCGATGCACTAGCCGCGTCCACCGCCCCAATGGCCCGCGCGCTTTTGCAAGCCGAACTCCCACCCGGCGCGGCGCGTAATGCGTTGGATTGTGCGCTGTGGGATTTGGAGGCCAAGCAGACCGGACAGCCGCTGTGGCAATTGATCGGCATAAAATCCCCGCCCATGCCGCTCGAGACTGCCTTCACCATATCCTTGGGAACGCCCGATAAAATGCATGCCGATGCGCGGACTGCGGCCGAGGGCGGCTATGGCGTACTGAAGCTTAAATTGAACGGCGATGCTGACCGCGACCGTGTTGCTGCGGTGCGCGCAGGCGCACCCAAGGCGCGGATCATTGTGGACGCCAATGAAAGCTGGGGCGCGATGGATATTGTCGCCGAAGCGGAAATGTTAAAGACGCTGGGCGTTGCCATGATTGAGCAGCCCTTGCCCGTAGGGCAAGACGCCGCGCTTGCCAGCCTTTCATCGCCCTTGCCCATTTTTGCCGACGAAAGCTGCCATGTTGCAGCGGACGTCCCACGATTAGCGGACCTATATCAGGGCGTGAATATCAAGCTGGATAAAGCAGGCGGCCTGACCGAGGCTCTGGCGCTTTGTAAGGCTGCTGAGAGCGCAAAGATGGACGTCATGGTCGGTTGTATGCTGTCGACCAGCCTTGCCATCCAGGCGTCGTTTCTGGTGGCGCAGATGGCGTCTTGGGTTGACCTTGATGGACCAGCCTTATTGCAAAAGGATCGGCCGGGCGGGTTCGTCTTTGCAGACGGACACCTGTCCCCGGCCACACCGCTTACAAGGTGACGCGCGCGACCTTGTCTTTCATGTCTTTTGTCGGATCCATCCCCATCAGCATCTTTATGCCGGTGACCATGCTGGATGTGTTAACCCAGATTTCGGCATTTTCGGGGTCAAACCGGATGAGCGCGACTTCGGGGTCGTCCTTACCGCCAGTGTACCAAGCGGCAACGAAGCGGTTCCATAAACGGTCAATCGTCGCCTGATCGGTGGATTGCGATAGATTGCCGTGCACCGTTGCCCATATATCATGCCCCTTGGACGCGAAGTGCGCCATAGCGCGGGCACCAGAGCCAATGTCTTGATATAGGCTGCCGGAACGCCCCGTGAAGAACCATATCGGCCCGTCATATTGGCCCTGCTTAAAGCCGTCATCACCCAATTGCGCCGTCATCGGACGCGCATGGCCGTCTTTGCCTTCGGCTAGGCCCAAGAACATGGTCCTGTCCGATTTGAGTGACTTCCAGAATTTTTCTTTGATGTCCGTATCGTGCGTCATTTTTTCACTCCTTGTTCGAAGTGAAGCAAACGAGCGATAGCCGCGCCTGTTCCGGTGGGGACGCCACTTAATGCGGCGTATCCGCTTTATAACGCGTCGAGATACTCGATATCGGGTGCACCGGCGAGGCAGGGGCCAAGCTTGGGGCCAGCGGCCTTGAAATAGGCGCTGGCGCCATGTGCGGTCAGTGCGTCTTGATCGACATATTGCTCAAGCACTTTGTACACTTGCGGGTTGGACCGTGACCGGGTGAGCGTATAAAATACGTTCCCCGGTTCATTGGCCCGCACCGCTGCAGACAATTCTGCAAAAACAGCCTCAAAATCTGCGTTCTTGCCTTCGGCAACGGTTAACGTCGCGATAACTCCAATGGCGGACATGCGGCTGCTCCTTATTTTCTTATGTGCGATTAAAAGATTTCGAACAGGCCAGCAGCGCCCATTCCGCCGCCGACGCACATGGTGACAACACCATATTTCGCACCGCGACGCTTGCCTTCGATCAGGGCGTGGCCGGTGCAGCGTGCGCCCGTCATGCCATAAGGATGGCCAATCGAAATCGACCCGCCATTGACGTTGAGCAACTCGTTTGGAATGCCCAATTTGTCGCGGCAATACAGGACCTGCACGGCAAATGCTTCGTTCAATTCCCAGATGCCGATATCGTCCATCTTCAGGCCAAAACGCTGCAGCAATTTGGGGATTGCGAATACGGGGCCAATGCCCATTTCGTCAGGCTCTGTACCTGCAACCGCCATGCCGACATAACGGCCAAGCGGGTTGAGACCCTTTTTCTCGGCCAGCTTTGCTTCCATCAGGATGGAGGCGGATGAACCGTCGGACAACTGGCTTGCATTACCGGCGGTGATCGTCATGTCGGGGCCAAGCACGGGCTGAAGCGATTGCAAACCGGCCAACTGCGTATCGGCGCGATTGCCTTCATCCTTGGCTATGGTCACTTCCTTTTGGCTGACTTCGCCCGTTTCCTTGTTCACGACATTCATCATCGTGGTTACGGGAACGATTTCAGCATCGAAATAACCGGCGGCTTGAGCAGCGGCAGTGCGTTGCTGCGACTGCAGGGCATATTCGTCCATCGCATCGCGGCTGACATTGTAACGCTTGGCGACGACTTCAGCGGTTTGCAGCATCGGCATGTAAATCGAATTATGCAGGGCAACCAATTCAGGGTCGGCCTGAACGCGCATTTCCTTAGTTTGCACCAAAGAGATGGATTCTTGTCCACCAGCTGCCATCACATCGATATTGTCGACGATGATTTGCTTGGCTGCAGTTGCGATGGACATCAGGCCCGACGAACATTGACGATCCATCGTCATGCCCGAAACAGAAATCGGCAGGCCAGCGCGCAATGCAACCTGACGTGCAAGATTTCCGCCCTGTGTGCCTTGCTGCAGCGCGGAGCCCCAAAGGACGTCATCAATTTCGCCGCCTTCAATGCCAGCGCGCTCCACAGCGGCCTTCAACGAATAGCTGCCGAGCGTCGCCCCAAGCGTTGCGTTAAATCCGCCGCGATAGGCTTTGCCAATGGCGGTACGGGCGGTTGATACGATTACTGCGTCACGCATGGTAATGGTTCCTTGAATTGAAAATTATACGAAAAACTGGCTGATCCATTCAGCCTGAAGTGCTGGTTTGTCTTCACCCTCAATCTCGACGGTGAACTCAAGCGTCTGTTGCCATTGGCCAGGGCGCTTTTCAACAAGTTCAAGAAGTTTGAAATGTCCGCGCACGCGCTTGCCCGAACGGACGGGGGAAAGAAAACGGGTTTTGTTGCCGCCATAATTGACGCCCATTTTGACGCCCGCCACCTTGGGGCAATCGGACTTGGCGCTCATCACCGGGAACAAGGACAAGGTCAAAAAGCCATGGGCAATAGTGCCGCCGAACGGCGTCTGCTTGGCCAATTCTTCGTTGATGTGAATGAATTGATGATCGCCTGTTGCATCGGCAAATTTGTTGATCATGTCCTGATCCACCAAAATCCATTCCGATACGCCAATATTTTCACCGACTTTGGCGGCGAGTTCGGCGGGGGTAATTGCGGTCATATGGAGTCTCCTGCTTCCTAATTTGCGCGTATCGTGGCGGTTTCAAACGCGCAATACAAGCCCCGCCTGTTTGCCGTTACGGCATGCTAGCGGCTCTTTGACCTCTCAGCTGCGAATCAGCTTTTTGAAGGCGCCTTGGCTGTTTTGGGCGGCGCGGCATAAGGCATCACCATCGTGCCATCGGGTGCGGCGGTGAAAGTCGTCTGCGTGGGATAAGCAAAAGATATGCCTTCGCGGGCGAAGCTATCGATAATCGCAATGCCAATATCGTGGCGCGCCTGAAACATCTCTTCGACATCATCGCTTTCAATGTCGAACACCAGATGGAAATCGAGCGAGCTTGGGGCAAAATTGTTAAATCCGGCGCGGATGAATTGCGCTCCATTGGCTTCAACTGCTGCACGCAAGATATCCGGCACACGCCGGGCAAGGGCAGGGGGCGTTTGATAGACAAGCGTCAGGACAAAAGTGACCCGCCGATACAAGGTCAGGGTGTTGTTGGTGATTTCCTTTTCCAGCAATTTGCTGTTGGAAATAATCTTCTCTTCCCCGGTCAACGCGCGCAGTCGCGTACTTTTCATGCCGATGACTTCAACCCGCGCTACCGTATTGTCATAGGACACTGTGTCGCCGCGCCGGAATGGCTTGTCGAAAATGATCGAGATGGCCGCAAACAGGTCGGAGAAAATACCTTGCGCGGCCAAGCCAATCGCAATGCCGCCAACGCCAAGGCCGGCCACGAGACCCGTGACGTTAACACCCAGATTGTCGAGCACGACAATGGCCGCGACCGCAAATAAGGCGAAGCTGACGAGCAGGCGAATGAGAACCATCGCGCTTTGCAAGGTTTCATGTTCATGAATGCCTTCGCCTGCGCGCCGCTCAATCAAGCCCAAGATGATTTCGCGCAGCCAGATGGCGACTTGAATAACAATTGCGATGGTGAACAAGATATCGACGGTCTGGGTCAGTGCCGCAGGCGCATTGGCCATCTGGTTGACCAATTCTATCGCCACCATGACGCGGAAAAATTTGCTCGTCCGTGCCAAGGTGCGGGCGATGATCGATTTCAAATGTGCGCGGTGCTCGCTGGCGCGCGCGATTTTTGCGGCAATTCTTTTCAGCCAGCTCAGCGCCACAAACACGATGATGGCCGCCACCACGGCAATGCCCAGTTCGACATAATTGGTCTGCACCCAGATGGTCAGGGCGTCCCAATAGCTTTGCAGATGCGTGCCAATGGCTTCCGGTGCGATGCGCGGTAAGGTCGATGCGGTTTGTGTTGTCATGCCCCTTGTTTACGGTCGATGACGACGGTGCACAAGTTCTGCAGTGCATCAGCCATCCAGCAACAAAGCATCGATGATCAGACATTGCGCGCCTTTGGCCATAACCGCCCCTGTTACCGGCCCAGTTACCACAATGTCGGCGACGATCTGGTGCGGCAAATCAAATTCATGTTCTGCCAAAAACTGCGATAACGCCTCCACGTCGCTGTGCGATGCGCCATCCTGCATCTGCACCGACAGGCCTATTTGCGTGCCAGAAAAAGTGAGGCTGTGCCATGGCCGTTCGTGCAATAGGCTGATGTCGGCCGCAGGGATGAGCACGCGTAAGGCGTGTATGAGCGCCCCCTTTTGTGTCCGCATGTTCATATGCCTTTCCTGCCGTGGGTGTGTTGGCCATAATTGGAGATGAACTGTCGCAGTTTTGTCTCCATTTCGGGTCTAATTTCCCGCCCCATGCGGATATCCAGCACAAGCCGCGGATCCCCCGCTGCCAAGCGCCCAAATTTGGTGGGTGGCAGGTCTTGTTCCCGAAGAAACCTCTCAATAAGGCGCGTGATGTGCATGTTGTCTCCTCCACGTTCGACCCGGATTGGCTTGCCCGAATCAGTAAGAACAAATATAGAACAAGGTGTTAGGATAAATCCTACAAGTCTAGGAAATTTCCAACCGAACCGGAGGGAACAAAATGGGGGAAGACCCAAGGGCTGCTTTGGAACGCTTGATTGCAGAAAATGCAGAAGATTTTGCGGGGCTATCGAAGCTGGTGGGCCGTAATCCCACCTATATTCAACAATTTATCAAACGCGGATCGCCCAAAAAACTGCCAGAGACGGAGCGCGGGATATTGGCGCGATATTTTGGTGTGGACGAAAGCGTGCTGGGTGGGCCGGATGCGGGTGCGACCAGAAACGGGATCCGGCTTATTCCCAAGCTTGCGGTTGGTGCATCGGCGGGGGCCGGTGCGATTGCGAGTAGCGAAACGCTCGCTGGTAAAATCGGTTTTGACGAAAAATGGTTGCGTAAGCAGGGGCTGGATCCCGCAAAGCTGTCATTGATTCAGGTAGAGGGTGATTCGATGTCGCCCACGTTGAACCATGGCGATGACATCATGGTCGACAATCGCGCGGCGGCGGGGCCGTTGCGCGACGGCATTCATGTCATTCGGCTGGAGGATGCCTTGATGGTCAAACGGCTGGCCAGCCGACCAAAAGGGCGCTTGTCGGTGTTATCGGACAATCCTGCCTATCCCGGTTGGCCAGATGTGGACGGGGCCGCCATCGCTATCATCGGCAGGGTTGTTTGGGCAGGGCGGCGGCTTTGAAGGCTTGCCTCCGCTGCGTGCATGCGGCACATGAACAGACATGTCAGATGTCACATCCACGCCCAATATGACCCCGCCGCTGAAGGCCGCGATCATTCCCGTCACCCCATTGCAGCAGAATTGCACGCTATTTTGGTGCACGCAAACGAACAAGGGCGCTTTGGTTGACCCCGGCGGTGACCTTGACAAATTAAAGGCTGCGGTGGCGCAAACGGGCGTCGAGCTGGAAAAATTATTGGTGACGCACGGCCATCTTGACCATTGTGGGCAGGCTGGGATGCTGGCGCAAGAATTGGGCCTGAAGATTGAAGGCCCGCATGAGGACGACCGTTTCTGGATTGATAAGCTCGACGATGACGGCGCGCGTTATGGCATGGAGGCGCATAGTTTTGAGCCTGACCGCTGGTTGGTCGACGGCGACACTGTAACCGTCGGCAATCTGACCCTTGATGTCATTCACTGCCCTGGCCACACGCCCGGACATGTCATTTTCCATCATCAACCCAGCCGTCTGGCGATTGTGGGCGATGTTCTGTTTCAAGGGTCGATTGGTCGCACGGATTTCCCGCGCGGCAATCATGCCGACTTAATCCATGCGATCACGACGAAGCTGTGGCCATTGGGGGATGATGTCACCTTCATCCCCGGCCATGGCCCAACCAGCCAATTTGGCTATGAACGCAAGCACAACGCCTTTGTCGCAGACGATGTGCTCTCCGCTCGCTAAGCAGGATTAAGTTAAAGAACCGCTGCGTACACGTTCCACAAGGCCCAGCCAGCAAGGCCAAGCAACGTAATCATGGTGGTCAGCGTGCCGACCATACGGCCCTTGCCAAGGGGTCCGCCATCCATGCCCAAGCCATGGGCGAAGCGCCCGATGATATAGACAAGGCCAAGGCCCCACAGCCAATTATTGGTTCCGCTTGTCGCTTCGAGCGCGGCAATCAGGATCAAAATGAACGGCGCGCTTTCCACGAAGTTTGCGTGCGCGCGCATCCGGCGGATGACAAATTCATTGCCGCCATCGCCAATTGAGACGCTTTCCTTGGTGCGCGCTTGACCGCAACGGATCATCAGCCAGATATTCACAAATGCGGCCCCTGCGGCTATTGTCAGGGTGACGGGTAAACTTAACATATATTCTCTCCCAGTTTGTGCAGGTGACCCTAACTGCTATCTCTCGGCTTGCAAAGCACCGAAAAACAAGTATAGCGCGCCGCTCACACAGACATGTGCGGACGAATGAGGCCGATTCTGGCGATTACTTGCCACGACCATCTCTTTCGCCTATCATGACCTAGAACTTATTGATTTTGAAATGGAACAGGTGCCGAAATGGCTGTCCCCAAAAGAAAAACATCCCCTTCGAAGCGCGGCATGCGTCGTAGCCATGATTCGCTTAAGGTTGCTGCGTACCAAGAATGCGCCAATTGCGGCGAATTGAAGCGTCCACATCATCTGTGCGATGCCTGCGGCCATTATAATGGTCGTGAAGTGGTGGCAGTAGCCTAATCCTGTTCAAGGAGAATAGCTGGTGTCGATGAAACCGCGTATCGCCATTGACGCGATGGGCGGTGATGAAGGCGTTCCTGTGATGATCGCAGGCGCGGCTTTGGCCCGGCACCGGCATGAAAACTTCCAATTTCTTTTGGTAGGCGACGAAACGCAGATTAAATCTGCGCTCGATAAGCATCCCAATCTGCGCACGGCCTCCGAAATCCTGCATAGCGATGTTGTCGTTACCGCCGATGACAAGGTCAGCGCGGCCTTACGCAAGGCCAAGACCAGCTCCATGGGTATCGCCATCAATGCGGTGAAGTCCGGCCATGCCAGCGCCGCCGTGAGTGGCGGCAATACTGGCGCATTAATGGCCACCGCCAAACTTGCCCTACGCACGATGCCCGGCATCGACCGGCCGGCGCTGTCTGCTTTGTTGCCGACGCTCGAAGACACAGATGTGGTGATGCTCGATCTGGGCGCAAACACCGAGTGTGAGGCGAAAAACCTTGTCCAGTTTGCCGTCATGGGTGCGGCCTATTCGCGGATCATCTTCGGCTTTGAGCGCCCGCGTGTCCGCTTGCTGAATATCGGTACCGAGGAAATGAAGGGCACCGATCAATTGCGCGACGCGGCGCAGCATTTACGCGACGCGACCGGCCTCCATATGGATTTTCAAGGCTTTGTTGAGGCCGACAAGATTAACCGCGGCGAATGCGATGTCGTGGTTTGCGATGGTTTCACGGGCAACATCGCGTTGAAATCGATCGAAGGTACGGCCCGTTTCGTAACCGATCTTTTGCGCCGGGCCTTTACCAGTTCCATCCGGTCAAAATTCGGATTTCTGGTTTCGCGACCCGCCACCGAATTGCTGCGTCACCATCTTGACCCCAATAATCATAATGGTGCGGTGTTCATGGGCCTGAATGGCGTGGTCGTCAAAAGCCATGGCAGCGCGAACATCAAGGGCGTAGCCAATGCCGTCGAGGTGGCTGCCAGATTGGTTGAAGAAGATATTACCGCACGCATCACGCAAGATCTTGCGCGGATACAGGCCGCATGACCGAAGTCGCTCTTCGTGCGGTCATTAAGGGCACTGGCTCTGCGCTTCCGCGCAACCGCGTGTCGAACGCTGATCTGGCCAATAAGGTCGATACGACCGACGAATGGATTACCGAGCGGACCGGCATAAAGTTTCGGCACATTGCCGAGCCTGATGAAACAACCTCCAGCCTAGCAATCGAAGCATCGCGCCGGGCGCTGGACGCGGCTGGCATGTCGGCCTGTGATATTGATCTGATCATTTTAGCAACGGCAACGCCTGACCAGACATTCCCTGCTTCTGCCACCATTGTGCAACATGCGCTTGGCTGCAATGGCGGCGTTGCTTTTGATGTAGCGGCGGTTTGCTCGGGCTTCCTCTACGCCTTTTCGGTTGCCGAAAGCATGATCCGTGCAGGGTCCGCCCATAATGCATTGGTCATCGGGGCCGAAACATTTAGCCGCATATTGGACTGGGAAGACCGCACGACTTGCGTATTATTTGGCGACGGCGCTGGCGCGGTTGTTTTGTCCGGCGAAGTGGGAACGCGCGGCGCGCTGGCGACCAAATTGCATGCCGATGGACAACATAATGAATTATTATATGTCGACGGCGGCCCATCCACCACCGGCACTGTTGGCAAATTGCGGATGAAGGGGCGGGAGGTGTTCCGTCATGCCGTGACCAATCTCACCAATGTCTTGCATGAGGTGCTGGCCGCGACAGAATTGACGCCAGCCGATATCGACTGGGTCGTTCCGCATCAGGCCAATGCCCGGATTATTGAGGCAACGGCCAAGAAATTGGCGCTTGATCCCAGCAAAGTTGTCCGCACCGTTGACCAGCACGCAAATACATCGGCAGCATCGGTTCCTTTGGCCTTAGATGTCGCGGTGCGCGACGGCCGGGTCAAAAAAGGCGATATTGTCGTTTTGGAAGCAATGGGTGGCGGATTCACCTGGGGCGCATCCATCATACGGATGTAATAGGCCCTGACCCTCAGTTTCCGACAACATCACTATTTTACAATTTGAAATTCTATTGTATGACATTAATCTGACAATTTAGGTTAAGACCCGGAGACGAATATGGCAGAAGCAGGAACATTAACACGTGCCGATTTGGCCGAGATGCTTAACCGTCAAATCGGTTTGTCGCGTGCTGACGCCGCGGCGATGGTTGAATCGATACTGGGTCATATGACCACTGCTTTACTCAACGGTGATAATGTCAAAATTTCGGGTTTTGGCACCTTTGTTCTTCGGGACAAAAGCGAGCGTATCGGGCGCAACCCGAAAACGGGCGTCGAAGTGCCAATCACGCCGCGCCGGGTTCTTACATTCCGTGCAAGCCAAGGCATGCGCCAAAAGGTAAAATAACTTTCATGCGTGAAAAATCGGCCGATGCCTTCCGTAATATTGGTGAAATGGCAGAGGCTTTGGGCGTTCGCACGCACATTTTACGTTATTGGGAAGAACAATTTCCCATGTTGAACCCGCTTACGCGGGCGGGTGGTCGGCGGCTGTATCGCCCCGAAGATGTCGCCCTTTTGCATACGATCCACCGCTTATTATATGAAGAAGGCTATACGGTGAAGGGCGCGCGCCGTTTTCTGAAGGAAGGCGGGGCACAGCAGGCGCCCGCGCAAACACCTACGCCAGCGTCCATGCAATCGGCTATGCAAGCGCCCGTTGCGGCGTTCGATTTTGGCGCTTTGCAGGCAGTGCGCGACCGACTGGCATCTGCCTTGGCCGCGGCCTGAATAGAGGTTTTAAGCCGGAATTAAGTGCACTGTCACGGTCATTACGGTAATTTGAGCAGGCGCGGGCCGTCATCCTCCCACTTCGTCACCCTGAACTTGTTTCAGGGCCCATCGTGCAGCACGCCCAGAGCTAGAGAGGATAAATGGACCCTGGAACGAAGTGACCATCGGTCAAACAAGTTCAGGGTGACGGGGGTGGGGAATGTTTACCTCCCCTCCCTCTGCGCCCTCCGTGCCTCTGCGCGAGTCCGTTTTGCACGCAGAGGCGCAGAGGACGCAGAGGGTATGCACATGCGGGAATGAAGGTGACAAATTTACGGTAACAGCAATTACGAAGAATTCCCTACACTGAACAAAATGGCCTCAAACCGCGAAGGTGATATTTATGGGTTCACGGCCTAATCCATATTCCGGGCGTAGACCAAGTCGCGGAATGGCACTGGGCCGACCATGAAAACGGTTTCACCAATCGCCGCAAAGCCGGCCCGTTCGTAAAAGCCAATGGCGCGGACATTTTTTTCGTAGACGGACAGCAATAGGCGTTGTGCCTTGCGTTTTTCTGCCACCGCAAAAACCCGTTCTAATAGGTCTTTGCCGTTACCATTGCCCTGCCAAGGTGCCAGCAAATAGATGCGTTTCAGTTCGATGTCGCCAGCTTTCTGCAGCGCAGGATGGGACGGCGGCGTGACCATGGCATAGCCGACAGGCGCGCCAAGCGGGGTTTCGCCCAGCAAGACATCATAAGCCGGATCGCCCAGCGCGGAGGCGTAATATGCGGCGCTATGTTCTTGCCGCAGATGTTCCATCATCGGTTGGCCGGGATGGTCAAAGGCGAAAGTTGTCATGAAAGTCGCCGCACCCAGATATGCGAGCGCTTCGGCATCACCAGCATCGGCCGTGCGCCACAAAATGGGTGTCATTCGTCCTCGGGTCCGAGTTCGGGGTCGAGATCACGGGGCCGGATGAAGTGTGTGAGCTGCCCACATTTGCGATCAACATCGGCCCAATGCGTGATGTTCAACGCCATCCGCGCAATGGCGGCCGTGGGATATTTCTCCCACACCAAATCGCGTAACGGGGAACTGCCATCATCGGGGCAAATGTCGAATACCAGATCCTCTAACCCCGGATTATGCCCGACCATCAACAGATTTTTATGTTCGTCGGCCTGATCGCGCAGCACGTCCATCAACGTCGCAGAGGACGCCAGATAAATCCGGCGGTCCCAATTGGGCTCCATGCGTCCGCCTGTGCCCTTCACAAATTGGTCAATGGTTTCAATCACGCGCACGGCGGGGCTTGCGACCACATGGTCAAAGGTCAAACCATTGCGTTTTACCCAGACGCCCATCGTGATCGCCGCCCGTTCGCCGCGCTTATTAAGCGGTCGGTCAAAGTCGCGCGGGACGGCGTCATCCCAGCTCGATTTGGCATGGCGGAACAAGGTAAGGGTGAAGGTCAAATCGGGTTGCTCGCTTCCAACGTGTCTGACGCGTCCTGCCGTAAATTTGCGTCAGACGAAAGACCTGATTTCACAGAATTCACCGCTTCCTCCAACGTCACCCGGCGAATGGGTGTACCCGGCGGGAATGCCGACAACAGCCGGCTTGGTACCGCCGATGACAGCAGCACAAAATGGCCTTTGTCATTGGCGCTGCGGATGAGGCGGCCAAAGGCCTGCGCCATTTTTGCGCGGATGATGCGATCATCATAATCCATGCCGCCATGTTTCAAACGCCGCGCGCGGTGCAATATGTCGGGGCGGGGCCACGGAATTTGCTCCATCACCACCAGCCGCAACGAATGGCCCGGAACGTCCACCCCGTCGCGCAGGGCGTCGGTGCCAAGCAAGCTTGCATGTGGGTCATCGCGGAATATGTCGACCAGTGTTCCGGTATCAATGGGGTCCACATGTTGCGCATATAAAGGCAGGCCGTCGCGGGCCAAGCGGTCGGCGATGCGGGCATAGGTCGAACGCAAGCGCCGTATCGCCGTAAATAGGCCGAGCACACCGCCGCCAGATGCGGTAATCAACGCCGCATAAGCCCCGGCCAAAGCGGCCGCATCGCCCTTTTTAATGTCGGTGACGATCAGGACTTCGGCCTGCGCTTTATAGTCAAACGGGCTGATCGCTGAAAAATGCGTCGCTGGCTTATCCAGATGACTTGCCCCTGTCCGCGCCTCGGCATTTTGCCAGTCGCCGCCACTGCGCAAGGTTGCTGAGGTGGCCAACACGCCATGGCTTGGCTTCAGCACGATTTCCGCCACGGGTTTCATGGGGTCGAGCCATCGGCGGTGCATGCCAATGTCCATTTCGCGCCCTTCAAACCGCTCAATCGCCAACCAGTCGACATATTCGGGGTCAACAGGGCCAACGGCGCGCGCCAACATCGATATCCATGCGCGCAATGTGTCGATGCGCCAGCTTAGGCTTGCGGTTGCCCCCTCCACGCGCGCACGGGCGCTGCCATCGAGCCAATCGGGCGGGTCGGCAATCATCGCCTCCAATCGTTGCCCCAACACCGTCAGCGGCCTTGCCAGAGCTTCTAACGCGGTGGCGGCGTCGGCGGCGGCGTCAATGACGCGCGGGTCAGGGTCGGCAAGCTCGGTCTCCAGCCCATAGCCGCTTTCAGTCGCATTGCTTTCGTCGCGGGCAAATACCATCGCGCGGATCGCGGCCAATAATCGTTCGATTGGCCCGGACGGCATGCCCTCGGCCAAACGCGCAAGCCATCCGTCGCCGGGCAAAGCCTCAGCAGCGACGCGCGCCATTTCAATGGCCAAGCCGCCCTCTTCATCATAAGACGCCACATCGGCCAGCCGCGCCGAAAGCCCGCGCCGTCGCCCGCGCGCTTTGCCTTCGGGACCAATGACCCAGCGGCGCAGCTCAATCGTTTCTTGGCCCGTCAGCGCGGCGGCAAACATGGAATCGGCGGCATCAAACAGATGATGACCTTCATCAAAAATGATCCGGCTTGGCCGGTTTTGTTCATCCCGCCCGCGCGCGGCGTTGACCATCATCAACGCGTGATTGGCGATGACAATTTCGGCCTGCACCGACGAACGGGCGGCGCGTTCAATGAAGCATTTTTTATAATGCGGGCATCCGGCATAAATGCATTCGCCGCGCCGGTCGGTCAAAGCGGTAGAGCCATTGCGCCGGAACAAGGTCGGCAGCCAGCCGGGCAAATCGCCGCCGATCATATCACCATCATGCGAATAAGCCGCCCAGCGCGCGACCAAATGCGCAAGGATGGCCGCACGTCCGGCAAAGCCGCCTTGCAAGGCATCCTCCAGATTCAGCAGGCACAGATAATTTTCGCGCCCCTTGCGCACCACGACCTTGGATTTGAATGTTTCATGGTCGGGGTAAATCCGCTTTGCCTCGCGCACCAATTGCCGTTGCAGCGCCTTGGTAAAAGTGGAAATCCACACTGTGCCGTCGGCGGCGGTCGCCCACAGGCTGGCAGGCGCGAGATAACCCAGCGTCTTGCCAATGCCCGTGCCTGCTTCAGCCAGCAGCATATGCGGTTCGCCCTTGCCCTTGCGCGGCGCGAAAATATTGGCCGCCGCTTGCGCAAAATCGCGCTGGCCCTGCCGCGTTTCTGCAGCGCCGCCGACCAAAGATGCCAAGCGTTCTTGCACGGCATCGGCCTGTAACGTGACGACGCGGGGCGGGGTGCGCGGTGCGGCTTCCTCCCATTCGGGCAAGCGGCTGAACAGCCAGCGTTCGGGCCGCTCGGGCTTTTTGAGCGCCGCCAGCACCAGATTGGCCCATGGCCAACGCAGGCGCATCAACGCTTGCGCTGAATCCCACGCGCCTTCGCGTTCGGCCCAATCTGGGTCGCTGAGCACAGACAGCAACTGACGCGCGGCGCGCAGTAAGAACAACGGAACCTCTTGGTCTGTTGCGGGCGCTGGCAAGTCTAAGGTCTTCGCCAGTCCCTTCGGCGTCGGCACGGCAAAGCGCGCCGGATAGACAAAGGCATATAGCTCCAGAAGGTCCAGCCCTGACAAATCGGGATAGCCAAGCCTTTGTGCAACCAAGGGCGCATTCAGCATGACCATCGGCGTTTCCGCCGCACGGCCCGCCGCCTCGCCCTTGCTCATGGTTTGCAACTGTCCGTCGCTGTTGCCCATCCAAATACCGGCATGGCTTGCATGGAGCGCAGGAAAGGCTAGTGGAGTTTCCATCAGCCCTGATAGGCGTATTTGGAACGAAAGAGCAACACGTGACTGACCTTCGCGACATAGCATTGGCATCAAAAGCCTGGCCTTATGAAGAGGCGCGGCGTTTGCTGAAACGCTATCCTCATGGCAAGGCCGATGGTCAGGCGATTATTTTCGAATGTGGCTATGGCCCATCGGGCTTGCCGCACATCGGTACCTTTAACGAAGTGCTGCGCACGACGATGGTGCGCAATGCGTTCCGAACCCTGTCCGATGCGCCGTCGCGCTTAATCGAATTTTCGGACGATATGGATGGCCTGCGCAAGGTGCCGGACAATGTGCCCAACCAGGCAATGCTCGCTGAACATTTGGGCAAGCCCTTGTCGCGCATCCCCGATCCGTTTGAAAAGTTCGAAAGCTTTGCCGCCCATAATAATGCGATGCTGCGCGATTTTCTGGATCAGTTTGGCTTTGAATATGAATTCATCTCTTCATCGTCGCAATATGAAAGCGGCGCGTTTGACGATGCCTTGAAAAATGTGCTGCGATATTATCAGGGCATCATGGACATCATGTTGCCGACGTTGCGCAAGGAACGGGCCGCGACCTATTCGCCCATATTGCCGATCAGCGCAAAGAGCGGCGTAGTGCTTCAAGTACCCGTTGAGGTTGTCGATGCCGATGCTGGCCTTATCCGTTTCGATGATGATGGCGACATCGTCACGCAATCGGTCTTGGGCGGCCAATCAAAGCTGCAATGGAAGGTCGACTGGGCGATGCGCTGGGTCGCGTTGGGCGTCGATTATGAAATGTATGGCAAGGATTTGACCGATAGCGGCGTGCAATCGGGCAAGATCGCGCGCGTGCTGGGCGGGCGTCCGCCCGAAAGCCTGATTTACGAAATGTTCCTCGACGAAAAAGGCGAGAAGATTTCCAAGTCCAAGGGCAATGGCCTCGCGCTTGAGGATTGGTTGAAATATGGCACCGAAAACAGCGTTGCCTTTTACGCTTTTCGCGAACCCAAAAGCGCCAAGCAACTGCATTTGGGCGTCGTGCCAAAGGCTGTGGACGAATATTTCCAGTTCCGCGCGCAATGGCATGACCAACCGATTGAAAAGCGGCTGGGCAACCCTGTGCACCATGTCCACAATGGCCAAGTGCCGAGCGGGCAGCCACCGGTGACATTCGGCCTGTTGCTGAACCTTGTTGGCGTGATGGGGGCAGGCGCCACCGAGGCGCAGGTTTGGGCCTATCTTGGCAATTATGCCGATAATGTCTCGCCGCAAAATGCGCCGGAACTGGCCGAATTGATCCCCATTGCCTTGGCCTATAACCGCGATTTCGTCGCGCCGACGCTGCACAAGCGTAAGCCCGAGGGCGTCGAGATTGCGGCCTTGCAAACGCTGGATGCGCGGTTGGCGCAATTGCCTGCGGACGCCAGCGCCGAGGATATTCAAAATATCGTCTATGAAATCGGCAAAGAGGGTGGATTTGAAAATCTGCGCGACTGGTTCAAGGCCTTGTACGAAACGCTTTTGGGTTCAAGCGCCGGACCGCGCATGGGCAGCTTTATCGCGCTGTATGGCGTGGCCAATAGCCGCCAACTCATTGCCGAGGCGCTTGCATAAAAAAGAGCCGGGCCATTCGGATGGAATATTGCAGGAGTATGGATATGAAAGAACTGCCTTCCGTCGAACAACTGGCGCTTGATCTGCTTGGAAAGTCGCTGGACCAGCTGGAGGCGGAAGAGGCCAAGGTGCTGCACCATATTCACCATGTGCAGCACACCAGCCGCGACGTCGGCGATATTGTCGACGAACAGTCGACCTTTGGCGAGCGGCTGTCCGACAAGGTTGCGGCGGTGGGTGGATCATGGAAATTCATCATGGTCTTTGCCGCTGTCTTGTTGGGCTGGATGCTTTTAAACTCGCAGATATTGGGCACGTTGGGCAAAGCCTTTGACCCCTATCCGTTCATTTTTCTGAACCTGATGCTGTCAACGGTTGCGGCGATTCAGGCACCTATCATCATGATGAGCCAAAATCGCCAGTCGGCCAAAGACCGCATCGCCGCTGCGCATGATTATGAAGTCAATTTGCGCGCCGAACTGGAAATCCTGCGCTTGCATGCAAAAATCGATGCGCTTCTGGACATCATCGACCGCCAAAGCGCCCGTGCGCCCTCGGTCAGTTGACGGCCTGCGCCAGAACGTCGCGATAATGGGGCGATAGGGTCATCTTCGAATGATAGCCGCCCGTTCCCAGCAGACGATGGGTCGCCGCCAGATGGTAGCAGGGCACACCCATGAACAGATGATGCTCGCTGTGATAATTGACCCAATAAGGCGCAACCGTCGCACGGGCAATCAGGCCCGCATATGTGGTCCGCGCATGGGTGAACGGGTCACCGCTACCCGTCGGTGTGCAGGCATGTTCGGCGATGTTACGGATGCGCAGGAACAATTGAAAACTCGTGGCCAGCGCCGCCAGCCAGAGCAGAAATGGCGTCCAGCCCCAGACGAGCAAAGATATCGTCAGCAATATGGCTTGTAAGGCTAAAAACCGGCCTACCGTGTGCGCGGTGGTGCTTGCCCCACGCAAAGCGACCGCAAATTGCGCCCGGCGTTGCTTGTAAAATGTTTGTCCTGTCAGATCGCGGATAAACTTGCGGCGCAGGCTATCGCGGCTGGTGGGGAAGGGGGCGGACAAAGAAAGGTCGGGGTCTTCGGGCTGCTGCGTATATTTATGGTGCGTCAAATGATAGGCGCGATAGGCGAACAAATCGCTGCCCGTCGCCGCGCCCGTCGGCCATTGACCGAGCCAGTTGTTGGTCTTGCGGTCGGGGTGGAGCAAACCATGCGCGCCATCATGCATCAGGATTGAAAGCCCCAATTGCCGCCCGCCCAATATCGCCAGCACCACAGGCGTTGCCAATAATCCGGCCAACCAGTGATAGTCCCAGGCCGCCGCGCCGCCAAAGGCCGCGAGCGCGACAACCATCCAACCATGCAGCACAAGCCAGATGCCGCGCCAACGCGACACTGTGGTAATCGCGCGCCAGTCCTCTGCGGCGAAAACGTCGCGCGGGTTGGCGGCCTTTACCGCTGGCATGATGCGTCCATATGCATGCAGACGGCATAAAGCGGGAATTGCCCGCGCGCAAACGCGTTAGGTGACGGCCGGTGCGACAAAATTGGCCATTCTTGCCTGCGCCTTGCGCGATTCACGGAAGCTGAAAATGGGCCAATCATGTAGCATGCCCGCATGCTCGATAAGTTCCACCGATGGCAGCTTCGCCTTTAATGCGCGCGAATCTGTGACCAATATGTCGTCGCCGCCAGCAAAGGCGAGAATCGGTGGCAATCCGTCCCAATTGCCGAAAATCGGGCTGCATCTTGGGTCATCGCGGGGCAGATCGCCTGCATATAGCATCCCGCCTGCGGAAATGCCGCTGATGGTCAGGATGCCGTCGCGTGGTTCCGTTTTCAACTGGTCGGGATGCGCGGGGTCAAGGTTGAGCCAAGGGCAAATGAGCAACAGGCTAGCGGGCAAAGCCTGCCCCGCATCGCGCGCCATGTGCGCCAACGCAGCGGTCAGGCCGCCACCTGCAGAATCGCCGCCCATGACAAAGGCGGTGTCACCCATCTCCGCCAGATAGGCTGTATAATAATCCATCGCCCAATTGGTGATATAAGCGGCGGTATTTTCCGGCGCGAGCGGATAAAGTGGCGCAGTCACGGACCAGCCATGTTGCGCCGCCATGCGCGACAGAAATTTCCAATGAATGTCGGTTGCCGGATAAACATAGCCGCCGCCATGCCAGAACAGGATATGCGCCGACGGCGCACGATCCTTGGGCGCAATGTGCCAAACCGGACGGCCCTGAAATTCGCTGTGCCGAATATCGACGTCGGCATGTGCTTTGGGTGATGGCAAGGGCGCGGAACGGATCTTTGCAATATTTTTTTCAAATTGCGGCCCACCGCTGAACATCCGGCGATAATAGCCCGTGCTGCGCAGAACAAAGCCAGCAAGGCTGGCGGCAAAACTTGGCATAATTCACTCTCCCCTGACAGGGGAGCTATAGCAACATGCCATACCAATCAAGCAGTTCGCTTCCCGGCAAGCATTCTCGCCGGGAAGCGCACGCATTTACTTCGACGCTGATATCCACTCGTCGATTTTCTTTTCAAGGACCGTCAGCGGCAACGCGCCTGTGTTCAAAACCTGATTATGGAATTCGCGCACGTCGAATTTTTTGCCCAATTGCGCCTTGGCCTTGTCCTTCAGGCGCATGATGGTCAGCGCACCGATTTTATACGCCAAGGCTTGTGTTGGAATGGCGATATAGCGTTCCACCTCTGCGGTTGCATCGGTTTTGCCCATGTCGCTATTGGCGAGCATATAATCGATGGCTTGTTGGCGCGTCCAACCCTTGCTGTGCAGGCCAGTGTCGACCACAAGGCGCATGGCGCGCAGCATTTCGTCCGACAAGGTGCCGAAGCGTTGATAGGGGTCTTTGAACAGGCCCATGTCATAGCCCAAGGTTTCCGAATAAAGCGCCCAGCCCTCCACATAAGCGGTATTGCCACCAAAGCGCATGAAGGCAGGCAATTTTTCATTTTCCTGCGCGATGCTGATCTGGAAATGATGCCCCGGCGCACCTTCGTGCAGATAGAGCGTGGTCATGCCAGGGGTCGTGCGGCTTGGCAGGTCATACGCGTTGAAATAAAATGTGCCGGCGCGCGAACCGTCGGGGGTGCCGGACTGATAGCTGCCGCCAGCTTCATATTTTTCGCGGAATTCTTCATAAGGTTTGATTTCAAGCGGCGCTTTGGGGAGATATTTGAACTGCGTCGAAATCTGTCCATCGACAATCTTGCCAATGTCATAATAGCCTTGGGTCAAGGCATCACGGCTGGCGAGTTTGAACTTTGGATCTGAACGCAAATGTTCAAAAAACTCCGGTAAAGTACCTTTGAAGCCAACTTCCGTGCGGATCGCTTCCATCCCCGATGTAATCCGCGCGACTTCGGACAGGCCGAGATTGTGGATGTCGTCGGCCTTTAACGGCAAGGTCGTCGTTTGCTCGATCATATATTGATACAGGCCTTCGCCGCCCTTCATCGCCGATAGGCCAACCTGTTCACGCGCCAAGGGCAAATAGCTGTCGCGTAGAAAATCGCGCAGGCGGGCATTGGCGGGGTAGAGGCCGTTTTCGATAATGTCGCGATATTCCGCCGTCAGCCGCGCCTTGTCGGCATCGCTGAAACCTTCTGGGAATTTCAGGACTGGCCCATAATATGGCGATTCTTCGGTCTTTTGCGCAAGCTGCGTATTCAATTGATCGACGACATTCGTGATTGTCATCTTCGTTTCAAACACGCCCGTCGCCATGCCCTGACGGAAACGGTCAATCGACCGATCCATGAGTATGATAAACTCCTTATGCCGTTTCAGGTTATTGTCATAATCCTGCACGGTCTTGAACGGCGCTGCACCCTGTCCGCTGGCAAAGGTCGGGTAGAAAGTGTGAAAGCCGAAAAAGTGATTGAGCGGACGCACGACGGTCAGGTCCATAATCTCTTTGGATAAGCCCTTGAGCGCATCCGTCTGGTTTTGTTTGAACACGTCATAAGCGATCTTGTCGGTCGCGTTTAGCCGGTTACGGTCAATGTTTTTCAAGGCCTCCAAATTGGCTTCGGCGGCTTTGCGTTCATTGGCGAAATAGGCATCGGAGATGAAATCACCAAAACGGTCAGCATAGCGCATATCGCCCCGGAACATGGCGTTCAACGGGTTACGCTGCAGGCTGGCCTCATCATCGGCAGCGAACAACGCAGCCAGTCGCTGGCTTTCGGTCGCGGCGGTTTCTGTCGGGGCTGTCTGCGCCTGCGCGGCCAATGGCGACAGCAAGGCAGCGCAGCTCAGCAAAAGGATATGGTGCTTCATTTTCATGGGATATTCTCCAACAATATTTCAAATGCACTTAAGGGGTGCTTTATGGGAATGGGCTTGCTGTCGGCGTCCTGATGGCCAAGCGCAACATGGTTTCGACAGACGACAATAAGCGGGGGGCAAAAGATGCGCGATGCCCTTTACGACATTTTGGGTGTCGTAAGCTCCAGCCAGTCATTTTGCCGGTACCATTTGGTGATGATATGCTTCACCCCGCGCGTGACCGGCGTGCCGGTATGCAATGTTTTATAGTTGAGCGTCCCGTCCGGCTTTGCATTGTTCCACATCAGCATCATGCCGGCTTGCGGACGAATTCCCAGCCCCAGATGCGGGAATTCGGTTGCGCCGCCCTCTTTGGGTTCGTTCAAGAAGATCATTGCGGTCCAACTGCGCTGCCCGCCGCCCGGGCCTTCGTGGACCCAATAGCTTTGGCTTGGGTGAAAAAAATCATGATGCGCTTTAAACTCTTGCCCGACTTGGTAACGCTGCCCCTGCATGGTTTCGGCATAATCATTGTCGATACCCAAAACATCGCTCATCCGCGCCTCGACTTTGGCGATGAACGCGTCCCACCGGTTGAGATGGCAACTGTAACTGGTGCGAAAGCCGGCTTGCTCCGTGCCTGCATATAAGGTGGAGGGCACGGCATCGGCATCAATTTTCGCAATCAATGTCTTGCAGTCTTTGGCGCTTAAAAACCCTTGATAGATATATAATTGCGCATCGGCATGTTCGACCTGCTGCACCAGCGGATTGGCGTCCAACCGTTTGGTGACATGCGCCCCGATCCGCGCCAGCTTGGCGGGATCATTATTGGGATCAAATTCTTTGGTGGGCGTATCTGTTTGCATAGGATCACCGAATCACGGAATGATGCGTCCTCTTACCATGACCCATTCCGCCGTTTCGAGGGTGCGAATATTATTGAGCGGATTTTCATTCACCGCCACCAGATCAGCCGAATAGCCAACCGCAATGCGGCCAATTTCATTTTCCAGCCCAAGCGTTTTGGCGGCCACCGTGGTGGCGCTGGCCAATGCCTCGGTCGGGGTCATTCCTGCGTTCACCAATAAGGCAAATTCGCTGCCATTGCGGCCATGTTCAAACACGCCCGCGTCGGTGCCAAAAGCAACGGTAACGCCCATGGCCTTTGCGCGGCGGACCTGACGGCCAGCGGCCTCAACGGCTTGTTTGGCCTTCACCTCGACTGTGGGGGTGTAAATGCCCTTGCCCAGACGGGCGCGCACACCCTCCAGCGCCATTAGCGTTGGAACCAAAGCCGTGCCCTTGGCCTTCATCACCTTCAACGCCGCCTCATCGGCAAAGGTGCCATGTTCGATGGAATCAATGCCTGCGGCGGATGCCGCTTCGATGCCGCGCGCGCCATGGGCATGGGCCATGACCTTTAGCCCAAGCGAATGGGCGGTGTTGGTGATGGATAGCATTTCTTCGCTGGTAAAATGCGCCTCCAGCCCGCGGCCCTGTTGCGACAAGACGCCGCCCGTTGCCGTAATCTTGATAACGTCCGCACCCGCGCGTGACGATTTGCGTACCTTTTCTGCGCATTCAACAGGCCCTGTGCAGGTATAGCCCGATTCCAACGTGGCAATGACGTCGTTGCGGAACCCAGACACATCAGCATGGCCGCCGACGATGGATAAAGCGGGGCCAGCGGCGATGATGCGCGGGCCAATGATGCGGCCTTCTGCGGTGCCACGGCGCAGGACAAAAGCGGTATTTTGGGCAGAGCCCGCCTCACGCACCGTCGTGAAGCCTGCTTTGACCGTCAACGCTGCGTTCTTCACGCCCATGACCACGCCCCATTCATCGGGGTTCACCGCCTCGTCACGATAATCATCGCCAGGGTCGCCAGTTAAATGGACATGGAGGTCAATGAGGCCGGGGACCAATGTCTTGGTCGACAGGTCAACGACTTTGTCCGCCTGAAACGGGTTGTTGATGCCTTTGGCAATGTCTTTAATCCGCCCGTCTTCGACCAAGATGACCGCTGGCCCAACGGGGCCTGTCGCGGCATCGGGGATGAGGTTGCCAACGATGATAGCTTGCGTCGCGGCGGACGCTGGCGCGACCAATGACAAAGCGGCGCTTGCAAAAAATAGACAACGTAACATCAAAAACTCTCCCCTGTTCGCGGCGGAGAGTTTGGTCAGCTTGGGCCAATGTTACAAGCAAAAAAGCCCGGACGTTGATGTCCGAGCCTTTTCGTTTTTACAAGCTTACCAGAAAAAGTCGCGAATGACGTCAACCACACGGCCGTTGCGTACATCGACCAAAAGGACATCGTCATAATAACGCACCCAACGGTAGCCGCCATAAGCGGCGGGCAAACGATATTGCCAAGGATCGTTGATCCAGTAACGCGAACCAAAATAGGCCGAACCTAAAGAAAAGCCGATGGAAACGCGGCTATAGCTGCGGTCACGATAGGGCGCGTAATACCGACCAAGGCGGTAATAATTTCGGTTCTGCTCCCGATATTTGCGCCAGTTATAGCGGTTGTCATTGCGCCAATTGTTGGACCAGCGGCCCATTTGATTCCGGTCCAATCGACCGTCGCGGTTGCGGTCATAGCGACGGTCAATGCGTTCATCGTCATTGCGGTCGAAGCGGCGGTCCAAACGGCCATCACGGTTGCGATCCCAATTCCGGTCGAGATTGCCATCGCGATTGCGGTCCCAGCGGCGGTCAAGGTCACCATCGCGGTTACGATCATAATATCGGCCGTCTTGGCGCGCTGCACGGGCATCGGTGCGCGCGGCCTCACGCTGCGGCGCGACGCGCGTTATGACTTCTGCTGGCGTGGGCTCTTGCAATGACTGCAGGCGTTGCTGCCGGTTTTGCTGCCGCTCTGCGCGTTGTTCCGGTGCCGGGTTGGCACGCGCCGCCTGCCGTTCGATGCGACGTCCCTCGTTCTGCACATCCGCATAGTTTTCAATCATCACATCAGGGCCGACCGGTGCGACCGAGGCCGCATGCGCCGCAAGTGGCGACAGCGTGGTCGCGGTCACCAAACTCAATAAGATAAACTTTTTCATGGTAGGTCCCCATGGCAGAGGCACCATGCTTCTGCGTTGGGCCCTGTTTGAACCGATTCTGCTGAAGCGAAGCTGAACTATCTATTCATGTTCATGAAAGGAGGCTTTTTGATGAACGGGATCGTCAAGTGATCTTGTTAAACGGAATGTCCATGACTGGGAACTGCGCCCATCCGGTAAAATCAAAATGCCACCATTCGTTGGACAGGCCGACAAAGCCCTCAGCCTCCAAATAGCTTGCCAGCCGCGCACGGTTGGCGATGGCGGCGGTGGAAGCACCCATATAATCACGGTGCGCTTTTTCGGAAAAATCATCAAACTCGGTCGGCATTTCGACAAGTTGCCCAGTTTGCAGATCGTGCAAGGTCAAATCGACCGCGCAGCCCCGATTATGTTTTGACCCGCGTTTGGGGTTGGCGACATATTCCTTTTTCGGGCCAACTGGCGTTGCATCCCACAGCTTTTTGGTAATGCGCCATGGGCGATAGGCATCGTAAATGGTCAGGCCAAAGCCGTCGGCCTGTGCCATTTTGCTGGCACGCGCGACCGCTTGTGCCGCCGGGGCTGCCAAAAACGCGCGCGCTTCGTCATATAATATCCGGCCTGTAAAATTGTTGGCAGTCGCATAACGCATATCGAGCCGGATAGCCGGATCGAGCTTTATCAACTCTAACAGCCGCTTTGGGTCATCGGGCAAGAGCGCGGCGGCCTTGTCCGCTGAAATGAAAAATACATCACGGTCAGGACCGACAGACGCGCAGCCGGCCAGCGGCAGCGCCGCCAGCCCAAAGGCTACCTCACGGCGGGAGAGGGTTATTTCGCGTCCTTCGCCAGCCATTCTTCAAGCCATTTGATGGTGTAATTGCCGTTCTGGAAATCAGGTTCTTCCAACAGCCGTTGATGCAATGGAATCGTGGTCTTCATACCCTCAATCACAAATTCGCCCAGCGCACGGCGCAAGCGCATCAGGCATCCTTCACGCGTTTGGCCATAGACAATCAACTTGGCGATCATGCTGTCATAATATGGCGGGACCTTATAGCCATGATATAGGCCGCTATCGACGCGGACACACAAGCCGCCGGGCGGATGGTACCAGCTAACCGTGCCAGGCGACGGCATGAAACTGTGCGGATCTTCGGCGTTGATCCGGCATTCCACCGCATGGCCCGTGAAGGTCACATCCTCTTGGCGAAACGACAGCGGCTTGCCTTCGGCCACGCGGATTTGTTCGCGGACAAGGTCGATGCCCGTAATCATTTCGGTGACAGGATGTTCGACCTGCAACCGTGTGTTCATTTCGATGAAATAAAATTCACCATTTTCCCACAAAAATTCGATGGTGCCAGCCCCGCGATAGCCCATATCGGCCATCGCCTTGGCGCAGATATTGCCCATGCGATCCCGCTCGGCCGTTGCCAGCACAGGCGAGGGCGCTTCTTCCAGCACCTTTTGGTGCCGCCGTTGCAAGGAACAGTCGCGCTCGCCCAAATGGACGGCATGGCCATTGCCATCACCGAAAATCTGAAATTCGATATGGCGCGGGTTGCCGAGATATTTTTCAAGATAGACCGTCGCGTCGCCAAAGGCGGCTTTCGCTTCGGACCCTGCTTGCTGCATCTGGGTTTCCAGCTCTTCTTCGCTGTTCACAACCTTCATGCCGCGCCCGCCCCCACCGGAGGCTGCCTTGATAATGACCGGATAGCCAATGTCGCGCGCTATGGCTTTGGCTTCATTGACATCCTCAATCGCGCCATCGGAACCGGGAACAAGCGGCAAGCCCAAGGCGCCTGCGGTCCGCTTCGCCTCCACCTTGTCGCCCATGGTACGGATATGTTCGGGCTTGGGGCCGATCCATGTGATATCATGGCTTTCGACGATTTCGGCAAATTGCGCGTTTTCCGACAAGAAGCCATAGCCGGGATGGATCGCATCGGCATGGCTGATTTCGGCGGCAGAAATAATCGCCGGAATATTCAAATAGCTGTCGGTCGCAGAAGGCGGCCCGATGCAAATTGCCTCATCTGCCAACCGCACATGCATGGCGTCGGCATCAGCGGTGGAATGGACGGCAACCGTTTTGATCCCCATTTCATGCGCAGCACGGTGAATACGCAGCGCAATTTCGCCACGGTTGGCGATAAGGATTTTTTCAATGGCCATGTTTACGCAATCACCAACAGGGGTTGATCAAACTCAACTGGCTGGCCGCTTTCGACCAAGATTTCGGTGACGGTGCCCGACGTAGCGGCGACAATCGGGTTCATGACCTTCATCGCTTCAATAATCAAAACGGTGTCGCCTGCCTTCACTTGCTGACCCACGCTGACAAAGGGTGCGGCATCGGGTTCAGGCGTCAGATACGCCGTGCCGACCATCGGTGACTTCATCGCATTGGCGGATATCGCAGGGGCGCTTGGTGCGGCTGCGGCGGCTGCTGGCGCAGTTGCGGGCGCCGCGACGGGCGCTGCCATCATCGGTGCGGCTACAGCGGTCATATTGCGGGATACGCGGATTTTGCGTTCGCCGTCCTCCACCTCAATTTCGCTGAGGCCTGTGTCGTTCAGCATCGCCGCCAGTTCGCGGACAAGGTCCGTGTCGACTTGCATGCTGCCAGTGGTTCCTGTCTTTGCCGCCATGTAAAACTCCTTGGGCCTCTGAATTTACTTTGGAGCGCCTAATGTCAAAGTTGTAACGCTACGTCTAGCGCCAGTTCGTAGGATTTTGCGCCATGTCCGGCAAACACTTCTTTCGCGGCCATGCCAACATAGCTTAAATGCCGGAAATCTTCGCGCTGATGCGGGTCGGATAGATGCACTTCAAATACCGGGACATTAATCGCCTTAATCGCGTCCAAAATCGCGATCGACGTATGCGTGTAGCCAGCAGCGTTCAGCAATACCGCCTTTGCACCGACAGCTTGCGCCTCATGCAGCCAATCGATCAAATGGCCTTCATGGTTGGACTGCCGAAAATCGATGAGGGCCCCTGCGGCGCGCGCACGGTCGTCCAAATGGCCAGCGATATCATCCAGCGTGTCGGTCCCGTAAATTTCGGGCTCTCTTGTGCCCAGCAAATTGAGATTTGGTCCATTCAGAACAAAGATTACCGGCTGGTCGGCCAAAGGATATTCCCCAGATAATGTCAAAGCAGCGGTTGCGCACTGTGCTCGCCCGACACTATATGCGCGTGAATAAAAATTGCGAGATGAAATGACCTCACCCCTGTCCCTGGATTCGATTGCCCTGACGCTCAATGGCGAATTGCGCCGTTTTCGTGCCCATGCCACCGTCGCCGATCTTGTCCGCGACATCGGACTTGATCCGGCCAAGGTCGCGGTAGAACGCAATTTGGAGATTGTCTCACGCTCAACCTTGGAAGATGTGGTCTTGGCCGATGGTGATCGGCTGGAGATCGTCCATTTTGTTGGCGGTGGGCAGGACAGCGCCCCAAATGATAGCTGGACAGTGGCGGGACGCACTTTTCATTCGCGGCTGATTGTGGGGACAGGCAAATATAAGGATTTTGAACAAAATGCCGCCGCGCTTGTGGCGTCGGGCGCGGAGATTATCACCGTGGCCGTGCGGCGCGTGAATGTGTCGGACCCAAAGGCACCGATGCTGACCGATTATATCGATCCCAAAAAATATACCTATCTGCCCAACACCGCCGGATGCTTTACCGCCGATGATGCGATCCGCACCTTGCGCTTGGCGCGTGAGGCGGGCGGCTGGGATTTGGTCAAGCTTGAGGTATTGGGCGAGGCTAAGACATTATATCCCGACATGCGCGAAACGTTAAAGGCGACTGAGGTTTTGGCCAAGGAAGGCTTCCTGCCGATGGTCTATTGCGTCGATGATCCGATTGCCGCCAAGCAATTGGAAGATGCAGGCGCCGTGGCTGTGATGCCGCTTGGCGCGCCGATTGGTTCGGGGCTTGGCATACAAAACCGCGTCACCATCCGTTTGATCGTTGAAGGCGCGAAGGTTCCGGTATTGGTCGATGCGGGCGTTGGTACAGCCTCCGATGCGGCAGTTGCGATGGAGTTGGGCTGCGAAGGCGTGTTGATGAACACCGCGATTGCCGAGGCTAAGAATCCTGTTGCCATGGCAATGGCGATGAAATTGGCAGTCCAGTCAGGTCGCATGGCTTATTTGGCGGGCCGAATGGGCAGGCGTATGTATGCGGATCCCTCCAGCCCGCTTGCTGGATTGATTTAAAAACCTAAGCGCATCGACTGATCACCACAGACCCAACAAGGCTGGCAGACCTTTGTCGGAGTTTTCTATTTTCCGGCGAGCCGCTTGACGTCGGCGAGATATTTACGCCCGATGCGCATCGCGTGATCCTCGCCCAATAAAGCGTGCCAGACCCCGCCACCTTCATGCCGAAGGCCAGTGATGAGGTCGCGGCGCACAATATGGCTGCGGTGAATGCGCTGAAATTGTTCGGGGTCCAATCTTTGTTCCAGCGCAGAAATCGTCTGGTGCAGCAAATAGCTGCGGCCATTGGTATATAGCCGCATATAATCGCGCTCGGCCTCAATCCGTTCAATATCCATTGCGGCGACCCGAATAAGTTCCGCGCGGTGGGACACCCAAAATTCATGCGCGTAACCGCTGTTTGTTTTTGCCGAAAGCTCGGGCACATGCGCATCGGCCTCAGACGCGCCAGATGCGCGGGTGATTGCGCGGCCAAGACGTTCGCTCGACACAGGTTTGAGGACATAGTCCACGACATCAAGGTCAAACGCCTCAACCGCGAAATTATCATAAGCCGTGATGAGGATGATTGCGGGTTTTTTCGCCATCAGCCCCAAGGCGCGGGCGGCGTTGATGCCGTCCATTTTGGGCATGCCGATGTCGAGAAAAATCAGGTCCGGCGTCAATGTTTGCGCAATGCGCAGCGCTTCAACACCGTCATTTGCCGTGCCGACAATGTCGATTATGGGATGATCAGCGCTTAATATTTGAAGGCGCTCAATGGCCAGCGGCTCGTCATCGACAATCAACGTCCGCAGCCGCCTCATGCCGATATCCCCCGGCTTAGGGGCAAACGCAGATTGGCGACAAAGCCCCCGCCCGGTATCGCTTGTGTATCGAGGCGCGCCGCCGACTTATAGCGAGCTTCCAATCGGTCGCGGACATTGGCCAAGCCAATGCCGTTTCCGCCAATATGGTCTGGATCGGCGGCTTCGCCATCATCGATGACGCTGAGGATAAGAACATCGCGCTCAGCTTTGGCGCTGATGGTCAATTCTACCGGACGGGTGGTGCGCGAGACACCGTATTTAATCGCGTTTTCGACCAAAGGTTGCAGAATCAATGCCGGAACATGCTGCCCCAACAAAGCATCGGGAATGTCGATTTTGACACGCAGCCTTTTGGGATAACGCACGCTTTCAATTTCGAGATATAGCCGTTGCAGTTCGACTTCTTCTGCAAGCGTCACATCCTCCAGCGGGTCCGACGACAGGCTTGTCCGATAAAAATTGGACAAATTCTGGATCATCGCTTCGGCCTCTTTGGGCTTTCCGGTCATGACAAGGCTGGAAAGCGAATTCAGCGTATTGAACAAGAAATGCGGATTGACCTGATAGCGCAAGGAACGCAGCTCGGCATCTTGCGCCGCTTGTGCAAAGCGGGACGTTTTGCGTTCGGCTTCGCGCACTTCACGGGCATAGCCAATGGCGACATAGAGCGATCCCCATGCGATCAGGAAAAAATAATGCGTCACTGAGATATCGGCAATTTCCTGCCAAGAGGACAGGCCCAGTTGCGCTTTCAGATCTTCAACCGAGCGGCCCATGCTTGGGTCCTTAAACAGGCTGACGGGGTCATATAGGTTGAAGATGTAGAAATTGGCGGATGCCAATATTATGGCGCACGGAATGGCCCCCAAAAACGCCAGACTGACCCGAAAGCCAAGCGAACGGCGGTCGGCCATACGCAAACCGACATAGAGCAGCCAAGTGACAAGCACGCCAACCAACGCCACTATCAAGCGACGTTCGAATAGAGTAGCTTGCGCAGGAAAATCCAGCAATGCGGCGCGTAGCGACAAGATCAGCGCATAAAAGGCCCAAAAACCAGCGATGGTTAACAACGCCATCTGGGGGCCAATGAGCGGATGCGGGGACGTAGCTCTCTCCATATCCTTCCATACCGCATTTTGCGCAGCTTGCACCACGTCCATCGTCTCTCGTCGAACGCTTGGCCAAGTTCGTCGAATGTTTATCTTTGCCTTAGGACCTGACCCTAGGTTTCTTTGCGGCGATAGCGGAAATACCAGACTTCATGGCCAAGGCGGCGCGCTTTTGCCTCATAGCGGGTTTCCGGCCAGCCGCCGGGGCGGTTCTGGAAATCGGACGCGTTATTGCACAGCCAGTCAAATTGCGGCCGGTGGCGCTGCATAATCATCAGCGCGTGACGGACATAAATGGGATGGTCGGTGCCAAAGCGGAATTCACCGCCGGGTTTTAACTTTGCTGCAATCAAATCGACTGGCCCGTCATTCATCATCCGGCGCTTTACATGCCGCGCCTTTGGCCATGGGTCGGGGTGCAGCAGATAGACGAAGGATAATGACCCGTCGGGAACACGGCGCAACATCTCCAACGCATCGCCCATATGCAGGCGGACATTGTGCAGGCCACCTTCACGGATATGGGACAAAGCTTGTGCAACGCCGTTCAGAAATGGCTCGCAGCCAATAAAGCCGTGATCGGGCAGCAGGTCGGCGCGGAACGCCAAATGCTCGCCGCCGCCAAAACCAATTTCGAAATGCATTGCGCGGTCGTCGCCGAACAATTCTTGGCTACTTAGCGTCCCTTCGTCCGGCACCGAAATCTGTGGCAGGAGATTGTCGACCAAGTCATGTTGCTCGGCACGCAGCTTTTTACCCTTTGAACGGCCATATAGGCGGTTCAGCGTCGTTGGATCACCGATTTTGTTCGCAGTCATGAAGGTGGCGGCTAAACTTTCGGCCGCCACCCTGCAAGCCTAATCACGCCAAAGCGGCTTTGAGGTCCTCGACCAGATCGGTGCGTTCCCATGGGAAGAAGTCACCTTCGGGCGTGCGACCGAAATGGCCATAAGCGGCGGTCTTGCGATAAATCGGCTTATTCAGGCCAAGATGCGTGCGGATAGCGCGCGGCGTGAGGCCACCCAATTTTGCGATACCCATGATCGCGGCTTCAATCTGGTCATCGCCGACCGTGCCAGTGCGGTGCGTGTCGACATAAAGCGACAAAGGCTTGGACACGCCAATGGCATAAGCGAGCTGAATGGTGCAGCGTGTCGCAAGGCCAGCAGCGACGATATTCTTCGCCAAATAACGCGTGATATAGGCGGCAGAACGGTCGACCTTCGTCGGGTCCTTGCCTGAAAACGCGCCGCCGCCATGCGGGGCTGCGCCGCCATATGTATCGACAATGATCTTGCGGCCCGTCAGACCCGCGTCGCCATCAGGTCCGCCGATTTCGAAGCTGCCCGTTGGGTTGATGTGATATTCGGTTTCGGTCAGCAGGCTGGCGGGAAGCAGGTCAGCGATGACGCCCTTCACATAATTGTGCAGCTCGGCTTCCTTCGCACCTTGGTCATAACCCGGCGCGTGCTGTGTCGACACAACGATTGCGGTCGCGGCCTCTGGCTTGCCTTCATTGTTGTAGCGCAAGGTGACTTGGCTTTTGGCATCAGGCTCAAGAAATGGCGCAGCACCGGAATGACGGTCTGCGGCCATGCGCTCAAGGATCTTGTGGCTGTAATCCAGCGTCGCTGGCATGAGGTCAGGCGTTTCCGTCGAGGCATAGCCAAACATGATGCCTTGGTCGCCTGCGCCTTCGTCCTTGTCGCCCGCGGCGTCTACGCCCTGTGCGATGTGCGCAGACTGGCCATGCAGGTTATTTTCAAAGCGCAGCGTTTCCCAATGGAAACCCTTTTGTGCGTAACCAATTTCCTTAACGGTGCGGCGGACGGTAGCCTCGATTTCTGCCTTGGCGCCATCGGCCCATTGGCCATTTTCATATACGCCTTTGCAGCGAATTTCGCCCGCGAGCACAACCAATTGCGTTGTGGTCAAGGTTTCGCAGGCGATGCGCGCTTCGGGATCTTTGGATAAAAACAGATCGACGATGGCGTCTGAGATTTGGTCCGAAACCTTATCAGGATGTCCTTCGGACACGGATTCGGACGTGAAGAGGTAATTTGAGCGCATGGTTTTTCCAGTCTATTGCTGTGTCTGCGTATAAAGAATTCTTTATATCGTGATATGCCTTTAGCGAGAAGCGCGGCGGTGGGCAAGCGGTAACAATGCCAACAAAATCAGCATTCCGGCCAGACCGAGCGGAAGGACGTTACCGAAACGGGCGAACAAGGTCGGCGCTTTGGCGCGCGGTAAAAACGCATCGATGCGGCCATCAATGCCTAAGGGCAGGCTTTGCGTGATCTGGCCATTGGCATCGATGATGGCGCTGATCCCTGTGGGTGTTGCGCGGATGACGGGTAGGCCTTCCTCAATTGCACGCAACCGTGCCTGCGCCAAATGCTGCGGCGGGCCAATAGTGCCGAACCACGCGTCATTGGATGGATTGAAGATGAAATCGGGCCGGTTTTTGCGGTCCACCGTCTGGCCGGAAAAAATAATCTCATAGCAAATCTGCATGCCAATTTTGACGGGTTTGCCGTCAATGGTCACGGTGATTGTCTGCGCGCCCGGGCCAGGCCAGAAATCGAGGCTGCCCGGCACCAATCGCGCCAATCCAAGCGGTTTCAATAACCATGGCAAAGGCAGATATTCGCCATAAGGCACCAAATGCGCCTTGTCATAATGGCCAAGGATGCGGCCATAGGCGTCCATGGCGGACACGCTGTTGCGTGCAGCGACCAATTGCCGTTTTTCGAAAATAAGGCGGTTTGCACCTGTTACCAGCACATCATTATCGGCCATCAGCGTGGTGAGCCGCGCGCGTGCGCCAGCGGCGCTGTCGCCAGCCTGCCCCCGATAATAATGATAAGGATAGCCATCCTCCAAATAGTCCGGAATCGCCGCCTCTGGCCAAAGGAGAAGGCGCGGACCTTGACCCTGTAAAGGGCGGCTGTTCATCGCCAGCTTGGCAAAGTTGATCACGTCATAGCCGGGTGCATATTTGTCGGCTTGGGAGATATTGGGTTGGACCACGGTGACGGCGATGGGTTGTGTTTGGGGAACCGTGCTGCTGAAAAATCCGCCCCAGAGCGAAACACGCGCTATAATTCCTATCGCGGCGAATGCAAAGAGCAACAATCCACCAATGAAATAGCCTGTCCATCCGCCGCTACTGCGTTCGGCGTTGGATGCCCGCGTCCAAAGCGACGTAAATTTGTAAACGCCGCCGACAACCAAAATGATGACACCCGACATGCCATAGGTCCCAACCGCGCTGGCAAGCTGTGCCGCATAAGGCAGGGACAAAGTGATGACGCTCAACGGGTTCCAGACATAGCCGGTGAACACCCAACTGCGCAGCCATTCGGTGATGATCCACAGGCCAGCAAAACCGAGGATGAGGGGGAGTGAAATCCTCCCCGGCACGGGGAGCGGGACCGCCGAAGGCGGTGGAGGGGGGGTGCCTTCATCCGCCGCCCTTTCGGCATTTTCCCCTCCGTCACGCGCTGCGCGCGCGCCACCTCCCCGTGAACGGGGAGGATTTGAAAGCAGCCACGCCCCTGCCGCCGCCAAGGCAGGATACACCGCCAAATACAAAGCCAGCGCGACCACGGCGATATAGCCTAGCCAGATTGGCATCGCGGCCTGAAAGGTAAAGGCGACCGCAATCCATTGATTGCCAAAGGTGAAATGCCCGACCCCGAACAGCCAGCCAAGAATGAACGCCCGCTTTGTATTTTGGGCATGCGCGATCAGATGGATCAGCAACGCAAAGCAAACGAGCGTGAGCGGCCAAAGCCCCCAAGGTTCAAAGCCATAAGCCGACAATGCGCCAGCGCCTATAGCGGCCGAGCGCGCAAATCGGTGAAGCAGGGCGGAGATTTTCTGCACGCCTTCGCCTTTGCCGTTCATATGTTACAAATGCAATCGGGCAAACAAGGTCCTTGCTTGCGGTTCGCCGTTTGCCTGCTAATTCAGGGCCATGATATTTTTCGCAATCGCGCTTGTCGCCATTCCCCCGTCCGCGCTCACCGACGCCCATCAAGGCGATATTGCCTGTGTCGCCGTCATTGCGACCCTGGCCGAGAAACAGCGCACAGGCACGGCGTCAGCCGATGCACCCGATGTTCGCCAATTGGGCAAAAAATGGGCTGGCATCGTCGGCAATCGCGTCACCACGCAAAGCGGGCAACCGCGCGAATTGGTCGCGGTCGCTATGGCGGAAGCCGCCAAAGCCGAATTTCAGCGGCCAAGTGATTTGGCGCGGATCAACTATTGCGCCGTGCAAATGACGGCGGAACTTGCTAATGCCGACAGCATCAACAAACCCTTGCCCAAGCCGGTGACATCCAAATGAGCTTACGTCCCTTCCATCTCGCTTTTCCTGTCCACGACCTTGCCGAAGCGCGGCATTTTTACGGGGGCATCATGGGCTGCGCCGAAGGGCGGTCATCCGACCAATGGATCGATTTCAATTTTTTCGGCCACCAAATTGTCGCACATTTGGATGCGTCGGCGCGCAGCGTTTCGACGCATAATCCGGTGGATGGGCATGACGTCCCCGTCCCGCATTTCGGCGTTGTTTTGGACATGGGCCAATGGGAGGCCTTGGCAGAACGCGTAGAGGCGGCGGGTGTCCGGTTCGGCATTGAGCCACATATCCGGTTCAAGGGCCAAGTGGGCGAGCAAGCCACGATGTTTTTTTATGACCCAAGCGGCAATGCGTTGGAGTTCAAGGCATTTGCCGATGATGCGAATTTGTTTGCGCGCTGACGCTTGCATTTTGCCGCTTTAGGCCACAGCGCGACGTCATGGACTTTCAAAATTTCGACATTGACCAATTTCTGCGCGAACATTGGCAGAAAAAACCGCTACTCATCCGCAATGCGTTTCGCGACTGGCAAAACCCGCTCGAGCCGGACGAGCTGGCGGGGCTGGCCTGCGAAGAGGAAATGGAATCGCGGCTGATTTGCCAAACCGATGCAGGTTGGGAGATGGAGCAAGGTCCGTTGGCCGAAGAACGGCTTTCTGGCTTAAGCGAAAGCCATTGGACATTGCTGGTGCAAGCGGTCGACCATCATGTGCCGGCGGTTGCCGACCTGATCGCGCCGTTCCGTTTCATTCCCAATTGGCGCATTGACGATGTGATGGTCAGCCTTGCCGCCGACCAAGGCGGGGTTGGACCGCATTTCGACCAATATGATGTTTTCCTCATCCAAGGGCTTGGCCGCCGCCGCTGGCAGATCGGGCCGCACTGCGATGCCGATACTGTGTTGCTGCCGCATGACGATTTGAAATTGCTCAGCGCATTTGCGGCGACCGAGGAATGGGTGTTGGAGCCCGGCGATATCCTCTATGTCCCGCCGGGCATCGCGCATAATGGCGTTGCGGTGGGTTCGGATTGCATGACCTATTCGGTTGGTTTCCGCGCACCATCGCGCGCCGACCTTTTGGGGCATTATGTCGATGATGTTCTCGATGGAATTCCAGATGACGAACTCTACCGCGACCCGGATTTGAAGGCTCAGGCCAATGCAGGCGAGATTTTGCCCGAGGCGCTGGATCGCTTGCAGCAGATGATGCTGGAATCGCTGTCTGACTCTGCCCATTTCGCCCGCTGGTTCGGCACCTTCAACAGCGCGCCCAAATATCCCGACGTGGATTGGCGACCCGAAATACCCGTTACGCCGCAGGACGTGCGCGCGGCGATCAGCGCGCAAGTGCCGCTGTCGCGCAATCCGGCGAGCCGATTGGCTTTTATCGCCACAGGCGCGGACGCGCTCATGCTGTTTGCCGATGGTGTCTGTTTTGACTGCATTGGCGAGACGGCGGCCTTGGCGAAAGATTTGTGCGCTGCGGATAGCGTGGTTCTCGACGTCGCATTGGTGGGCAGCGCGGCGGCCATCGATTTGCTAACTCAGCTCTGCAATAATGGCTGCATCGCATTTGACAGCGAGGATTGATCTGCGCACGCGGTTAAGCATCTGCGCGAAGAAAGCGCGTTATGCAAATGAGGCTGACGCGCTATCGGCGATTGCAAAGGCGACAATCACGCTGCGGCACTATGCGTGCGACCGTTGCGGGCAGTTTCATTTGACCAGCCGGACGAAGGGCAAGCGAATCCCGCGCCCGTCGGGTGATTGAGGGCCTTGGTTTAGACCTCGACTTCGCGCCAGCTTCCCGGCGCAAGGCCATCAAGCGTCCATTCGCCAATCGCGCGGCGGACCAACCGCAAGGTCGGGTGCCCGACGGCAGCGGTCATGCGTCGGACCTGGCGGTTGCGGCCCTCACGGATCGTCAGCATGATCCAGCTATCGGGCACCGACAGCCGCACGCGGATCGGCGGGTCGCGCGGCCATAGCATGGGGTCGGCAATCCGCTCGGCTTCGCACGGCAGGGTCAGGCCATCCTTCAACGATACGCCGCGCCGCAACTGCACCAGCGCATCGTCGGTCACGTCGCCTTCGACTTGCACCAAATAGCTTTTGGCCATTTTATATTTGGGGTCCGATATCCGCGCCTGCAAACGGCCATCATCGGTCAGCAGCATCAACCCCTCACTATCCATATCGAGCCGCCCCGCAGGATAGACGCCAGGCACATCCACAAATTGCGACAAAGTCGGCCGCGGCGAACCCTCCGTCCCCATGTCGGTAAATTGCGGCAAGACGCCATAAGGTTTGTTGAACAGAATGATGCGGGACATGCGGGTGCTGTAGCGAAAGCGGGGGAGATGCGAAATGCTGTTGTGGGTGGGGGTGGTGAAAGATTGGGCAGTCAACTCACTGGAGCACGGTAATGCCGAAAAAGAAAAGTCCCAAAAGCCAAAAGGAGCAAAGCGAGCGGCGCAGAAAGAAATTACGCATAATGAAGCGCTCGTTATCATCGATGCGCTGCTGCATATGGCAGTCGAAGCTGCCTTGACGGTTGCACCGACCGCAACCGACAATGATAGCGGTAAGTGTTGGATCATTAATGGGACGCCAACGGGTGCCTGGGCAAACAAAGCTGGTCAGATTGCCTGTTGGATTGGAGGCAGTTGGCGCTTTGTCATTCCCCATGAAGGCATGGGGGTTTGGAACAAATCCACACGGCGGCACAGCCGGTTCATATCCGGCCAATGGACGACCGCGCCTACGGTCCCTAATCCAACTGGCGGCACGGCCGTCGACAGCGAGGCGCGCGCAGCTATTGTTGCGATTTTACAATATTTCCGGCTGATCGGCATTTTAGCAACATGAACCGAAAACGGCGGAAAACGCTGCAAATATTATCATAAATTGTGAATAATGGCGACATTTTGGCAACAGTATAGAGACATAGCGACTTGCATCGATGGAACAGAATTGGTAGACAAAGGTTCTCGAATTTCCGTTCCTAAGATAGATAAGGGGAAAGTTGATGCGTAAGTTAGCCATAAGTTTGGCGCTCGCTTCTACAGCTCTGGCGTCACCGGCTTTGGCCCGCGACAACCAGTGGTATGTTGGAGTTGATGGCGGTGCCATGTTAGTAGAAGACCTTGCTTTGGATATTGGTGTCATCAGTGATGCGGCATCATTAGACACGAACAAGGGTTATGATGTTGGCGGCGTTGTCGGATATGATTTCGGTGGCTTCCGTCTTGAATCAGAAGTTTCGTATCGTAAGGCAGATGTCACTGGCGTAACCAGCCAATCGCCCCAGATCACGAGCGGTACCAGCACTGCTTTGCGGAGTGCCGGCACATATGAGCTCGATGGTGATGCAAATGCACTGAGCTTCATGGTCAATGGACTGTTGGATTTCGGTGACGATGATGGCATTCAAGGCTTTATCGGCGGCGGCGTTGGCGTTGCACGCGTAGATGTGCAAGCTGTGCTCGCAGCACCAGCATTCCTTGATGACTCGGATACGGGTTTTGCATGGCAGGCACTCGCTGGCGTTCGTGCGCCATTGAGCGATAACTGGGACGTTGGCGTAAAGTATCGTTTCTTTAACGCAGACAAGGTCAGCCTGGTTGATCGTCTCGGCCGTGCGGTCGACACACGTTTCCGTTCGCACAGCATCATGGGAAGCTTGATTTACAACTTCGGCGGCGCACCTGCGCCTGTTGAAGTGGCACCACCACCACCGCCACCACCTTATGTGGCTCCACCACCACCACCACCGCCACCACCGCCGCCACCTGCGCCGGTGTGCAACACAGGTCCTTATATCGTATTCTTCGATTGGGATAAATCGGACCTGCGTACAGACGCGGCTTCGGTTCTCGATAATGCCGTTGCGCAATATTCGAACTGTGGCAGCGCGAAGGTTATGCTTGCAGGTCACGCCGATAAGTCGGGTACTGCAAAGTATAACGTTGGCCTCTCAGAGCGTCGTAACGGTACCGTTCGTGCGTATCTTGAGTCCAAGGGCGTAACAGCTGGCGCGATTTCTACGGAAGCATTTGGCGAAACTGCACCATTGGTACAAACTGCAGATGGTGAGCGTGAACCGCAAAACCGTCGCGTGGAAGTCACCTACGGTCCAGGTTCGGGAATGTAATTCCCAATCTGTTTTCAGGTTAAAAGAAAGGCTGGTCGAAAGACCGGCCTTTTTTTTGCGTCGCCTGCATAGTCGCGCGCATGGCCGTGCAGATTTTAGGCCGCAGCCTTTGCCTTCACGCGCGCCTTGACTGTTGCTGCTTCCAAAAGCCGCGTCTCAAGTGCCTTTAACTTATTTTTGTTTTCGATTTTGCCGCCGAACAAATCCGTCACATAAAATGTGTCGACGGCGCGTTCCCCGTAAGTGGCGATATGCGCACTGTGCAATGTGACTTTGGATTCAAACAGCGCGAGTGCTAAATTGTTGAGCAAAGCAGGCCGATCCAGCGCATTTACCTCAATCACTGTAAATCGGTTGGAAGCTTGATTATCAATCAACACTGATGGCGCGATTTTAAAGGCATCGGCCCGGCGCAACGCTTTCGGTTTTGCATCCAATTGTGTCATCAACCGCGCGCGGTTGCTGAGCGCCTCTTCAATGATACGCTGGAGGCGGTTTAACTGGCTTTGCTCCTGAAAAGGACGACCCAGCGGATCTTGGATAAGGAAATTGTCCACCGCCATGCCGTCACTGCTGGTGTGAATGCGCGCATCGATGATGTTGCCGCCCGCCAGATGAATGGCGCCCGCTATCCGGTAAAATAACCCGGGATGGTCGGCGGCAAAAACCGTGACAAGCGTCGCGCCGCGATCGGGGTAGAAGCACGCATCAATGGCAAGACCCGTGCCCACATTGGAAAGCAGGTGCCGAGCGTTGCGCGCAATGATGTCATCTGGTTCAGCAATCCAATAAGCGTCGGGAAGCGTTTTGGCAAAAGCAGCAAATGTATCGGCGGGCAGTTGCAACGCGGACGCCAGTTTCGCTTTTTTCGAGGCAATTCGTTCGTCCCGACCCCGCTGCTTATGTCCCAGACGTAGTACTTCTTCGGTGGCTTCAAACAGGTCCGACAAAAGCTGCCGTTTCCAACTATTCCAAACGCCCGGCCCCACGGCGCGGATGTCAACGACGGTCAAGACCAATAACAGCTTCAACCGCTCGGGCGACTGCACGGCTTGGGCAAAATCCAAGATAGTTTTGAAGTCTGCCAAGTCCCGCTTGAACGCGGTGGCAGACATCAACAAATGATAACGGACAAGCCAAGCCACGGTTTCCGTCTCGGCCGGTGAAAGACCAAGCCGCGGGCATAAGGTTTCGGCAACCTCGGCGCCTAAGGCACTATGGTCACCGCCCCGCCCCTTCGCGATGTCGTGGAGCAACGTTGCGACAAACAATACCCGCTTGCTGACAATCTGTTGCACCATTGCCGTAGACAGCGGGTGATCCTGCTTTAGCTTGCCCCTGTTGATATCGGCCAGCAATCCAATCGCGCGGATAGAATGTTCGTCTACTGTGTAATGATGATACATGTCGAACTGCATTTGCGCGACGACACGGCGGAAATCAGGAATGAACCTGCCAAAGACGGTAGATTCATTCATCCAGCGCAGCACCGTTTCCGGGTCGCGTGGAGACGTCAGAATTTCGAGGAAAAGCGCGTTAGCGCGGGGGTCGCGTCGCACTATTTTGTCGATCAGCCGGGCATCCCTTTGGGCCGCGCGCATAGCCAGCGGGTGGATTTCCAATTCATGCAGATCTGCCAAATGGAATATCTCGAGCAAACGCACGGGGTCTTGCGCAAAAAAATCGTCATCGGGCAGCGCCAATCGACCGCGATCCAGTTGAAAGCCGTTTAGCTTTCCCGGTTTCCGGGCAAAACTGGGCAAGAAGCGACGGCCCTTTTTGGCCATAGCTTCGTCCAAATGCGCAAGGAAAAGCCCGGTTACGTCGCCAACCGTTTTTGCGTTCAAAAAGTAAAAGTGCATGAACCGTTCAACCGCCGAGCGTCCGGGGCGATCGGCAAATTGCATAAGCTCTGCAACTTCGCGCTGCAGATCAAATGTCAGACGTTCTTCCGCGCGCCCGGTGATATTGTGCATATGGCAACGCACCGACCACAAGAAATTTTCGGCCTTTCTGAACCGATTATATTCTTCAATGGTCAGCAGGCCAACGTCGACAAGTTCGGACGCGGCTGACACTTTGTGGATATATTTACCAATCCAATAGAGGGTGTGCAGGTCGCGAAGCCCGCCTTTACCATCCTTGATATTGGGCTCGACCACATATCGGCTGTCACCCATGCGCCGGTGCCGATCATCGCGTTCAATCATTTTTAGGCGCACAAATTCAGACGCCGTGTTGGCGACGACTTCATTCCAGAAACGCAGCGAGGCCTCTTCGTAAACGCCGCGGTCGCCCCAAACAAACCGGCTTTCCAGTAAAGCGGTGCGGATGGTCAAATCCTCTTGCGCCATCTTTACGGTTTCATCGAGGGACCTGCTCGATTGGCCAACCTTCAACCCAAGGTCCCAAAGCAAATAGAGGATCGCTTCGACTACCTGCTCGGTCCACGAGCTGCGCTTGAAAGGCGTTACAAAGCCGATATCGACGTCGCTGTGCGGCGCCATTTCACCGCGGCCATATCCACCGACTGCCAGCACCGCGATCCTTTCGGACGCGGAGCGGTTCGCAGCGGGATATGCATGAACGGTGACATAATCGTAGATGAGCCGAACGATTTGATCGATAAGAAATGCTTGCTCCGCCGATGCGCGATAGCCTTGAGACGGCGCCGCATTTAGGCGTTGTTGTATTTCGGCCCGACCGTTGGTCAGAGCCGTTTGCAATATTTCTACGACACGAGGACGGCGTGCCTGGGCCCCGTCTTCGCGCACGATGGTTTCAATCTGTTCCGCAAGCGCGCTCCGGTCGATAATGTCGCGTTGCTTGAATATCCGTTCTGCTGTTGATGCCATCAGGTGACCTTAGTCGCGATCTGGCATCCTGTCAGCATCAACCAGATATCTTGGCATTATATTCGCGTCGCAGCGTCACCCGGTCGATTTTCTGCGTCCCCAGACGGGGGAGCGGTTCGGCAACTTGCCAGAAATGCGCAGGAATCTTAAAGGGTGCAAGACGCGGCGCCAAAAACGCTTTCAACGCCTCCTCTGTCAGCGTGACGCCGTCCTTTGTCTGATAGACGATACCGGGAACCTCACCATATTTGTCATCAGCGATACCAAATACCGACAATTCGACTATCGAGTCATGCTCATAGGCGGCTGCTTCAACCTCGGGGCAGCTGATATTCTCGCCGCCTCGGATGATGATATCTTTCTTGCGGTCGACGATGAATAAATAGCCGTCTTCGTCGAGATAACCGATGTCGCCGGTCCGGAAAAACCCATCGGCGGTGAAGGCATCGCGCGTGGCATCTTCGTTATTCCAATAGCCATTGAAATTGGCAATCGTCCGAATGCCCACTTCCCCACGTTCACCTTGCGGCAAGACATTGCCATCATCGTCCAGCATTTGGACTTCTACGAGCGGCTTGGTCGCAGGGCCGGTGCTGGTTGGCTTTTCCAGATAATTGTCCGTGAAATTGCCGCAGCCAACGCCGTTGGTTTCGGTAAGGCCATACCCTAATAATGGATAGCCCCAGCTCATTTCCTTGCGGATTTTTTTGACATGCTCGACAGGACGCGGCGCGCCGCCGGCGGCAAATGCGGTGCAACTGGTAAGGTCATATTTATGGCGGGCCGGGTGCGTCGCAAGCTCAATGCTCATCAACGGAACGCCCACAAAATAGGTGATGCGTTCTTTTTCAATGATCCGCATCGCGTCTTCTGCGTCCCATTTGGGCATCAACACGAGCTTGCGGCCAATTGCGAAGCTTTGCAGCACCAAGGGAATTGACGCGGTGACGTGGAACAATGGCACATTGACGAGCGCCGAGGGCTGCGCTGGCATTGATTGGCCGCTGGCGGACATGAGTTCGAAGAAGACAAGCGTCTGACCCACATAGCTCATCGCGCCCTGGACGACAGCGCGATGGTCTGACACGGCACCCTTTGACTGTCCAGTTGAACCAGACGTGTATAATATCGTCGCATTATCCAGCGGATCCAGCGTTGGCAGCGCTGTTGCCGCGCCGCCACCCTGTGCGGTCAAAACCGATAAGCCATCCAAGGGCAGGGAATCATGGTTGATGATGAGGAGTTCGCAACCACCAAGATCTTGTCCGGCCATCCGCGCGGCACGCTGCTCATCGGCAAGAACGAAGCGGCAGCCGACCATGCGAATGCCTTCAGCCAACTCGCCGCCCTGCCACCAGCCATTCAGCAAAGTGGCAACGCCGCCTGCCATCACAATCGCCATATAGGCAATGATCCAATTGGCCGAGTTGCGCGCCGCAATGCCAACGCGCTCACCCTTTTGAAGTTTGTGGCCTTCGACAAGGCCACCTGCCAAGGCGCGGGCCGCACCATAAGTTTCTGCGAAACTTAAACGGATATCGCCATCGACCAAAAATTCCTTGTCGGCATGGGTTGCGCAGAAAAATGCGAAATAGTCGGCCATGTTACCCGGCGCTTTGGCGAAAACGGGCAATTGGACACCGTTTTTCTCGGCATAGGTAACGGCCAAGGGGCCATCATTGGCCATAAGCCGGTTAATGGTGGCATCGATTGCAAGGTCCAACTGCGAGGGCATGTGATTCTCTCCTAAACTCTTTGTGCGTCTTCTATTTGGCTCTATAGGAATGTCAAAATATCCTGAGGAAATATTGTGTCATTCGAGATTATTTCAACTGCTGCTGGCTTTATTCAATTTACCGACCTTGGCGTAGGTCCGGTTGCGCTTGATCTGGGCTTCTTTCAGATCCGTTGGTATTCGCTTGGTTATCTGGTTGGCATAATGCTTGGCTATTGGATGTTGCTGAAATTGCTCGCCCGTCCAGGCGCGCCAATGTCCCGCGCACAAGCCGATGACATCATCCTATACACCACCTTGGGCATCATTTTGGGTGGACGCATTGGCTATATCTTATTCTACCAACCGTCCATTTTGCAGAACCCCATGGATGTACTCAAACTGTGGGAAGGCGGGATGTCGTTCCATGGCGGCGCGATTGGTATCATATTTTCGCTCTGGCTTTTGGCGCGCAAGCATAAGCTGTCTTTCTTGCGTGTCTGTGATTACGTCGCCTGCGTCGTTCCCTTTGGGTTATTCCTCGTGCGCTTGGCGAACTTCGTGAATGATGAGCTTTGGGGTCGCGTCACCGACGTGCCTTGGGCCGTTGTGTTTCCCAATGGCGGGGATTTGCCGCGCCACCCAAGCCAATTGTATGAAGCTGTGCTTGAAGGGCTATTGATGGCCGCAATATTGTGGCCATTATTCTGGAAAACCAATGCGCGGTATAGGCCGGGGTTCCTGACGGGTATGGCCGCAATCATTTACGGCACGGCCCGGTTTTCCATCGAGTTTTTCAGGGAGCCGGACCAGCAGCTGCAGTGGTTGGTGGAAACAAGTGGCCTGAGCATGGGGCAGTGGCTCACTATTCCGATGATATTGGTCGGACTGTTCCTCGTGTTCACCGCAGGTGCGCGCAAGCAACGTGCCGAGGCCATGGCCGGCAGTAACCGTGTCACCTGACAGCGCGCAAGTTGCAGTCCGCCTTGCGCAACAGATAGAGGCATCAGGCCCCGTCAGCGTTGCCGAATATATGCGTGTGGCCAATACCGCATATTATGGGCGCGCTGACCCGCTGGGCGCAGCAGGTGATTTCATCACGGCACCAGAAATCAGCCAAATGTTTGGCGAGATGGTGGGCATTTGGTTGAGCGATTTATGGTTACGCCATCGCCCGGCGGCCTGTTATTATGTCGAGCTTGGCCCAGGCCGCGGGACTTTGGCGGCAGACGCGCTGAGAACAATGAAGCGTTTGGGTTGGGAGCCATCGGTCCATTTTGTAGAAAACAGTCCTGCATTGCGCGCCAAGCAGGTGCAGGCAGTGCCGGACGCGACATTCCATGACAATCTGGAAACCCTTCCGACCGATGCGCCCTTGTTCGTTGTGGCAAACGAGTTTTTTGACGCTTTGCCGATCCGGCAGATTGTCTCAACACCAGGCGGCTGGCGGGAGCGGGTCGTTGTGCAGGATGGTGTGTCCGGCTTTGCCGCAATGCCCGGCGCTTGCGTGACCGAGGACCTTATCCCCGAACAGTTTCGCACTGCCGCCATGGGCAGTATTTACGAACTCTGTCCTGAAGCATCATCGATCATGCATCAGCTTTCGGCGCGGCTAGCACAGCAAGGCGGAGTGATGTTGGTCATCGACTATGGCTATACACAGCCCGCGTTGGGCGACACTTTGCAAGCAGTGCAAAGCCACACATATGCCGACCCTTTCACCAATCCGGGCCAGCATGATTTGACGGCGCATATCGACTTTTTTGAATTGTCGAACTGTGCGAAAAACTGTGATCTTTTGGTGGCTGGACCAAGCGACCAAGGCGCATGGCTTTCGGCTCTTGGTATTGATCAGCGTGCGCAAATTTTGGCCGCGGCCAACCCCAGCAGAGCCGCAGACATTGCTTCTGCACGTAACCGACTGGTCGCGCCAGATGCCATGGGGGCATTATTCAAAATTTTGGCCGCTTATGCCCCAGATTGGCCGCAGCCTGAGGGCTTTGGTCTTTAGCCAGCCCAGTCAGCGATCTGACCCGCAACATCGTTCGCGGCGGCATTTAACGCTGCCCCTGCCGGTGCGGGCGCAATCGCGTTTACGGGGCGCCGTGCCTCAAACCGGCGTTTTTCGGTTGCACTTCCGCGTATAATTTTGACCATGTCATAGACCACAACGGCCTCGTTGGTGGCGGCATCGATACCAAATTCCAGCAGGCTTCCCGACAAATAGCGCGTGGCCTTTCCGCCTGCGTCCACTTCATTGAGCACAAGATTGCCGCTCTTCGCCGACACAGTTTCGACGAGCAACATCTGCATCAAACGGGCGGGTTTGTCCGCCCAAAATGCGTCTTTTAGATAGGCTATGCTGCTGGCATCAATCTGGACCGGCACGCGGTTATTATCTAGCTTGCGCGGGACTTGCGGTATCTGGATAACCAAGGCGTCGGCAACGGCCGCTGTGCGCGCAGCACCAGCAGCCACGACATTGTCGGACGTCAGGACCAGCATGGAGACGGGTGCCTTGCCGCCGAAGCTGACGCAGGCGCCAAGCATTATGAGGAGAGGTAACGCATATAAGCGTGGACCGGAGATTTTGCTGAACATCATTTTGGGTTCCTGCTGCCGGGTTTATAATCGGGTAAGGCGGGTGCGCCGATGACGCTACCGATGCCGCCTTGGTCCACTTTCTCGGTTACGGACTTTAACGATACCGATAATTCTCTCAAGTCACGTGCCAGCTGTGTCACTTCGGGCAAAGTCTGCGTATTCAAGGTTTCAATTGCCGGGTTGGCATTGTTCAAGGTCGTTTCCAAGGCAGCCAGACTGCCATTTGCGGACCGCAATGTTTTGCGCAATTCATCCAACATGGGGCGACCTTCACTGTCGAGTAGCTTATTTGTAGAGCCTGCCATTTTGGTAATCTCATCGGCAGCAAGGCCTGCCTTTTGCAAGGTAATGCGCGATTCCTGAATGGCCGCACGCAAGTCGGGTCCTTGCGCTACTAATGTTCCCGAAATGCTCTCCACATTGTCCAAAATCTGTTCGACGGACTGTTGGTTCTTGTCGGACAATATGTTGGTCAGCCGTTCGGTCAAGGTGGATAGCCGTTCCAAAAGCAAAGGCGCGTTATTGAGCAGTTCGCCCAAGGCACCTGGCTTTGTCGGAATGACCGGCACACCTGTGGGGCATGCGGTCTGTGGGTTCACCTTAGGGCAATTTAGTGCAGGCGCGCCTTTAACCGCACCATCCAGTTGAATTTCGGAAACGCCAGTGAAGCCGATGCCGTTGATCGTCGCTGTCGTGCCCTGAAGCACGGGCACAGAGTCCTTGATACTGATGCGCACCCGAACGAATTCCGGATCGGGCTCCCATAATTCGATGCTCTCAATCTGGCCGACCGGAACACCGGAAAAAGACACGCCTGAACCCTTGGTCAGCCCATTGACCGATTGCTGAAAGAATATGTCATATTCTTTCTTGTCGCCATCGCTTGTCCGCGAAAGCCACACGGTAAAGGCCGCCAGCAGCGCCAGAAGGAGAAGCGTGACAGCGCCCACCATCACATAATTGGATTTAGTTTCCATATGCCTGCCTTATGACCTTCCTAGCTGCTGCGTCTTTGCTCCTGCGGATTCACCCCCGTCGCTGTGACCGCGCCGTGCCGCGCGGCCGCGTGGGCCGCTGAAATACTCGTTGATCCACGGGTGATCGATGGCGAGCAATTCTTCAATTGCACCTATGGCTATAACTTTCTGATCGGCCAAAATGGCCACGCGATCACAAATGGAATAGAGCGTATCAAGATCATGCGTAATCAAAAAGACGGTTAGGCCAAGCGTCTCTTTCAAATCGCGTGTTAAATTGTCGAATTTGGCCGCCCCGATAGGATCAAGCCCGGAGGTTGGTTCATCCAGAAACAACAATTCCGGATCCATCGCCAATGCCCGCGCCACACCAGCACGCTTGCGCATACCGCCCGATAGCTCGGATGGATATTTATGCGCAGCTTCCGGCGGCAGGCCGCTTAAGAAGATTTTGTAGCGCGCGATTTCATCGAGCAGTTCTTTGCTGAAATCCGGATAAAATTCCCGCAACGGCACCTGCACATTTTCCGCGACGGTTAAGGTTGAAAATAATGCGCCGCCCTGAAAAAGGACGCCCCAGCGTCGCCGGACGTCGGAGGCTTCATCTTCTTCCTTGCCGATCATGCCTTCGTCAAAGACGCGAATTTCGCCTGAATCTGGTTGTTGCAAGCCGATGATTGACCGCATGAGTACGGATTTGCCCGTTCCCGACCCGCCAACAACGCCCAATATTTCGCCACGGCGGACTTCAATGTTGAGATCCCGATGGATCACTTGGTCGCCAAAGCTATTACACAGGCCAGTGACGGAAATGATGTTGGGTGGGGCCATGGTTTAATCCCAACCAATTTCGCTAAAAAACACCGCGAAAAATGCGTCGAGGACGATAACAAGGAAAATGGCCTGCACGACGGCAGCGGTGGTCTTCAGGCCCACCTGCTCGGCATTGCCTTTGACCTGCATTCCCTGAAAACAACCCGCCATCGCAATAATTGCGCCAAAGACCGGGGCCTTTATCATGCCAACCCAGAAGTCGGTAATCGGCGTTACTTCGCGCAGTCGCTGAACAAAGGTCGCTGGCGGGATATCCAGCACAATCCAGCACAATAGCCCGCCGCCAATGATCGACATTAACGAAGCAAAAATACCGAGCAATGGCATCATGATCACCGCAGCGATCACGCGCGGCACGACCAACGCTTCTACAGGGACAACACCGATCGTGCGCATGGCGTCAATTTCTTCGGTGATCTTCATCGTTCCGATCTGGGCGGCAAAGGCAGACCCAGATCGACCCGCAACCATGATCGCGGTCATCAATATGCCCAGTTCGCGCAACGTAAGTCGCCCGATCAGGTTGATGGTAAATATCTCAGCGCCAAACTGGCGGAGCTGCACAGCGCCTTGCTGCGCAATGACGATGCCGATGAGGAAGCTCATCAGGCCGATAATGCCTAATGCGCGGACACCGACCATATCGAAATGTTGAACCACCGCGTGCCAGCGAAAGCGGCGCGGGCTGATTAGCAAAGTGAAGAACGCTTTGACCACTTGCCCGACAAAGCCAAGGAATTGCAAAAAAGTCGTTATGCCGACGACAACACCGCCGCCCACTTCAGCCAAAAAATGATGCAGCGGTGAAATCGTTGGTTTCGCCGCGACTTCGGCTTGATCGACACCGCGGACAGCATCAATCAAACGATCAGCGTCATTCGCGCCGCCGGTGATTTGCGCATTATGTTCTTTAGCGGTCCGATAGACGAGCCAGGCACCGACTGTATCCATATGGGTGACGCCGGAAATATCGATTTCAGAAACGGAGCCGCCAACGTCGCGCAAATGGCGGTCAACATCACCAATTGACGCAATGGCGAAGTCACCAGACAGCCGGAGAACTTGACCGTTGGGCACATCTTCAACAGTGAATTCGGCAGAGTTAGCCATGGCCATATAAATGGCCTATTATGGAAACTATCACAAGCCTGTAGACTTCTTAGGTAAAGTTATGCCTTTAAGATCATCATGACGAAATCCAAAACAACTTTGCTGGCCATATATGATATGGACAAGACCGTTACGCGGCGTGCCACTTATAATGGGTTTCTTCTGCATATGGCGTTTAACAAGACACCGTGGCGATTGTTGCTTGCACCATTTTTGCCGGTTGGTTTGGTTTTATATGCGCTGAAGATTTGGGACCGGGCGCGGCTTAAGCAGTTTTCGCAAATTCTGCTGATCGGCAGACGCGTGCCAAAGGCGCATTTTGCAAAATATCTGGAAAGCCATGCGGATTTGGTCGTTGGCAAAAACGTCTATCCGCAATTGCGCGCGCGCGTGGCAGAGGAGAAGGCGGCGGGCTATCGTCATGTCATGGCGACGGCTTCTTATCGTTTATATGTGGAGGCGATTGCCAAAAGGCTGGGCTTTGATGATGTCATTGCAACAGACCTTTCGACTGACAGCAGCGGCCATGTGCTCGCGCGGATTGACGGGCATAATTGCTATGACGCGGCAAAGCTGGAACGGGTGAAGGAGTGGATGGAAAGACACGGCCTGGAGCGCGCCAATTGTTATATCCGTGCCTATTCCGACCATGTCTCCGACGCGCCATTACTTGGCTATGCCGATGAGCCTTTCGCGACCAACCCACATGGCCCGCTTGCACGATTGGCGGAGACGAAGGGCTGGCCTATTCTCGATTGGCGCGTGGCGGAAACCTGATCGCACGCCAAGGCATGCCAATTTTTACAAAATGGCGAGCTGACCAACGAGCCAGACCGCCCCCACAATCAGGGGAATGCCCGCAAGATCAAGATAAAATCCGGCCTTCACCATTTTGGGCAAGGCAATATGCCCGCTGGCCCATGCAATGGCATTTGGCCCTGTGCCTGACGGCATCATAAAGCCCCAGCTTGCGGCCATGGATGCAGCCATCGCCATCAACCAAGGGTCAGCGCCGGTTGCGGCGACGAGGCCAGCCACCACGGGCAGCACGCCACTGGCGGTCGCGACATTGCTGGCAAATTCGGTGATCAAAATGACCAAAGCGGTCAGCGCAAGCGCGATGATGATGGGATGCACTACGGACAAGGGCTCTAATGCCTCTCCAAGCCACCCAGCAAGCCCTGACTGCGTGATACCAGCCGCGAGCGCCAGGCCACCCCCAAACATCATGATGACGCCCCACGGGGCTCTGTCCGCTTCCTGCCATGTTAGCAAGGGCCGACCGGTGCCATCGGGTATCAGGAACAATAACAAAGACCCGGCAATCGCGATGCTGCCGTCGGTAATGCCGCCCTTGGGCAAAAGCGGTTCCAACCATTGCTGCGATATCCAAAGGCCAATGACCAACAACAATATCGGAAGCAGCCGTTTTTCAGCCACGGACATGGGCTGCGCCTTACCGATTGATGCGCGTGCTGCGTCTACGTCAAAACTGCCCGCCGTAACATTTTGCACCCGCATCAGGATGAACGCACATAAGGGCACGCCGACAATCACGATGGGCAGGCCATAGAGCATCCATGTCAGAAAGCTGATCTGGATACCCAATTGCTTTTCCACAAGCGCGGCTGCAATCGCGTTGGTCGGCGATCCGACAAGCGTCCCAAGCCCGCCAATTGACGCGGCAAAGGCCACGCCCATGATCAACGCACCTGCAAGGCCGTCTGTTTCTCCAGGCTTTGTCCCGCCAGCGGCCAGTACGGCAACCGCTATCGGAACCATGATAAGCGCGATGGAGGTGTTGGACATCACCATGCTGAGCAAGGCGGTTGAACCCATGAACGCGATCATGAGGCCCGTGACGCTATGTCCAGATTTTCCCAATATCGCGAGGGCGACGCGGCGGTGCATGCCCGTGCGTTCAATGGTGAGCGCCAGAAATGCGCCGCCCAGAATGAGGAAAAGGATAGGCGAGTAATATTCCTTCGCCACGTCCGGCGCGGTCATGATATTCATCAGCGGTAGCGCCAGAAATGGCAGCAATGCGGTGACGGTCAACGGCAAAGCTTGCGTCATCCAATAGGTCGCCATCAAAATGGTGAGGGCGGCCACGTGCCATGCAGATGGTTCCATGCCTGTGGGTGCAGGCAAAAACAGCATGACTAAGAAGACAACAAGTCCACCCCAAAATCCGACCCGATCTGCCTTCATGTGCGCAGTCCTATCATAGACATTTGCCCGCCATATCCCGGTTCGTTCAGGTGGCAACTGCGCCGGTAACTGAAAAATCGATCTGGCTGGCTGTAGGTATCCTGCCCCAGACATTCGACCACATTAATGCCGGCCGTCGCAAGTCGCGACGCGACATAGCCTTCGATATCAAATTGATAATGGCCCGCTTTCCCATCGGTGAAGAAGCGTTCGTTTGCCGCGGCATGTTCAACGAAGTTGCGGAAAAAGCCTTCGTCCACTTCATAGCTTTTTTGCGCGATGCACGGACCTATGGCGCACACTATTTGGTCGCGCATTGCCCCTAATTTTTCCATGGCGACTATCGTGCTTTCATTGACTCCGGTAATTGCGCCTTTCCATCCGGAATGCGCTGCGCCGACGACGCCAGCGCGGGTGTCTGCAAATAAAACAGGCACGCAATCCGCAGTTTGAACAGCCAACAAGATATTCGGGCGATCTGTTACCAGCGCGTCAGCCTTGGGTGGGTCGTCTTGATCCATGGGACCAGTGACAGTGACCACATCAGGTGAATGTATTTGATACACACGTGAAAGTGCTGCCCCGGGCATGATTGCGGCAACCGCGCGCCGCCGGTTTTCGATGACATTTTCGCGCACATCGTCCGAACCAAGGCTGCAGTTTAGCCCGGCATAAATGCCCGTAGAAACACCACCGATACGGCCAAGGAAACCATGTGCAATGTCACCTAATGCATCCGACCTGATCACCTCAACTGCCATGCCTTGCGCTTCCTCCCGTCACCTCTATTCGCAACTGCGGCGCTTGACGGCAAGCCATTAGATTGCAATCCAGAATATATGCAGCGACATATGCTTATATTTGGAATGGGCTACACCGCCACTCGGCTTGCCGACACTTTGCGCGCCGACGGCTGGTTGGTTTCGGGCACAAGGCGGATGAGCAGCGGCGATGCCATTGCGTTTGACGATCAAGCGGCGGTCCTGACGGCGCTGGAGACCGCAACGCATATCTTGTCGAGCGTTCCGCCCATGGCCGAGGGCGGCGATCCGGTGCTCCAAAAATATGGCGCGGCAATTGCGGCGCGCGACGACTTATGGGTTGGCTATCTCTCCTCCACAGGGGTCTATGGCGATACTGGCGGCGCATGGGTCGATGAAAGCGCACCGATAGGCAGCGGGCGCCGCACCGCGCGGGCCGAAGCCGACCTTGCGTGGCAGGCCTTGCGCGACGATGTGCATGTTTTTCGTTTACCCGGCATTTACGGCCCGGGCAGATCGGCGCTGGAGCGGGTGGCAGAGGGCAAGGCGCATCGTATCGATATGCCGGATCAGATTTTCAGCCGCGTCCATGTTGACGACATTGTCGCTGCGGTCATTGCCGCTTTTGATGGTCCCGCGGGGGTCTATAATATCGCCGATGACATGCCCGCGCCGCAAAATGATGTCATCGAATATGCGTGCGACCTGCTGCAACGGGATTGGCCGCCATTGCAGTCCATCGCGGCGGCTGGCCTGTCGGTTATGGCCCGCGGATTTTATGCCGAAAACCGCCGCATTGCGAATATAAAGGCGAAACGGCTTCTCCACTGGGTACCGCGATATGCCAACTACCGGATGGGCCTAGGGTCAGGACCACTTAAATCCACCTTCACGGTTTGAGGCCATTTTGACGCCGCGAAGGTGGATTTAAGTCGTCCTGTCCCTAGGCGTCTGCATTGCGACAACCAAGCCAAGCATCGCCAACGCGCCGCCCGCCAGCGCCAGCGTTGACCAGACATAGCCTTCGAATATCGTGGACAGGATCATTGCGACCACGGGAATGACGACGCCGGTATAGGCCGCCTTGCCGGGACCAATGTCGCGGATCAGGCGGAAATAGAGCGGGAAGGTGACGACCGTTCCAATGATGCTGAGATACAGGACGCCGCCAATATAGCCGGGACGCATATCGACAATCGGCGGACCCGCAGTGATGAAGGCATAGATGCTATTGCCAATGCTGCCCCACAACATCGACCATGCCAAAACCGTGATCGTTGGAACACGCGCTATTCGTGGTGTGACCTGAAGCACGTTGGACACAGACGCCGTCGCCACGGCACATAACACCAAAGATAGCCCCAGCAGCACGTCCGCCCCGCCCATTGGTGCGGCGCGATATTCCTGCAACATCAACAATCCCACCCCGACGCTGGCAATCAGGGAGCCAAGTTTGAACGCCCCGCTGATGGGTCGTCCCAACCAATATTTGGCCAACACTGCATTGGGTACAATTAACAAGGCGAACACCACCGCCACAAGGCCGGAGGTCACATAATGTTCGGCGGTATAGACAAAGTTGAAGTTCAGCCCGAATTGCAACACGCCCAACAACATCGTCCAACCGACCATCGAGCGGTCAATCTTCAGCGATTGCCGCATCACTAGCGCAAGGATGAACATGCCGATCGCCGCCACCACGAAACGATAGGTCACCGACCATGTCGTGGGCACCGTGCCCAATTGATCGCGGATGACCAACCAAGTCGACCCCCAGATCAAAGACGTCACCATGAAGGGTATCCATACCCGTGGCGTCAGAAAACCGGGTTCTTCTTGGCGCGCATTTTCTGCCATGCTCATAAGGCCGCAATCGCGCGGGCCAATGGGGCGACGTCGCCTTCATTATGTTGCCAACTGGTCACCAGCCGCGCCGCGCCCCAGACATCATCAATCACGCCCCAATCGTAAAAGTCAAAACCCTGCGCGCGCAATGCCGCCGCTTCGGCGGGCGTGAGGCGCAGGAACAGCTCATTGGCTTGCACAGGGTATAACAAGCGTTCGCCCGCCGCCTGCGCAATGACCATCGCTGCTGCATTGGCGGCGCGCGCATTGTGCAGCCATAAATCATCCCGCAGCATGGCGAGCAATTGCACCGCAAGGAACCGGCCCTTCGACTGCAAATGCCCCGCCCGTTTGCGGCGATAGCGCGCGGCATCGGCCAAGGCCGGGTCAAAATAGACTAAGGCTTCTGCCCCCATGCCGCCATTTTTGACAAAGCCGAAGCTTAAGATATCAACCCCTGCGTTCACCGTGACGTCGGCAGGCGTGCATCCCATATGCGCCACCGCATTGGCAAATCGCGCGCCGTCCATATGCAGGCCAAGCCCGCGTGCGCGGCACAGGGCGCCCAACGCCGCAACTTCGGATGGGGTGTAGACCATGCCATATTCAGTGGCGTTGGTAATTGATACAGCGGCGGCCTGCACCTGATGCACATCCTTGCGAATGGCGTCGAGCGTGGCGGTGACAGTCTGCGGCGTTATCTTCGCCCCGTCGCCGTCGACCAACATCAACTTTGCGCCAGCGGTGTAGAAACCCGGCGCGCCGCATTCATCAACCTCAATATGCGCCTCGCGATGGCAAATGACGCCCTGATGCGGCTGCACCATTGATGCGAGCGCAAGGCAATTCGCGCCAGTGCCCGTCGCCACCCATAGAACAGCGGCATCGCGGCCAAAGAGTTCGGAGAATGCCGCATCCAACCGCGCGCTATATTGGTCACCGTCATAGGCGGTGTCGATATGATTGGCATCGGCCATGGCTTGCATGACAGCAGGATGCACCGGGGCGGCATTGTCGGAAAAGAAACGCATGGGCAGCGCATGGCGGGAAAATGCGTGCGGCGTCAAGGGGGTAAGGGGAGAGGCAGGGTCGGCGCTTCAATAATTCCTCCCCATCGACTTGCGATGGGGAGGGGGACCGTTCGCGTAGCGAATGGAGGAGGGGCCTAAGCCGCCAAAGGCCCCTCCGTCACCCGACGCTGGCGCATCGGCTACCACCTCCCCATCGCAAGTCGATGGGGAGGATATTCAACCACCCCACCCTGTTTTAATTCCTCCCCATTACGGGGGAGCCGTAGGCGTTGCGGAGCAACAGCGGGACCGTCGCAGACGGTGGAGGGGGCTGGGCCAGACCGAGGGCCCCCTCCGTCAGTTGCTGCGCAACTGCCACCTCCCCGTGCCGGGGAGGAATTTCACCCAATTTCCCCGTAGACAAGACACGAACAAAATGTCACTAAATGTCATAAACGGTCCAGTTTACAATGAGTTACGTCAACATGAACTGCGAGCGCGATGGATATTCAAAGCTATCTGAACAACATTAGGGGGCTGGCGCCGCATTTTGATTTCTATCCGGAGCGCGCCCGTTGAGCCTCTTGCAAGCCCTTGCTTCGGCCAAGACCGAAGAGGATGTCAAAGACGCCTATATCAAGGCGCTTGGCCTCAAAAATGTGTTCAAGGGGCTGGTCGATATCCAAAGCCCTGAAATCTGGTTTGAGGCGAAGGAAGCGGCAACCCCGCCATTGCTGATGTTTGCGCAATTATTGGTCTATGTCCGCGCCGCGCGCAAACGGGGTGAGGCAATCCCCGGCTTTCTAGGTGTCATTGATCGGGAAAAGGCGGCGCTGATGGCGACCGAGCATGCCCTGCCTTTGTTAGAGGATGACGATATCATCTGGCCCAAATCCGGTTCGGCGGCGGACAAGGCGCTGGCCGCGCAAATCGCACCAGTGATTGAAGGCCATTTCGTGCTCTATCCCATCAACGGTTATGAGGCGGAGTTTATCAAAGCCGCCAAGGATGTCATTCGCCAAGGCCGGATTATCCGCACGCCCATCACGCCGGACAATCTGCGGCAAGTGTTTGACAAATGGGTGACGATGGTCGGCGTTGAACTGGGCGTCAAACGGCAGGCCGATTATGCCGTGCTGTTCTTTGCCGACATCATGCATGACGGGCATAATGAGGCGATGCGCCGCTTGCCCGCGCGTCTGTTGTTCAGTGGCGGCTTGCCCGTGTTTATCATCGGAAACGAACAATATGAATTGGCCAGCGCACGCGGCTACGGCAATTTCTGGAATATCTATCATCGCCCACCCGAAGAAAAGCATCGGCACTATCTGCTCGAACGGGGCGACAGCCTACTGCCGCTGGATGAGCAGAAGTTTAAGGGCGCGTTCTACACCCCCTTCCACATTGTCGATAAGGCTTATGATCAATTGGCCGCCACCTTGGGCGCAGATTGGCAAGACAGATATATCGTCTGGGATAATTGCGCTGGCGTCGGCAATTTGGAATCCAAGCACAGCAATTTGCGCAATGTGTTCATGTCGACGCTCGATAAGGAAGATGTGACGATTATGCGCGGCAACCCTGCCTTCGCCGGGGCAGAGATTTTCCAATATGATTATCTGAACGACGATGTGACCGACTTTGGTGAGATTGATTATTCCATTACTGACAAAGTGCCGATGGCATTGCGGCAGGCCATTGCCGATGCAAAGTCCGGAAAAGAGGGTGCAAAGCCGATATTGGTGTTGATCAATCCGCCTTATGGAGAGGCTGGAAATTCATTGGGTCACGCGGGAAAAACCGGGATAGCTAGAACCAAAGTCAGCTATGGAATGGGCGATTTTGGCTATGCGGGGCGCGAACTTTTTGTGCAGTTTCTGCACCGTATTAAGTTAGAGCTACCCAATTCCTTACTCGGAATGTTTAGTACTTTAAAATATGTAAATGCCCCGAATTTCAAAGATTTTCGACAGCGTTGGACGGCTGAGTATCTCGACGGATTCATCGTCCACAGCAAGGCGTTTGATGGCCTTAAAGGAAACTTTCCAATAGGATTTTTAATTTGGGATTTGGCGGGAAATACCCAAACGCAAACTGTAGATACCGTTGCGTTGAATAAAGCCGGCGACGCAATCGGCAGAAAAAGTTTTTACAACATTTCTGACAACCGTTTTCTAAGCGGCTGGCTGACAAGGGCGAGGAAGAACGACGTCGATGTTATTCCTCTCATAAACGCCGTGACGCCGACAACAAAAACGGAGCACGTTAGAAATACCAATTGGTCTGACGATGCGATTGCACATTTTTTCTGTGATAGTAACGACCTGCAAAACGCCGGAACACGGACGGCAATATTTTCTTCGGTTCATTCAATCGGGCACGCGGGCGGTTATTTCATCACTCCCGAAAACCTCTGGCAAGCCGCCATCGTCTTTTCCGTTCGCCGCCTCATAAAGCCGACATGGCTCAACGACCGTGACCAGTTTCTGCAACCCTCCGAACCGTTGACGGACACATTCAAATCCGATTGCCTAATTTGGATGCTGTTCAACGGCAGCAACCTCACTGCTGGGGCCGATGGGTTGCGCTGGAATGATCGCGATTGGTCGCTCGTCAACCACTTCATCCCCTTTACCGAAGCGGAAGTCGGCGCAAAGGCGCGGTTCGAGAGTGATTTTCTGGTGCGTTACATGACGGGCATGGCGTTTTCTCCCGAAGCGCAGGCGGTGCTCGATGAAGGGCGAAAGCTGTGGACGCGGTTTCACGCCATCGACTTTCCCCATAAGATTAGGGATGAGTTAAAACTCAATCGCGCGGACGCAGGCTGGTACCAAATCCGCAAGGCGCTGGAACAATATGGCGACACCGAATTGACCGATTTTGATTCCTTCAAAACGGCCTACGCAACCTTGGGCAACAGTTTGCGCCCCATGGTTTTTGAACTGGGTTTCTTGCCAAGCTAACGGACAAAGACCCCTCTCCCCCAACCCCTTTCCCCCTGAAGGGGGTGAAGGGCGTGAGGTGCGTGCGGGGGGTTTCTAATTCCTCCCCGGCACGGGGAGGGGGACCGTCGCAGACGGTGGAGGGGGCCCCTCCGTCAGTTGCTGTCGCAACTGCCACCTCCCCATCTTTAGTCGATGGGGAGCAGCAAGCGGGCCGTGTGCAGATCAACCCCGACCAATATTTCGAAACCGACCGCATCATGCGGGAGATTATATTGCCCTTTCCCTGAACCCTTTTTGGCCCGCGACGGCATGCATGGACACCCATATAAAGTTAACATCACTTATGTTTTAATAAACTATAATATTAGTTATATGTCTTACAAATAAAAAAAGGGGAACTAATGTCCCCCTTTTTCATTAATTGAAAATATCTTATCCGTTGACGCCGCCTGCGCGACCACCACCGAAAAGCCAGTCCCAAAAACCTGCTGTTTGGTCTTCGACTTGCTTAGCTTTTTCAAGCGCTTTCATGTCGTTTCTCCATTAAAACGTGGCCTGCTCGACCAACTATTTAATATAATGGAAAATTAACTATCTTCAACAATTGTTTATTAACCAACTTTATTATGAAATGCCGTAAAGTATATGGAGCAGAAATTGAGAAGATTCAGCGGAGTAGCGATGATCTTCCCTTTTCCTTTATGGCAAGCATGGCGTCGTAACGCGGTAAGGACATCGCGGTCATCAATGCCATTCGCAGTCGTAATTATGTGGTTTGCTTTGGCGATTCGCAGTGCGCCTGCGGCAAATATTGCGCTGCTTGTGGAACCCAAAAGCTCTGCGCAAAAACTCTTTGCCAGAAATATTTCATCCGGCTGAAATATATTGATCAAATCAATGTCGGCATCGGTTGTGCCGAAATTACCTATACCAATGCGAAAGCCATTTAACTGTAACTTATGTAATACCACGCGGACGGCATCATTCCATTTATGGTCGTGCAGATCGATGACTTCGAAGGTCAGGTTGGATGGCTGGCATTTGGCGTCCAAAATATGGTGCAGCATATCCGCTGCAAAGCCGTCCTCCAAAAGAATATCAGTGGATATTTTGACATTGATGGCAAAGTCGGATTGCTGTTTGACCAATTGCCCTGCGGCCATAATCGCCTGCGCGCATAAATAGCTACTGACGGTTTTTAAGGTGCCGCTCTGCCGGGCCATTGCAAATAATTTGGCGGTATTGATTTGACCATAAGCAGGATGCGTCCAACGCAGCGCGGCTGCGGCGGAGCGGACCTGACCGTCACCCAAATTTTGCTGTGCCTCCAGCACCAATTCCAAATCGCCATTGTGCATGGCGGTTGCAAATTCGGACGCGAACTGCGGCTGTAACACATTGTAGAAATCAGCAGTGGTGGCGATGGTGAAGCTCGATTGCGACACGCTGGCGTCTATCGATGCGGCAAGCGCGCTTTCCATGCGGCTTTTGATATTTTTGTTCACGTTGCGGTCAACGCCGAAGTAAATATCGATATCGATTTTGCGACCGTTGATCAGCAGTGGTTCGGCAAATAATTGCCGCAAGCCGTCCAAATGCTCCGCAAGCTTGCTTGTCGATATGCTTGGCATTTCCCAAAGGAATTGTTGATGGTCATTATGGGTGAGCTGTTGTTCGTCAATCACCGTGGACAGGCGGTGCCCCACTTGCTTCATGATGGCGATTTCGTCCTCTTGCCGGACATATCCCAATCTTGTTTCCGCGCGCATCAGCGTTGCGCCAATGAACAGGGCGTTTGAAACAACCTCCTCCACCAAATATCCGGTCATGTTGAAAAAGCCGGTTGCTGCATTTCGTTGGGACCGCATAAGCGCGGCCTTTTGGCGCGACACTAATATGCCCACGCTTGCGATCAATGCCAAAGCGGGCATCGGATCATTGGCAATGTTCCGCGTTGCCAGCCAACTGCTCGCGCTCAAAATGGCCAAAGCGGCTGCCCAGCTGATATATTTGCTATGTTGAAGGCCGCGCCGCGTGAGATGTATCGCGGCAATGATGATGGCAAAGGCGAAAAAGTAAAACCAACCCCAGCTGACCGGAATGCCGCTTTTCAGTGTCTCTGCCGCCAATGCATGAAAGATAACGCCGGGTTGGTCGCCCCAGCCGGGCATTGAGTGGATATCATTTTGCGTGGGGTCGGTGACACCCAATATGACGGTCTTCCCTCTCAATATATCCGGGTCTGCGGTCTGTTCGAAAAGACGGATGGGCGATATTAAAGGCACTGATTTTGGGTCAAACGCATAATCGACGGGAAAATCATCGAGCTTTGTCTGATCCAAACCTGCAATACTGGCCGCAAGTGAAATAAGCGGACCACGTTCGGTCTGTATGTGTATCGGCGCGTCCCAAACGAAACCGAAAAGATATGGAAGCGAAGCTGACACGACATCGGTTGAACCCACGACCGCCGGGTGGGAGAAGATGGAACGGGCCGCGTCATTTTCGGATCGTGCGGCAAGCGCGATCACTTTGGTCGGCGCTTTGAGCGTTTCGAGCGTATTGCGCAGGCGATTGTCTGCATATGCGGTGGTGCGGCCTTGATAGCCGATGTCCACATAAATTGCCGCTGGTGCGTAACCGTCGATTTTGCGGAGCAACTCGGCTTGCTTGTCGCGCGGCCACGGCCAACGGCCAATGGCATCAATGGCCGCAGAATCAATACCGACCACGACAATATCGCCAGATACCGGTTTAACCGCAGCCTTGGTTTGCAGGGCATAGAGCCCAAGCGCCAAGGGTTGAAAAAGATTGAGCGCGCCAAGCACGCCGCAGACAATTGCGACGAGCAGAATTTTTCGGCTGATGGTTGCCTTGTTGAGATTAAGCGCCATGGGCCGGGGCATAGGCCGAACATGGTGAAAATAGTGTTAATCTTGGGCCGTGCGCCGTTATGTGTGTCAAACATGGGCTGGCCAGCGGTCTTGGCCAATTGCCATGATGGACAAATTGAAAAGCGGCGGCCAAGATATAGGGGCAAACAACAAACGATAAGGATACCGCATATGTCATTGACCGCAGGCTTGCTAATGATCGCCTCTTTAGGCGCAACAATGACGCCCGCGAAAGGCGATGATGCGGTGCAGAAGGTGGCGCAAAGCGCACGCTATAATGCTTTGGTTCAGCAGCTTGATTCCGAACATGATCGCATCGTCGACGAGATCATCACGCTCGTCGAAATTCCGGCCCCGCCTTTCAAAGAGGCAGAGCGTGCCAAGGCCTATCACGATATGTTGCGCGTAGCGGGCCTTCAAGACGTCGAAATCGATGCCGAGGGTAATGCCATGGGCCTGTATCGCGGATCGGGCCCTGCGGGTGGCCCTGTGCTCATCCTTGCGGCACATCTCGATACGGTCTTTCCCGAAGGCACGCCGTTGAAGGTGCGCCGTGACGGCACCCGATTATATGCGCCGGGCATTGGTGACGACACACGAAGCCTTGCCGTCCTTTTGGCCTATGCACGGGCGATGAAGGACAAGAATATCCGCCCGCGTACCGACATATTGTTCGTGGGCAATGTGGGCGAAGAGGGGCCGGGCGACTTGCGCGGTGTGCGCTATCTCCTCACCAAGGGCAAATATAAGGACCGAGTGAAGGCATTTGTGTCGATGGACGGCACGGACCCCCAACGCGTGGTCAATGGCGGCGTGGGATCGCGGCGGTACCGGATTAGCTATAAGGGGCCGGGCGGCCATAGCTATGGCGCCTTTGGCCTTGTGAACCCTATGGTGGCGATGGGCCAGACGGTGACCGAATTATATAAGATACCCGTGCCCGCTTCCCCGAAAACCACTTATGCGGCGTCGGTCACAGGCGGCGGCACGTCGGTAAATTCCATTCCCCATGAAGTGTTTATGGAATTTGATTTTCGTTCCGAAAGTCCGACGGAACTGACCAAAATCGAACAACGGTTTTTGTCGATTGTGCAAGACAGCGTAAATGCCGAAAACAATGCGCGTGTTGTAAGAGAGGGTAAGATTGTCGCCGAGGCGAAGCTGATTGGTGACCGGCCAGCGGGGATGACGGCGCATAGCGCGGCGATTACGCAAATTGCTGCGGCGGCCATTCGCGCCAATGGCATGACACCGCAATTATCCGCCTCATCCACCGATTCCAATTTGCCCATGAGCTTGGGCGTGCCTGCCTTAACCATCGGATCGGGCGGAAGTGGCGGCCGCGCGCATGCGCTCGATGAATGGATTGATGTGGAAAAAGCGCAAAGCGTCAAGGGCATGTCGACGGGATTGCTGATGTTATTGACCATGGCGGATATGCCATAACCTCCAGCATAACCTAGGATAACATCTAGGTTGTTACGCGGCGCTTAAGGCAGTAGCAGCGATGCGATTAGGGGTTATCCAGAATGTTGCGACGTAAAGCAGTTGTCATTGGTGCAGGTATTGGCGGCATAGCATGCGCCATGCGTTTACAAAGCCTTGGCTTTGATACGCAAATCGTGGAAGCGCTCGACGCCCCCGGCGGCCGTGCCTATGTCCGCAAGGCGGATGGCTTTGTCTTTGATATGGGGCCAACGGTTCTTACCGTGCCGCATTTCATTGAGGAATTGTTTAGCCTGCAGCAAGACCATGCCATGCTGGGTGAACCGGACTTTCCGCCGCATGTTTTGGATGAAAATAACCGCGTGCGTGAAGGCATTTCGGGCGGACCCAACACCAGCAAATATGTCGAGATAATCCCGATACTGCCATTTTACCGCATCTATTTCGATGACGGCACGTTTTTTGATTATGATGGCGATCCGGTCAGCACGCGGACGCAGATCCAGCGTTTGGCACCTGAGGATCTCGCGGGATATGAAGCCTTTCACGAGCAAGCCAGAGCCATATTTAAACGTGGATTTTTGACGCTGGGATATACCTATTTCGGCAGCCTTGGGTCGATGTTGCGCGTTGTCCCCGATTTGCTGAAGCTTGGCGCGGTGCGGTCGCTGTTCGGCATGGTCAGCAAATATTTCAAATCCGACAAAATGCGTCAGGTGTTCAGCTTTGAACCTTTGCTGGTCGGTGGCAACCCGATGAAGGTGCCGGCTATCTATGCGATGATCCATTTTGTCGAAAAGACCTGGGGCATTCATTATGCCAAGGGCGGCACGGGCGCACTGGTGGCGGCTTTAGTCAAAAAGTTTGAAGATATGGGCGGCCAGTTGCGGTTGAATGCACCGGTGCAACGCATATTGGTGGAAGACGGCGTTGCCAAGGGCGTCGCCTTGGCAAGCGGTGAAACGATATTTGCAGATGTTGTGGTGTCGAACGCCGATTACGCCAATACTTATCTCAAGCTCGTCGATAAGGCGCATCGGCGCATTAACCGCGATGCTTTGGTGAAATTCCGCAAGCAATCCATGTCGTTAATGGTGATCTATTTCGGCTATGAATGCCGCGACAATGACCCGGATTTGCGCCATCATAACATCATATTGGGCCCGCGGTACGAAGCATTGCTCGATGAGATTTTCGAAAAAAAGGTGATGAGCCCGGATTTCTCACAATATCTGCACATCCCGACGCTGACCGATCCGACCATGGCGCCTGCGGGCCATCATGCCGCTTATACGCTGATCCCCGTGCCCAATAATGCAAGCGGCATCGATTGGGATGTCGAAGGCCCGAAACTCAGCGCGCGGGTGCTGAGCTTCCTTGAAGAACGCGGATATATCCCTGACCTTGCGGCGCGGTTGAAGCATGTGAGTTTCATCACGCCGGATTATTTTTCCGAAACGCTGGGTTCCTATCTTGGCAATGGGTTTGGCGTGGAACCCGTTTTGACCCAGACAGCCTTTTTCCGTCCGCACAATAAGTCGGAAGATGTGCACAATCTCTATCTGGTCGGGCAAGGCACGCAACCTGGTGGCGGAACCCCGTCGGTGATGATGTCGGCAAAAATGACCGCTCGCGAGATCGCCCGCGACTTGGGCGTGGATGCATCTGTCGTCAACGGCGTGCCAAGTTAGCGGGAGGCCATATATTAAAGACGGCCTTTATATGCGGGTCTTGAAACCCTTCATGTGGCGCGTTCGCTGACTTGGTCCAAAGGACAATCAAGCCGCCAAGAAAAGCCCAAAGTCTCAAAATTGACCGTCACTTCTCCGCCGAGGCCCATTTCAACAACTTTACCTATGACCATCGAACCAAAGCCGCTTTCTTTTGGCGGAAAAACGGTGGGGCCTTCGGACTCGATCCAAGTCATCACAAGGCGATCGGTGATGCCATCCGATAGCTTTTGCCATCTTATGTCAATGCGACCTTCTATATTTGACAAAGCGCCATGCTTAGCGGCGTTCGTGGCGAGTTCGTGCACGGCCATGCCAATTGTCTGGACGGCCGCTGACGACAATTGTACATTTTCTCCTGAGATCGTAATGCGCGAGCCGATAAGATCTTTGAAATGGTTGAGTTGGGCACGGATCAGGGCTTCTAGCGATACCCGCTTCCACTGATTTTCGACAAGAACATCCTGGCCGGCGGCCAATGATTGTACTCGGGCAGAGAATTTTTTCAGAAAATCGGCATGATTCTCCCCGCGTGTCTGGTTTGCGACTGATAAAACCACAGCGAGCAGATTTTTAGCGCGATGGTTTATCTCACCCATGAGAAGTCGAACGTGGCTTTCATGATTTTTTTCTTCGGTGATGTCGAGATTAGTACCGACGACCCACTCGGTCTGCCCGTCGGTGCCCGTACGCGCTATCTCTACAGCGCGAATGTATCGCACGTCACTGCCGTCGCGTGGAAGGATCCGAAATTCGCGCTTGCTTGCGCCACAATTGCTGACTGTGTCTTGTAAAACCGCATCTTGGTCCGCCGCGTCTTCAGGATGGACGCTGGCGATATAGTCTTCATATTTCACCAGACCATCTGTGGTGGGAGGCAGCCCGTATAGATCGAACATTGCTTTATCCCAAGTGACGTGCCCAGATGGAATATGCCAATGCCAAAGGCCAATGCCGGCGGTTTCAGTCGCCAGATGTATTTTGATTTCACTTTCGCGCAGTTCGTCGATGGCATGCTTTCGTTCGGCAACCCGCTGCTCCAGTTCGAGGACCAGCTCTGCTTTTGTATTCGCCAAATTGAGGTTTAATTCGCGCTCCTTAATCAATTGCTGGTTGGCCACCTGCATACCGTGCACAAGCAACAAATCTGTCGCCACCACAAAAACGTAAAAACCAAGCGCAACTTGCTTGCCAGCGATGCTGAACGAATAAGCAGGGGTGAGGAAATAATAATATGCAACGGCGCCACACAGCAGCGCCGATATTAAGCCAAAGCGAGCACCGAACAGGAACGAGGTGATGATGACGGCCGGAAAAAATGTGACGTAGGGAAATCCCGGCGGGAGTATGGGGGCGGTCGCAACGCGCAAAAACCATGCCGCAGCGAAAATAGCTAATGTGCAAGCTAACTGCAAAAATGGGTTCTGATCTGCCAAAGGGAGACGCATGATCCAACCCGTCATTCGGCTGGAGGTCCCGTTTTCGAGAGTGGTTGTCGCCATGATCCCCCCCTTTATTGTTGCTGCACAGTTGATGGTAACACAACTATGCTTGAAACGAACCATTCTATCAGTAATCGCAATACCGAAGCGGACATTTTTGCATGATGCCCCAGCTTTTGCCAATTTGGTTCTGGCCGCCGTCGCCGGTATATGCGCTGTCAAACGGCATTTACCGGCATGTGCTCCTCAGACTATTGAGCCGGACTGCGACTAGGGTCAGGCACTTTGGGGTCAGGGCCTATTAAATGCACCTTCGCGGGTGTTGCATGCCGAGTGGAAAATTAGCCAGCATCCTTTGGTATCGCAAAAGCGTTTTGCAACGCATACAACACAGGGTCAGGATTATCATTTTTGAGTGTGATTGCGCTGACATTATACCGCGCACCATCACTTAAGGGCATAGGCATCACCGCAAGGTCGAGTGCACGTGCCTCCCTATTTGCGAAGGATGCGGGCAACAAGGTAATCATGTCGCTTTCAGCGACCAGAGCAAGGCAGGACACGAGACTGAGAACACGGTAATGCGGGAAGCCGGAGCGCCGATATTTTTCCTCTATGTCTGCCGGAATGGCCGCGCGGTAATTTCGATCATAGCCGGGAATGGCCCATTTATACTGTAACATCTCATCCGAAACAAAGGCGTGCTGTAATAGCGGATGGTCTTTGTGCATCACGGCAACATAGGCCTCGTCGATTATCTTATGGATATGAAACAGCCGCTGTTGGGGAATAGCGCTCACGCTCGTGGAATGAAAAAGTAACATGTCCGCTTCCCGTTGGCGTAAGCGGCCTGCGGCAATATCTAGCGGAAGCGTTTCCGCCGTCACGCGAATGTCGGGATATGCCTTATAAAATGCCGTCAGGGCTGGCGCTAAGGATGCTTCCATCACTGCGGGGCCGGCAATGAGCCGCAAATGTCGTGTGCCGGATAAAACCTCATCGCCGATTTGCTCAGCTAAAGCCAAAAGCTCCTCAGCCCTTTGCGCAAGGCGGTTGCCGGCATCAGTGGGGACGACACTGCGTGTGGTCCTGTTGAACAATTCTGTGCCCAGTTCTTGTTCAAGCAGTTGCAATGATTTGGTGAGCGCCGAATGTGTCATGCCGAGCTCGTTGGCGGCTCGGCTGAAACTTTTGTTGCGATACACGGCGACGAACCGGGACAGTCGATTCAGATTTATATTCATGTTCCGATAATTACATAATATGCGTTTATTATTCAATTTTTTAAATTTCTGGCCAGTCTATCCTAGGCAGCAATCATGGGGAGAAATTTGTGACCATAGAGCAGTTCATCAACCAAAATTGGGTCATAATCGCACTCACTGCCTTTGCACTGGGTATCTTGCTCGAACTGGGTGCTATTCGCTTTCTCAAGCGAAAGGGTGACGTGCCGCTGAAAGACTCGCTGCTCTCGATATTTCTTGGGCTCGCCAGTGATCCGGTAAATGCAATTTTTGCGTTCATCACCACCGCGGCTTTGTTTGCGGCGGCGCCCTTTGCCATTGGCGAAATCCCCATCACTTGGGGATCGTTTCTGTTGTGCTTCGTTCTCGACGATCTGCGATTCTACGTGCACCACCGTATATGCCACCGCGTCCGTTGGGGTTGGGCCATGCATGTCGTGCATCATTCTTCCACCAACTTTAACATGCCCATTGCGCTCCGCCAAAGTTGGATGAAGCACTTTACCGGCACGATGATGCTGAAAATTCCGCTGATTGTAATCGGCTTTGATCCTGTATTGGTTATTTTCTGTGGGGTGTTGAATGCAACCTACCAATTCTTCCTCCACACCGAGACGATCGACCGTATGCCGCGGTGGTTTGAATATATTTTCAACACGCCGAGCCACCACCGCGTGCACCATGGTCGAAACCCAGAATATCTGGATGCGAATTTTGCCGGTACGCTGATTATCTGGGATCGGATGTTTGGCACATTTGTCGAGGAGGACCGCGCCGTGCCCGTTGATTATGGTCTGGTCAAAAACCTAGAGACATTTAACCCGGTCACCATCTTAACGCATGAATATGTCGGCATAGCGCAAGATGCGACGCAGCGCGGACTGAGTATATGGCAGAGATTATGTTACATTTTTGCGCCGCCAGGCTGGAGCCATGATGGGTCGCGTTTGACATCCGCAGATATCAAGCGCGAGGCCGGTTTGCTTCCCAATGATAATGTAACAGCGCCACTGCCGAGAGTGTGATGCCTGCCCATTACGCGCTATCCGATGCGGCCATTGTGCTCGTCACGATCTTTGCTGGAAACATCCTTTGGCGAAACGACCGGATATTGCCGGCTTTTGCCATGGCGTGCTTTGGGGTGGCGGCCTTTATCGGAGTAGTGCGTTTTGGGGGTGGTTTGCAGGACGAACTTGCAGCGCTGCATGCGGGCGCTTCTCAAGGTCTCGGCCTTGCCGGTGCCTTGGCAATGCTATGCACTTATTTGTTCCGTCCCAATGATGGGCGCAGGATATGGACAATCGCAGTGATATTGTGCGTTGCGACAGCGACCTTATTGTTCGCGCGACCATTTATTGGCCCTGTGTTCATATTGGCCCTCATGATCGTCATTTTAGCTTCAATAGCGCGGCCTGTCCCATCGAAGCTAACATGGCTTGTTCCACTCGCGTCCGCCGTGATGCTTGCAAACACTCTGTTCATACGGCGTGCGCCGTGGCTTGATGAGGCCGTAGCTTGGCATGCCTATCATGTGGTCATTGCTTTGGCTCTTGCGGCACTTGCGAAGGGTTTGATACCAGCCGCACCAAGCGCGCGGTGATTCAACAAACATTTTTCAGCCATATTACTTTTCAGTGATCGTTTTCTGGCTTCGGCCATAGGCGGCAAACTGCCCTTAACGCCCCGCACTTTGCCGCCTGACCCTATCACTCTGTGAAAAGAGAATATTATTGATTGCTAATCGTCCAAGCCCATCGGACGGATGTGTTTAAACCTGCGCTGCTTGCGGCATGGTCGGCATGCAGACATCATCAAGCCCGAGCACATGGGTCAAGCGGCCAAGTGCAATCCACGAGCCGATGGAGAAGGTCATATCTACGATTTCGGCATCGGAAAAATGCTGGTGCATCCGGTTCCAAAAATCTTCATCTGTCTTTAGCCCCTTTGGCTTTTCTCCCAGCCGTTCGGCAAATTCTATTGCTAATAGCTCACGGCCACTGAACCCAGTTGCCGTGCGCCAGTTTTCTACGTCATCGTAAAATCCCGCACCTGGCGGGGTGTTGTCGCGGATTGTTGAAGCCTTCGCCACGTCGCCACCGCTTCGTTCGATATGGCCAAACAAATCGCGATCGGCACGCATGGTGAGGCACAAAGCGCAACCATTTATCTGAGCCGTGCGTATCCTTGCGGCCTCCATTTCACGCATCGACAACTTTGAGTTTTCATAGACAGCCAGCGAATATTGACCCGCCGCCATACCAATTTCAGGTCCGTAATGCGTCCAGACATAAGCGGAGGGATCGGATTCGAATTGGGCAGGAATGGCAACATTTGGCATGGGGCGGTCCTCTGTATGAATCTAGTTATGGTGTCTTGTAGGTTAAATCGCTGACGGCGCATATTTCGATAATAAAACAAACATAGATGATTGTTTTATTATCGCCAAGCGGTTTGCCTTAAACCGTGTCTGGCGAGCCGAGTATGATGATCGCCTGTCTGCGTATTTGCCGCGCCGCCCCAAAACAAAAGTGGTGCTACGAAATAGGGCCTTGGAGATATCGGGGGGCTTTTGGGTGCAATTGAGCTCCCGCACCCGTCTCTGGTGTCACTTAGTCAAATCTATTCCACACAAGCGACCGAATTTACGCGAGAATTATCGAGAAAAGCCATTAGCCTAAAATCGCTGACGATATTGGGGACTTCCTGGTGCGCGGTGCAGTCTGGGGCGAACTGGTCTCTGGTAAGACTTTCCCTGAT